>Ga0187845_1002118_pt1 | contig 10976 bp, 8 predicted proteins | sample SpaLakP09_SKY_68_FD_134515 | JGI IMG/M metagenome (GOLD analysis project Ga0187845, IMG submission 134515) | Oligotrophic lake water microbial communities from Sparkling Lake, Wisconsin, USA - SP09_SKY_68 | ecosystem: Environmental > Aquatic > Freshwater > Lake | place: USA: Sparkling Lake... | reverse complement strand
GCAGCAGCGCTGCTGCGCCGTACAAGCTGCGGGTGGTGGGCGGGCTGGCGGGTGTGAACCAGTACACGCGCCAGGAGGAACCCTTCTGGAGCAAAGAGCTGTCCCGCCTCAGTGGTGGCCGGTTCCAGGCAGAGATCGTGCCATTCGACCGGGCGGGGGTGCCTGGCAATGAAATGTTGCGCCTGCTGCAGCTGGGGGTGGTGCCGTTTGGCACCACGCTGATGAGTTCATTCACCTCGCAGTACCCCGAATACACCGCCCCCGACCTGGCGGGCCTGAACCCTGACATCACCACCCTCAAGGCCACCCTGGGCGCCTTCCGCCCCTACCTGGAAAAGGCCTTGCGCGAGCAGCATGGGGTGGAGGCGCTGGCGATCTACGTCTACCCGGCCCAGGTGGTGTTCTGCAAGAAGCCGCTGCGTGCGCTGTCTGATTTGTCGGGGCGCCGCGTTCGGGTTTCGTCCTCCACGCAGGCCGACTTTGTGGGCGCACTGGGCGGCGTGCCGGTGCTGACCAGCTTCTCGCAGATTGTGCCCAGCCTGACGGCGGGCAATACCGAATGTGCGATCACGGGCACCATGTCGGGCAACATGCTGGGCCTGCCCACATTGACCTCCCATGTGCACACCCTGCCTGTGACCTGGGGCCTGGCCATCTTTGGCGCCAACCAGGCAGCCTGGGCGGGCCTGCCCGCCGACCTGCGCGAACTGCTCAAGCGCGAGCTGCCCCGGCTGGAGTCCGCCATCTGGGCCGAGTCCGAGCGCGAAACCGCCGAAGGCCTGGCCTGCAACCGGGGCGCGCCCACCTGCACCGGCGGCACCAAGGGTGCGATGGTGGTGGTGCCTGCGTCGCCCCAGGATGAGCGCAGCCGCCAGGAAATCCTTGCCTCCACCGTGCTGCCGCGCTGGGTGCAGCGCTGCGGCGCGCGCTGCGCCCAGGCCTGGAACCAGACGATTGGCCCCGCGCGTGGCCTGCTGGCCGCGCCTGTCAAATAAATCAATGAGAGAACCCATCACACCACTGCGCATCAAGGCCTTTGTCGGGGCTGCGGTTGTGGTGTTTGTGGTGGCCGTGACCATCGTGGCAGCCGCTGTGGCCTGGAACGCCCGCAAGGTGGCGCTCAACGACAGCGAGGCCCAGGCCACCCGTTTTGTGGCGGGGGCCGAGGCGGCGCTCAACCGTTCGCTGCTGACGGTGGACGTGCTGCTCGCCAGCATGGACGAGCTGCTCAACCTGTCGAACATGACCGCGCCCTGGATCGATGCGGAATCGGCCAGCCAGCGTTTGCGCGGCTCCACCCGGCAGAACCTGATGGTGCGCTATGTGGCGCTGCTGGACACCACGGGCAAGACCATGGCGTCGTCCGATCCAGCCGGTGGCGCGCTGGCCGTGCAGCTGCCGGTGGGCTTTCTGGAGTCCGTGCTGGAGCAGTCGGTGTCCACCCTGATGGTCAGCGCCCCGGTGGTGAGTTTTGCCAGCTCCGAACGGGTGCTGTATTTCGCGCGCCACCTGCGCCTGGCCGACAACACGCGCGTTGCCGCCGTGGCCGAGTTGCCCGTGGGCGCGCTGGGTGCGGTGCTGCTCCAGGGGGTGGACATCAGCGGCCTGCAGGTCACGCTGGAGCGCGCTGGCGGGCAGCTGCTGCTGGGCGTGCCGGGCCGCGAGGAAGTCATCGCCCCCACGCTGGCGCCGCCGCTGGCCGAACTGGCCGACCTGGGCCAGGAGTGGAAGGCCCCGGCGCGCCTCACGGGGGACCCCGCCCTGGTCGTCTTCCGGCCCATCCTGTACCAGGACCTGCGGATCTCCGCGAGCATTCCGCTGCACGAGGCGCTGAGCAGCTGGCGCGACCAGCGTGACGCGATTGGGCTGACTGCGCTGGTGTTTGTGGCCATGATCCTGGCGGCGGGGGGGCTGGCTTTTCGTTATCTGGACCGCCTCTCGCAGGCCCGTGTGGCCATTGCGCAGTCCAAGGCCACGCTGGACCAGGCGCTGGAGTCCATGGTCAGCGGCTTTTTGCTGCTCGACAAGAACAGCTGTGTGGTGCAGTGGAACAGCCAGTTCGAGGTGATCTTCCCCTGGCTCCGGGGCCTCATCGCCCCCCGGCTGCCCTTTCGTGCGGTGATCGAGGAAACCGTCAAGCACCACCATCCGCGCCTTGCCGACGATGAACATGCGCGCTGGGTGGAGCAGCGGCTGCTGCGGCAAAAACAGCCGCAGCACGAACCCCACGAGCAGGTCTACTCCAACGGCCGCACCATCCAGATCACCGAGCGCACCACGCCCGACGGTGGCCTGGTCATCAGCTACCACGACGTGACGGCGCTGCGGCGCGCCAGTGCCGAGATCGAGAACCTGGCGTTCTACGACCCGCTGACCAACCTGCCCAACCGCCGCCTGCTCATGGACCGCATGCAGCAGGCCATCGCTTCCAGCGCGCGCAGCGGGCAGTATGGGGCCCTGCTGTTCCTCGACCTGGACCACTTCAAGACCCTGAACGACACCCGGGGCCACGAGGTGGGCGACATGCTGCTGCGCCAGGTGGCCCAGCGCCTGAAGACCTGCGTGCGGCGCGAGGACACCGTGGCCCGGCTGGGCGGCGACGAGTTTGTGGTGATGCTGGGCGACCTGTCGGCCAGCAGCGAAGAGGCGGGCGCCTATGTCCGCCGCGTGGGCGAAAAAATCCTGCGCAAGCTCAACGTACCCTACACGCTCGGGGGGCATGCCCACCACAGCACGCCCAGCATTGGCGCCACGCTGATGGGCGGCGCGATCCAGTCATCGGTCGATCTGCTCAAGCAGGCCGACATCGCCATGTACCAGGTCAAGTCGCAGGGGCGCAACGCGCTGTGCTTTTTTGACCCACAGATGCAGATCAGCATCAGCCTGCGCGCGCAGCTCGAAGCCGACCTGCAGGCGGCGCTCACGGCGCGGCAGTTTGTGCTGCACTATCAGCCGCAGTTCCACCTGGATGGCCGCATGGTGGGCGCCGAGGGGCTGATCCGCTGGCAACACCCCGAGCGGGGTCTGGTGGCGCCGGGGGCCTTCATCGGCGTGGCGGAAGAAAGCGAACTCATCGTGCCCATGGGCCACTGGGTGCTGCGCACCGCCTGCGAGCAGCTCGCCGCCTGGCAGGGCAACCCGCGCCTGCAGCACCTGCAGCTCTCGGTCAACGTGAGCGCGCGGCAATTCCGCCAGCGTGACTTTGTGGCCCGGGTGGTCGAGGTGCTGCGCGAAACCGGCGCACGCCCCCACCTGCTCAAACTCGAACTCACCGAATCGCTGGTGCTGGACAACGTGGACGACACCATCGCCAAGATCGGCACGCTCAAGACCAAGGGCGTGCGCTTCTCGGTGGACGACTTCGGCACCGGCTACTCGTCGCTGGCCTACCTCACGCGGCTGCCGCTGGACCAGCTCAAGATCGACCAGTCCTTTGTGCACAACCTGGGCGTGCGGCACACCGACGACGTGATCGTGCAGACCATCCTGGGCATGGCGCGCAACCTGGAGCTGGACGTGATCGCCGAAGGCGTGGAAACCGAGGCGCAGAAGAAGCTGCTGGCCCAGTACGGCTGCACCTACTTCCAGGGCTACCTGATGGGGCGGCCCGTCCCCGTGGCGGAGCTGGAGGCGCTGCTGGAGCCGGTCACCACCACCGCCGAAGACCTCGATCTGCCCAGTTGAGGGGGAAGGTGAGGGGCTATGGGGCGCAGTGCATGTCCATGCCGCCTGCACAACGCAGTGATTGCTATATTATTTATAGCTATAAAGGCATGATGGGAGCGCGGTAAGGCCGATTTTTATCAAGAAATCGACAGGCCTCAGCGCCGCGAGGACACCACAATCCCGCCCACGATCAACGCGAACGCCACGCCGTGGAACGCCTGGGGCGTTTCGCCCAGAAATGCGGCCGACAGCAGCCCCGCAAACAGCGGCGTGAGGTTGACAAAAAAGCCCGCCACCGCAGGCCCCGCCCGCTGCACGCCCACGCCCCAGCAGCGGTAGGCCAGCACCGCAGGGCCCACGGCAATGAAGGCCAGCGCGGCTACCAGCGGCCAGCCCCAGGTGGTGTGCGTGTGGCCGATGGCCCACTCGGCCCCGGCAAAACTGCCCGACCAGGCCAGGCCAAACACCATCTGCGCCATCAGGAAGGCCGCCCAGTCGCCCCGGATGCTGCCCGGCTCGCTGGTGCGCGCCAGCAGCCAACTGTAGAACGCCCACGAGATCGTGGCCAGCAGCATGAACAGATCGCCCGGCACCAGGCGGAACGCGAGCAGCTGCGCCCATTCGCCCCGGCTCAGCACCAGCAGCACGCCACACACCGACAAGAGCGCACCCACCACCTGGCGCCGCGTCACGGCCGCGCCAAAAAACAGCGCCCCCACGGCCAGCATCCACACCGGCATGCTCGAACCCACCAACGTTGCGTTGATGGGCGTGGACGTCTGCAGTGCCATGTACTGCAGCGCGTTGTACAGCCCAATGCCCAGCAGCCCCAGCAGTGCATAGCGGCGCCAGTGCGGCCACAGCGGGCTGTTTGTGCGCAGCACACCGTGCGCCCGCGGCAGCAGGATGAAAAAGGCCAGCACCCAGCGGATGAAGTTGAGGGCGGCGGGGGAGATCAGGTCATGCACCAGCCGCCCCGTGACGGCGTTGCCAGCCCACAGCAGGGGCGGAATCACCAGCAGCACGGCCGTGCCGGGTGTGAGTTTGTGAGTCATGGGGCTGCACTGTAACGGTGCGCGCGCTGCGCTGCAGCATGCGGTGGCAACGCCCTTGAAACACACCGGGCAGCCACGCAGGGTGGCGGGCATGGTCCGCCGATTCGTGGCAGGATGGCCGCCGTTTTGGTGGGTATCGGCCTCGCCCGTACTTCCCTTCCATTCTTTCGTTTGTTCGTTCTTTCGCTACAGGAGCCACCCATGACCCTCGCCGTCCAGATCCGCCAGCATGGTGGGCCCGAAGAACTCCACCTTGTCGATGTGCCCGTGGGCAACCCCGGCCCGGGCGAGGTCCGCATCCGCCACCACGCCATCGGCCTCAATTTCATCGACGTGTACCACCGCACCGGCCTGTACCCGCTCACCATGCCCGCCACCATCGGCATGGAAGGCGCGGGCGTGATCGAGGCGGTGGGCGAAGGCGTCACGCACCTGCAGGTGGGCGACCGCGCCGCCTATGCCAGCAACCCGCCGGGCGCCTACTGCGAGGTGCGCGTGATGCCCGCCAAATGCGTATGCAAGCTGCCCGACGCCATCAGCTTCGAGACCGGCGCGGCCATGATGCTCAAGGGCCTGACGGCGCAGTACCTGCTGAAAAAGACGCGCCCGGTGGAAGGGCTGGAGCCCGGCGATTTTGTGCTGTTCCACGCCGCCGCCGGTGGTGTGGGCCTGATCGCCAGCCAGTGGGCCAAGGCCCTGGGCCTGCAGCTCATCGGCACGGCGGGGTCGGATGCCAAGTGCCAGCTGGCCCTAGCCAACGGCGCGGCGCACGCCATCAATTACAGCACCGAAGATTTCGCCGCCCGTGTGAAGGAGATCACCGGCGGCAAGGGCGTGAAGGTGGTCTACGACTCGGTGGGCAAGGACACCTGGGACAAGTCGCTGGAGTGCCTGCGGCCCTTCGGCCTGATGGCCAGCTTCGGCAACGCCTCGGGCCCGGTGGCGCCGTTTGCGCCGGGCAGCCTGGGTGCCAAGGGCTCGCTCTACGTCACGCGGCAGACGCTGTTCACCCACATCGCCACGCGCGAAGCCACCCAGGCCATGGCCGACGACCTGTTTGCCGTGGTGGCCAGCGGCCAGGTCAAGATCCACATCGACCAGCGCTACCCCCTGGCCGAGGTGCAGCAGGCCCACCGAGACCTGGAGGCGCGCAAGACCACGGGCTGCACCATCCTCACGCTGTGAGCGCCCGCGTGCAGAACCCCGCGTTCGAGCACTGGCTGGCGGGCGCACGCGCGTCGGCCCAGCAGCCCCCGGCCCGGCCGCGCCAGCCGCTGCTGGTGGCCGGGCAGGTGGTGGGATCGGTGGCGGACGGTTTTTTGAACAAAATTGGCCTTCGCCGCCTGTTGGATAAGCGCTTTAAGCTATCAAATAGTGAGCATTCTGGTGCGCTTGCCTGGCACCTGGATGTGCCGATGGGCGCGGCCACGGAGGCGCTCAACACCCTGGCCGCCGCCCTGCGCGACGCAGATCTGTGCGGCCCCTGGCGCAACGAGCAACTGGCCGTGTGCAACCCCGCCGGTGAGGTGGTGGCCACGGTGGAGCGTGGCGCTGTGCGGGTGCTGGGCGTCACCACCCGCGCCGTGCACCTGGTGGGCCTGGCGCCCGATGGCCGCATGTGGGTGCAAAAGCGTTCCATGACCAAACCCAACAACCCCGGCCTGTGGGACACGCTGATGGGCGGCATGGTCTCGGCCGCCGACTCGCTGCCCCAGGCCCTGGCGCGCGAAACCTGGGAAGAAGCAGGCCTGCGGGTGGAGGCCTTGCAGGGCTTGCGCCACGGTGGCCATGTGGACTTCAGCCGCCCAAGCCGCGAGGGCGGCGGCGCGGGCTACATGCGCGAGCGCATCGACTGGTTCTGCGCCCAGGTTCCCGAGGGCATGGAGCCCAACAACCAGGATGGCGAGGTCGAGCGTTTTGACCTGCTGCCGCTGGATGGGCTGCGCACGCAGGTGGCCCAGGGCCTGTTCACGCTGGAAGCTGGCCTGGTGATCGCGGGCTACCTGGGGCAGTGAGCGGCGCTGCAGGCAGGCAGCCCAGCCCCTGCAGCGTGGCCTGCACCGCCACATCCAGCGGGGTGTGGGGCTCGGTGCCCAGCACGGTCAGCAGGCGGTCGTTGGCCATGCGCACGGGCTGCTGCCACAGGTAGCGCATCTCGCGCAGCTCGCGCAAGGTCGCCACAAACGGCGATGCCAGCGTGACCAGCCACCATGGAAACGCCTGCCCCCGGGGCGCTGCGCCGCCACTGCGCACCACGGCGCGGCTAATCGCGCTGGCCATCTGCGTGCCATCGGCATCCCAGTGCCCCGCCATGTGGAAAGGCGCAAACGCGGGCAGCTCTGCGCGCCGCTCCAGCAGCAGCACCATGGTGCGCGCCACATCGGGCAGGTAGGACCACTGGTGGCCCACGCCGGGGCGGCCGGGCTGCTTGACGCTGGCCACAGGCTGGCCCGGCCGCACCAGGCCCTGCGCAAACCAGCTGTTGCCCACCTGGGGGCCAAAGTAGTCGCCCGCCCGCACGATGATCACGCGGCAGGTGCCTGGGCCCAGCGGGTGGGGCTGGGTGGCCTGCTGCAGGCGGCGCTCAAGCTCCACCCGCACGGCGCCCTTGCGGGTGTGGGGGCGTTGCGCTGCGTCCTCGCGCAGCACCGGGAAGGCATCGGGCCCATAGTTGTAGACCGTGCCGGGCAGCACCACCGTGGCCCCGGTGGCCTTGGCCGCAGCAATGGTGTTGTCGATCATCGGCAGTACCAGCTCGCCCCAGCGCCGGTAACCGGGTGGGTTGACCGCGTGCACGATCACGTCGCAGCCTGCGGCGGCGGCCACCACGTCCTCTCGGCGCATCGCGTCACCACGCACCCAGGTCATGCCCTCGCGCTGCTCGCGGGCCTGCGCCACACCCCGGTGCAGCGCATGCACCTCCCACCCCCGGTCGCGCAGCTGGCGTGCCACCTCGCCGCCAATGCCGCCGGTGGCGCCCAGAACCAGAACCTTGTTGCCTTGTTCCATGAAAGTGCTCCTTGTGTGGCCGTGGATGTGGCCGTTGCCGTGTTGATGGGTGCCAGTGTGGAGCGCGGCCCTTCAAAAAGAAATTGCTGAAAATAGAAGTGAGGCTATACATTTATGTATGACTCAACCCCCTGCAGAATCGATCGGCTGGGAGCTGTACCGCTCCTTCCTGGGGGTGCTCAGCGAAGGTTCGTTGTCGGGCGCCGCCCGGGCCCTGGGTGTGACCCAGCCCACGGTGGGCCGCCACATCGCCGCGCTGGAACACGCCCTGGGGCTCACCCTGTTCACCCGCTCGCAGCAAGGCCTGCTGCCCACGGACGCCGCGCAGGCGCTGCGCCCTTACGCCGAGGCCATGCAGCATTCGGCCGCTGCCCTGGCACGGGCCGCCAGCGGCCATGGTGAGGGCGTGCGGGGCACCGTGCGCGTCACGGCCAGCGAGGTGATGGGCGTGGAGGTGCTGCCCCCGCTGCTGGCCCAGCTGCAGGCCCGGCACCCCAGGCTGACGGTGGAGCTGATGCTGAGCAACCGCGTGCAGGACCTGCTCCACCGCGAGGCCGACATCGCCATCCGCATGACCGAGCCCCGCCAGGAGGCGCTCATTGCCCGCCGCGTGGGCGTGGTGGCACTGGGCCTGCACGCCCACGCCAGCTACCTGCAGGCGCAGGGCACACCCACATCGCTGGCCGACATGGCGCACCACCGGCTGATCGGTTTCGACCAGGAAACCCCGTTCATCCGCGCCGCCCGCAAGGTGCTGCCCCCGTGGCGCCGCGAAGGTTTTGCCCTGCGCAGCGACAGCGACCTGGCCCAGCTGGCGCTGATCCGCGCGGGCGGCGGCATTGGCATTTGCCAGGTGGCACTGGCGCGGCGCACACCGCAGCTGGTGCACCTGCTGGCACCCCAGTTCAGCGCCGGGCTGGACACCTGGGTGGTGATGCACGAAGACCTGCGCAACAGCCCACGCTGCAGGCATACGTTTGATGCTTTGGTGGCGGGGCTGCTGCAGTACACGGGGCTGGCAGAGGAGGGGGCGGGCGTGGCGGCCTGACGGTTTTTTCTCTGCGGGGCCCACGTACCCAAACCCCGTATTTCGCAAGATGCGGGGGCCGGGGATACCCGCAGCGCCGCGAAAAGCGCCTCAAGTTCGGTCTGGCCTGGCCGAAACATGGTCAAGCGTTGCCTGTGCTGCGCGCCACACAACAACACGATAACTCTAGCGAGCGGACTGGGCGGGCAATCAACATGGCTGCAACGATCAATACCAACATCAGCTCGCTCACCGCCCAGCGCAACCTGGGCATGAGCCAGACCTCGCTGAACACCTCCATCCAGCGCCTGTCGTCGGGCCTGCGCATCAACAGCGCCAAAGACGACGCTGCTGGCCTGGCCATTTCTGAGCGTTTCACCAGCCAGATCAGGGGCCTGAACCAGGCTGTTCGCAATGCCAATGACGGTATCTCCCTGGCGCAGACAGCAGAAGGCGCGCTCAAGGCCTCCGGCGACATCCTGCAGCGTGTGCGTGAACTGGCCGTGCAGTCGGCCAATGCCACCAACAGTGCGGGTGACCGCCAGGCGTTGCAACAGGAAGTAGGGCAGCTGGTGTCCGAACTGGACCGCATCTCGCAGACCACCGAATTCAACGGCTCCAAGCTGCTGGACGGCACCTTTGGCACACAACAGTTCCAGGTGGGTGCCAATGCCAACCAGACCATCGTGGCGGCCACGGGCAACCTGCGCACCAGTGTGTACGGAAACAATCAAAATCTGGCTGCCAACGGCGCGGGCTTTGGGGCGGTGGGCACGAGTTTGATAAGTGCCAGTGTCAATGGCGTGACATCCGGTGCGGTATCCATCAGCGGCTACTTGGGCACAGGCACACTTTCCGTGGCCTCGCAAGCAACAGCAAAGGCCACGGCCGATCAAATCAATGCGCTCAAGTCCACCACCGGAGTTACCGCTACGGCGCGCACGGAGGTGCGTATGTCAGGTATGGCCGCAGTGGGCTCCTATACCTATTTCATCGAGGGTGACAACGTGGGGTCGCCACGTACGGTCTCATTTACGTTGACGTCGGCCACGGGGACTGACCGATTGTCGGCGGCGGTATCGGCCATCAATGATCAATCGGCTAAAACCGGCATCAATGCAGCCCTTAGTGCGGATGGAACCCAGGTGATTTTGACGAACACCACGGGCAATAACATCACCGTGGGTGAAAGTTCCGCGGACAACGCGGGCAACACCAGCGTGCAGGCCTACAACGCTGCCGGAGTTGCATTTGGTGCAACAGAAACAATGATTACCCCAGGTGTCGATTGGAAGGTGACTACCGGTGGTTACATCACGCTGGACTCGGAAAAATCCTTCGCCATCACCTCGGCCAGCAATCAGCTCACCAGCGCAGGATCCACTCTGCAGACGGTCGCCAATCTGGATGTCACCACGTTCGCCAATGCCACCAACGCGCTCAAGACCGTGGATTCGGCCCTGGCCTTTATCAACAGCGAGCGCGCCAAGCTCGGCGCCCTGCAATCGCGTTTTGAAACCTCGATCGGCAACCTGCAGGTGACGTCCGAAAACCTGTCTTCCTCGCGCAGCCGCATCCTCGACGCCGACTTTGCCGCAGAAACCGCCAACCTCTCGCGCTCGCAGATCCTGCAGCAGGCCGGCACGGCCATGGTGGCGCAGGCCAATCAGCTGCCGCAGGGCGTGCTGGCCTTGCTGCGCTAGCGCTGGCGCGGCCTTGTCGCCCGCCGAGTGTGGCGGGTGTCGGCCGGTGTTCTACCTCTCTTTTCTCAGCCCTGGTCCACCATCGTCTTGAGCCGGCTGGGCGCCAGCGCCCCGGCCGATTCGAGGATGGGGTAGGCCACGGAGCACAGCAGCGAGTTGATGCGCTTGAGTTCGCTGATCAGGTCGATGTGCAGCGAACTGGTCTCGATGCTGGGCACCGTGTTGTCGGACAGGCGCGCCAGGTGGGTGGCCGAATACGCATGCTCCAGGTCGCGGAAGCGGGCTTTTTCCTCCAGCAGCTTTTGTGCATCGCGCACGCTGCCGTTCAAGAACACGCTCATCGCCAGCCGCAGGTTGTCGATCAGGCGCGCGTGCTGATCGACATCGAGGACAAGAAGATCAAGAAGGGCCGCCACTTCTCCGAGGCCGGGATGGAAGAGATCAACGAGCTGCACGCCCGCCTGCTGGACAACCTGCGCCTGGCAATGAGCGTCTTCCTCAACGGCAACGTGCGCG
>Ga0187845_1002114_pt1 | contig 10997 bp, 8 predicted proteins | sample SpaLakP09_SKY_68_FD_134515 | JGI IMG/M metagenome (GOLD analysis project Ga0187845, IMG submission 134515) | Oligotrophic lake water microbial communities from Sparkling Lake, Wisconsin, USA - SP09_SKY_68 | ecosystem: Environmental > Aquatic > Freshwater > Lake | place: USA: Sparkling Lake... | reverse complement strand
TCGCGAGCGGGCCGGTAGCTCAGTGGTAGAGCATTCGACTTTTAATCGAATGGTCGAGGGTTCGAACCCCTCCCGGCCTACCAATTTCACGTTAAACTTGTGGCGAAGTTCGGGCGGTCCAGGCGGCTGAGGCCAAACCTGCTCGCCTCCAGCCCCACCGTCAGGGCCTTGCCGTCCTGATCCCGGGCTTGTTTGTGCCGTGTGGGTGAGTTTTTCTGACGCCTGAGCGGGGGAAAACTCAATTGACCCCATCTGCCCGCTAGGGATTTAAGCAGGACTGAGCCGGGCAACCGGGACCTCTTTGCCGCCCGACACGTTTTATTGCCCCGCCTTCGCTGGACCAGGACGACGATCAGACCATGACCGCCGAGACCGCGATCGCGATCCGCCCGAGGGGGAGGCCCCTGTTTCGCCGCCGGTCGGCCATTCCGGGCTTTACCCTGACCCTCGGCGTGACCCTGACGGTCCTGTCACTGATCGTGCTCATCCCGCTGTCGGCCGTGGCCCTCAAGGCGGCCCAGCTGTCGCCGTCCGAGTTTCTGGCCGTCGCCTTTTCGCAACGAGCCATGGCGGCCTACCGGCTAACCTTCGGGGCGGCCTTTGTGGCCGCCGTGATCAATGGTGTGTTCGGCGTGCTGACCGCCTGGGCATTGGTTCGCTACGAGTTTCCGGGCAAGGCCCTGGTCAATGCCCTCGTTGATCTGCCCTTCGCCCTGCCGACGGCGGTGGCGGGGATCGCGCTGGCGACTCTCTATGCGCCCAACGGCTGGGTGGGCTCACTGCTGACCCCGCTCGGCATCAAGGCCGCCTACAACCCGATCGGCGTGACCATTGCCCTGGTGTTCATCGGCCTGCCGTTCGTTGTGCGGACCATCGAACCGGTCCTGCGCGACCTGTCCGACGATGTCGAAGAGGCTGCGGCCAGTCTCGGTGCCGGACGTCTGTCGACCATCTTCCGGATCGTGCTGCCCGCCCTGGGGCCCTCGTGGCTCACAGGCTTTGCCCTGGCCTTTGCCCGGGGTATCGATGAGTACGGCTCGGTGATCTTCATCGCCGGCAACATGCCCTTCAAGTCCGAGATTGCGCCCCTGCTGATCATCTTCCAGCTGGAGCAGTTCGAATATGCCCATGCTGCCGCGATCGCCGTGGTGATGCTGGCGGTCTCGTTCCTGATGCTGCTGATCATCAATGCCGTCCAGGCCTGGGCGAGAAGGTTCTCCTGATGGCTGCTCATCGCCGTTCCACGGACGATCCGGTCTGGGCCAAGGTCCTGATCATCGGGCTCGTCCTGCTGTTCCTGGGGCTTGTCCTTGTGCTGCCGCTGGCAGCGGTGTTCGCCGAGGCCCTGCGCAAGGGCCTGCAGCCTGCACTTGAGGCGATCTCCAACCCTGATGCCCTGGCCGCCGTGAAACTGACCCTGCTGACCGCCGCGATCACGGTGCCGTTCAATGTGGTGTTCGGGCTCTGCGCGGCCTGGGCGGTCGCCAAGCATGACTTTGCGGGCAAGAGCCTGCTGATCACCCTGATTGACCTGCCGTTCTCGGTATCACCGGTCGTGGCGGGCCTGATCTATGTGCTGGTCTTCGGCCTGCAGGGCTGGTTCGGCGAGCGGCTCATCGACCACGACATCAAGATCATCTTCGCGGTGCCGGGTATCGTGCTGGCCACCATCTTCGTGACCTTCCCGTTCATCGCCCGCGAGCTCATTCCGCTGATGCAGGAACAGGGCGTCAGCGAGGAGGAGGCGGCCGTCTCGATGGGCGCATCGGGGCTCTACACCTTCTGGCGGGTGACCGCGCCCAATGTGCGCTGGGGCCTGCTCTACGGCGTCCTGCTGTGCAATGCCCGCGCCATGGGCGAGTTCGGGGCCGTATCGGTGGTCAGCGGCCATATCCGGGGCCTGACCAACACCATGCCGCTGCACGTCGAGATCCTCTATAACGAGTATGATTTCGTCGGAGCCTTCGCCGTCGCCGCCCTGCTGTGTCTGCTGGCGATCGTGACCCTCGTCCTCAAGACCGCGCTCGAAGTCGCCCAGCCCGCCGTGCGCGGGCGCAGCGGTCACTGATCGGAACGTCTGACCCCATGACCATCTCCATCCGTTCCGTTGAAAAGAAGTTCGGGCGCTATCCGGCCCTGAACAAGGTCGGGCTCGAGATTGCCGACGGCGAACTCCTGGCCCTGCTGGGGCCTTCGGGCTCGGGCAAGACCACCCTGCTGCGGGTGATCGCCGGTCTGGAATTCCCGGATGCGGGTCAGGTCCTGTTCCACGACCAGGACGTCACCTTCGCCTCGGCCGCCGCGCGGCGTGTGGGCTTCGTGTTCCAGCAATATGCGCTGTTCAAGCACATGACCGTGGCCAAAAACATTGCGTTCGGCCTCGACGTCCGCAAGGGCAAGGACAAGCCCTCCAAGGTCGAGATCACCCGTCGGGTCGATGAACTGCTGCGCCTGGTCGAGCTGGAAGGCCTGGGCGGGCGCTATCCGTCGCAGCTGTCCGGCGGACAGCGCCAGCGCGTGGCCCTGTCGCGGGCCCTGGCCGTGCAGCCCAGCGTGCTGCTGTTGGATGAGCCTTTCGGGGCGCTGGATGCCACGGTTCGCAAGTCGCTGCGCAAGGAACTGCGCCGGGTCCATGACGCGACCGGCGTGACGACCATCTTCGTGACCCACGACCAGGAAGAGGCGCTGGACCTGGCTGACCGGGTGGCGATCCTCAACCAGGGAGTCATCGAACAGGTCGGCACGCCCGAGCAGGTACACGACCATCCGGTTTCGCCCTTCGTCTGCGGCTTTGTGGGCGAGTCCAATCGCTTTGAGGGCGTCGTGTCGGGCGGCCGGTTCACCTCGGGTTCGGTTTTCCTGCCGGCCACGGGCCTGGCCGATGGTCCGGCCGTGGCCTTTGCCCGGCCCCATGACTTCTCGCTGGACGGCTCGGGCTTTGAGGTTCGGGTAAACCGGGTGCACATCCAGGGCGCGCTGGCCCATGTCGATGCCGAGACGGCCGACGGTCGCCGGATCGATGTGGTCACCTCGCGGGACCAGGCTGAACACTTCACCGGAACGGTGCGGCTGGCCGCCCGCAAGGCGCACGTCTTCCCGGCCTAGGTGCGCCCTGGCCGGCTTGCCCTACCGGGGCAGCCGGTCCCGGGGTATGCCCCGTCCTTACTGCTGCTGCTGGGCCTGCTGCTGCTGCTGATGCAGGTCCTGGCGCAGGGCGGCCCGTTCGGCCCGGCGACGACCGCCCGAGAAGTTGGGGCGGGCCATCCGCAGGAATTCCGGTTCCGACAGGGCGGCGCGGGCGCGACGGACCGAGACCCCGACCGCCAGATCGCTGTCAGAGTCGCCCTTGTAGACGCCCCGCGACGGCGTCACGTCGGTATAGTCCCGGCCCACGGCCACGGCGACGTGGCGCTCGCCGGCCATCACATTGTTGGTCGGGTCAAAGCCCACCCAGCGCAAGCTGGGCAGGAAAACCTCGACCCAGGCATGGGTGGCATCAGGGTCCGAGCGATCGCCGGCCTCGCGGTCGGTGAACAGATAGCCGGAGACGTAGCGGGCCGGCAGGCCCCAGTCTCGGCAGATGGCCAGCATGATATGGGCGAAGTCCTGGCAGACCCCGCGACCGGCACTCAGCGCCAGGTCGATGGGGCTGTCTGCGTCGGTCACCCCGGGTTGATACTCAAAAGCCTTGTAGATCGTCTCCGACAGGATCCGGACAGCAGTCAGGGGATCCCGGCGGCGAAGGTCGTCGAGATTGTGCTCATTGACGAAGGTGGACAGGGCCTCGGAGGATTTGACGAAGCCGTGGGGGCGCAGGAAGTCGAAGCACTCGCCGCGCACGAATTCGCTGCGCAGGCGGTCCCATTCGCCCATATCGAGCGCCGCAGGGCGATCTCCGGGCGCTTCGGTCTCGACCGCCGAACGCGCAATGATCGTCAGCTTGTCGTGCGGCTGCGGAACGTCGAAATGATAGACGGCGTTGCCGAAGCTGTCGGCATAGGAAAACACCTGGGCGGCGGGGTCGATGTCGAGCTCGAAGCTGACCAGGCGCTGCCGGGCCGACTTCTGGGGCTGCATCCACAGTTCCATCAGGCTCTCCCGAACCGGGCGCTCGTAGTGGTACTGGGTGACGTGGCGGATCTCTAGAAGCACGGGGAAGTCCTTTTTGGCGCGCGCGACGGCCACCGAAAACCACGGACAGGTTCGGGGGTCACGCGTCGCATCCTAAGCCGGCAGGCGCGTTTCGAGCGGGTAGGCCACGAAGGTCTCGTAGATCGCCTCGTGGATCCGCGCGCATTCATTGACGACGGTGGTCAGCAGGGCTCCGGCCCCCTGGCTCTCCAGTTCCTGGATGTCGGCATATTGCAGGCGCGCCTTGAGGCGGCCGGCGATCCGCTCGGGTCCGGCCCGTTCCCCGGCCTCGGCACGGCGCGCCAGGGCACTGAGATTGGCCTCGATCTGCGACGTCGAAAACCGGATCGAGCGCGGGAAGTCCTCGTCGAACACCAGGAATTCCAGAATGTGCCGTGGCTCGATCTCGGCCGTATAGACCCGCAGATAGGGCTCCAGGGCGCAGGCCATGCGCAGCAGACTGACCAGGGCGATGTGATCGTTGATCTGCCGTCCCGGGGTTTCGGCGAAACAGACCTCCAGCAGGCGCGACACCAGTTGGGCGCGTTCCAGATACATGCCCAGCATCATGAACCGCCAGCTTTCGCCATGGCTCATGGTGGTGTCGGCCGCGCCCTTGAACAGGTGCAGGTCGGCGATCACGTCGTGAAGGAAGGTGGTCGAACCTTCGGCGAACTCGCGGGCGGCGTCCGGATCCGTGACCTTCAGATAGAGCAGGTTCAGCCGCTCCCAGGTCTCGGTGGTGATCTGGTCGCGCACCTGGCGGGCGTTCTCGCGGGCCAGGGCCAGGGACGAGACCACCGAATTGGGATCCGTCCGGTCAAGCACCAGAGCTTCGGCGGCTTCGAAGGAGCCGACGGCACTGCTCATGTCCGGCTCGCCGACCGCCGAGAGGGCGATCCATACGGCCTGCACACCCGAGTCGGTCTGGTCTAGCGTGGCGTTGAGCATGACGCTGGACAGGCGCGACAGATGCTCTGCGCGTTCGATGTAACGGCCCAGCCAGTAGAGGCTGTCGGCAACCCGAGCGAGCATCATGCGAGCGACCTCTTGCCACGAGAAAGAGCGAGCATCATGGGCGGCTGCTCCCGTTCGGTTGGCCATGGGGCTGGGCGGGACCGTCCTCGGCCAACACCCAGGTGTCTTTCGATCCACCGCCCTGGGACGAGTTGACCACGAGGGATCCCCGTTTTAGGGCCACGCGGGTCAGGGCTCCCGGCGTAACGATCGTCTTTTCACCCGACAGGATGAACGGCCGCAGGTCGACGTGGCGGGGCTCGATCCGTCCGTCGACCAGGCAGGGGGCCGTCGACAGCTGGATGGTTGGCTGGGCGATATAGTTCTCCGGATCAGCCTTGATCGCGACCGCGAAGTCCTCGCGCTCCTTCTGCGTGGCATGGGGGCCTACCAGCATGCCATAGCCGCCCGAGGCCCCGACCGCCTTGACCACCAGCTTGTCCAGATTGGCCAGCACGTGGTTCAGTTGGGCTGGCTCGCGACAGAGGAAGGTCTCGATATTGGGCAGGATGGCGTCTTCGCCCAGGTAGTATTTGATGATCTCCGGCACGAAGGCATAGACGGCCTTGTCGTCAGCGACGCCGGTACCCGGCGCGTTGCAGATCACCACATTGCCGGCCCGGTAGGCGTTGAACAGGCCGGCCGCGCCCAGCGACGAGTCCCGCCGGAAGGTGAGGGGGTCGATGAAGTCGTCATCGACGCGGCGATAGATCACGTCCACCCGGCGGATGCCGGTGGTCGTGCGCATGTAGACCATGTTGTCATGGACCACGAGGTCGCGACCCTCGACCAGCGGCACGCCCATCAGGCGGGCCAGATAGGCGTGCTCGTAATAGGCCGAGTTGTAGACGCCGGGGGTCAGCACCACGACCTGCGGGTTGGGCCGCCATTCGGGGCTCATGCTCTTCAGCGTGGCCAGCAGAAGGTCGGGATAGCGCTCGACCGGGCGGACGCCGGCGGCACGATAGGTGCCCGGGAAGGTCCGCTTGGCCGCGTCGCGATTGGCCAGCATGTACGAGACACCCGACGGCACCCGCAGATTGTCTTCCAGCACCGCAAACTCGCCGTCCTGGCAGCGGATCAGGTCAGAGCCGCAGACATTGGCGTAGGATTTGTGCGGCACGAACAGGTGCTGCATTTCGCGGCGATAGGACGGCGCGCCGAGCACCAGTTCGCGGGGGACCACCCCGTCCATCAGGATCTGCTGCTCGCCATAGATGTCGGCGAGGAAGAGGTTCAGCGCCTTCAGGCGCTGGGTCAGTCCAGGCTCGATGCGCGCCCATTCGTTGGCCGGCAGGATGCGCGGAAACAGGTCGGTGGGGATGATCCGCTCAGTGGAATTGCCGGCCCCGTAGACGGTGAAGGTGATGCCCTGCAGCAGAAATGACTTTTCCAGCGTGCGCTGCCGCCCCGCCAGCTCCTCGCCCCCGAGCGTCGACATCCGCATGTGCAGGGGATCGTAGTGCGAACGAACGCCCCCGTCGGCTGCGAACATCTCGTCATACGCAACGCCGGGCAGATAGGCCGCCTCTGTCATTGGCAGGGTGGGTGTCTCGGTTATGTCCTGGTTTTTCGCCGCCACGCCTTCATCCACGCTTTTTTAGCCTTGGGTCGCATCGAGTCCGACACACCGTGCGTTACCCTAGAACGGGAGCACGGCCGCCGTCGGTGATTTTTCTCATCGCCGCGTCGATGCGCACGGCTGCTCAACATTTGGGCGCCATTTGTTGGGCGTGGGAAGCGCCGCTCTTCACCTTTCTCGGGCATTTCGGGCCGTGACAGGGGCGGGGGGCACGACTACACGGGACGTGGGGGCGCTCCGCGCGGGGAATCGAATTTTTGGTGCGCAGACGAACAACCCTGACCGTGCTGACCGCCCTGCTGCTGGCGGCAGGGGTTGCGCGCGCCGAGGAGCCGTCGGCCATCGTCTCGGGTGTGGACGACAAGGCCTTGCGCGAGGCGATCATGCGCGTCCTCGGCACGGCGAAAGGTCCGCCCCAGAGCCGGGCCGAGGCCCGTCGGCGGGCGCGGGATGCCGACGATGACGTCGTCGCCGTGCTGCGGGCCGAAGGCTACTACGCCTATGCCGTCGAGCCTGACGTCAATGAAGGTGATCCGCCGCGCGGCATCGTCAAGGTCACGCCCGGTCAGGTCTTCAATCTTGCTGATCCCAGGATCGTCTGGCGCGGGACAGCGCCCGATGAAGGCGTCGTCAAACGGGCGGATGCCGCTATGCAACTGACGCCGGGCCAGCCTGGACGGGCGGCGGACATTCTCGGAGCCGAGGGGCGCATCATCGCCCAGGTCCAGGGGCTGGGCTATGCCGACGTCGCCGCCGAGCCCCGCGAGGTCATTGTCGATCACGCCGACCACTCTGTCCGACCGACCTTCAATATCGTGGCTGGAGACCTCACCCGCCTGGACGGGGTGGAACTGGTGACCAAGGGGCGAAGCAATCAGGCCTGGGTGGCCGACCTGGCCCCCTGGACCCCGGGCGAGGTCTATGACCCCGAACATGTCGCCGAGCTGGAGCGCCGGCTTCGCGATACCGGCGTCTATGACTCGGTCTCGGTGTCCCTGGCACCGCTCGAACGCCTTACGCCAGACGGGCGGCGTCCCGTCGTGGTCGGTCTGGCTGACCGGCTTCCGCGCACGATCGAGCTCGGGGCCGGCTTTTCCACCAGCGAGGGGCCGGGCGTCGATGCGCGCTGGATCCAGTACAACCGGCTGAGGCGGGCCGACACGACGACCTATACCGCCCGCCTGGCCAAGCTCGAGCAGCGGGTCGGTGGCGAGGTCTCGCTGCCGCACTGGCGACGGGTCCAGCAGACCCTGAAGCTGAACGGCGCGCTGTTTCGCGAGACGACCGACGCCTATGACGAAACCGGCGCAACCATCAGCGCCGACCTGACGCGGCGACGGAAAACCACGTCCTATCGCACCTACGGGGTGGCGCTGGACCTGTCTCAATCCAAGCAGCTGGCGACCACCAAGGGGGTTTCCGTCAAGGAGGTCCTCAACCTGGCCACTGTAACCACCCTGGCCGCCGTGGCCTGGGACCGGTCCGACAACATTCTCGACCCCAAGCGCGCCTGGCGGTTCGAGGCGCGGGGCGAGCCGACGGCCATCGTCGGCGATACGACCCTGGCCTATCTGAGAACCCAGGTTCAGGGCTCGGCCTACCTGCCGTTCGGCAAGGATGCCGATACCGTTCTGGCTGCCCGCCTGAAGCTCGGGGCGATCTTCGGTGGGCTGCTGGAGGAGGTCCCGGCCTCCCGGCGCTTCTTCTCCGGCGGTGGTGGCTCGGTTCGGGGCTATGCCTATCAGGCGATCGGCCCGCGGCTGGCCGACAATACCCCGCAGGGCGGGGTGTCGCTGGTCGAGAGCTCAATCGAGGTCCGGCACCGCTTCAGCAAGACCTGGGGCGGCGTGGCCTTCATCGATGCCGGCGCGATCGGGCCGGAGCGCACGCCCAAGGCCGATGACTTCCGCGTCGGGGCCGGGGTCGGGGTCCGCTATGATCTGGGCTTCGGGCCGATCCGCGCTGATATCGCGGTTCCGCTGGGCAAGCGGTCCGGCGATCCGGCCTTCCAGATCTATCTCAGCATCGGGCAGAGCTTTTGACCGGCGCGCCTGAAACGCCAGAGGCCGGCATGCCGTCCAACGACGGTGCTGCACCGGCTTCACGTCCGGCGCGGCGCAGCACCGGACTGGCCAAGGCGCTTATTGCCGTTCTGGCGGTTCTCGCCATAGCGGTGCTGGGTGTGCGCCTTGCCCCCCTGACCACGCCGGGTCGGCAACTGGTCGAAGGCCATGCCAACGGCCTGAAGCTGGGTCCGATCGGCCATCTGAAGCTTGAAGGTCTGTCCGGCGACATCTGGCGGGACTTCAGTGTCCGGCACCTGGCGATCGCCGATGCCAAGGGCGTCTGGCTTGAAGCCCATCAGGTTCGGGTCAACTGGGTTCCGGGGGCGTTGTTGACACGACGGTTCCAGGCCCGGGCTATCAGCGCGCGCGATGTCATCGTCATGCGTCGACCGGTCCTGACACGTAGCGGCAAGGGCGGCTCGACCCCGATTTCGGTGTCACTCGACTCCGTCCGGTTGCGGCTCATCACCCGGCCTGCCTTCAGCGGCAAGGCCGGCGATTTCGATGTCGCCGGGGCCTATCGCCTTGCGCGCCAGGGCGGGCAGGGCGGCAGGGTCAGCATTTCCAGTCGCCAGCACCTGGGCGATCACCTGCGTCTGAGCTTCGATCTCGGACGCAAGCGGACCCTCAAGCTCGACGCCGATGCCGTCGAAGCCAATGGCGGTGCCATTGCCGGAGCGCTGGGCCTGCCCGTCGACCGGCCCTTCGATCTCAAGGCGAAGGCCAATGGGGCGATGAGCCAGGGTCAGTTCAGCATCGTGGCCAGGACAGGCCCGGATACGCCGCTGGATGCGACCGGCACCTGGACCCCGGACGGCGGCTCGGCGCGAGGGCGACTGGACCTGCGCGCCTCGACCCTGACCCGACGCCTGGAGCACATGTTCGGCCCGGAGGCAGCCTTTTCGATCGAAGGACACAAGGCTACCGAGGGCCTGTTTGACCTGCAGACCCGCATCCGCAGCGAGAACCTCGTGCTCGACTCCCGGGGCCTCGCCGATCTCGGCCAGAAGCGGACGGGACCGGCAGGGCTTCCTTTCAAGGCCCGCATCGGCACCCTCGGGAAGATCGTGACGATCCCTCAGATGGGCACGGGGACCGTCGACGGGACGTTCCGGCTCGAAAAGGGTGGTTTCTCGGTCGAGGGCGACGTCGATGTCGCGGCGCTGGAACTGCTCGGCTATCGGCTGGCGCGGGCCCGAGGGCCGGCCCTTGTCCGCTGGTCGAAAGGCGAGCTGACCATCAAGGCTGACGCGGTCGGTCAGGGCGGCGGCGGAAGCGGGATTCTGGCGCTGCTCGGCGCGGCTCCCAAGGCCCAGTTCGAAGGCCTAAGGCTTCGGGATGGCCAATTCCTGATCCGCTCCGCCCGGATTACCGCGCCCAACCTGGTGGTCACCGGTGAAGGCCAGCGCGGGATTCTGGGTGGTCTGAGCTTCAAGGGTGATGCCCAGGTCGCCAGCCTGGGTCCCGTTCGCCCGGGCGCGACCGGTCGCCTGAAGGCGGTCTGGACGGCCGGAAGCAGCAACGGCAAGCCCTGGGACTTCACGGGCGATGTGCGGGCCGAGAGTTTCGCGGCCGGTGTTTCCGAGCTGGATCGCTTGCTGGGTACCGCGCCGCGCCTGACGACCAAGGGGAACTGGTACGCCGGTGTTCTCTCCATCGCCGACGCGCGCCTGGAGGGCGACAGCGCCCGGGTGCATGCTGCGGGCCGGATGACGCCGGGCAATGTGCTGGGCTTCACCCTGGACTGGACAGCCGACGGTCCCTTCCGGGCAGGTCCGCTTGAGGTCACCGGCAAGGCCCGGGGCGACGGGACCCTCAGCGGCACGCTGGCCGCGCCGCGGGCCGACCTGACGGCTGACTTTGACACCATCGACTTGCCGAAGCTGGCCCTGACCAAGGCGCGACTGGTCCTGACCTTTGCCCGGACGTCTGGGGGCGGGGATGGTGTGGCCCGTCTGACTGGCGACAGCGTCTACGGTCCGGCCCGGGGCGGGGCGCTTTCAGTTTCGCGCCCGGCGGTCTGGATCTGACGGAGATCGACATCGACGCAGGCGGGGCCAAGGCTTCGGGCGCGGTCTCGCTCCGGCGGGGACGACCGGCGTCGGCCGATCTGCAGCTCGCCGTCGGGCCAGGTGCCTTCCTGACCCAGGGACGGGTGGCCGGTTCGGCGCGGATCGTCGACGCGCCCGGTGGCGCTTCGG
>Ga0187845_1002113_pt1 | contig 10997 bp, 12 predicted proteins | sample SpaLakP09_SKY_68_FD_134515 | JGI IMG/M metagenome (GOLD analysis project Ga0187845, IMG submission 134515) | Oligotrophic lake water microbial communities from Sparkling Lake, Wisconsin, USA - SP09_SKY_68 | ecosystem: Environmental > Aquatic > Freshwater > Lake | place: USA: Sparkling Lake... | reverse complement strand
GATGTTTCTGGAAATATACATAGCAGCATTAATGTAGTATCTGGTGGAAATATGGTTATGAATGGAACAAACGGAGTAAATTATATTCAATTTCCAGATTCAACTAAACAATATACCGCTGGTATTACAGGTGGAAATGCTGTTTGGGGAATTACAGGTACTTCTAATATTGCTAATACTAATTCTGGAAATGTTTTAATTAACCAAAATTTAATTATGGCAGGTCCTACAGGAAATGTATATCAACAATTCTCAGACGGCACTAGACAATATACAGCAGGTACTACTGGATGGACTGGAAATCAAGGAAACAATCTTTACAATTATAATTCTGGAAATGTTCAAATCGGATTATACAAAACATCTTCCGATACTTATGCATTAGATGTTTCTGGAAATATACATAGCAGCATTAATATAGTAGCTGATGGAACAATAAGCGCACCAAACTTTAATATTACATCTGATTATCGTATCAAAGATAATGTAATTAATATTGATAATTCTTATGTAGTAGACAATTTAAGACCAGTAATATATAATAATATGATATTAAATAAACAAGATATAGGATTAATAGCACACGAAGTTCAAGAAAATTATCCAATATTAGTAAATGGAGAGAAAAATGGTGAATGTCTACAAAATATAAATTATATAGGAATAATACCTATTCTTATTAAAGAAATTCAAGAACTTAAAAAAGAACTTAAAAAAATAAAAGCCCATATTTTAGACCTATAGACATGTAATTTCTTGAAGATTCTCTCTAAAATATATTTTAAACTATTATTTTTAGAGAGAAACATCAAATAAATATAATAAATAAGTGTAATAAATAGATTATAATAAATATATTATGAAGATAGCCTTATGTTTTATAATAAATTATGAACACATTTTAAATAAAGAGGATATATGGAGGGAATGGATAGAGCCAAATAAAGATATAATTAATGTATATTTTTATTATAAAAATTTTAAAAAAATCACTTCGCAATGGATTATTGAACATACAATACCTCCAAATTGTATACACGAAACAACTTATTTTCATGTAATTCCAGCGTATTTATCAATTATGAATTTTGCTTTAACCCATGATATAAACAATTATTGGTTTTGTATATTAACGGATTCGTGTTGTCCTATTATTTCACCTAAAAAATTTAGATATTTATTTTATAATTATTATAATAAAAGTATAATAAATTGGAAACACGCATGGTGGAACATAAATGTTCATAAAAGAGCGAATTTAAATAAATTACCGAAGGATTTACATTTAGCAAATGACCCTTGGTTTGTAATAAATAGAGAGAATATTTTACAAATATTTCATTTTGTAAATAAACAAAAAGAAATAACAAATTTGATATGTAATGGTGGTTTAGCAAATGAAAGTTTATTTGCTATAATTTTACATTCATATAAACAATTAGAACCAAAAAGTCAAGTTATTAAAGCTATAACTCATATTACAGATTGGACCAGAATGACAAGCACAACAAGTCCCTATTTATTTAAAGAAGCAAATGATACAGATATTAAATTTATTGTTTCTGAATTAAAAAATAATAAATATGCTATGTTTATTAGAAAAATCTCTCCAGAATTTCCAAATGACATACTAAGATATTATATTTATGAACACAGTAAAGATGAAGATATAACTTTAGTTTTAAAAGAACCATTATGTTTTATTTATAATAGATTTAAAAATATGATATTTTTAGCTTTTAATTATGGTTTAATGATATTAATATTTATATATATATGTAAAATAATTCTTTAGTTATAATATTAAATAAAATTGATACAAATATAAATATAAATATATTAGAACATTATATATTATGAGTGTAATTGAACAATACAGCAAACTTAGTCTTGACTTAACTAAAAAGTTAAGTAAAATTGAAAAAAAACAATTTGGAATATTTATCACACCAAAAGTAATTATTGAAAAACTAATGAAATCAGTGTTAACTTATAGTGTAAATGAGGGTATTCAGGTAAAAAACATATTGGAGCCATCATGTGGAACATGTGAAATAATTAATTTTTGTGATAATATTTACAATAATATTAAAATAAATGGAATTGAATATAACGAAACAATATTTAATTCCATAAAAGATTTAACATTTAAAAATAATACAACAATTATAAAAAGCGATTTTTTAGAATACAACTCTATTGAACATTACGATTTGATTGTTGGTAATCCTCCTTATTTTGTTTGTAAAAAGAATAATATACCACAAAAATATCACGATTTTTGTACAGGAAGACCAAATATATTTGGGTTATTTATTATCCATTCATTATCTATGCTAAATAATTACGGAATATTAGCATTTGTTATACCAACAAGTTTTCTTAATTCAGCATATTATGTTTCAGTTCGTAATTATATAAAAAAAACATGTAAAATTATAGAAATTATTGATTTTAAGAAAAATAATAAATTTATTGATACAGAACAATCTACAGTTGGGTTAATTATTCAAAAGTTAGATAAAGAAAATGATATTAAAGAATGTAAATTTTCAATTAAATTAAATGATAATTATATATTTGCTTGTAATAAAGTACAATTAAAAGAACTATTTGAAGGTTCGACAACATTAGAAAAAATGGGATTTAAGGTAAAAACTGGAAATATTGTGTGGAACGAACATAAAGAAGAATTAACTAATGATGAGGATGATAGTTTATTAATTTACAACACAAATATTTCAAAAGATAATAAATTGGAAATCAAAAAATTTAAAAATGAACAAAAAGGGCAGTATATTAAAAAATATGGTAGAATTGAACCTACACTGGTTGTTAATAGAGGCAATGGAAATAGTGAATATAAATTAAATTATGCGATTATAAAAAATGGTCCATATTTGATTGAAAACCATTTAAACGAAATTTATTCACCAAAAAAAATAAATAATGATGAATTGTTAGAAATTTATAATAAAATAATAAATAGTTTTAATAATCCAAGAACGCAACAATTTATAGAGTTATTCCTTGGAAATAATGGTTTGTCTAAGACTGAATTAGAAACAATATTTCCAATATATTTATAACTTAGTTTCTTTTCTAATAAATGTAAATTTCCATCTTGGATTACATAACCCATTTGAATTACCCCAATTAATTCTACAACGAATATTAAATTCTATATTTTCTACATCAAGATCAAAATATAAATTTTCTTTTTTAATTATTTTAGTGATAACCAAATTTTCCAGATTTGGTATTTTAGTATGAAAATTATTACAATCCCATAATAAGAAAACCTTATTTATTTGCGAATTTTTAATTTTTTCACTCAATCCATCAAATTTAAATGTATCAGAGTACATTTCTAAATATTTTTTTACTGATTCGTTAGCTATAACTTTTTTCTCTTTAATTTTATTTTGTTTATTATTATGCAAAATTTTAAAGAATTCGTGTTTATACTTTATGTCTTTAACATGTGATAAGTAGTCATTCTTAGTTGGTTTTGTAATTGTTAAGTTATCATCAGTAGCCAAATAATTATCAATAAAATTGTCATAATAAAACTCTCCATATGAAACGTCGCATATTTTATATTTAACCTTACATTCATTATCATATAACTCCATGAATTGTGGCAAATTAATAATATTTGAGACATTATGTTTAAATTCTAAATTTACGCATTTTATAATATTTCTATTACTATCAATAAAAGACAATATAAAATCATAATTATAAGTCATACCTCCCATATGTTTAATAGTAATTTTTTCAAATGGAACATCACATATACTTGAAACAATATAAATAAATTTCTCTCTAAATGTTTTCCAGTCTTCTCCATAAACATTATCATTTATATATTCATCATCAATGTTGAATATATTAGCAATAATGTTTTCACGAATTTTATTATCATCATTATTATTTGATTTACAATCTCCAGCACTCTTAAAGTATTTAATATCAGAAATCTCCGGCAATATAATAAGGTTCCTCATAACTGTATGATAATTAATACAAATATACATTAATTAATCAATTTTATTTAAATGTATGTAAACAATTTAAATATAATAAAATATGAATACTTAATGAATAAACCATTAAATATTATTATTATTGAAAAAATTGGAACTGTAAAGAGTTTTGGTATAAAAGATTTTAAAATAAATGAGCTATACAAAAAATGCGGATTTAAAAAGGGCGAAGATTTTTTAAAACAAGTTGAATGGTCAATCAAACACGAAGGCAACAAATATTATGTTGAGGTTTATGCTAAAACGAATGGAAGACCAAATTCAGAAAATAAATATGATTTTCCGCCTCCAATTGATACAAAACTATTTTTTGGTAATTGCGCAGTGATAACATATGTTAAAGAAATTAATGATAACAAAGTGTATAAAGATTTAACTATATCTTTATGGAATAAATTTTATGAAAAATTATTTGGAGGATTCGAAGATTTATCCACTACTGCGATTGAAGATGAAAATGAGGTAGATGAATTAGAAAATGTTCCTAAGGAAAAAAAAACAAAACAAGGCTATTTAAAAGATGGTTTTGTAGTTGATAGTAGTGATACAGAAGAAAACGGAAGTGTTTCTAGTTATACTACTGATGATAATGAAGATTTAGAGGAAGAAGAAAAAGATAATTGGGATCACGAACAGGATATAATTGTTCAAGATTTAGGTGTTGAACTAAGTGAAGAACCATATGATTATAATTGATAAATAATAAACACATTGAATAAAATAAAATTGATTTAAATATATAATTATTATGTAAATCAAATCAATAAAAATGTCTATTAAAATTGAAAATCCAGAATTATTTCGTACAAATATTAGAGAAAGGTTAAACTCAAAATTGAATAATACAAAAAATAGTTCTAATTTAGAAAAAGGAATATTTAATTATACTTTGAAAGAAGCTGAACAAAGAAAAATTGTTAAAAAATGGGATAATAAACAGTTTGTTCAACTCTATTTAGATAGATTACGGAGTATTATGACTAATTTAAAAGAAGAAATTTTACAGAAAATTACTGATGGAAGCATTCAACCACATATTATAGCCTTTATGACACATCAAGAACTTTCACCTGAAAAATGGGAAACTCTTATTTCAGAGAAAACTAAACGCGATAAAAATAAATTTGAAACTAATATGTCAGCTGCTACAGATGTATTTACGTGTCGTAAGTGTAAAGGGAATCAATGTACTTATTATCAAATGCAAACACGGTCGGCTGACGAACCGATGACAACCTTTGTAACTTGTTTACAATGCAACGCCAGATGGAAATGTTAATTATAAAATTATACAAAATTAGTTTTATATCTCTTAAACTAATATCATAATATAATATGTTATTTTGGACTATTCAAATTACAGTTATATCATTTATTTTAATATTTTTAGTACATTATTTAATAAATTTTTTTAAATCTACGCTAACAGTTCCAAAAATAAAAGATTTAGTAAATAATCCTAAACAAAAGTACGAAAATATGTATAATACTATAAAAATTAATTCAAGTAATTCAAGTAATTCAAATAATTCAAGTAATTCAATAAAAAAAGATTACAATTTAATTGATTTATTACCTAATGAAGAAAAAAATTCGTCAAACAATGAAGATTATACATTGATAGATTCACAATCTAAAAAAGAAGCCTCCAACATGAAGGACGAATTAAAAAACTTTTTTAAAAAACAATTGCATAATTAAAAATTATTATTAATAAAAATAAATATAAAGATATAATATTATTAATTAGTATAAATGTTAACCCATTTTGATAGAGAAAATATATTATATAAATTTCCAAATATAAAACTTTCTTATGAAAATATTACGCATAAGAAAGTTTATAAATCAGATTATATTGTAGCTATTCCTAAAGGGAAAAAATGTTTTGTTTGGTTTACCTATATCAATAATAAAAGTGTATGTTTAATTATGGAACTTGCACAGAATAAACAAATTATAGATATTCAAACCATTAATGCTTATTTTTTAAATGAATTGGCATATGGAACAATACTTTATGGTACAGTTTTATATAATTTAAATAACTGTTTTTTTTTTATTGAAGATATTTTTAGTTATAAAGGAGAAAGTATACAAAGTGTTTGTTGGGGGGAAAAGTTAATTAAAATTAATGATATGTTAAGCAAAAATTTTAAGACATTTCCACATAATAATTCTTTAATTTTTGGTTTGCCTTTAATTTGTAAAAATAATGAAGATTTAGAAAAAGGAATTAAAAATATTAACTACCAAGTAGAATCAGTTCAATTTAAATTATTTAATAGAATTAATAATTTCTTATACATGCCTTACAAATTATATATTGAAAAAAAAGAAATATATAAAAATAAAATTAATTTCATTAATACAGAAGCAGTATTTTTAATTAGACCAGACATTCAAGATGACATATATTATATTTTTTGTTTAAATAATGATTTTAAAGAGGAACAACATAGCATAGCTCATATACCAAACTATACAACTAGTGTAATGATGAATAAATTATTTAGAATTATTAAAGAAAATTATAACTTAGATGCTTTAGAGGAAAGTCATGACGAAGAAGAATTTGAAAATATAAATATTGACAAGTTCGTTCATTTAAATAAATCCTTAAAAGTTGTATGTCAATTTAATCATAAATTTAAAAAATGGGTTCCTATTAGATTAGCCTATGAACATCTTAAAATAATATCTAAACACGAACTTAAAGAATTTTATAAACAAAGGAAAGAGCCATAATAAATATTATAAACATATATTATATGTCTGGTTCATCAGCTTCAATTTTGGGTTATGGTAAAATAGCACCTTTGAGTAATATTAATGGTGCTTATGTAAATGTTGATAGTTCTCAAAATCCAGCTACATTTGGAACTAATGAAATACCAGGATTTCCAGGTTTAGCAGGCGCTAAAAATAATATTGATGCTGCGGCAGGAATTATTCCTTGTATTAAGGGGGGCGCTAAAAAAATAAAAAATAAAATAAAAAATATAACTAAAAGATATAAGAAGATGAAGGCAGGAAGTAGAAAGATGAAAAGTTTAAAACATAAATTACGTCGTAAAATGTCATCTAGACGTTTAACAGCAGGCAGAAGAACAAGACATAGAAGACACAGACAACGTGGCGGATATTCTCAATATCAAAATAATTTACCTATGACACCTACTTATAAAGTAGCAGGAATTAATTTGCCTGCAAATCAATTAGGGCTTGCTAACCCACCACCATATACTGTATTATCTAACTGCACAAATTGCACCGATAATTATAATCATTATACCAATACTGGATTCCCTAGTAGAGGACATTAAAAATACAAATAATATTTTTATATAATAGTCAAAATATATAAAAATAATAAAAATATAAAAAAATATAAAAGTTATGTTAATATTTTTATTCCAACCTAAATTAAATGGCATCAATTTTAATGTTTACACATTTTTATTTTTTATTTTTAATAAACAAACACCCTCTAAATGTTTATCTTTTGAATTGTTATCTTCTTCATCAGAAGAATTTGTAATACTTTTTACACAATTTTTAGATCCAGATAAAATCGGATTAAATACCACTAACCATTTACTAGTATCTGGAATATAAGATAAACTTGATGTATAAATTATTTTATAGTTTTCTTTCTTATAAAATATTTTTCTTTTACGCCATTGATTTTGAAATAAATTATGACTATCAATAATATCAACTACAATAGGACTACTGTGTTTCTCTCTAAGAATACGACCTACACTTTGTTCTATATCAGTTTTTGGTGTAGCCATTATAAGTGTAGTTAATGTTTTTATATCAAGCGCTTCAGCTGCCATTGAATATGTAGCAATTACAACTTTTTTGCCTTCTGTTTCTTTCAACGCGTGTTCTTTCATTCCACCAACATAGTATCCAACTGTTGAGATATTTCTGTGAGCAATCGCATCGTGTAAATATTTGAGAATGTTTTTATTATGAGCTAGTATCATTATTTGCTGATTTGGATTATTGCTTAGCATATCAGTTAAAACTTTTAAAATAAATTCACTTCTACGATTATATTCACATAACTTCGATATCATGGTGCTATATGCTGGATTTCCTCTATAATCTAATTTTACTTCATTAAATTCATCGTCATTTACTTCATATTTAATTGCATTAATAACAACATTCATCGGTTCATCCCTTTTACCTTTAAAAATAACTTCACCAAGAAACATTTTAAAAACTTTTGTTGTTCCGTCTTTACGATTCATTGTAGCAGACAATCCAAGCATATATTTTGTCACAAGCTTAAATAACGAATTTGAAAACACCTCGCTAGAAATATGATGCACCTCATCTATTATTGTAAGACCAAAACTTTCAAATATAGAACTAGGATATTCTTTCATTGATAAACTTTGAAGCATCGCAATAACTATATCTTTATTATCAATATCAATAATAGGACCTTGTATTTTTCCAATTCTTGCTTTCGGTAAAAATTGTTGTATTCTCTCTATCCATTGATTCATTAAAAATTCTTTATGAACAATTACAATTGTTTTTTTTTTAAGTTTAGATAAAATATATAAAGACGCTGATGTTTTACCCCAAGCGCAAGGCAATTCTAATAAACCACCACCATAATTGGCGTCTCTGCAATGCTGTATAAATTTATTTACAACTGGCTCTTGATAATCACGCAATATTCCAGCAAAATTAAGTTCAATATCGGTTCCCTCAGATATTTTATATTTTTTTGGAGTTCCGTAATTTTGTACACCGTAATAATGCGGAACATAAAATTTATTTGAAGACTCACGATAAGACGGAAAGGTTTTTTGATTATCATTTATAGGAGAACCCATAACAAATGGTTTAATAGTTAAATCATTTCTTATTTGTTTTTGTTGTTCAACAGTAAGTTCATTTTTAGATATAGTGTATCCCTTTTGACCTAAATAAGTATTAAGTTCCATAATTAGCTAATATTATTTAGTAAATTATGTTTATATCCTTTTACTTTTTGATAAATAAAATCTATCAATATGATATATGGTAAATTTTTCTAGTTTATTTAAAAAAGAAAATATCAGTGAATTAGTCTTATCAATGATACTAATTGTTTATTTAATTTTAGGTTTTAAACTACCGCAACAAATATCTGATATAATTGGCTCTTTACTAGGTAAGATTACTCTATTTGCAATTGTAATTTATTTATTTATGAAGTCTAACACAATTTTAGCGATATTATTTTTATTGGTTGCGTTCCATTTAATTAGCCAAACTTCAATAACAGAATTTGGCGACCTTCAACGATTCGTACCATCAGAACAAAAAAAAAATTCTCAGTTTACAGCATATAATCAATTCCCTTACACTCTTGAACAAGAGGTTGTTTCTAAAATGTCACCAATAATGAAATCAGGGGTTTCACTTACACAAGCAACTTATAAACCATTATTAGATAAACTTTATGATGCATCTCCAGTAAATGCTTAATAATTTGAGAGGGTTTTATGAATTCATAAATTGCAACATCTTGGGTTTATCATTCGTAATGTAACCATATAAATAACTAATTAATACAAAAATAATAATAAATATAAAACATCCTGAAATAATTTGAATTATTAATATTACAGTAGAATTACTTAATACATTTGAAAGATCATAGGTTGGAACATTTTTTGAATATTCTACACCTATTTCTTCTTCTGATGAACCAGTTGGTTTACATGAAATATAAATCCCATCCCCAATATTTCCTGTTGTATTTGGTCCTGAAGAATTATAAAATAAACCATTACCTAATGTTTTAAGAGGATATGGTTTTATTATTTTACCAAGTGTGACAAGTGTACTATTATTTAAGGTTAACGCTTCTAAAATATCAAAAACAATCCATTCATTTTTATCATTATCTGTATAACTATAAAAAGGTTTAGTTGGAACAATTTTATCTAACGTAAAACCATTTATTTTTAGATTTGTTGAATTCCCATTACTTGGTGCGTTCATAGCTACTCTTTGGATAATTTCGGTTACAATTGTTGTAGCATTTGAGGCATCACTTGATGAAATTATAGGTATTGCTACAAATAATATTGGTCCGCCAGATATAGGTATATGTTCAATTATAATTTCAGCAGAAGCTTTAGAACCATTAAAAATGTGAATAGATGGACTCATAATTGATATGTTAGAAACATTATATTTTTGATTATTATATAATACGTGAGCAGTATTGCTATTATCATATGTTAATCTTATCATTACATCTTTATTTGTAGCAGTTAAATTACTTTCATTATATTTAAAATTATAAGAACATTTTAAATCGCATTTACCTTGAACATTATCGCGTGAAATATTAATATTTTCAATGCTCATTAATATAAGTATATAAATAAAAATATTAATTTATTTATATAGAATGAAATTAACTAAAGGAAAAATATCAAAATTATATAACAAGAAAAGACAAAGTTTAAAAAAAAATAAAAATAAAAAAAAGGGGTCAAATAGAAATAAAAAATTTAGAAAAAAAAAGAGTATTAATTTCGCGAGAAAATCTTTAAAAAATATACATTATAAAAAATTATTAGGAGGTGATGATGCTAAAGAAACACTTGAACCATCTACAGAAAATTTTGTAGATGAATCACCAAAAAAATCTACTAGCGAACAAATTGAAATGCCTATTAATGAAAAAAAATATGGCAATAATTATGATTTTCCTATTGATTTCCCTGATGAAGAAGTTATTGAACCACCTACAGAAGAAAGAGATACGATAAAAACACCAGAAGAAGTAGTACCAGAAGAAGTAGTACCAGAAGAAGTAGTGCCAGAAGAAGTAGTGCCAGAAGAAGTAGTGCCAGAAGAAGTAGTGCCAGAAGAAGTAGTGCCAGAAGAAGTAGTGCCAGAAGAAGTAGTGCCAGAAGAAGT
>Ga0187845_1002112_pt1 | contig 10998 bp, 6 predicted proteins | sample SpaLakP09_SKY_68_FD_134515 | JGI IMG/M metagenome (GOLD analysis project Ga0187845, IMG submission 134515) | Oligotrophic lake water microbial communities from Sparkling Lake, Wisconsin, USA - SP09_SKY_68 | ecosystem: Environmental > Aquatic > Freshwater > Lake | place: USA: Sparkling Lake... | reverse complement strand
CTATATGCAGCTATACGGACGCTACAGTACCGAACAGATCGTGGCGCACATGCTGGCCATGGTTTTCGATGGCATGGCCGGTTCCGGCCAGCACTGAGCAGCCACTGAGCAGCACTGTGCTGCCGGCTTATACCTACAGGGCGGCCTGCTTGCAGGCCGCCCTGTGTCTTTATGCTCAGCGCGAATGGCTGTCGCTGGCGCTGAGCGGCACCGCCGGTGTTGCGGTCTGCCCGGCAGTGGCCGCACGGCGTCGTTTTGCGGCGGCGGCCTTCACCCGCAGCCGTTTGCCGGCCAGTACCAGCGCGCTGATGGACAGCGCCAGTACCGCCAGGCTGCTGGTGAGCATCCAGCCATCCCACCACGGCCGTGGCCGCATGATGGCCTGGTCCCAGTTATGCAGGCCGCTGAACAGCCAGCGGAAAGTGCGCTGGCTGCGGTCCAGCTGCAGCAGCTTCTCCCCGGTTTGCGGATTCAGATAAAGCCAGCTGGCTGCCGGATCCGCCAGCTGGATGCGCCAGACCGGCAATGGCCGGCGCGAGTCGTCCTGATGCCGGTCCGGATAGTAGTAATCATCCGCGGCAAGCAGGCGTTCGGCATGGCGTATGGCGGCGTGGCCGGTCATGGCCTGGGCGCTGGCCAGTAGCGCGGCGACGGGAAATTCGCGCTGACCTGCCGCCAGCTCAAAGCCATGGCTGGTGATGATGCGGCTGCGCAGCTGCTGGTCGCGCGCCTGCAGCATGGCCAGCGGGCCGGCGTGATACCAGTTCAGTTCCACCATGTGCTGGCCGGCCAGCTGGGCGACGACTTGCGCCATGGGGAAGTCCAGTGCGGCGGCGGGCAGGGCCTCCACGGTGGCGTGATGATGCGACCGGCCCTGTCCCTGATGGCCGGAAAACAGCTGCCATGGATTGTTGGAAAGAAAGCCGCTCAGCGTCCAGCTCAGCGCCAGCAGGCCGCCGCACAGCCCCAGCCACAGATGCCAGCGTTGCCACAGCGCACGATAGGGATTGCTGCTGCCATTGGGATAGCGGCGCTGGCCCAGCCAGCCCGGCCGCCAGCGGCACAGCCCCAGGTACAGGCCGCTCAGCACGGCCAGCAGGCTGGCCAGCGCGCCCCAGGTCTGGATGGGTTTTCTGGCATCGGCCAGGCCGATGGCATCCAGTGGCCGCAGGAAATGCAGGTAGCTGCCGCCCCAGAACAGCAGGCGGTCCAGCCGGCTGCTGGCCTTGATCACCTCGCCGGTGCGCTGGGAGATGGTGAGTTCATGTTGTGCGGCGTCGTCAAGATTGACGCGGTAAAACGGGCGATAGGGGTCGTAGTTCATCATCGCCGTGCCGGCATCGCGTGCAAACGGGGCTTGCCGGATCTGCGGCTGGCTGCCGGGTGCCCATTCGCGGGCGATGGCGATGGCCTGGGCGGCGCTGATGTCATGGCGCTGGCCATCGCGTGCCGACAGGCGATAGCGTTGGCCGTTGCCATCCTGCATCAGCCAGACCGGCTCTCCGGCCTGCACCAGCAGTCGCGCCGAGCTTGGCGGGCTGTCGGCGCTCGGCATGCCCAGCCGCCAGGCCGCGCCGGCGCTCAGCCAGTTGGCGGCAGGTGTCAGGGCCGGGGCATGGGCCAGCCGGGTGGGTTCGCTGATGCTGGATGGGCCGGCGTAAATCATCAGCAGTCCGGAAAAAGACCAGAGCACCAATAGCAGGCATAGCGCGATGCCCAGCCAGCGGTGGCCAAGAAACAGCAGACGTTTCATGCGGATGTTCCAATGAAAATGGCGCGGCATGCCGGATGCCGCGCCGTGTACGGCGAACAAGGAAGGGCGGCAGGCTGGCCGCCACGGCCTCAGTAGTCGAACTTCAGCTGGGCATAGGTGGTGCGCTGCGGCATCGGGTGATAGGCGTAGCTCTTGTAGTTGTTGAGGTTGTCCACGCCCACTGCCACGGTGAACTGGCGATCCAGCTTGTAGCTGATGCGCGTGTCCATGATGAAGTAGGCGCTGTTGGCACCGTAGACGTCGGTATTGACCACGGTATTGTTGACGTCCGAGGTCTGGAAGCTGCTGTAGCGTGCGGCCAGCGAATAGGACAGCTTGTCGTTCTGGCGGTAGCTCACCACGGCCGTGGCACGCCATTCGGGGATGCCGGGGAAGGGGTTGCCTACCGAGGCCGGGTTGTTGCCGTTGGCAATGATTTCAGACTTGGCATAGGTCAGGCTGGCACTGACATCCAGCCCGCGCAGGCCGATATCGCTCTGTTCCCAGGCCAGTTCCAGGCCATTGGTGCGCACGCGGTCGATGTTCTGGATATTGGTGACGTTGGGGGTGACCGTGGTGTTGGTCTGCGACAGCAGGGCATCGGCCAGCTCTTCGCGGAAGGCGGTCAGGCGCAAGGTGCCGCCATTCAGCTGGCGTGTGGCGGTGATTTCCCCGGTGTCGGCGCGTTCGGCTTTCAGATTGGGGTTGTTGTTGACGATGGTGTTGCTGCTGGCCGCCGTGCCCTGGAACAGCTCGGCCACGGTGGGGGTGCGATAGGCACGGCCATAGGCGGTGCGCAGCGTCCATTGTTCGTTCAGGTCGAACAGCATCGCCGCCTTGGGCGAGAAGAATTGCTGGCTGCGGTTCTGATCGTAAGAGGTATAGCTGCCGGTGGTGGTGGCGCCGCCGTAGGCATCCCACCATTCGTAGCGGCCGCCGATGATCAGCTGGGTGCCGGGGCGCAGCCGCCAGGTGTCCTGGGCAAACACGGCATTAAGCTGGGTATTGCCGGCAAAGGCGGCGGTCAGGTTGCCCTGGCTGCCGTTTTGCCAGTCGCTGGTGGCATAGCTGCGGCTGTTCAGCACGTAATGATCGTAGTGATAGCCAAAGCGCAGCTGGTGTTCGCTGGCCAGGCTGCCACCGGGCCGCCAGTCGCCTTTCAGGTCGACGGTTTGCCAGCCGGTGCCATCCAGCTTGGTGATGGTGCCGGCACCGGTCAGGCCGGCCGTGGCGCTGCGCTGGGTATCCTTGCTGAAGTCATAAATGCTGACCGTGCCTTGCCAGTCCCAGCTGCCATCGGTACTGGTCTTGAAGGACAGGGCATTCAGCAGATGTTCCTGTTGTTTCTTGCTGGGCTGGAAGGCATTGGCCAGATTGTATTTCTGGCCATTGATGTTGACGATGCCGGTGTAGACCGGATTGCCGTTTGCGTCGCGCAGATAGCTGTCCACGCCCACGGTGGAATTGTTCTGCCAGTAGCCCAGGGTGTAGTTCAGCTTCAGCGTGGGGCTCAGGTCGTAGGACAACTTGAGGTTGGCGTTGTCCTGGATCGAGTGCTCGGCGCCGGTGGCACCGATGATCAGCCGCTTGTTGCCGGTGGTGTCGGTATCGCTCACCGCACCGCTGGTGGCGGTGGCTGCGCTGGCGCCGCTGTACTTGTTGGGGTTGGCGGCAAAGGTGGCCGGGTGGCCCAGGCTATCCAGGTGGCCGGCTTCGATGATCCACGCCAGCTTGTCCTGGCGGTCGCCCAGCATCACGGCGTTCTTGCTGCCGGTGAAATGCTGGCTGGTCTTGTACTGGCTGAAGCTTTCGTCAAACAAGGTACTGCTGGCATGCGCTTCGAATTTTTCCGGCATGCGGGTGCTCAGCACGATGACCGAGCCGATGGAATTGCCCGGGTATTCAGCGGAGAACGGGCCGTAAAAGACGTCAACATGGCTGATTTCGTCTGGACTGACCAGATTCCAGCGCGGCGGGTAGGCGTAGTTGTTACCCAGCAGATTGGACAGCAGGATGTCGTCGGCGTACAGCAGGGCGCGGGCGCTGCTGGTCTGGCCGGAGGTGCGGGTGGCGATGATGCTGTTCTGGTCGCCGATATAGCGTTTGCGCACCTGCACATTGGGCAGGTACTTCACCGTGTCTTCGGTGCTGGTGACATTGACGGTCTGGGCGATCTTGTCCGCGCTCATGCCACTGCTGCTGGCCGGCAGATTGTCCGGCAGGCCACTGCTGGCTGCTGGCGATTGCACTGTTACCTCGGCCAGCTGCTTGTCCGCCTGCTGGTCGGTGTTTTCGGCCTGGGCATGAGCGACCTGGCACATGGCGATGGCCACGGCCAGTGCCAGCTGACGGTATTGAAATTCTCCACTGCACATCATCACGTTTTCCCGCTTGTTATTGATTGAGAGTTCATCAGTTGTTTAAGAGCCACTGACAACAACTCGCCCCCTGGCCGGGCCAATGCCGACAGTAAAAGCCGTAGGGCAAGGTGGCGCAGGTGCGGGGAGTTGGTCAGTGGCTCCAAGCGGCGTGGATCATGCCCGCTGTGGTGATTGGCTGGGAATGTGGCATTTTGTCGCAGGGCGGAACTTTGCCGGCTGCGACAATTGGTCGCACGGCGTGGGACAGGACTCCTGCTAAGGTAGCGGCCTGAGAGCCTGTCCATCGTCTGCTGCGCTGGGCTGACACCGTGTCAAACACGCCTGCGGAATGCTCATTTACGCCATGTAAATTCCGCTTTTCCACTGGTTTCCGCTTGATTTCGCCTGGTTTCACGCAGGCAAGGTGAGACCTTGCACAGGCTCCGGGATGGGCTGCCATGCCGCGCAGCCACGGCATGGGGGAAAGCAGGTGGACGGGATGCACATGGAAGGGATGGCCGGAGCAGAGCGCTCCCGCGCCGGTGTCTGGCTGATGGTGCTGCTGCTGCACGGCGTGCTGGGCAGCTGGCTGCTCGGGCAAACCCTGCAGCCGGCTGCCACGGCCTTGCCCACCAGCATTGCGGTACAGCTGCTGCCGACGGTGGCTCCGCTTGCCCCGGCGGTGCCAAGGCCGGTGTCACCCACCCGCCAGCCGCCGCGCCCCTTGCCGGCGCTGGCGCAGCATGCGGCGGCGCGGCCGCCACGCGCGCCTGCCGTGCTGGCGGCCACCCACGCTGCCGCCCCTGCTGCCTCCACGACGGCCCCTGCACCAGCGCTGGCCGGCAATGCCGACACCAGGGCGCTGCCGGTGAGCGCCGAGCCGGCCCAGCCCACCCAGCCCGCCAGCAGCGAGCCGGGTTTTGCCGCCGATTATCTGCACAATCCGGCACCGGGCTATCCGCCGGCCTCACGTCGCAATGGCGAAGAGGGGCGGGTCTTGTTGCGGGTGCGGGTGTCTGCCGCCGGTCAGGCCGAGGCGGTGGAGGTGTATCACAGCAGCGGCTTTTCCCGGCTGGACGATGCCGCCCGCGAGGTGGTGGCCGGCTGGCGCTTCATCCCGGCACGGCGCGGCGGCAGCGCGATTGCCTCCAGTGTCATCGTTCCGATTACTTTTCGCCTGGGCCATTGATGGCGGTGGCCGCAGCTGATTCTTTGCAAGGAAATACCATGGACAAGCAACTGGGTTTTGCCCATTTCTGGCAGCAGGGCGATGTGGTGTCGCATGTGCTGACCATCCTTCTGCTGCTGATGTCGGTATGCAGCTGGAGCCTGCTGCTGCTCAAGCTGATCGAACAGCGGCGGCTGCGGCGGGCATTGCGCCAGGCGCTGCCGGCTTTCTGGCAGGCACCGGGCAAGGCCGCGGCCATGGCCGTGCTGACGCAGCAGGATGGCAGCCGCATGCTGAGCGGGCTGGCCGCACAGGCCGAACAGGCGGCGCAGGCCTATGCCAGCAAGTCTGGCGTGGGACTGGGCGGCGAGCTGGATGCGGCTGATTATCTGGGGCGCATCCTGCAGCAGGCGCTGCAGCAGTCGCAGGCCAGGCTGGAACAGGGGCTGACCGTGCTGGCTTCGGTGGGCGCCACCGCGCCCTTTGTCGGCCTGTTCGGCACGGTATGGGGGATTTACCACGCGCTGATCAGCCTGTCCGGCCGCACGCAGATGACGCTGGATCAGGTGGCCGGCCCGGTGGGCGAGGCGCTGATCATGACGGCAATCGGCCTGTTCGTCGCCATCCCCGCTGTGCTCGGCTATAACGCCAGCACCCGTGGCAACCGGCTGTTGCTGGCCCAGCTGGAACGCTTTGCCCATGGCCTGCATGCCTATCTGGTGGCTGGCGTGCGCATGCCGCTGGCGCAGGCAGAACCGGCTGGCGAGGCGCAGCCGCAAACCGCCGGCCGCGGGGTGTAAGCATGGCATTTCACGGTTTTTCTGCTTCCGGCCAGCATGGCCAGCCCATGGCCGAGATCAATACCACGCCGCTGGTGGATGTGATGCTGGTGTTGCTGGTGGTGTTCCTGATTACTGCGCCGCTGTTTCATCAGGCCATCGGTATCGATCTGCCCAGAACGGCGGCCACCCGCGCGCCACAGCAGGATACGGTGCTGCATCTGGCCTTGCAGCGCGATGGCAGCCTGCAGCTGGACGGGCAGGCCATCAGCCAGCAGCAACTGGACAGCCGGCTGCACAGCGCGCGCACCAGCAATCCGCAACTGCAATTGCAAGCCGATAAGGCCACGCCATACCAGGCGGTGGCGGCCGTCATGGCGCTGGCCCAGCAGGCCGGGGTGAATCGCATCGTCTTTGTCACCCAGCCGCTGGCGCAGTAAGGGCCTCTGGGTAAATAGTGCGGCCTGCCGTAGAGGGCAGGCCGTACTAGGGCAGAAGGGGGTGTTTGCCGGTGATGCCTGACAGGGCCGGTCGCTGGTACCGGCCGCTGGCGGCTTACATGGCGCCGGCGAAGATCTGCTCGATCTCCTGCTGCGTGGCCTGGCGCGGGTTGGTCAGGCCGCAGGCGTCTTTCAGCGCATTGCTGGCCAGCAGGGGAATGTCCTCGTGCTTGACGCCCAGCTCGGCCAGGCTGGCCGGGATGCCGATATCCGCCGCCAGCTTGCGGATGGCGACCAGGCAGGCCTTGGCACCGGCCTCGGCGGTCAGCCCCTGGGTGTCTACGCCCATCGCCGCTGCCACATCCGCCAGCCGTGCCGCCGAAGTCTGGGCATTGAAGGCTTCCACATGCGGCAGCAGCAAGGCATTGCACACCCCGTGCGGCAGGTCGTAAACCCCGCCCAGCTGGTGGGCCATGGCATGCACATAGCCGAGCGAGGCATTGTTGAAGGCCATGCCGGCCAGGAATTCGGCATAGGCCATCTGTTCGCGTGCTTCCAGATTCTTGCCGTTTTCCACTGCCGTGCGCAGATGGCGGGAGATCAGCTCCACCGCCTTGAGCGCGCAGGCATCGGTAATCGGCGTGGCGGCGGTGGACACATAGGCTTCGATGGCGTGGGTCAGCGCATCCATGCCGGTGGCGGCAGTCAGGCTCTTGGGCTTGGCCAGCATCAGGTCGGGGTCGTTGACCGACAGGATGGGGGTGACATTGCGGTCGACGATGGCCATTTTGATATGGCGTGCTTCATCGGTAATGATGCAAAAACGGGTCATCTCGCTGGCGGTGCCTGCGGTGGTATTGATGGCTACCAGCGGCAGCTGCGGTTTTTTCGAGCGGTCCACGCCTTCGTAATCGGCAATCTTGCCGCCATTGGTGGCCACCAGTGCAATGCCCTTGGCACAGTCATGCGGCGAGCCGCCACCCAGCGACACCACGAAATCACACTGCTTTTCCCGCAGTACCTGCAAGCCGGCTTCGACATTGCCGATGGTGGGGTTGGGCTGGGCACCGGCGAAAATGCTGGCCTGGATATCGCGCTCGGCCAGCAGGGCCTGCACATTGGCGGCCACACCGATTTCTGCCAGCACCTTGTCGGTAACAATCAGCGCATGCCTGAAACCATAGGCCTGGATGGCATTGACCGCCTCCTTGAGGCAACCGGCGCCCATTACATTGACTGGCGGAATGAAGAAAGTCGTTGTTGTCATGGTGTTATCTCCTTATGTGGGTGACCGGACTGCCTGGGGGACCGGCCGGGACGGCAGGCTGTTGTGCTGCTAGCTGCATGACCAGGCGTCATGGCAACAGCCTAAGGTCTGCGGCGCGGCTGTCCCATTCGACTTTAGTGCCATGTCATGGCCGGGACGGTGATGTTGTGGCGGATTGGCCGGCGGACTGGCGTTGCAAATGCTAAAGTCATGATTGGAATCTGCCGTTATTGCCAGTTGCTTTGTGCAAGATGGCATACCACCAGCCAGCACCGACAGGGATGATGCTGCCATGCGCTTCAGCTTTGATTCACAAGTCATTACCGCTTTTGTCAGCGCAGCGCTGGCCGTGGTGGTGCTGACTGCCATGACCTGGTCGGTGGCTGATGAGGCAAGTCGTGCCGGCGAAAGCGTGGCCCATTCGCATGAGGTGCTCAATGGCCTGGCACGGATACGCGGCGATACCCTGCAAATCGAATTGAGCAGCCAGAATTTTCGCCTGAGCGGCGATCCGGCCCAGCTGCAGGAGCGTGATCAGGGCATTGCCAGCCGCGAGCTGCTGTTGGCACAGATTCGCCGGCTGACCGCAGACAGCCGCGAACTGCAGCAGCACTGGAGCAGCCTGCGCCGGGTGCTCGACCAGCGGTTGCAGATCGCCCGCCAGGTGGAGCAGGTACGCAAGACCCAGGGGGCCGCTGCGGCCACCCGCTTTGCCAATCAGTCGCCCTTGCTGCAAACCAGGGTGGCGGTCTATCGCCTGCTGGATGAAATGGATGCTCTCGAGCGTGGCAGCCTGGACTTGCATCAGGCGGACTATCTGGCCACCAGGCAGCGTTTGCTGCAGCTGGGCAGTGTCACCGCCATCTTGTTGCTGCTCTTGCTGGCCGCCACATACCGGCTGATCCGCAGCCAGCTGCGTGCGCTGGAAGCCAGCCGGCGGCAGCTGGCCGACAGCCAGGAAAACCTCTCCATCACCCTGCATTCGATTGGCGATGCCGTGCTGGCCACCGATGCGGCCGGCTGCATCACGCGCATGAATCCGGTGGCCGAGCAACTCACCGGCTGGACGCTGGCCGAGGCTGCCGGCAAGCCGGTGGCTTCGGTGTTTCACATCATCCACGAGCTCAGTCGCGAGCCGGCACTGGTGCCGGTTGAGCGCGTGCTGGCCACAGGCAAGGTGCAGGGCCTGGCCAATCACACTTGTCTGATCGCCCGTGACGGCCGGGAATGGCCGATTGCCGACAGTGCCGCCCCCATTACCGATGGCAGCGGACAGATTCGCGGCGTGGTGCTGGTGTTTCGCGATGTCAGCCTCGAGCGCAGTGTCGAGCGCGCCATGCAGCAGCAGAACGTGCAGCTGGAGAGGCGGGTGGACGAGAAAACCCGGCAATGGGCGGACAGCATGGCGCATCTGCACAGCATCATCACTGCCTTGCCGGCCTATATCGCCTTTGTCAGCCGCGAGCAGCGCTATGTCTATGTCAACGATCAATACCGCCAGCGCTTCGCTCCCGAGCATGACGACATCACCGCTTGCCTGGTGAGCGACATCCTTGGCCCGGAACGCTATCAGCGGGTGCAGCCGATGATAGAAAAGGCCTTGCAGGGCGAGCTGCAGGAATACGACTGGCAGCCCTTTGCCGGTGTCTGGCATGCCATCCGTTATGTGCCCAAACGCGACAGCAGCGGCGCGGTGGAGGGCTATTACGTGCTGGGCAACGACATTACCGGGCGCAAGCACGACGAAGAAAGGATACAGGCGCTCAATCTGGAACTGGCTGGGCGGGTGGCCGAGCTGGAGGGTGTCAGCCGCGCATTGCGTACCCTCAGTGCCGGCAATCACGCCATGCTGCGCGCCAGCGATGAGCCCGGCCTGTTGCAGGACATGTGCCGGCTGATTGTCAGCGTGGCCGGCTATGCCAGCGCCGCGGTCTGGCTGCATGCCGCCGAGGGCGAGCGCCTGTTTCCGGCGGCGCAGCATGGTTTTCCCGGCGGGCTGGAACGGCTGGCCGGCATGGCCGACAGCATGCTGGCAGCCATCACTTTCAGCGAGCGGCCCAGCTTGCTGCAAGTGCCGCTGGGCACCGACATGGCCAGTAATGAAGCAGTGCAGGGCCTGTCCTGCCCCTTGTGGGTGGATGGCCGCATCATCGGCGCTTTGCTCGTCCACACCGGTGGCACCGCCTGCTTCGACAGTGACGAAATCGCCTTGCTCAGCGAGTTTGCCGATGATCTGGCCTTCGGCATCGGCATGTTGCGCGGGCGGGCCGAGCAAAAGCGGGCACAGGCCGCCATGCACTATCTGACCCACCATGACGCGCTCACCGGCCTGGCCAACGAAACCCAGCTGGTGGAAACACTGGCCACCATGATGGCCAGCGGGCAGCAAACGCCACTGGCGCTGTTGCAGCTGAATATCGACAGGCTCAGTGAAATCAACGATGCACTGGGTTTCAGCCATGGTGACCACATCCTGCGCGAATTCGGCCGGCGGCTGACCGAGTGTGCCCCGGTCTCGGCCGTGGTGGCACGACTGCGTGGTGACGAATTCGCCGTGCTGTTGCCCGCACATGATGTGGCCGCCGCCCACACTGTGGCCCAGCAGCTGGAGCAGTGCCTGGCCCAGCCTTTCCTGGTGGCTGACATCCGGCTGGATGTCAGCGCAAAAACCGGCATTTCCTGCTTTCCCGACTATGCCGGCTCGGTGCACGAGCTGTTGCGCCAGACCGATATCGCCGTGCATGCCGCCGGCCACAAGGGGGTCAGCCACTGGCTGTTCAATCCGCAGGAGTATTGCGACCAGTCGCCGCATCTGAACATGGCCGGCGAGTTGCGGCAGGCCATCGAGGGGGGCGAACTGCGGGTTTATCTGCAGCCCAAGGTAGAAATGGCCAGCGGCCGGGTGTGCGGTGCGGAAGCGCTGGTGCGCTGGCAGCACGGCGCACAGGGGCTGCTGTCGCCCGCGCTGTTTATTGGTTTGGCCGAGCGCACCGGGCTGATCAAGCCGCTGACCGAATGGATGATCAACAGCGTGCTGGACCTGCTGCAGGACTGGCAGCATCAGGGCTGCGCCCTGCCGGTTGCGGTCAATCTGTCGGCACATAATCTGCGGGACGAGGCGCTGGGGGACAAGATTCGCCGCTGGCAGCAGCAACGCCAGCTGCAAACAGGGCTGCTGGAACTGGAAATTACCGAAAGCACGCTGATGGAGGATGCCAGCAGTTGCCTGCG
>Ga0187845_1002108_pt1 | contig 11007 bp, 9 predicted proteins | sample SpaLakP09_SKY_68_FD_134515 | JGI IMG/M metagenome (GOLD analysis project Ga0187845, IMG submission 134515) | Oligotrophic lake water microbial communities from Sparkling Lake, Wisconsin, USA - SP09_SKY_68 | ecosystem: Environmental > Aquatic > Freshwater > Lake | place: USA: Sparkling Lake... | reverse complement strand
TCCCTGTAGTTCTCATCAGTCTCATGCTTGGGCTGGCTGCCAGATGGCAGGCCAGCCGTTTTTTATGGATGGCCGGGCAGCAAAAAGGCCATCCCGCAGGATGGCCTTGTCGGTGGCAATGCCTGTTACAGATCGCCGCCGGTCTCCAGAATGAAGCTGGCCTTGGCATCCTGGCCTAGCTGCTCCACCAGATAGGGCAGCACTTCCTTCAGTGTGGCGGGCAGGGTCCACGGCGGGTTGAGCAGGAACATGCCGCTGCCGTACATGCCAAAGCCGTCGGCCGACGGTGCTTGTACGTGCAGCTCGGCGCGCAGCCAGCTCTTGGCCGGCAGCTTTTTCAGTTCTTTGGGCAGCTCTTTCATCTCGGCGCGCTGCAGGCAGGGATACCACACGGCGTAAATGCCGGTGGCAAAGCGCTTCAGGCCTTCTTTCAGTGCGGTCACCACATGCTGGTAGTCGCGCTTGTCTTCGTAGGGAGGGTCGATCAGCACCAGGCCACGGCGCGGCGGTGGCGGCAGAATGGCCTTGATGCCTTCAAAGCCATTGGCCTGTTGCAGCTGGGTGCGGCGCGGCTGGCCGCCAAAGTTCTGCTCCAGCAGCTGGAAATCAGTAGGGTGCAGTTCGAACAGGCGCAGCTTGTCGCTTTGCGGCATCACCGCGGCGGCACACCAGGGCGAGCCGGGATAGAAACGCAGCTCACCATCCGGGTTCATCTCGCGCACCACATCCACATAAGCCGCCACGGCGGGCGGCAGGTCGCTACGCTCCCACAGGCGGGCAATGCCGCTCAGGTATTCGGCATTCTTGGCGGCATAGCCTTCGTGCAAGGCGTAGCCGCCGGCTCCGGCGTGGGTGTCGATATACCAGTAGGGTTTGTCTTTCTGGCCCAGGTAGTCCAGCACGGCAATTTCAATCAGGTGCTTGAGCACGTCGGCGTGGTTGCCGGCGTGAAAGGCGTGGCGATAACTCAGCATGCATCAGCTTTCTAAGACAATGGCTGCATTGTAGCGGATTTGGGCGCGCCTCAGACGGCCGGCAGCCAGCTGGCGGGGATGGCATCTGCCCAGCCCAGTGCGCGTACCACGCGGGCAAAGTCCTCCGCCAGCGGGCAAGTCAACTGGATGGCCGCACCTGTCACCGGGTGGCTGATCTGCATTTCCATGCAGGCCAGTAACATGCGCTGGCTGCCAAAGTGCTCGGCAAACATGCGGTTATGCACGCCTTTGCCGTGAGTGGCATCGCCGATGATGGGGTGGGCGATATGCTTCATGTGGCGACGCAGCTGGTGGCGGCGGCCAGTCAGTGGCGACAGCTCCATCAGTGCATAACGGCTGCTGGGGTAGCGGTCTACAGCAATCGGCAGTTCCACCGTGGCCAGGCGGCGGTAGTCGGTTTGTGCTTCCTGCGGGCCTTGTTCCACCTTTTCACCCAGCCAGGCCAGGTCGTCCACGCGGCGGCTGAGGGCGTGGTCGATATGGCCGGCTTCGGCCGGATGGCCGCGCACCACCGCCAGATAGCGCTTGCTCACTTCCTGGCGTTCGAATTGCCAGCTCATCGCCTTGGCACTTTCCTTGTCCAGCGCAAACAGCAGTACGCCAGAGGTGCCCTTGTCCAGCCGGTGTACCGGGTAGACGCGCTGACCGATCTGGTCACGCAATAGCTGGATGGCAAAGCGGGTTTCGTGGCGGTCCAGCTCGGAGCGGTGCACCAGCAGGTTGGACGGCTTGTGGATGGCGATCAGCTGCTGGTCGCGGTAGAGAATGGGTAGCATGGCGGTGTGGATGAGGCGAAGGCGGCGATTGTAGGACTTTGCCGGCGGCTTGGATATGCGCAAGGCGAGGCCGTGGCCGAATTGCGACAGCCGGGCAAGTGGAATTTTCCTGTCTTTGCGGTGGACAGCCACTTCTTGCGCCCGGCTCAGGAAAACGTCATATTTTGTGATCCGGTCATGCACGCAGGCATAAATTTGCTGCGCGCTGCGGTTTTTTAACGACGGATCATTGCGAATGTGCTCCGCCGATTACCAGCTTTGCGACAAGGTATTTCAAAGTGGAGAGGAAATTGTTTACAGTCAATTTCCCGCTCATTACAATTCGCCGCGCCCATCAAATTGAAATACTGCCTTGTTAGCTGACATCGGTTTAGCCATCAGCAGGTGATGGGTGCAAAATAGCCAATGCGGAAGGTGGGGCTTCCCGATGGTGCATGAACAGGCTAGCGTCCGCTCGTGCATGTTGACCAACAAAACCAAGAGTTCCTGATATGACCATCCAACTGAAACGAGCAAGCCTTGCCGTCGCCCTGTCCATGCTGGCCGGTGCCACCTTTGCCAAGGACTTCACCCCGGCCGTGATCTACGATCAGGCCGGCAAGTTTGACAAGAGCTTCAACGAAGCGGCGTTCAATGGCGCAGAGCGTTTCAAGAAGGAATTCAAGATCAGCTATCGTGAAGGCACCATTGCCTCCGAAGCACAAAAGGAACAGCTGCTGCGCAACCTGGCGCGCAAGGATGCTGACTTGATCGTTTCCGTCGGCTTCTCCTTTACCCAGGCCGTGGAAACCGTGGCCAAGGAATTTCCCAAGGTGAAATTCACCATCATCGACTCGGTGGCCAAGGGTCCGAACGTACAGAGCATCGTGTTCAAGGAACAGGAAGGCTCCTTCCTGGTGGGCATGGCCGCTGCCATGGCTTCCAAGTCCGGCAAGGTAGGTTATATCGGTGGCATGGACGTGCCGCTGATCCGCGCCTTTGGCTGTGGCTATGTGCAGGGCGCCAAGTACGCCAACAAGAAGACTGAAGTCATCCAGAACATGACCGGCACCACCCCGCAGGCCTTCAACGACCCGGCACGCGGTACCGAACTGGCCAAGAGCCAGTTCGATCGTGGCGTGGACGTGGTGTTCGCTGCTGCCGGCGGTACCGGCCTGGGCGTGCTGCAGGCAGCCAAGACCGCCAACAAGCTGTCCATCGGCGTCGACAGCAACCAGAACCACCTCTACCCGGGCTATGTGCTGACCTCCATGGTCAAGCGCGTTGACAATGCCGTGTACGACACCTTCAAGTCCGCCCGCGACGGCAGCTGGAAGCCGGAAGTCAAGGTCATGGGCCTGAAGGAAGGCGGCGTGGACTGGGCGCTGGACAGCAACAACCGCAAGCTGATCTCCGCCGACATGGAAAAGAAAATCGGCGCAGCCAAGAAGGACATCATCAGTGGCAAGCTCAGCGTGGTGGACTATCGCACCAGCAACAGCTGCCCGGTGAAATAAGTCTATTTGAAGATCTTTTCCCGGCTGCGGCCCGGGAGGACTGCAGGCACGATGGCTCAGGCTATCGTGCCTGTTTGGTTCTTGCGGGGCCGACAACCGGATTCATGGAAATCGGGAACATACGGGCATGACTGATTTCGCCATCGAGCTGAACGGCATCTGCAAGCGCTTCGGCGCAGTGCAGGCCAATCGCGATGTCTCAATGAACATCGCCAAGGGCTCCATACACGGCATCATCGGCGAGAACGGCGCGGGCAAATCCACCCTGATGAGCATTCTGTACGGCTATTACCATGCCGACAGTGGCAGCATCGCGGTGGATGGCAAGACCGTGCGCATCCGCAACAGCCAGGAAGCCATCCGGCTGGGCATCGGCATGGTGCATCAGCATTTCATGCTGGTGGACAACTTCACCGTGCTGGAAAACATCGTGCTGGGGGCCGAAGGCGGCCTGCTGCTCAAAGATGGCATGGCCAAGGCGCGCGAGCACCTGCAGGCGCTTAATCGCGACTATTCGCTGGAGGTCGATCCGGACGCCATCGTTGGCGAGCTGGGCGTAGGCCTGCAACAGCGGGTGGAGATTCTCAAGGCGCTGTATCGCGGGGCCGACGTACTGATTCTGGACGAGCCGACCGCCGTGCTGACGCCGCAGGAGGCCGACCACCTGTTCTGCATCCTGCGTGCGCTGCGCGAGCAGGGCAAGACAGTGATCCTGATCACCCACAAGCTGCGCGAAGTGATGGACATCACCGACGCGGTCAGCGTGATGCGTGCCGGCACCGTAGTGGGCAATGTGCGCACGGCGGATGTCGACAAGGAAAAGCTGGCCGACCTGATGGTGGGGCGCAAGGTAACGCTGAAGGTGGACAAGGCCGAACGCGCGCCCGGTGCTGCGGTGCTGGACGTGCGCCAGCTGTGCCTGACCGATGCGCGCGGCGTCAAGCTGCTGGACGATTTGAATTTCCAGGTGCGTGCCGGTGAGATTGTCGGCATTGCCGGGGTGTCCGGTAACGGCCAGTCCGAGCTGCTGGAAGTGCTGGCCGGCATGCTGGAGCCGACTTCCGGTGAAATCCGCTACCAGGGGGCGGATCTGCTGCAGGAAAAATCCAGCCAGCCGCGGGCGGCGCTGTACCGCAAGAAGGGCATTGCCCATGTGCCGGAAGACCGTTCGCGCGAGGGGCTGGTTAAGTCTTTCCCCATGTTCGAGAACGCCATTCTTGGCTATCACGACGACAAGAGCGTCAGCAAGGGCGGCTTGTATTCTCGCCAGGCGTTGCTGGCGCGCACGCGCGACTTTATCCGTCAGTTTGATATCCGTCCGGACAATGCCCAGCTGCGCGTGGGCTTGCTGTCTGGTGGCAATCAGCAAAAAGTGGTGCTGGCGCGCGAAATTCACGCCAATCCGGAACTGCTGCTGATCGGCCAGCCGACGCGTGGCGTGGACATCGGTGCCATCGAGTTCATCCACAAACGGCTGGTGGAACTGCGTGATGCCGGCAAGGCCATTTTGCTGGTGTCGGTGGAACTGGAAGAGATTCTGGCCTTGTCCGACCGCATTCTGGTGATGGCCGGCGGGCAGATTAGCGGCGAAGTGGCGGCCAGGGATGCCGACACCATTTCGCTGGGTTTGTTGATGGGGGGGCACAAACATTGAAATTCGGACAACCGTCCACATTGCCGCGCTGGGCACAGCTCACTGTGCTGCCGGCATTGAATCTGCTGGCCGCCTTGCTGGTGACTGGTTTCGTGACCTGGATGATAGGCGAAGATCCATGGGAATGCCTGCAATTGCTGGTCAGTGGTGCCTTCGGTAGTGGCGAGGGCATAGGCTACACCCTGTTCTACACCACCGGTTTCATCTTTACCGGGCTGGCGGTGGCCACGGCTTTTCATGCCGGACTATTCAATATCGGCGGCGAAGGGCAGGCCTATCTGGCTGGACTTGGCGTCACGCTGGTGGTGCTGGCGTTTGATCACACCCTGCCGCAGATTGTGCTGGTGCCGCTGTGCATTCTGGCCGCCATGGGTTTTGGTGCGGCCTGGGCTTTTATTCCGGGCTGGCTGCAGGCCAAACGTGGCAGCCACATCGTGGTCACCACCATCATGTTCAACTTCATCGCTTATTCGCTGATGTTGTATTTGATTGGCCATCACCTGATCGAAGCCGGTTCGCAAAACCCTACCACCCGCGAGTTTGGCCAGGCTTCATGGATTCCTGCCATTCATCAGGTGGCTGCCGGCATGGGCATCAGCCTGCCCAGCACGCCGCTGAACCTGACTTTTGTCATGGCCTTGCTGGCCTGCGGCCTGTTTTACCTGCTGGTGTGGCATAGCCGCTGGGGCTTCCAGCTGCGTACGGTGGGCGTGAACGAGAGCGCCGCCCGCTATGCCGGCATCAATGTCAGCAAGACCATCATTCTGGCGATGTGTGTGTCTGGTGCGCTGTCCGGCTTTGCCGCCATCAACGAGCTGCTGGGTTCCACCCACCGCATGAATGTGTCCTTCACCAATGGCGTGGGCTTTGTCGGCATCGCCGTGGCGCTGATGGGGCGTAACCATCCGGTGGGCATCATCCTGTCGGCCCTGCTGTTTGGCGGCCTGACCCAGGGCGGGCTGGAGCTGTCGTTTGAAAAGCCGGTGATCACCCGCGAAATGATCATCTTCATCCAGGGCCTGATCATCCTGTTCTGCGGCGCGCTGGAAAACCTGTTCGAGCCGTTTATCGCCGGCCTGTTCAAGCGCAAGGAGGACAAATAATGGAACAGCTGTTCAGCTTGCTGGACTCAACCATCCGGGTCGCCACGCCGTTGGTGCTGGCGGCACTGGCCGGCATGTTCTCCGAGCGCTCCGGCGTGGTGGACATCGGCCTGGAAGGCAAGATGCTGGTGGCGGCTTTTGCCGCTGCTGCCGCCGCTTTTGTCACGCATTCACCCTGGCTGGGGCTGCTGGCCGGCATCATGGCCTCGGTCAGCCTGGCCATGGTGCATGCTTTTGTTTCGGTCACCTATAACGGCAATCAGCTGATCTCCGGCATGGCCATCAACACCATTGCCTCCGGCATCACGCCGGTGCTGGGGCTGGCCTGGTTCCAGCAGGGCGGCAATACCCCGCAGCTGGATGATGACTCGCGCTTTCACGACATCAGCCTGCCGCTGGCCGATGCACTGTCGAATGTCCCTGTCATTGGCCATCTCTACAGCAAGCTCTTGTCCGGGCACAGCATCCTGGTTTACCTCACCGTGCTGATCATTCCCGTGGTGAGCTGGGTGGTGTATCGCAGCCGCTTTGGCCTGCGCCTGCGTGCGGTGGGTGAAAATCCGCATGCGGCGGATACTGCTGGCGTGTCGGTGGCGCGGGTACGCTATATCGCCTTGTTCTGGGGTGGTGTGCTGTGCGGGGTGGCCGGTACTTTCCTGTCGGTATACCAGACCGGCAGCTTCATCAAGGAAATGACCGCCGGCAAGGGCTTTCTGGCACTGGCTGCGCTGATTTTCGGCAAGTGGCGTCCGCTGCCGGCGGTATTGGGCTGCCTGTTGTTTGCCTTTGCCGACGCCTCGCAGATCCGTCTGGAAGGGGTGGACCTGCCCATTGTCGGCCAGATTCCCTCTCAGGCCATCCAGGTGATTCCCTATGTGCTGACGGTATTGTTGCTGGCCGGCTTTGTCGGTCGCGCCGTGGCACCCAAGGCCATTGGTGTGCCGTTTGTAAAATCACGCTAAGCAGTAAAATCGGCCGCCTCTGGCGGGCTGCAGGAAAAACCGGCTTTGGCCGGTTTTTTTACGTCGCAATGCCGATGGGCTGGTGCTGACGGGTCGAAATGTGAAGTGAATTGCACTACAACAAGGGGAGTGGATCAGCCAGTCTGGGCAGTGACTGGCAAATGATAATAAACGAGGGCTGCAATAGTCAGCCAAATCCGGGGGGATGTTATGTGGCTAGCCATGCTGACACTGATCCTGGTGGGATGTACTGTCGCCGCGCTGGCCGGCCTGCTGGGGGGCGCGCTGCGCCAGCATGATCCTGATGCCATGGCCGGGCAGGGCCTGCCAACTGGGGATAGTGTGCTGGGCAAGGTGGCGGCCATCCGCAAATCGCGCGACGACTCCTGGACTCGCCGTCCCTGGCCCTATATTCGCGACCGGCTGACCTTTCCGCCGCTGGACATTCCCGCAGTCATCCTGCACAGCAGCATTACCCCCGGCAAGTGCTACCGCGTGGATCCCGCCACCCTGACCTGCACCTGCAGTTATTTCCTGCTGCGCGGTTCAAATGCCGCCATCGGCAGCAAGGAAAGGCTGTGTCGTCATCTGCGCAAGGTGTACGCCGAGCGCAGCACGCTGCCGGCGGTGGTCAATATGGTGCTGCTGGATGATGTGCATTTTTGCGAGACCGACCAGCTATGGTCGGGCGAAGTGGAGGGGGTGCCGGTGGCCATCGCCTGGCGCGAAGGCGACCCGTGGGTCACCATCTATACCCGCAGCAATGCCCTGAATCAGCCTCCGGAATTCCAGCGCTACAACTTCCACCTTGATCACGCCAGCTGGGCGGACAGCCGCGCCCCCAAGTACAACGCAAGCGCCATCCGCCAGATGCTGGCCGACTGGTTTGGCGATCGCAAGCTGATGGCCTGAGCAGGTAATCCGGGACATCCCTGTCCTGCGCGTAAGCAGCCGGATCCATCAGCCGCACCCGTGGATGGCAGCCTTCACTTGCCCAGCGCCACTTCCACACAGCGCGCCTGTAGCAGGCGGCCAATGTCTATCGGTGACATCGCCACCTGCAGGCCACGGCGGCCACCGTTGATATAGACCTTGGGCAGTTGCAGGATGCTGGCTTCCATATACACCGGCATCGGCGTGCGGGTGGCAAAGGGGCTGGTGCCGCCTACCAGGTAGCCGGAGTGGCGGTTGGCCACGTCGGGCTTGCACGGCTGCACTTTTTTGCAGGGCAACTGGCGCGCCAGTTCCTTGGCCGATACCTTGCAATCGCCGTGCATCAGCACCACCAGCGGCAGGCCGTCCTGGTCTTCAAACAGCAGGGTCTTGATGACGGTGTGTTCGTCTACCTCCAGTTCGCGGGCCGGGGTGGCGGTGCCGCCGTGTTCTTCGTAGCGGTAGGCGTGGCAGCTGAATTCCACCTTGTGCTCCAGCAAAAAGCGTAGTGCCGGGGTGCTGCCGGCAATGGTCTGGTGTTGCATGGCTTACTCCGTAATGCATGAGGACGATGCCGGCGGCTTGTGCGCACCGCCGGCGGTGGTGTCGGTATCAGACTGGTTGCTGGACTAGCAGGCCGTATTCCTCGGGAAAGGTGTGCAGCGAGCTTTTCACCACGGTGACCGCGCCGTCGATCAGGCCGCAGCGGCCGCTGCCGGGCAGGATCTGGCACAGGTGCTGCAGCGCATCCAGATCGGCCGGGCTGTGGCGGCCGCCATCCACCCGGTCCAGCAGGCGGGCCAGCTGGAAGGTGCCGCATTTGCACGAGGGGCACTGGCCGCAGGAACCCTTGGCGAAGAAGTCGATGTATTCGGCCACCTTGCGGATGATGCTGCTGCCTTCGGAGATGACGATCATGGCGCCGGTGCCCAGCCGCGAATGACGCAGCCAGACCGAGTCGAAATCCAGTGCCACATCCAGGTCGCGCGCGGTGAGCAGGGTATTGGACGGGCCGCCGGTAAATACCGCCTTGAAGGCCTTGCCCTGTAGCATGCCGCCGCCGTAGTGGAACACCAGCTCTTGCAGGCTGGAGCCCATGGGCAGCTCGTACAGGCCGGGGCGCAGTACGTCGCCGGACAGCGAGTACAGCTTGGTGCCACAGGCCTTGCCCACGCCCAGTGCCCGGTACCAGCCGGCACCATGGCGCAGGATGTGGCTGACATTGGCCAGGGTTTCCACATTGTTGATCAAGGTGGGCTGGTTGTTGATGCCTTGCTCGGCCGGGAAAGGCGGCTTTTTGCGCGGGAAGGGAAAGCCGGCTTCCAGCGAGGCGACCACGGCGGTTTCTTCCCCGCCGATATAGCGGCCCGAGCTGGCCACCACCTTGATTTCCAGTGTATGGCCCATGACGGCAGCCAGTTTTTCCGGCCAGGGGCTGTCCTGCCACTGGCTGACCGCCTGCTGCATGGTGTGCAGGCTGCTGCCCTGGTGCGGGTTGAGGTAGAAGATGAGGCAGCGGGCGCGCATGGCCAGCGCGGCGATCAGTGCACCTTCTATCACCTGGTGCGGCGATGCGCTGAGCAGGGTGCGGTCCTTGAAGGTGCCCGGTTCGTCTTCATTGCCATTGCACACCACGTACTTGCAATCGCCCACCGCATTGGCGGTGGCTTCCCATTTGCGCCAGGCCGGAAAGCCGGCGCCGCCCATGCCGCGCAGGTCGGCATCGGCAATGCAGCGGATGATGGCGGTGGGGGCCGTGAGGGCCGCTTGCAGCCCAAGGCCGCCGCCCGCTTGCAGCCAGGCGGCCAGATCGGGGCCGACCTGTACGGCCGGGTTGAGCAATACCTGATTGAGTTTTTCCATGATTGTGTTCTCTTAGGCGCGCGCGCTGGCGGGGCGGTGCAGTGTCAGCCTGGCTTGGCCCGGATACAGCAGCGGGGCTTGCTGGCTGGCGTCCAGTCCGGCCAGGGCCAGCTGGCGTTGCCAGCGATAAACGTGTTCGATACCGCCGCGCAGGGGCGGCAGGGATGATTTGTTGCGGGCAGCCTGGGCCTGGCGCGCAGCCTGGCGGCCGGCACGGCGGCCAAAGGCGAGGATGTCGAGCAGGGCATTGCCCATCAGCCGGTTGCGGCCATGAATGCCGCCGGTGATTTCCCCGGCGCACAGCAGGCCGGGCACGCTGCTCTGGCCCTGGCTGTCGATCACCACGCCTCCGTTCTGGTAGTGCAGGGTGGGGTAGACCAGCATGGGCTCGCGTGTCGGGTCGATGCCGCATTTGTCGGCCAGGTGCTGCAGTGCCGGCAGCTGGCTGGCCAGCGCGGGCTGGTCCGGGCCGCACAGGCGGCGCAGGTCGAGAAATACGCCTTGCTGACCGTCGCGCTCGATGCCACGGCCGGCGGCGCATTCGCGCAGCATGGCGGCGGTGACGACATCACGCGGGGCCAGTTCATCGACAAAGCGTTCTCCCAGACCGTTCAGCAGCATGGCGCCGGCCGAGCGGGCGGCTTCGGAGATCAGCCCGCCGCGCAAACGCTGCGGCCAGGCCACCCCGGTGGGGTGGTACTGGAAGGCATCCATATCACGCAGTTGTGCGCCCAGGCGGTAGGCCAGCACCAGACCATCGGCAGTGGCGCCGTAGTGATTTGAGGTGGGGAAACCCTGCAGATGCAGCCGGCCGCAGCCGCCGGTAGCCAGAATGGTTTGCCGGGCCGACACCACGATGAAGCGCTGGTATTCCAGGTCGTACAGCACGGCACCGGCGCAGCTGCCGTCTTCGTGCGACAGCAATTCCACCACCGGGCAGCGGTTCAGCAGCTGGATGCCCGGCTCCAATTCCACCGTTTCGCGCAGCACGCGCATCATCTCCAGGCCGGTGTAATCGCGGTAGGACAGAATGCGTGGCTGACTGCAGCCGCCGGCTTGCTTGTAGCGCAGCTTGCCGCCGTCGCTGCTGGCATCGGTTAGATCAAAATGCATGCCCAGTTCGATCAGCCAGCGGATGACACCGGCTGCATCGCTGGCCAGCTGGGCCAGCAGTTGCGGATCGGCGCAGTTGTGGCCGCCGCGCATGGCGTCGTCGAAATGCTGT
>Ga0187845_1002106_pt1 | contig 11014 bp, 12 predicted proteins | sample SpaLakP09_SKY_68_FD_134515 | JGI IMG/M metagenome (GOLD analysis project Ga0187845, IMG submission 134515) | Oligotrophic lake water microbial communities from Sparkling Lake, Wisconsin, USA - SP09_SKY_68 | ecosystem: Environmental > Aquatic > Freshwater > Lake | place: USA: Sparkling Lake... | reverse complement strand
GGATGCGCGCGACGACGCCGGCCAGCGCCGCGGTGACGGCCGGCGGGTTGTCCTGCGACTGCAGCGTCTGCAGCGCCTCCAGCAGCGGGATGCCGGCGCGCAGCAGCACGGCGAGTTGCTGGGCGAACTGGCGGCGCGGAAAGCGGCCGCCGCGTGCTTTCAAGGGCTTGCCGGCGACCGGCTCCACCGCCAGCAAGGACGCCGGCGATAGGCCCAGCACCGCCGCCACGCCGCCCGCGTCCGCTGCCTGGACGCGCGCCTGCGCCGGCTGGCGCCGGGCGTCGAGGTAGCGGACGTCGAACTCGGCCACGTCAGCGGCGCCCGGCCGTCCGAAGGCGCTGATACGCCCCCTCGGGGGGCAACGAATGAAATGAGCGTGGGGGCGCCATGTTGTCACCAGGACGTGAGGTCCGCGTCTTCACCCTCGCCACCTGGGCGCCCGTCCTTGCCGAAGGACAGCAGGTCGTACTCGCCATGCTCGCCCGGCGAGCGGTACTGGTAGTCGTGGCCCCAGGGGTCCTTGGGTAAGGCCTTGGAGAGATAGGGCCCGGCCCACTTGGGCTCGTCCGCCGGCCTGGCCACCAGCACGGCAAGGCCTTGCTCGGTGCTCGGGTAGCGGCCTACGTCCAGCCGGTACTGGTCCAGCGACTTCTGCAGCGCGTCGATCTGCGCGCGCGCCGCCTTGACCTCGCTCTTGCCGATCTGGCCGAAGAACTTCGGGCCAACATAGCCGGCCAGCAGGCCGATGATGACCATGACGACGAGCAGTTCGAGCAGCGTGAAGCCGTGGCGGCGATGAAGGCGGTATGAGGAGGTCATGGTCCGAACGGGTCAGGGTCGCGTAGCTTAAGAAGCGGTGGTGACTGCGCCGTGAATGACAAATGAATGACGGTCTTCCTGGTCCTTTGTGCTTATGTCATGGCCCTTTCACCGCAGCCGCCTAACGTGTCGGCGCGATGAAGACCCTGCCTGCACTCACTCCCCCGCCCCGCCCCGTCTCGCGGGCCTTTCGTTTGAACCAGTTCGTGGCTGCCGCGACGGTGGCTGGCGTTGCCGTCGCCGGCGTCGGCCTGGCCACGCGCCTGGAGCCGGTCAACTCGGCTCCGCCGCTGAAGACGACGTTGATCGTGAAGCTCGCTGACACGACCCGCGACAACGCCCTGCAGCAAGCCGAGCTTGGCCGCGTGCTGGCCGACGCGGGCCTGCCGCTCAAGGCAGACAGCCCGCTGGGATCCGGCTGGTGGCGCGTGCGGGCGCCGGCAGATGCCGCTCGCCAGGCCACCTGGCTGGCTGCGCTGCGCGCCGACCGCCGCCTCAGCCACGCAATGACCGACCTGCGCGAGCAACGCGCGGCCGTACCCACCGACACGCTGTTCCGCGCCACCGATCCCGCCAACGCCCAGTGGTGGCTGGACGACCAGAACGACACCACCAACGCTGGCGCTGCCAACTTCACCAAGGCCTGGGACACCACCAAGGGCTCGGCCTCACCCGTCATCGCGGTGCTGGACTCGGGCATCACCTCGCATGCCGACCTGAATGCCAACGTGCTGGCCGGCTACAACTTCATCAGCAACCCCCAGTACGCCAACAACGGCGGCACGGGCCGAAGTGCCGGTGCCAACGACCCGGGCGATGCGCTCACCCAGGCCGAGTTCAACACCGGGCAATGGGATGGCTGTGTCGTTGCGCCCAAGAGCAGCTGGCACGGCACCTTGGTGGCGGGTCAGCTCGGTGCGGTGACGAACAACGCCAACGGCGTCGCCGGCATGAATTGGAATGCACGCATCCTGCCAGTGCGGGTGTCCGGCAAATGTGGCGCATCCGTGGCCGACATGGTGGACGGCATGCGCTGGGCAGCGGGTCTGTCGGTGGCCGGGGTCCCGGCCAACCCCAACCCGGCCAAGGTGCTGGTCATCGGCTTTGCGAGCGTCAAGAAGCCAGACGGCACGGCCGTGTCATGCCTTGTGAACGATGTCGACGCCAATGTGGCCGCCGCCGCCAGGCTTTACACCGATGCGATCACCGAGCTGCGCAACCTTGGCGTGCTGGTCGTGGCTGCGGCCGGCAACGAGAGCGGTCCGGTGGGTCGCCCCGCCAACTGCGCTGGCGTCTTCGGCGTGACCGCGGCCAATCGGCAGGGCTTCAAGGCCACCTACGCCAATTTCGGTCCGGAGGTGCAGCTGGCCGTTCCGGGTGGCGACGCCAACAACCGCGGCACCTGCGACGCAGACCTGGCTGACACCGGCGTCGTGTCGACGATCAATACCGGCACGACCGGTCCGTCGACGGCAGGCTATGCGGCGGTGAGTGGCACCAGCTTCGCGGCGCCTCAGGTCGCGGGCACGGCGGCCTTGATGTGGTCGGCCAACCCGGCATTGACGTTGGCCCAGGTCGAGGCCGGCCTCAAGGGCAGCGCGCGGCCGCATGTGACCGCCTATGCGCTGGGCTACTGCAACACGCTCAACAAGAACCGTTGCACGCTGAACGGCACGACGGGCGGCGCCGGACTGGTGGATGCCGCCGAGGCTGTGCGGTACGCGCTGACGCCATCGACCTACACCGCACCGACGCGGGTCACGCTGGGCCTGCAGAGCAGCAACCTGACTCGATGCGGCGTGGCTCAAGGCAGCACGGCGATCCCGGTGCCGGCACCGACACCCGCACCGACGCCTGCGCCGACTCCAGCACCCACTCCAGCTCCGACACCGGCTCCGACACCAGCACCTTCGCCCGCGCCGACTCCCGCGCCGTCGCCAGCGACAGGGGGCGGCGGTGGCGGTGCGGCGTCGCCGGTCTGGGTATTGAGCCTGCTCGGGGCTGCCGCCGCGCTGAAGCGTCGCCGTGGCGCCTCGGGCGAGGGCGACGAATAGAAGTCGGGCCAAGGCCCGCCTGCCCCAGCCTGCCCCTGCTTCTCCTCTCCACCCCTCACCGCTGCTATGCCTGGTTCCTTTGTCGTCTTCGATTCGCTTGCCCGCCAACTCATCGAGTGGATCGGGCCGCAGACGGCACTGGATTTCGGCGCCGGTGCGGGCAAGTTCGGCCGCCTGCTGCGCAGCGCCGCGCCGGACTGCAGGACCACCGCCATCGAGCCCGAGGTGTCGTACGTCGAGCGCTTCCGCCTGCCTGAGCTCTACGACGAAGTGCATGTCCAGACCGCCGCACAGTGGCAGGCGGCCAGCCTCGATGCGCGCTACGACCTTGCCATCCTGGGCGACTGCATCGAGCACATGCCCAAGAGCGTCGGCCTGGATCTCCTCAATGCGCTGGCCTACCGCGCGGCCTACACACTCGTACTCGCACCGGAGTTCCTGGTGCAGGGTTCGGTCGATGGCGTTGACCACGAGGCCCATATCTCTGTCTGGAGCGAGCGAGACCTGGCCTGGCACGACCTCTGGGCCTTCGACAACTGCCGTGCAATGTCGATCTTCTTGCTGCGTGGCTATCTGCCCAGCCGGGTGCCGTTGGCAGAACTGGTTGAGCGCGTGAACACCGCGGTGCTGCCCGTGCATGAATTCAACGACGCCAACACGCTGGTGCGCCCCGCGCGACTGCGCCTGGTGGAGCATCCGCGCGAAACCGTCTATCGCCCGGCATGAGCCCGGATGAGCGCCAGGCCCATGTGGTCGCGCGCCGCGTGAGGCGGCCAAGGTGAGGCCGCCCCCGAAGCCCGCTCGGCCAGAGCAGGACCGCATCTTCATCAGCATCGCCGCCTACTGCGACCCGCTGCTGAGCTTCACCATCGCCAGCGCGCTCACCCAGGCAAGCCGGCCCGAGCGCATCGTGTTCGGGCTGGTCGAGCAACAGATGCCCGAGGCCTGCGTTCGACTGCCTGCCGCGTGGCGCGAGCAGGTGCGCCGCGTGCACATCCATCCGCTGGAAGCGCGCGGGCCGTGCTGGGCGCGTGCCATCGCGATGTCGCTGTACCAGGGCGAGCGCTGGTTCCTGCAGATCGACTCGCACATGTGGTTCGAGCCCGGCTGGGATGAGCGCCTGATCCAGTGGGCAGAGCGCTGCGCCGCGCTCAACCCGCGCAGCCTGATCAGCACCTACCCTAACCCCTTCACGATGCGTGACCACCAGCCGGTGGCTGAGATCGCGGGGCGCGACCTGCTGGCCTTCGTCGTGCGTGCCGACCAGCGGTTCCAGCCCGATCACCCGGTGCTGATGTTCGAGGCGGTGCCCGTGGCCGGCCGTGCGCCGCTGCCGGCCATGCACATCGGTGCCGGCTGCCTGTTCGGCCCGGGCAGCCTGGTGCAGGAGTTGCCTTACGACCCTTTCCTCTATTTCCACGGTGAAGAGCAGGCCTTCGCCCTGAGGGCGTGGACGCGTGGCTGGGACATCTTCCAGATCCCCGGCATGCCCATGTACCACCAGTACATCACCGGCGACCATGGCGCTCGCCCTTTGCACTGGTCACCCGAGCTGGACAGCCAGCGCCAGGTCCGCTCGGCCCAGCTCTCCGAGGCCGCCAACCGCCGCCTGGCCGCGCTGCTCTGGGGTGGGGCCGATTTGGGTGTCTACGGCCTGGGCACGGTGCGCAGCCTGGCCGATTACGCAGCCTTCAGTGGCATCGACTACGCCGGGCGGCAGATCGGCCCGCAGGCGTACAAGGCACGCTTCGGGTATTGAGCAGTGCCGCTCTTCGGGCCGTCAGGCCCGGGCGGCCAAGCTTTGCAATAGCTTGTCGTGTATGCCGCTCTTCGGGCCGTCAGGCCCGGGCGGCCAAGCTTTGCAATAGCTTGTCATGTATGCCGCTCTTCGGGCCGTCAGGCCCGGGCGGCCAAGCTTTGCAATAGCTTGTCATGTATGCCGCCAAAGCCGCCGTTGCTCATGCACAGCAGGTGGTCACCCGGCCTGGCGGCCTTCACGACCGCCGCCACCAGCGCGTCCACATCCGCGCCGACGACGGCCTGCGCACCCATGGGGTGCCAGCGCCTCTTTCGCGTCCCACGTCAGCCCCTGCTGGTTGCAGAAGGCGAGGTCTGCCTCCTCCATCGCCCAGGGCAGCAGCGCCTTCATCGTGCCCAGCTTCATCGTGTTGGAGCGCGGCTCGAAGATAGCCAGGATGCGCTCGGCCGGCGCGATGCGGCGGCGCAGACCGTTGATGGTGGTGCGGATGGCTGTCGGGTGATGGGCGAAGTCGTCGTAGACCTTGATGCCCCCGTTTCCAACTTTCACCTCGCCGCGCAGCTACATGCGCCGGCGCACGTTCTGGAACTCCGCCAGTGCCGCAGCCGACTGCTCGGGTGACACACCCACATGCTCCGCCGCTGCGATGGCCGCCAGCGCATTCAGCTGGTTGTGTTCGCCGATCAGGCTCCACTCGATGCGCGCGACCTTGAGGCTGCCGCGCAGCACGTCGAAGGCCTGCGGCTCGCCGCGAGCGCGCAGCATGCCGGCCTCTTCCTTCTTGGCGCCGAAGCGCTGCACCTCGCTCCAGCAGCCGCGGGAGATGACGCGCTGCAGCGCTTCCTCGCGGGCGTTGACGACGAGCCGGCCGTTGGCGGGCACGGTGCGCACCAGGTGGTGGAACTGCGTCTCGATGGCGGCCAGGTCCGGGAAGATGTCGGCGTGGTCGTGCTCCAGGTTGTTCAGCACGGCCGTGTGCGGACGGTAGTGAACGAACTTGCTGCGCTTGTCGAAGAAGGCGGTGTCGTACTCGTCGGCCTCGATGACAAAACTCTTGCCCTGGCCCAACCGAGCCGACACCCCGAAGTTCTGCGGCACACCGCCGACCAGGAAGCCTGGGTTCAACCCGGCATGCTCAAGGATCCACGCCAGCATCGAAGTCGTCGTCGTCTTGCCATGCGTGCCAGCCACGGCCAGCACATGGCGGCCCTGCAGCACATGCTCGGCCAGCCATTGCGGGCCTGACGTGTAAGGCAGGCCGGCGTCGAGGATGGCCTCCATCAGCGGGAAGCGCTCGCCGCGTGTGACGACGTTGCCGATGACGAAGACATCGGGCTTCAGCGCCAGTTGCTCGGCGCCGAAGCCTTCTATCAACTCGATGCCCAGCGCCGCGAGCTGGTCACTCATGGGCGGGTAGACATTGGCGTCGCAGCCGGTGACCCGATGGCCGGCCTCACGAGCAAGCGTCGCCAGGCCCCCCATGAAGGTGCCGCAGATGCCGAGGATGTGGAGATGCATGTCAGTGGTGCCCGACCGCCCGAAACCACTGACGCGCCCCCTCGGGGGGCAGCGAACGGAGTGAGAGCGGGGGCAGGTTCATGTCGGTGAGCCTCCGCAGAGGCGCGAGGAATCAGCGCAGGGCGGTGCGCGCGGCCGCGAGGGTGGCGTCGATGTCGGCCTGCGTGTGGGCTGCCGACACGAAACCCGCCTCGTACAAGGCCGGAGCAAGATAGATGCCGGCTTCCAGCATCGCGTGGAAGAAGCGGTTGAAGCGATCCTTGTCGGTCGTCATGACCGTCGCGTAGTTCTGCGGCAGTTCCGGCATCAGGAAGAAGCCGAACATGCCGCCTTCGCTGTCGGCGCTGAAGGGCACGGCGTTCTCGGCGGCGACGGCCTTCAGGCCATCGACGAGCTGGCGCGTCTTGGCAGACAGCGCGTCGAAGAAACCGGGCTGCTGGATCTCCTTGAGCGTCGCCAGCCCGCAGGCCGTGGCCACCGGGTTGCCGGACAGCGTGCCGGCCTGGTAGACGCCGCCCAGCGGTGCCAGGTGCTGCATGACCTCGCGCTTGGCGCCGAACGCCGCCAGCGGCATGCCGCCGCCGATGACCTTGCCGAAGACCGAGATGTCCGGCGCGAAGCCGGGGATCAGCTGGGCATAGTGCGCTTGTGCGCCGCCGAGGCCGACGCGAAAGCCCGTCATGACCTCGTCCAGCACCAGCAGCGCGCCGTGCTGCGAGCAGAGCTGGCGCATGGCCGTCATGAACGGCACGGACGCCCGCACGAAGTTCATGTTGCCGGCGATGGGCTCGACGATGACGCAGGCCAGCTCGCCGCCGTACTGTGCGAACGCGGCTTCCAGCTGCTCGACGTTGTTGTATTCCAGGACGATGGTGTCGGCGGCCGCGCCCGGCGTGACGCCCGCGCTGGTCGGGTGACCGAAGGTCGCCAGGCCCGAGCCGGCCTTCACCAGCAGCGCGTCGGTATGGCCGTGGTAGCAGCCCTCGAACTTGATGAACTTGGCCCGACCGGTCGCGCCGCGCGCCAGGCGGATGGCGCTCATCGTCGCCTCGGTACCCGAGCTGACCAGTCGCACCTGGTCCATGCTGGGCACGAGCTTGAGGATCTCCTCGGCCAGCTCGATCTCGCGCTCCGTCGGGGCGCCGAAGGAGAAGCCGTCAACGGCTGCCTTCTGCACCGCCTCCAGCACGGCAGGGTGGCCGTGGCCGAGGATCATCGGCCCCCAGGAGCCGATGTAGTCGACATAGCGCTGGCCTTCGGCGTCGTAGATATAGGCGCCTTCACCGCGGGCAATGAAGCGCGGTGTGCCGCCGACGGCACGGAAGGCCCGCACGGGCGAATTCACGCCGCCGGGGATGACGCGCGCGGCGCGCTCGAAGAGCTCGGTATTGCTGGCCATGGGAAGAATGGAAAAGGGGCTCAGTGCATGCGCCGTGGCATCTTGGGCGACGGCTCGGGTTCGGTTTCGACCTCTTCGAAGCCCGGCTCGGTGCCGTCTTCGTCCGCCGGTGGCAGGGCCCAGAAGAAGCGGTCGGGCACGACATTGCCCATGCCGGGGCGAAAGCCCGCGTCGAGCGACTGGTCCAGGAAGGACAGCGCCTCGCTGACGGCCGAGTGCAGCTCGGCCCCCACCGACAGCAGCGCCGCCAGCGCCGCCGACAGCGTGTCGCCCGCGCCAACGAAGGAGGTCTCAAAGCGCTCGAACTTCTCGCCGGCGATGGGCCCCTGCGCGTTCGCCAGCACGTTGTCCACGAACTGGTTGGGCAACTGGATGCCGGTCACCAGCACGTGCTGGGCGCCGGATTGGGCGGCGGCCACGGCCAGCTCGCGGGCCGACGGCGAGCGCTCGCTGTCCCAGTCGGGCAGCAGGAAGTCGGTCAGCGTCTTGTGGTTGCCCACCAGCACGACTGTCTGCGGCAGCACCAGTTCGCGCAGCGCGTCCAGGTATTGCTGCTGGTCGTCCTCGTCGATCCAGGCGACCGAGGGCAGGTAGGTCACCAGTGGCACGTCGGGGTAGTCGCTCAGTACTTCGGCGACGGCGCTGACCGCCTCGGCGTTGCCGAGGAAGCCGACCTTCCAGGCCGTGATGGGCACGTCTTCCAGGATGTGGCGGGCCTGCTCGGCGACGGTGTCGGGGTCGAGGGTCTCGTGCTCGAAGATCTCGGCCGTGTCGCGCAGCACGATGGCGGTGACCACCGGCAGGCAGTGCGCGCCCATGGCCGCGATGGTTGCCACGTCACCGGCCAGGCCACCGGCGCCGGAGGCGTCGCTGGCGTTGAAACTCAGCACGCAGGCCGGCGGTGGGCTTTCCTGTTCGTCCTGCGGTACGTCAACCTCGGGGGCGGGGGAGAGGGGATTTGGGCTCATGGGAGGTCGTGGCGGTCGCGGCCGAAGAGCTGCCGTAAAGCGTGGAGTCTGCCGCTAAAAGGGCCATTGCTGGGCCCTGGGCACAGGCGTTTGCCCTCAGCATTGCGCTTTCAGGCCCTGGCTAGAATGAGTCGATTGTAGTGAGCAAACTCTGAGCGACACGTGAGCGAACCCAGTACCTGGATGTGCCTGATCTGCGGATGGATCTATGACGAAGAGACGGGCGACCCCGAGCATGGCATTGCGCCCGGCACCAAATGGGCCGACGTTGACATGAATTGGGTCTGCCCCGATTGCGGCGCCCGCAAGGAAGATTTCGAGATGGTGCGCATCTGACTCGGCCTTGCAAACCGCCGAGTAGGCCCGGACCCGAGCTGAAGTTCCGAGGAGACAAGGTTTGAACGAGCAAGTTCCCGCTGCAGGGCCTACCCGGGTCCTGGTCATCGACGACAGCAACACCATTCGCCGCAGCGCCGAGATCTTCCTGAAGCAGGGGGGGCATGACGTGGCCCTGGCCGAAGACGGTTTCGACGCGTTGGCCAAACTTGGCGACTTCCGGCCTGACCTCGTTTTCTGCGACATCCTGATGCCGCGCCTTGACGGCTACCAGACCTGCGCCATCATCAAGCGCAATCCGGAGTTCTCGGGCGTGCCGGTCATCATGCTGTCGTCCAAGGACGGCCTTTTCGATAAAGCGCGCGGGCGCATGGTGGGCTCGCAGGACTACCTGACCAAGCCCTTCACCAAAGACCAGCTGCTTCAAGCGGTGCTGCAGCACAGGCCGTGAGAAGCGCCGACTGAGAGACAAAGCCATGAGCATTCACAACATCCTGCTGGTTGACGATTCCAAGACCGAACTGCACGCGCTCTCCGAGATGCTGATCAAGCGCGGCTACAGCGTGCGCACGGCGGAGAACGGCGAAGAGGCGATGAAGCGCCTGGCCGAGGCCAAGCCTGACCTGATCCTGATGGACGTCGTCATGCCCGGCCAGAACGGCTTCCAGTTGACCCGTGCAATCACGCGCGACGAGCGCTACCTTGGGGTGCCCGTCATCATGTGCACAAGCAAGGGCCAGGAGACCGACAAGGTCTGGGGCATGCGCCAGGGCGCCAGTGACTACGTCGTCAAGCCCGTCAAGGCCGAAGAGTTGATGGCCAAGATCAAAGCCCTCGGCTGAAGCCGAGGGGCGCAGACATGGCGAACAAGACTGCACTGCGTGAATTGCAACAGCGCCTTGCCGAGCGCATGCAGGCGGCGCGTGAAACGACGCTGATCGCGAGCTGGCTGGCCGTCGAGTCCGCTGGCGTTGGCCTGCTGTTTTCGCTGAAGCAGGCCAGCGAAATCTTCGCGCCTGTGCCCATCAAGCCCGTGCCCTATGCCAAGCCCTGGCTGGCCGGTGTGGCCAACCTTCGCGGTGGCCTGTTCACGGTCGTCGACCTGGCCGTCTATCTCGGCCTGCGCGAGGTTGCGGCCAGCCGCGCGGTGGCGCCGCAGGCCCGGCTCGTGTCGCTGAGCGCCGAACTGAACCTGAATTGCGCGCTGTTGGTCGACCGCCTGGCCGGCCTGCGCAGCGACGAACAACTGCCGCTGGCTGCTGAACAGCCCGCCGGGCCGCTGCCGCGTTTTGCTGGCGCTCTTCGCCGCGACGAGACGGGTCGGCTTTGGCAGGAAATCAATCTGGAAGCGTTGTCTAGGCAGGAGAACTTCCTGCACATCGTTGCGTGATGCGCGCTTCCTAGCTTCAAGGCCCGCGCATGGACGCGGGCACCACAAACACTGAAGGACGAGGGTGAGATGAGCCTGCTGGACAAGATCAGGGGAAAGTCCGAAGCCGATGAGCAGCCGTTTGCGCCGCGAGAAGCTACGGACACGACCATGGACACGCACGGGGGCGGCTTCGACGTGACCCGCAACGCCGACACCACCCTCGCCGGCGTCGAGGCCCCCGTGCGCACGGTGGCCTTCGTGCGCGACGACGCACCGTCGATCATCTCGCCGGCCATGCCGACCGAGCCGGGCCCGAACAGCGAGTTCCCGGCCAGCTCGCTGAACTTCGCGCAGACCACTCAGGCGGCTGATCCGACGACGCTGCTGTCGCCGCCTGCGGCCACCGGCGTGGACAAGCTGACCGAGCTCTTCAGCCGCCACCGCCAGCGTGTGCTGACCGGCCTCGTCGTCCTTGGCCTGGCAGGTACCGCGACGTCTGTTGCCCTCGTGCTCGTCAACTCCAACCGCAGCGCGGCGCAGGTGCGCGCGGCGGGTCAGGCGCTGATGCATTCGCAGCGTATGGCCAAGTCCGTGTCTGCGGCCCTGGTGGGCAACCCTGCGGCGTTCGCGGAACTGCGGGAGTCGGTGGGTACGCTCAGCGGCGTCGTCAACAACCTGCGCACGGGCGAAGGCGAACTGGCTGTCGCGCCGGCCCGGGTGCAGCCCGCCCTCGACGCGCTCAAGCCCTTTGTCGAACGCGCCGAGAAGAACGGCAAGGTCGTGCAGAGC
>Ga0187845_1002105_pt1 | contig 11018 bp, 14 predicted proteins | sample SpaLakP09_SKY_68_FD_134515 | JGI IMG/M metagenome (GOLD analysis project Ga0187845, IMG submission 134515) | Oligotrophic lake water microbial communities from Sparkling Lake, Wisconsin, USA - SP09_SKY_68 | ecosystem: Environmental > Aquatic > Freshwater > Lake | place: USA: Sparkling Lake... | reverse complement strand
GCCGAAATACAGGCTCTCATCCACCCGCAGCAGCAACACGCCGGGCAGGGTTTCCACCGCGTGACGCTGGCAGTTGCGAAAATGATGAGTACCAGGCAACCGCCCCAGCTCGGCAATATGTGGCCGGCTGCTGCGCCACAACAGTGTCGCCAGCGACACCAGCACCCCGGCCATGATGCCGCTGTCCACGCCCAGCAACAGCACCAGCGCAAAGGTCAGCAGCCAGGCCACGGCATCGGCACGCTCGGTCAGCCAGGCACGACGCAGGCTGCCGATATCCAGCATGGCCAGCAATGCCGCAATGATGGTGGCAGCCAGTACCGCCAAGGGCAGATGCTCCAGCGCGGAAGTGGCCAGACACATCACCAGCAGCATGCCAGCAGCGGTCAGCAGCGAGGCCAGCTGGGAACGGGCACCGGCCTCGGCGTTGACCACCGAACGGCTCAGCCCGCCGGTCACCGGGAAGCCACCCACCAGCCCGGAGGCGATATTGCACAGACCCAGCGCCACCAGTTCGCGGTCGGGGTCGACGCTATCCTGAGTGCGCGCAGCCAGCAGCTGCGCCACCGACAGGCTCTGCAGATAGTTGATGAGGGCAATGAAGAAGGCCGGCAAGGCCAGATCGGCCAGTTGTGCCAGCCCGATGGCAGGCAATGCCAGCTGTGGCAGGCCAGACGGCACCGGGCCGACCACCGGCACATGCAGCGATGCGGGCAGCAGCAGGATGCCCGCCAGCATGACCAGTACCGGAGCAGTACGCACCAAGATACCGGCGGTATCGGCCGACAGGCCCAGCCTTTGCAGCAGACTGCTCCCCCAGCGTCGCACCAGCAGCAGCCAAGCCAGGGCCAGCAGGCCCACCAACAGCGCAGCTGGTTGCCACGAGACTGGCTGATGCCACATGCCCACCAGCCATTGCGGCAGGGAGTTGCCTGGGTTGTGCAGACCGGACAGGGGGGCCAGCTGCGACAGGATGATTAACAAGGCAGAGGCGGTGGTGAAGGCAGCCAGTACCGGCTCGGACAACAGGTCGGCAATAAAGCCCAGCCGCGCCAGCCCCATCGCCAGCAGCATCAGGCCGGAGAGCAGCGCCAGCCATACCGCCAGGACCAGATAGTCGGTGGCGCCGGCATCGGCAAAGCGCGACAAGGTGGCGGCAGTCAGCAGCGAGGTCAGCGCCATCGGGCCGACCGACTGTGCCGGGCTACGACCGATAAAGGCATATACCAGCAGCGGTGCCACGCTGGCGTACAAGCCGGCCTCCACCGGCAGGCCGGCAAGCAGGGCATAAGCCAGACTCTGCGGCACCAGCAGCAGGGTCACCACCACGCCAGCGGTGATATCACCCGTCAGCCAGCCACGACGATAGCCGCGGAGCCAGTCCGGCAATAGCCGGCTCAGGGCAGGCATCGCGACAGCGGGCGAAACAACAACATGCCCAGCAGCATGGCCGCCACAAACCACCAGCCAGCGGGCAGCGCCATGCCGGCCAGTACCAGGCCAGGCCCTGGACAGATGCCAGCCAGCCCCCACCCGATGCCGAACAGCACGCTGCCCAACACCAGCCGCAGGGTCAGCCGGCTTTTGTCGGGCAACTGCAGCGGCTCACCCAGCACGGAGTGGGTTTGGCCTTCGGCCCGGCGAAAAGCAAAAAACGCCACGGCAATGGCGCCGGCCATCACCAACGCCAGGCTGGGATCCCAGCGACCACTCACATCGAGAAAACCCAGAACCTTGGCCGGGTTGCTCATGCCGGACAACAGCAGGCCCAAGCCGAACAACAGGCCGGCAATCAGTGCAGACAGTAGCTTGGCCATGGTCAGCCCCACCCCAACAGATGACGCATCACGAATACAGTCAGCCCGGCACTGCCCATGAAGCTGAGCGTGGCGAGCAAGGAACGCGGCGACAGGCGCGACAGCCCGCATACCCCGTGGCCACTGGTGCAGCCGGCAGCCAGCCGCGTGCCAATGCCCACCAGTACACCGGCCAGCAACAGCAGGGGCAAGGGCGTGCCCAGCTGAGGCACCGGCAAGGGGCCGATCAGCCCGCGCCAGACCAGGGGGGCGGCCAGCAGCCCCAGCACGAAGGCCAGCCGCAGCGGCCAGTCAGCAGCCCGGTCACCAGGCCGCCCAGCATGCCGCTGATGCCGGCAATGCGGCCGTTCATCAGCAGCAGCCAGCTGGCGGCCAGCCCAATCAGCAGCCCGCCAGCCAGCGAAGCGAAGGGGGTAAAGCTCTCCCAGGCTATCTGCACACTTTCTCCTCAATGTGGCGCGGAAGATTCATCATCCGTGCCGTCACCACAAAACACGCCATGCAGCGCCGACAACATGATCATGGCTTCGGTGCTGGCCACGCTGTAGTAAATCCATTTGCCTTCGCGTCGGGTAGCCACCAGCCCCTCGTTGCGCAGCACGCCCAGCTGCTGCGACAGGGTGGGTTGGCGGATGCCGGTGAGTTTTTCCAGCTCGGACACCGTTTTCTCGCCATCCACCAGCTGGCACAGCAACATCAGCCGGTCTTCGTTGGCCAGACTTTTCAGCAGGGTTGCGGCCCGGCTGGCGTTATCACGCAATATGCTCAAATCCATTGTCACCATCCCGACCACCGGTCCGGCCGCGGCGCACCGCGCAAGCAAGGCTGATACCGGCTTATTTTTATAATATACATTATAGTATAATGTTTCGCAGTGTGCGATAGTGCCATGCATGCCGGCCCATCGCCCTTCCCATCCTGTTGCGGAGTTCACCATGCTGCAGCCACAGCTCGCTTCCTTCTTCGACCCGGCGACCTCGACCATTTCCCATGTGGTGTTCGACCAGCCAGGCGGCCATGCAGCCATCATCGACCCGGTACTGGACTATGACGCCAAATCCGGACGCATCGCCCACGACTCCGCCGGGCGCGTACTGGATTTTATCCGGCAGCAAGGCCTGAGCGTGCAGTGGATACTGGAAACCCATGCCCATGCCGATCATCTGTCGGCGGCGGCCTGGCTGCAACAGCAGGCCGGTGGCCGCATGGCCATCGGTGAGGGCATTACCCAGGTCCAGCAGTTGTTCAAGGGCATCTTCAATCTGGGCGACGATTTTGCCTGCGACGGCAGCCAGTTCGACCACCTGTTCGCCGCTGGCGAGGTCTTCCATATCGGCCAGCTCATGGCCAAAGCAGTGTTCGTACCCGGCCACACGCCGGCCGACATGGCCTATCAGATTGGCGACATGGTGTTTGTCGGTGACACCTTGTTCATGCCCGATGTGGGCAGTGCCCGTTGCGACTTTCCCGGCGGCGATGCCGCCATGCTCTATCAATCGGTGCAACAGCTGCTAGCGCTGCCGGATGACACCCGCCTGTTGATGTGCCACGACTATCCGCCACAGCCACGCCCCATCGCCTGGCAAAGCACGGTGGCCGAGCAGAAACAACACAATATCCACCTGCATGCAGGCATCAGCCAAAGCGAATTCGTCGCCTTGCGTCAGGCACGCGATGCCACGCTGGACATGCCGCAGCTGATCCTGCCGGCCATCCAGGTGAACATCCGTGCCGGACAGCTGCCCGCAGCGGAAAACAATGGCGTGCGCTACCTGAAAATACCGCTGGATATGCTGTAGACTCGAACAAGTGTTTCACATCGGCCCTTCGCATGCCTGCAACCGCCCTGCCCTCCGCCCCCGCCAGCCTGCTGGATGTCAATGGCCGGCCACTGCATGGCCGCTACCAGGGCTGCATCGCCCAGCACGACTGGCTAGCCCTGCCGATGACGCGCTGGCAACGGCTGCTGCGGCCACTGCGCCACAAGCGCTGGCAATATCTGGCACTGACACATGCCGATTACGTTATCGGCCTGGCCGTAGTGGATGTGGGCTGGACTGCAGCGGCCTTTGCCTATCTGTTCGACCGGCGCCAGGGCCGGATGCTGGCTGATGTCGCCGCCGACAGTTTTCCCCTGCATGGCGCGCAGCTGGCCGACCAGCCATTTGCCGACGCCAGCTTTACCGGCAGGGGATTGACCGTGCGCTTTGAGCGTCAAGGCCGCCGCCTGGCGGTGGAAGTCAGCTCACCCCAGTTGCGGCTGGCCGCTCACGTCGGGCTCGACCCGATGCCACCGGTGCTGGCAGCCATTGGCCCCGCCAACTGGCTGGCCCACTCCACCCACAAATCCACCGCACTGGCGGTCAGTGGCTTTGCCGATTGCCAGGGACAGCGCTTTTCGCTGGATGGTGCCGTCGCCAGCCTGGATTATTCCAATGGCCTGCTGGCGCGCCGTACCGATTGGCGCTGGGCCAGCGCCCACAGCAGCGGGCTGGGCTTCAATCTGCAACAGGGATATATGGGGGAAGCAGAAAATGCCTGCTGGCTACAGGGCAAGCTATACCCGCTGTCTGCAGTTGAATTCACATTCGATCCGCAACAGCCGCTACAACCCTGGCAACTGCGCAGCCGCGACGGTTTGCTGGAATTGCAATTCAGCCCGGAAGGCATGCGGGCAAAAAATCAGAACCTTCTGATCGCCAGTAGCCGTTATATTCAAGCCATAGGCCGTTTCGACGGTTATCTGACTGATCCACTCAGCGGTACGCGCCATGTGGTGCAGGCACTGAGCGGCGTCACCGAAGACCATTACGCACGTTGGTAACACCATGACCATCATTATCCGGCCGGCTAACTACCAGGATGTACCGGCCCTGACCGCACTCACCGCCGAGATGGGCTACCCCTCCGGGGTGGAAGCCCTGGGCAACCGGCTGACCATGCTGCTGGGCAGCCCTGATCTGCACCAGCTGTGGGTGGCGGAAATCGAAGGCGAAGTGGCCGGCTGGCTGCATGCTTTCTGGCGGCCGCTGCTGGAAGCACCAGCGGCAGTGGAAATCGGCGGGCTGGCGGTGGGCCTGCGCTGGCGACGACGCGGTGCCGGCCGCGCCCTGGTCCATGTGGCCGAACGCTGGGCACTGGCCAAGGGTGCGACCACGGTCACGCTGCGCTCCACCATCCACCGCGAAGAAGCACCGGACTTCTACCAGAATCAGGGCTACCAGCTGAGCAATGCCCAGAAAACCTTCCGCAAGCAACTGGACGACAACCGCTAGCAGGCCCCGGCGCCAACCCCACCTCGCCGGCCGCTGTCCGACCGGGCTCTCCCGGCAGGCGCGGGAAAAACCCTTTGCAAATCAGGACAAGCAGGCCCGATACCGCAGGGCAACAAAGTTGGCTTTCCCGCCTGAATCTGGTCTACCATAGCCCCGCTGTCGAGCCGGGTGCCATGGCGAAATACCCCCTCTTCGTCACTAACTAGTGTTAGCATGGCGCCCCGATTAGAGCACTCAATCTAACCTCAGCCAGGAGATTACGCGCATGGGTGTGCTGAATACCATTCTCGAGCACAATCGGAGCTTCGTCGAAAACCGCGAATACGAGCAATTCAAAACCGACAAATTCCCCGATAAAGGCCTTGCCGTCCTCGCCTGCATGGATGCCCGCCTGGTCGAGCTGCTGCCCAAGGCCATGGGTCTGAAAAACGGCGATGCCAAGCTGATCAAGAACGCTGGCGCGCTGATCACCCATCCCTGGGGTTCGGTCATGCGCTCGCTGATTGTGGCGGTCTACGAACTGCGCGCCGAAGAAATCTGCGTGGTGGCCCACCGCGATTGCGGCATGCGCGCCATCGATCCCAACAAAATCCTGACCCACGCCACCGAACGCGGCATCAGCGAAGACACCATCCACACCCTGCGCAATGCCGGCATTGATCTGGACAACTGGCTCAAGGGCTTTGACAACGTGTCCGACAGCGTGCGCCACAGCGTGCAGACCATCCGCAACCACCCGCTGATGCCCAAGGACATTCCCATCCACGGCATGGTGATTCATCCATCCACCGGCCGGCTGGAACTGATCATCGACGGCTACACCGGCAAACCACCCGTACAGGAATGACGCAAGCGGCTGCGCTGGGACTGTTTGGCGGCACTTTCGATCCCATCCACGCCGCCCACCTGCGCATGGCGCAGGCTTTTCGCCAGGAATTGCGGCTGGACGAAGTGCGGCTGATCCCTGCCGGCCAGCCCTACCACCGCCAGCACGGTCCCCATGCCAGCCCGCAACAAAGGCTGGAGATGGTGCAACTGGCCAGCCACGGCCTGCCCGGTCTCACGGTCGACGCACGCGAAGTACTGCGCGACAAGCCGGCCTACACCATCGACACCCTGCAGGAAATCCGCGCCGAAATCGGCCCCGACCCAGCACTATGGTGGCTGATCGGTGGTGACTCGCTGGCCAGCCTGCATACCTGGCGGCGCTGGGAGCAATTATTCGAGCTGGCCAACATCGCCGTGGCACTGCGCCCCGGCTTCGATGCCGCCCGGCTTCCCGCCGCCGTGCGCACACAATGGCAGGCGCGCCAAGTCACTGATTTTTCAAATGGCGCGCCTTCCGGTACAATGCGCCCCCTGGCCCTGCCACCGCTGGATGTCTCGGCCACCGAGATACGCCACCGCTTGCAGAGCGGCGCCAGCGTCGAGCATCTGCTCTGCGCGCCGGTACTGGACTATATTCGCCAGCACCGGCTATATCTCTGAAGCAAGAAGCCGTTCCACGCCTGCCTGCCACACATCGCTGCGCCGGTAGCGCACAACGGTTTTCCAGTGCCGGCACTTGAATTGCCGGCCGGGCCGCCCGCCCCTGGTCGCGGCCCCTGCCCGTTTTTGCCGCAGGTTGCGGCAAACGATCTTTACCTGATACCTCTGGCCGCCATGCTGCCGCCACGTATCACCACCGACATCAAAGGACATCATGGAAGTTCAAGACATTGCCAAACTGGCACTTACCGCCCTGGAAGACATCAAGGGCAAAGACATCATCGAAATGGACACTTCCGCGCTGACATCGCTGTTTCAGCGCATGATCGTGGCCACCGGCGACTCCAATCGCCAGGTCAAGGCACTGGCCAACAACGTGGCAGTGACCCTGAAGGAAGCCGGCGTTGATCTGGTTGGCACCGAAGGCCACGAAAGCGGCGAATGGGTGCTGGTAGATGCTGGTGACGTGGTCGTCCACGTCATGCTGCCGGCGGTACGCGACTACTACGACCTGGAACAACTGTGGGGCGGCCAGAAGCCGAGCTTTACCCCGGTTGGCGGTCGTCCGTGGCAAGCCAATACCTGATACGCCGTCCAGGCTGCATCAGGCGCGGCAGACGAGCGGCACCCGCCCCGTCTGCCGCCATCCTCCGTATTTCCCCATCGCAGGCAGCGTCATGCCCCTGCTGCCTACTGCGCGCTGAAGCATTGCCATGAAAATCACCATTCTTGCCGTCGGCACCAAGATGCCGCGCTGGGTCGACGAAGCGTATAACGACTACGCCAAACGCTTTGGCCGCGACATCAGCCTGGAACTCAAAGAAATCAAACCGGAAAAACGCGGCGGTGGCGTCACGGCGGAAAAAGGCATTGCTGCCGAGCACGACAGGCTGCTGGCCGCCATCCCGGCCCGCTGCAAGCTGGTGGTGATGGATGAGCGCGGCCAGAACTGGACATCGGTGCGGCTGGCTGCCGGGCTGAAAGAATGGATGGCGGGTGGCGATGATGTGTGCTTTATCATTGGCGGGGCCGACGGCCTGTCCGCCGAACTCAAGCAGCGCGCCGACGTGCTGTTGCAATTATCCGCCATGACGCTGCCGCACGGCATGGAGCGGGTGATGCTGGGCGAGCAGATCTACCGCGCCTACTCCATCCTCAACAACCACCCCTACCACCGCGAATAAGACCCTAAAACAAAATCCGCGCTCCCGCGTTGTGCCACCCTGGCCCGGGTTCTCTACAAGGTTTTGTTAGCGCTTCCAGGTCTCTTGTCTGCCGCACTCAGCTGAGCGGCAACACCACGAACTCGCCATCCAGCCGGCCCGCCTGCTGTCCGGCACACTCCAGGCGCACTGCCAGCGTCAGCCGTGCCATGCGTCCCTTGGCCAAGGCAGCCGCCATGCGCTGCCAGGCCGTGTCTGCCAACGGCAGGGTGTGGGCGGTGAACGCGCCGTGCATGGCTTTCTGGTAATCCATCTGGCTGCGCCGCACCATCACCTGGCCGCGCAGCCCCAGCGCCTGCAATTTGCGGTACACCAGCAGCCAGCCGGCCAGCGTGGCCACGGCTGCCGCGCTGCCACCAAACACCGTGGCACAGTGATTGATATTCGGCTCCAGCGGCGCGGCCAGCGTGATGGCATCCTCCTCGGCATGACATACTTTCACCGCCATCGCCTGCGCCAGCGGGATGGCCTGATACAGATACTGTTCGATGTCCTGGTAGTCCTGCACGGCAATTCCTTTCCTGCAAACAAGCCCCAGCATGCCACAGCCGGCCAGAACAGGCAGCTGTGGCTGCGACAAGATGTCGCAGGGCCGGCATCCGCACTTCCCTTACAATCCGCCGCACATCATCCCTCTCCCCCATGCCAGACATCATGAAAAAACTCGCTGCCCTCGCCCTGCTGCTGTCCACCGCTGCCCAAGCCCACGTCACCCTGGAAACCACCAGCGCGGCCAGCGGCAGCTATTACAAGGCCGTACTGAAAGTGGGCCATGGCTGCGCTGGCAGCCCCACCACCGGCATCAGCGTGGAACTGCCGGCAGGCGCGCAACTGGCCCACCCCATGCCCAAGGCCGGCTGGCAGGTGCAAGTGAGCAAGAGCGCGGTGAAGCCCTTTGACAACCACGGTAGCGTGGTGAAGGAAGATGTCAGCCGCATCAGCTGGACGGGTGGCAATCTGCCGGGCGATTTTTACGATGAATTCGTGTTCCAGACGCGCATTGCCGCCCAGCCGGGCAAGCTGTATTTCAAGGTGACGCAGCAATGTGCCCAGGGCAGCAACAACTGGGTGGAGATTCCGGCGGATGGCCAAGATGCGCACAGCCTGAAATTCCCTGCCGCCGTGTTGCAGGTGACCGAGCCAGGTCAGGCACACCAGCACTAAGAGGGCTAACAAAATAGCGTAGCGTCTCTGGGCAAAGAGGCGCAAGGCAGCAGCAGGTTTTTTGTTAGCGGCACTAAGCGCCAACGCGCTACCGGCAACAAATGAACAGCCCCTTGCAGCATGACGATGCAAGGGGCTGCTGCTATGTGGCCCGTGCCGCTGCGACAAATAAACCAGGCAGCTGCAGGGCGCTACTGACGGCCTTACTGACGGATCAGGTAATCAAAGGCCGACAGGCTGGCCTTGGCGCCTTCACCCATGGCGATGATGATCTGCTTGTACGGTGCCGTGGTGGCATCGCCAGCAGCAAACACACCCTCGGCCGAAGTCTGACCCTTGGCATCCACTTCGATCTCGCCGCGCGGCGACAGCGCCACGCTGCCTTTCAGCCAATCGGTATTGGGCAGCAGGCCGATCTGCACGAAGATCCCCTCCAGCGCCACATGGTGGGTTTCCCCGGTAATGCGCTCCTGATAGCTCAGGCCATTTACCTTCTGGCCGTCACCGGTCACCTCGGTAGTCTGGGCATTGGTGATGACGCGCACATTGGGCAGGCTGTGCAGCTTCTTCTGCAATACCGCATCAGCACGCAGGCTGTCACCGAACTCCAGCAGGGTGACATGGCTGACGATGCCGGCCAGGTCGATGGCAGCCTCCACGCCGGAGTTACCACCACCGATCACCGCCACGCGCTTGCCCTTGAACAACGGGCCATCGCAGTGCGGGCAGTAGGCCACGCCCTTGGCGCGGTATTCGGCTTCGCCCGGCACATTCATTTCACGCCAGCGCGCACCGGTAGCCACAATCACCGCCTTGCTCTTGAGCACGGCACCGCTTTCCAGCGTCACCTCGGCCAGCTGGCCGTTTTGCGCCGGTTTGAGGGCGGCAGCGCGTTGCAGGTTCATCACGTCCACATCGTAGGATTTGACGTGTTGTTCCAGCGCCATCGCCAGCTTCGGTCCTTCGGTTTCCTGCACCGAGATGAAGTTTTCAATCGCCAGTGTATCCAGCACCTGGCCGCCGAAACGCTCGGCCACCACACCGGTACGAATGCCCTTGCGCGCCGCATAGATGGCGGCAGCAGCGCCGGCCGGGCCGCCACCGACGATCAGCACGTCGAATGCTTCCTTGGCGGCAATCTTCTCGGCTTCACGTGCTACGGCGCCGCTATCCAGCTTGGCGATGATTTCTTCCAGGCCCATGCGGCCACTGCCAAACTGTTCACCATTCAGGTAAATGGCCGGCACGCCCATGATCTGGCGGTCGGTGACTTCCTGCTGGAACACACCGCCATCAATCATCACGCTACGCACATTGGGGTTGAGCACCGCCATCAGGTTGACGGCCTGCACCACGTCCGGACAGTTGTGGCAGCTGAGCGAGACAAACACTTCAAACTGGTAGCTGCCTTGCAGGCCGCGAATCTGGGCAATGGTGTCCTCGTCCACCTTGGGCGGATGGCCACCGGTTTGCAGCAGAGCCAGCACCAGCGAGGTGAATTCGTGGCCCATCGGGATGCCGGCAAACTCGATACGACCCGCCTCACCCGGACGGGCAATGGCAAAGGACGGGCGACGCGCAGCCTGGCCATTGCTGTTCAGCGTCACCTTGGGCGACAGGCTGGCGATGTCTTGCAGCAGACTGAACATTTCCTGCGCCTTGGCGCTGTCATCCAGGCTGGCAATCAGTTCGATCGGCTGCTGCAGTTTTTCCAGGTAGGCGGTCAGTTGGGTCTTGATGGTGGTGTCGAGCATGGGAAGTCCTCAGGCAATTGCACTGGCAAGCTCAGGGCTGCCAACAGCTTGCCGCTGCAATCGGGTGGTAGGGAGACGGGCCGCTGGCTGCGGCCCGGAGGCCGTACCGCAGTACGCGGCACGGCACCAGGGTGGGCGTAGAGCCTGTTCAGGGTCTCGCGAGCTAGAGCGAGACAAGGCGAAAACGACTGAGAAAGCGGAATTTACATGCAGTAAATGAGCATTTCGAAGGCGTTTTTAACGCAGTATCGCCCCATATTTAACCAGCTCAGCAGACCATGAATTGGTTCTTAGATC
>Ga0187845_1002104_pt1 | contig 11018 bp, 8 predicted proteins | sample SpaLakP09_SKY_68_FD_134515 | JGI IMG/M metagenome (GOLD analysis project Ga0187845, IMG submission 134515) | Oligotrophic lake water microbial communities from Sparkling Lake, Wisconsin, USA - SP09_SKY_68 | ecosystem: Environmental > Aquatic > Freshwater > Lake | place: USA: Sparkling Lake... | reverse complement strand
GTAGGCGGCAAACAGGCTGGCGGCCAGCACGGTGCCCGCGGCGCGGCGGGTGATGGCAGAGGTCTTGACGAACGTCATGGGTGGCTCCTCGTTGGCGATGCCGCCGATTGTGGCACCACGGCGGCGCCGTCCTCTGCGAGAAAGCCCGGGGTCAGGCCATGCCCGTGATTCCAAATCACGGGCAGACCATAGACGCCGGGTATGGGTGCCCGCTACTTGTATAGCACCTGCGGCAGCCACAGGCCGATCTGCGGCCAGGTGTAGAGCAGCACGATGGCAACCACCTGTATGCCCATGAAGGGCAGCATGCCCAGGAAGATCTGGTTCAGGGTCACATGGGGCGGGCTGACGCCCTTCAGGTAGAAGGCCGCCATCGCCACCGGCGGCGAGAGGAAGGCGGTCTGAAGATTCAGCGCCACCAGCAGGCCGAAGAACAGCGGATCGACGCCGAAGTTGTCCAGCAGTGGAATGAAGATGGGCATGAAGATGACAATGATCTCGGTCCACTCGAGCGGCCAGCCGAGCACGAAGATGATCACCTGGGACAGCACCAGGAACTGGGTCTTGCTGAGGTTCATGCCCAGCACCCAGCGCTCGACCAGCTCCTGGCCGCCAAGCAGGGCAAAGGCGGCCGAGAAGATGGCACTGCCGACGAACAGCCAGCAGACCATGGCGCTGGTCTTGGCGGTCAGGAACACCGACTCCTTGACGACCCTGAGGTTGAGCTGCTTATAGGCCGCGGCCAGCAGCAGGCCGCCGGCGGCGCCGACCGCGGCCGCCTCGGTCGGCGTGGCCAGACCGAACACGATCGAGCCGAGCACGGCCAGTATCAGCACCATCAGCGGGAAGAAGGAGGCCAGCAGCATCTTGAAGATCTCGAGCCGCTGGAAGCTCAGCATCGCGTAGAAGCCGATCAGCGCCGCCGCGCCCACGGCCAGCCCGATCCAGAAGCCGGCGGAGGCGGGATGGCGTTCGGCCGGCGCGACAGGGGAAGCAGCAGACGCTGGGGCCTGCGCCGCCGGCGCACTGGCCGCCTCGTCTTCGGCGCCGGGCGGCAGCGCCAGCGCCCCGCTGTCGGCCGCAGGGCTGGCGCCGGGGGGCTCTTGCAGTCCACCGGGCTCCTTCAGGCCAGTGCCGCCCTCGTCGACCTTTTCCTCGGCCTCGGGCTGGAACACCGCGACCGCCTCCGGTGCGGCGGTCGCGGCGCGGTAGCTGAAACCTGCCACCACCGCGAAGAACAGCAGTGGCAACAGGGTCACCAGCAGCTGGCGCAACAGATAGCCACTGGGCACCTGCAAATTGCGCCGTCCCTTGAGCGCGGTCAGCAGGGCCGGCAGGGCGCGGTTCGAGATTGCATCCGAAACCTGCTGCGTCATTGGCGGCAGCGGCACGAAACGCCCCTCGGCCGACAGCGGCGGCGCCAGATGTGGCTTCAACCGGGCAATGATGATGACGTAGAGGATGTAGAGCCCCGCCAGCATGATGCCGGGGAAGAAGGCCCCGGCATACAGCTGCACCACCGACACGCCGGCAGTCGCGCCATAGACAATCAGCATCACCGAGGGCGGAATCAGGATGCCCAGGCAGCCGCCGGCGGTGATGACGCCAGCCGAGAGCTTGACGTCATAGCCCGACTTCAGCATCTGCGGCAGGGCCAGCAGCCCCATCAGGGTGACGACCGCGCCGACGATGCCGGTGGCGGTGGCGAACACTGCGCAGGTGAACAGGGTCGCCACGGCCAACGAGCCCGGCACGCGGGCCAGGGCAAGGTGCAAGGAGCGGAACAGCTTCTCGATCAGATTCGCCCGCTCGACCAGATAGCCCATGAAGACGAACAGGGGGATGGAGATCAGCACATCGTTGCTCATCACCTTGAAGGCCGACTGCACCATCAGGGTCAAGGTCTTGCCGGTGTCCCTGTCATAGGCCAGCCAGGTGAAGATCATGCCCATGCCCATCAGCGTGAAGGCGGTGGGAAAGCCCAGCATGATGGCCACAACCACCAGCGACAGCATCAGCAGGCCCAGATGCCCGCGGGTGACCTCGGGCACCGAAACCAGCATATAGACCACGCCCAGCAATATCACCGCCATCAGGCTGAAGCCGAACCAGAGTTCCTTGCGTATCTTCATGGCTTGCCCCCGGGAGCGACATACTGGTCCAAGGCGGCGATGTCCTCGTCCTTGACGTGAACCATGGCCTTGAGCTTCTCCACATCGACCTCGACCACATCCTCACCGCGCGAGGGCCAGTCGCCGGTATTGATGCAGCTCAGGCAGCGCACGATCTCGACCAGGCCCTGCAGCAACAGCATGCCGCCGGCGATCGGGATCACGAACTTGAACGGATACAGCGGCAGCGCATAGGCCGAGAAGGTCTGCTCGCGTATGGCAAGCGCCTCTGAGGCATAGATCCAGCCGGCCCAGGTCAGGGCCACGATGCCGGGCAGGAAGAACAGGCCGTAAAGGATCAGGTCCACCCAGGCCTGGGTGCGTGGCATGAAGAAGCTGTAGAGCACGTCGCCGCGCACATGGTTGTTTTTGGCCAGCGTGTAAGCGCCGGCCATCATGAACATGGTGCCGTAGAGCATGATCTGCACGTCAAGCACCCAGGCATGGGGCTCGTTCAGAGCGTAGCGGGAGAACACCTCCCAGGTGATCAGGCCGGTCAGCAGTACGACCAGCCAAGCAAACAATTGACCCAACCAGGTGGACAGCCTGTCCACCGCCAGCAGTACAGCTTGCATATGCGACCTTCGCTTGACGGCGAGAGAAAAAAAGGCCCGACATATGGCCGGGCCCGATCGGGGCGTCAGGCCTTTTTGCCGAAGTAGTGGTTCCAGGCCATCTTGAAGTCGACCGTGTAGTCGTTCTGCCATTGGCCGGCGCGGCGGGCGAATTCGCGCTGCGAGTCGAGCACCTTCTTGAACAGTGGGTTCTCGCCGCCTTTCTTGGCTATCACCTTGTCCCAGGCCTCGAGCTGCGCCCGCAGGATTGCATCGGGCGTCTTGTAAAAGTTGACCTTGTCCTTGGTCTTGAGCTCGATGTAGTCCTGGGAGTTGCGCTGTATCGCTTTCCAGCTCATGTCGGCGCTGGCGGCCTGCACGGAATAGTCGATGATGGCCTTCAGTTCGGCCGGCAGTGCGTCGTACTTGGTCTTGTTGAACAGGATCTCGAACTGCTCGCCGCTCTGGTGGAAGCTTTGCAGCATGCAATTCTTGACCACGTCGGGAAAGCCCAGCAGCCGGTCGCTGGAGGCGTTGTTGAACTCGGCCGCGTCGATGAGACCACGGTCCAGCGCCGGCACGATCTCGCCGCCGGGCAGCGGATTCACCGCCGTGCCCAGCTCGGTGAAAATATCCACCGCCAGGCCCACGGTGCGGAACTTCAGGCCCTTCATGTCCGCCACCTTGGACACCGGCTTCTTGAACCAGCCCAACGGCTGCGTGGGCATTGGGCCGTAGAGATACGACACCACGTCCATGCTCAGAGACTTGTAGATCTCGTCCAGCAGTGCCTTGCCGCCGCCGTAGTTGTGCCAGGCCAGCAGCATGTTCGGGTCCATGCCAAAGGACGGCCCCGAGCCCCACAGCGCAAGGGCCGAGTTCTTGCCGTAGTGATACGCAACCACGCCATGACCACCATCGAGCGTGCCCTTGTTCACCGCATCCAGCAGCTGGAAAGCCGGCACCACCGAGCCCGAGGGCAGCACCTCAATCTTCAGGCGCCCGCCGGCCATGTCATTGACCTTCTTGGAAAAATCCTGGGCGTACTCGTGGAAGATGTCCTTGGCCGGCCATGTGCTCTGGAAGCGCAGGCTGACAGTCTGCGCGTTCGAGATCATCGGGGCAGCCAGGGCACCGACGGCACCCGCTGCGGTGGCCGAGCGCTTGAGGAACTTGCGGCGGGTGGCCGGTGACTTGATCGAACTCTGACTCATGCTTGTCTCCTGCTGTTGATGGGCGAGGGATGGCCGAGAGAGTGCGTCGCTATGGCTGCAACTTCACCAGGCACCCGGCCGATCCAATGTGTTCCAGCCACCGGGCCCCAGCAATAAGGGCTAGCCCGCATATTTGATGCAAGCCGCACAAGTGAAAAACAAGCTCAGCCTGCTTGGCTGGCCAACTGTCGCAGCAGCAGGCCGGCGCCGGCCAGGTTGGTGGCGCAGGGCACGTTGTGCACATCGCAGGCTCGCACCAGGGCATTGATGTCGGGCTCATGGGGCTGGGGCGTCATCGGGTCGCGCAGAAAGATCACCACGTCCACCTCGCCCACCGCCAGGCGGGCGCCGATCTGCAGGTCACCGCCCAGCGGGCCGCTGAGCAGGCATTCCACCTCAAGGCCCAGCTCACGCCGCAGCCGGCCGCCGGTGGTGCCGGTGGCCATCAGGACGCAGGTCTGCAGGAAGGGGCTGAACTGCCGCGCCAGATTCACCATGTCGTCCTTCTTGTGGTCATGGGCAATCAGCGCGATCTTCATGGCCGCATCCTAGGAGAAGTGCAGCCCGGCAACGCGCAGCCAGGGCAGCAACAGGTCGCCGGTGTCGATGCGCTCGCGGCTGACGGCTTTGATCTCGCGCAGCATCGTCGCGATATTGCCGGTGATCATGGCCTCGGACAGGGCTGGGCCTATCAACCCGTCCTGCACGCTGAAGCTGTTCTTGATCACACCAGAGAAATCGCCATTCGGCGCCGGATTGCCCATCGACAGACGGCCCACCACCGCACCGCGCGGCATCGCGCCCAGCAGTTCGGCGCGCGAGGTCTGGCCCGCCATGATCTCCCAGCCCGAGCCGGCCACCGGCACATGGGGCAGGCCGGTCTTGCGGCTGGCGTAGAGGCCGGGCGTCAGGGTCAAGAGCCGGCCCTCGCGCAAGACCTCCAGAGGCGGAGTGGCAAAGGCGTCGCCGGAGATCGCGGCCACGCCGGGGGCGTCGAAGCGGCTGCGCAGGCTTAAGCAAGGCGAGGCGATCTGCGCGCCGACCCGGTCGCGGTACAGCGAGCTGCCGTTGATCAGCTGCATATCGCTGAGCTGCCCCTGCAGCCAGGCCAGCAGATCGGCCACGGCCGGCGGCGTCAGCAGCACCTCGCCGACGAAGTTGCCGGCGATGGGCCGGGTGTGGATCTGCTGCGAGGTGTCACGCAGCATGTCACCAATGCCGAAGTAGTCGGCCGCCGGCTGTGCGCGCAGATCGTGGGCATTGCCGCCGGCATAGTTGAACGAGCTGGACTGCTTGCCCTCCCGCGCGGTGCCGAAGGCGCTCAAGCCGTACCAACCCAGGCTGCAGCGCAGCTCGCTGCCCTCGCTGGTCAGGGTGTGGCTTTGCGCCAGCAGATGGGCGGCCGCCCCTTCGTCCAGCATCATCAGCGGCGTTTCGCGCTCGCGAAAGGCCAACAGCTCGACCACGCTGTCGGCCAGCTGGCCCACATCGCCCTGCTGCGGGCCCTGGATGATGTTGGCCCGCTGACCCGACGAAACCGCATTGGCGGCATCCTGCGGCGCACCGCTGGCGTCCGCGAACAGGCTGGCGATGCGCTCACGCAGAGCGTCCACGCTGAACTCGGTCAGCTCGGTGCTGGCCTTGCGGCCATCGATCAGGCCCAACAGCGAGAGCCTTTGCGACTCGGTGCTGCGCATCAGGCTGGCATGGTTGTGGGCGATATTGAGCTCGTCCTGCAGCACCGCCGAGGCACTGACCTGGGCCTGATCGAAGCCCTGCGCACGCATCAGCGCCAGGGCCTGCTCGGCGGCGTCTTTCAAACGATCGGCGTCCATCATTCACCTCCCAGATGAGCGCGGGCGCGCAGGGCCGGCCCGCCCATCGAAACGACCATCGGCTGCTTCTTGCCGCAATAGCCGGCGCAGGTCCAGTGCATATCGTCCGACACCGCGTCGACGCTTTGCAGCACCTTGATCGCCGAGCCCGACAGGGTGGTGTCACGGATCGCCCGGCCCAGCTTGCCGCCACGTATTTCATAGGCCAGGCTGATGCCGAACATGAACTCGGTGGTCGAGTCGGCCTGGCCGTTGGAGGTCTTCATCAGCAGATAGCCGTCATCGACGCCGGCAATCATCTCGTCCAGCTTGGACGTGCCCGGCAGGATGGCCGTGTTGCGCATGCGCACCAGCGGCTCGTCATTCGGGTTATAGGCCCGGGCACTGCCGGTGGGCGCATGGCCCAACAGGGCGGCGGTCTCGCGGCTGTTCATGAAGGTGCTGAGCACCCCCTTGGCAATCAGCACCGCATCCTGTCCGGGCACACCCTCGTCATCGGCATAGACCGGGATCATCAGCTCCTCGCCCTGGTAGCTGTGCGCCAGGTCCACCATGCTGATCAGCTCGCTGGCCACGCGCTGGCCCAGCAGGTCGCGGGTCACCGCGCCACCCAGCACCAGATCGGCCTCGCAGGGGTGGCCCATGGCCTCGTGGGCCAGCATGCCGGCCAACTCGGGGGCCATCACCACCGTGTGCAGGCCGCCGCGCGCGGCCACCGCATTGCGCTTGGCCATCAGGTGCTCGTGCAGACGATCCAACTCGGGGGCCAGGGTGGCGATGGACAGATCGAGATCGGCGAGGCTGCCCTTGCATGACAGCGGCAGCGACAGTTCGACCGGTGCGCCCTGTGCATCTTCGGCAATGAAGGTGATGTAGCACAGCGCGCGCTGGATGCTGGCCAGCGATTGGCCACCCAGACTGGTCGCCAGCTGCTTGCTGTGGTGCTCGTCGGCGAGCAGGAAGCGGGTGGACTTCAGCGCCGGGAAGCGGGTCTTGCACCAGTCATGCAGCTCGGCCAGGCGCAGCTGGCACTCGGCCGGGGTCAACGCCGCGCGGCCGGCAAAGACATGCTCGCCGCGGTAGCTCCCGCCGGGCAGGGCCAGGCTGGACTTGGCGCCGAACCGAGCCATCGCCCGGGCATTGGCCAGGGCCTTGTCGCTGACGCGGCCGGCCTGTGCGGCATCGGGTGCCGAGGCAAAGCCCCAGTAGCCATCCTGGTAGACCCGGGCACTGATGCCGCCCTCGGCGGTGCGCGAGTTCAAGGTCAGGCTGCCGTCCATCATCAGCATGCGGGTCTTGCGCAGCTCGTGTTGGCGGAGTTCGGAATAGGCGGCCCCGCTGGGCGCCTGCAGGAAGCTTGTCGGCATGTTGCGTACCCTGTTGAAACGCGGCTTGTGGCTGCGCGCCGCGCCATGATAAGGGCGTCAGGCTGATAGGGCACAGGCGCCGTAGGGATATAGCATCAAGGGCGCCGCGGGGCATGGGCGCACAGGGCGGCATACGGCCACCAGCCGACCTTGGCCGACCTCAGCGGAGCACCCGCTTTAGAAGGGTTGCGGCCGTTCGCGCTAGAACCGACGAATGGCAGATTTGGCTACCCAGGGAACAGCCAGCGCTGGCGCGTGACGGTCCCCACCCCGGCCGGCGCCGCCTGTGGCAAGATCGCAACCATACGCCGCACCGCTCAAAATGAAGTCTGAAATGTGCCTTGGACGCCATCAACGTCGAGCCGTTTTGCTCGAACTCGCCATGGGCGCTGTCGCGCCCGGTCTCGCATTCGCAGCACGCCCGAGCCTGGCTCTGAGCACAGGCATCTTGCCCCCCCTGGCATCGTCGCCCGCGCGCGTCGGGTTCGTTGATGCGCTGGCGCGCGAGTTCTTCGGGCGCGTCGGCATCGACGTGACACTGACCGCACCGCCCTTCGAGCGCTCGCTCATCAACGCCAATGCGGGCCTCGAGGACGGTGACCTCTTCCGCGCCGCCGGCTTCGAGGCCGAGTACCCGAACCTGGTTCAGGTCCCGGAGCGGATCATGGACCTCGACTTCGTCGCCTATGCACTGCGCGCCGAGGTGCAGGTTCGCGACTGGAACGACCTGGCCCGGTACAGCGTGGCCTACGTCACCGGCGCGAAAATCTTCGAGCGCAATGCGAGGGCCGCAGACGTCACGACGGCGCGCGGGCTCGATCGACTGTTCCCGCTCCTGGCCGCCGGCCGTGTCGATGTGGTCCTCGCCGATCGCTGGCAGGGGTTGTGGCTGGCCCGCGAGGCCGGGCTGGTAGCAAAGGCGCTCGAGCCGCCTTTGGCGCGGGCGCCGATGTTCACCTACCTGAACCGTCGCCACGAATCCCTGGTCAAACCGCTCGCCGCTGCGCTGGCCGAAGTCAAGCGCGACGGCACCTGGCAGCGGCTGTACGACCAGATCCTCAGGCCGCTGGAGGCGGCGCGGTGAGCGAGGGGCAGAGTGGTTTCCTGCACGAGGCACTGTTCAACGGCAACGGGGTTGCCAAGAAGCTGATCGTCGCGCTGGTCATGTTCAGCACCCTCGTTACCACGCTGGCCACCGCGATCGAGCTTTACACCGATTACCGCCGGGAAATGCGTGAAATCGGCCGCTCGATGGAATTCATCGGCAAGAGTTATCTGCCGACCTTGACCGACAGCGTGTGGGTGGCCGATCGAGAGCAGATCCAGACGCAGCTCGACGGGCTGCTGCGCCTGCCGGACATCGAATACATCGGCATCAGCGTGGACGGCAAGACGCGCTGGTCGGCCGGCAGCGTGAGATCGCAGCGCAAGCTCGACGCGGAGGTCCCGCTGATACGCGAACAGCGCGGCCGATCACTGACGATCGGCACCGTGCAGGTGGTGGCCAGCATCGACAACGTGTTGGCGCGCCTGTGGGATCGCCTGCTGGTGACCCTGGTCAGCAACGGCCTGAAGACACTGCTCGTTTCGGGCTTCATGCTGCTGGTGTTCCAGTACCTGGTGACGCGCCACCTGACGCGACTGTCGGCCTTCGTGCGCCGGATCGACCCGGCCGCACCGCAGGGCGAACAGTTGCAGTTCGACCGCCCGGCCAGCGGACTCTGGCGGCCCGACATGCTCGACACCGTGGCATCGTCGATCACCGCTCTGTCGCGTTCACTGCGAGATGCCCATGAAGGACTCCGCGAGTCGGGCGAACGATTGCACGCGCTGACACGCGAAACCACCGCCTTTATCTACGAGATCGACCGCGACGGTCGCATCGTCTTCGCCAACCGCGCCTTTCCGGGCCTGACCTACGCGCTGGCCGAAGGTGCCCTGTTGATCGACGCTTTCCCGCCCGAACTCAAGCAGCGCATGGCCCAGGCCGTCGAACGCACCTTCGTCGACGCACGAGCGCAACGGCTCGAGTACACGATTGCCGACCCGGCCGGACCGGCCAGGACCTACATCGCCGCAGTCACGCCGATCTGGCGGGACAGCCGTGTCGCGAGCGTGGCGCTGACGTCGGTGGACATCAGCGACCAGAAGGCTGCCGAGCTGGCGGTTCGCGACTTGAACAGCGGCCTGGAGTCGCGTGTGCGTGAGCGCACCGCCGAGTTGCACCAGGCTGTCGAACGCGCCGAGAACGCGAACCGGGCCAAGAGCGATTTCCTCTCGCACATGAGCCATGAACTGCGCACGCCGCTGAACGCCGTCCTGGGCTTTGCCCAGATCATCGAGATGTCGTCCCCATCGGCCGAGCAACTCCGCTGGGCTGGCGAAATCAGGCGGGCCGGCGACCACCTGCTGCGGATGATCGAGGATCTGCTGGACATGGCGCGCATCGAAGTCGGCAAGGTGAAGATCACCATCGAGCCGTTCGACCTGGCGACGATCGTCGCGGAGGCCGTGGCGCTGGCGCAGCCGATGATCGAGGCGCGCGGTCTGCGCTTGGTCCAGGACTGCCGCCACGGCGTGTGGCAGGTGATGTCCGACCGCCTGCGGCTGCGTCAGGTCCTGGTGAACCTGCTTTCCAATGCGACCAAGTACAACCGCGAACAGGGCACGGTCACTGTCCGGTGCGAGCCGCAGGGTCAGCGGATCCGAGTGTCGGTGATCGACACCGGCATGGGCATCGCGCCCGAGAACATTGCCAGGCTGTTCCGGCCCTTCGAGCGCGTCGGGGCCGAGGTCGGAACCGTCGAGGGCACCGGCATCGGTCTGGCATTGTCGAAACAGCTTGCCGACCTGGTGGGCGCCGGGATCGGGTTGGACAGCCAGGTCGGTCACGGGTCGGTGTTCTGGATCGACCTGCCGCGCGCAGACGACGCGGCATCACCCGGCCGCGCACCGCCGCCGGTTGCCCAGGCGAACAGCGCGTCGGCAATCGAGGTGCTCTACATCGAAGACAACCCATCCAACGCCTCAGTCGTCGCCGCCTTCCTGGCTCAGCACCCCTACATCCACTTGCAGAGCGCGGGTGACGGCCCGACGGGCCTGGCGATGGCGCGCCAAGGGCGAGCCGACATCATCCTGCTCGACATTCAACTGCCGGGGATGGACGGCTACGAGGTACTTCGGCGATTGCGCGCAGAGCCGCAGTTGAGCGGCGTTCCCGTGGTTGCGCTGACGAGCCACGCCATGCCGCACGATGTCGAGCGCGCGCTCGCTGCCGGTTTCGATCGGCATCTCGCCAAGCCGGTTGATCTGTTCGAACTGCTCGGGGTGCTGAACACGCTGTCGCGCAGCCGCTGAGTGCGACTGTGCTGCGCTGTGCCCACATCCAGGGCGATTACACGATTCGCTGCGATCAGCGGGAGAAGACGCTGGCCGACAGGATCGGGATGCGCGTGCAGGCGCGCTAGGGCGGGTCGGGCTGGATGAGGACCGACAGGGCGCGAGCGTGATTTGACGCGCGAGTGTTGATCGCCGACTCCCGAAAGCGTTTTTTGAGAACTCGTGACGCCGGCCGACGCCGCGGGAGACCATGACCGCAGGCACGCGCTGTCCTTCCTCTGCCCTGCCTTCGCTGCCCGCCAGTGCGCGATGAGGGCGACGACCGTTGCAGACCACCGGCCGCAATCGGTGGCATTGCTGTCACTCGGGGCATCACGGCGAAGGACAGCAGTGGGTCGCTATGCAAAGCTTTGAGAGCAGAGAGTCTTTTGCCTGGCGGACGCGGCGCGCAGGTGTCGGCGATCGAGGCAGCGTCTCTCCGCGGTCGGTAGGCAAAAGATCCCGTTGGACTGAACCGCCCGCGCGGGCGGCGGCGCGC
>Ga0187845_1002102_pt1 | contig 11023 bp, 12 predicted proteins | sample SpaLakP09_SKY_68_FD_134515 | JGI IMG/M metagenome (GOLD analysis project Ga0187845, IMG submission 134515) | Oligotrophic lake water microbial communities from Sparkling Lake, Wisconsin, USA - SP09_SKY_68 | ecosystem: Environmental > Aquatic > Freshwater > Lake | place: USA: Sparkling Lake... | reverse complement strand
CTTCTCGATTACAGCGAGAATGTCACGGGCTGAAAGTACGAGGTATTCCTCATTGTTGTACTTAACTTCAGTTCCGCCGTACTTGCTGTAGAGAACAACGTCTCCGACCTTTACATCCATAGGTACGCGAACGCCATCATCAAAGCGGCCAGGACCTACGGCAACAACTGTGCCTTCCTGTGGCTTCTCTTTTGCTGTATCAGGGATAACAAGTCCTGAAGCTGTTGTTGTCTCGGCTTCTGATGCCTTAACTACGATGCGATCTTCGAGTGGCTTAATGGCTACCGCCATGGTGATGCTCCTTCAATTAGCAGTGTGGGACTTAGAGTGCTAATTGTAGTTCTAGAGGGCAACCCGCTCAACTTGTAGGGCAGATTCAGCGTCAAAGGCTTGCGGGCCAGGGGCGCGGCCTGCGGCGACCATCAGAGAACCGAGGGCTGCCACCATCGCCCCGTTATCAGTGCAAAGGGCCGGGCTTGGAATACGCAGTCGAATGCCCGCTTTGGCGCAACGTTCTTCGGCCACTGCGCGCAGGCGAGAATTTGCGGCCACACCCCCTGCAATCACAAGTGAATCAATTCCTGTTGCTTTACATGCAGCAAGTGATTTCTGCAGAAGAACATCAACGATAGATTCTTGAAAAGATGCCGCAACATCTGCTTTCGCATAATTTGGGGTGCTTTCTAAATATCGCGCAACGGCAGTCTTTAGTCCTGAGAATGAAAAATCGTAAGGACGTGTTGCCCAGTCATTAGTAGTTGTTAAGCCGCGCGGAAAATCAATTGCGCTGGGAGATCCACTTTGCGCGGTGCGATCAATCGCTGGCCCACCGGGGAAACCAAGTCCCATAACGCGGGCAATTTTATCGAAAGCTTCACCGGCTGCATCATCCATCGTTGCACCGAGTTTGGTGATTTTTGCGGTGATGTCATCTACTTGCAACAGTGATGAGTGTCCACCGCTTACTAGTAAAGCAATCATTGGATCTGTTGGTTGATCGTGAGTTAAATAGTCGACAGAGATATGTGCGGCTAAATGGTTGACGCCGTACAAAGGTCTGCCCAATCCGAGAGCCAATCCGCTGGCTGATGCAACACCAACAAGAAGTGCTCCTACTAAACCAGGGCCAGCTGTTACAGCAACTGCGTCGATATCCTTTAGCGAAATCTGGGCATCGCGTACTGCTTTTTCGATACTCGGCAGCATCGCTTCTAAATGCGCACGACTGGCAATTTCAGGAACAACTCCCCCAAAGCGCGCATGTTCTTCAACGCTAGATGCGATGACATTTGCCAATAAGGTGCGGCCACGAACAATGCCAATTGCGGTTTCATCACAAGAGGTTTCAATTCCTAAAACAATTGGTTGGTTCATTCGCCTAGCTCCTTACGCATGACAAGTGCATCAAGGCCGGGACCGTAATAACCTTTGCGGGTAGAAATGATTTGATAACCCAACTTCTCATATAAAGCTATAGCACTTGCATTCTTAACCCCAACTTCTAGCATCATCGCTGGGGCGCCTTTTTCACGAGACCAAATCTCTAACTTGCCCATAAATTGGCTAGCGATACCTTGACGGGTGAAATCCGGCAGAACTGCCACAGTCAAGACATCGGCTTCAACCCCTGGTGCAACAACTAATACAGCGGCATATCCCACGATCTGATCTTGCTCATCTGTTGCAACCAAGAAGTAGCGACTCTTTGGTACTCCTTTAAATTCTTCTTTGAACTGCCCCATCGACCAAGGTGCATCTGCAAAAAGTACGCGCTCCATTGAAACTAGAACTGGCAAGTCAAGTGAAATCGCTTCCCGGTAATTAATCATGTGCGCTCCGCTGTTGGAACCGCATCGGGACGACGCAAGTACATCGGTTCAGTTATGTTTTGTGATCCACTGAGCGCAACTAATTTCTGCATATCTGGATAGACATCAAAGATAAAGCCAGCAACTTCATCTGGTTTGTTTACTGATGGTCCAGCGACGCGAACGCCATCTTTATATTTGGCCCAGTAAATTTCTTTTCGGCGAGCATCGACGGCAACCGTGTATTCACTTTGATCTATGGCAATAGCATCTAGCGAGCAAACACCTTTTAAAGCAATCCCGCGGGCGAAAGCAAAGGTGCGGGCAAACATTATCCCGACGCGAAGCCCAGTAAATGGCCCAGGACCCATGCCAACCACAACTCGGTCAGGCTTTGGGGCGACCTTTAAAGCTTCCGCGATTAATTCAGGTAGAGCTTTTCCATGATCAGTTGCGCCATCGTGAAAAACTTCAAATAAAACTTTCTCCTCATCGACTATTGCAACGATCGTGCGAGAGGTTGAGGTATCAATTGCTAGAGAAATAGTCATAACTTAAAGTCCGCCCAACGGGGACCGATTGTGCGAACGGTTACAACTCTCTCATCATCAGTGCGATCAATCTCTATTTCTAAGCGCTCATCCGATAGCCGTGCTGATTCAGCGCCGCCCCATTCAATAACTGTGACAGCGCTTTCGCGAGCAGAATCAAGATCGAGATCATCCAAGTAAGGCGCAGCGTTGCCACTTTCGAGTAAGCGATAAGCATCAACGTGAATCAACGGGAGTGCCCCGTTATGGGTTCGAGAAATAACAAAGGTCGGCGAAGTGATATCAGAAAAACCTAAAGCAGCGCCTATTCCTTGAACGAGAACGGTTTTGCCTGCGCCAAGTGGGCCATTTAAAAGAATTAAATCTCCGGCGCGAAGTTGTGCGCCGATTTTTTCGCCAAGGCCAAACATCTCTTGCGCCGTTGCGATCTTCATAATGGCCAAGGGTACTAGTTAGAAAAAGAGACAGGGGCCGCGCTCACGCGCGACCCCTGTCTCGTAGGATCTTTTCTACAACAAGTTAATTACTTGGTGTAGTACTTCATCCATGGGTAAGAGGTGCCGCGATCGATATCAAGGCCTTTTGCTTTATAAACCTTTGATAGATGAGCACCGTTCCAAGGCAAGTAACCATTTTCGGCTGCAGATAGTGCAGTGTCGATGACTAACTTGTATTGAGATGCGGTGAAGTTCGTATGTGTGGTTCCTGGTGTCTTAACTAAAGTTACAGGAGTTCCATCAGCATTGAACTTTGACCAGGTCTTAGGAGTCACGCTCCAAAGAACTTGCAAGTTGCGAGCCGGAACATCTTTGCCGGCTTTGCGAGCAGCAGTCTTGGCGGCAGCGAAATCTGCTTCGTATAGATCAGAAATTCGCTGAACGATTCCGGCAGGTTCTACTGGATCGTGTTGACCAATCATCATCACAGTTGGCACCTTTATCTTGCCCGTGCTCTGGTAATGAGTCGATGCGTTCTTAGCCATTGCAGCCGCTTCGCCCTTAATGCGTGGTGCATCTGGGTTTAGCGGATTAAGTGTTGAAAGCATTGCAGTGATTGCACTGTTTCCACTTAGCCCTGCGTTATAGACGGTGCGATCTTCATCGCTTAGCTGCTTTGAATAATCAGTTGTCTGATTATCAATCCAAACGCCGCCCATTTTGGCTTCCATGTCGCGAGCACCGAGTAGAGCACGTCCCAATAATTCTGAGATGTTTTCTAAGGTAGCCAGTGCAGGTGCATACGCAAGTGGCCATGCAGTTGCTGCTGCACCCGGAGGTCCGGCGATGCCATCAAATGATGTGCTCTGTGTGCTGATTCCGGTTAAACGACCGATCATCAAGAGCGCGCTACGTGATGGAATTCCACCGGCTTGAAGTGCTAGAGCTGACTTGCTTGAAGTTGTTGGCCAAGCACCTGTTGCAATTCCGGCCTGAAGGGCCTTGAGAACTGCTGTGTACTTAACAACATCTCCCAACATCTGCATATCTCCGGCGGCACCTGGTGCATAACCAGATAACTTAATTGAAGGATCAAACCATGTCTTCATCAACCACAGTAGGTCGACGAAGTACTTAGCCTGTGCATTCCAAGCATCAACTGGGTTGATAACAGCCGCTGCTGAAAGAAGTTCTGGGTGCTGCTCAGCAAACGCCTGAGTAATTCCGCCGCCCATTGAGTAACCCCAAGCAACAACCTTTGTAGTTGTTGTGAACTTAGCCTTAAAGATTCCAACTAATTCTGCGTTGGCCTTTACAGCTTCGTCAAGGTTCCACCCCTGAGTGCTAAATCCTGAACCCATAATGGCAACGCCTTTATCGGTAATGTATTTAACAACTGCAGCGTTTCCACCAGTTTCTCCATCGAAATTTGGTCCAAGCTGAGCAGTTGAATCAACTGCAAAGACACCAGGAATTGTGGTGTTTCCACCAAATCCGTGTGACCAAATCATTGCTGTGCCATTAAATGTGGCTGGAATTACCATCTTGTAGGCAGCACCATCAGATGTGGTTCCGGTACAAGTTTGTACAGGAGTTTTACCATCACAAGTTGGACCTGTTGCTGCAGCGTTGGCTGGAGCAACGACTACGAGCGTTGCAAGCAACGCTGTTGTTGAAACTAGCGCAAATGCGCGTGATTTAAACGATGTAGTTCTCATTAGTTTGGCAATCCCTTCGCTGGCATTGCAGGACGTGAATAACTTGATTTATCAACTGGGCCGGTACCTGAATCAGTTGTGTACACGGTGTAGCTGAAGGTGTCATTTGGAACTAGGTCGCCGGTCTTATTGAAAGTACCGAACCAGTATCCGTTTAGACCAACGTTGCTTGTCTGTGAGTAGTTCAAAGGAACAAGTGCTGCGTTAGGGAACTTAGAACCACTGGCATCGATTGCGGCAAGGAGCGATTTGCGAGTTGGGTTCTTACCAGCTGCCTTTAGCGCTTGCACTGCGATGAATGCTGTGTTCATACCAATGAGCGCCCAGCTATTGAACTTTGCGCCAACGTTGTACTTGGTATTGATTTCCTTGAATTGAGTAACGTACTCGTCCTTTGGATCTACAACAGATGGCAAGAATGACATTGAAGTAGCGCCAATGATGTAAGGAACAGTGGCTGGGTTAATTGATCCGATATCGGCACCAACTGAACCAAGAATCCACTTAGGTGCGTACTGTGCTTTAACAGCAGCCAAGATTGTGTACAAGGTTGCACTTGCAACACCGAAGACGATCTGCACTTCGCAGCCGCCGGCTTTGAACTTAGTGATCCATGAATCTGGAACGCCAGCTACACCTTGTGAAAGTGATGGGTATGCAACCTTGACTGCGAAGTCGAGGTTACCGTGTGCCTTGTCGAAGCCGACAAGTGCGTCATCACCGAAATCGTCATCCTGATACAACAAGCAAACTTTCTTGCCTGGGAAAGTATCTTTTACATACTTACCAATCATCTTTGCTTCCATGATGTATGAAGGCAAGATTGTTGATGAAGTCGGGAATGCTTTGCGATCGTTAAATCCGCTGAAGCCAGTGTTAATGAAGAGGCTTGGGATTCCACGACGGCCAAGGTTTACCGCAGATGCAACAGCCTTGTTATTCGCTGTTCCAAGTGCTCCGATAACTGCCATGACCTTATCTTTAGCAATTAAATCTTGAGTATTTTGAATTGCCTGCTTTGGAAGGTAACCGTCATCTTTTACAACGAGGCTGATCTTGCGGCCGTTTACTCCACCGTTTGCGTTGACATAATCAAAATATGCCTTCATCGCTCCAGGGAGTTGGTTGTATCCGAAACTGGCTGAGCCTTTCATTGGCAAGGTAATGCCGAGTTTGATTGCGGTTGAAGTCACGCCTACTTCTGAACGCGGCGAAATTGCTTGTGCCGGCATTACAGAGAGTGAGAGCGCAGTTGCAGCCATCACCGCGGAAGCTACGAGAAACTTCCGACGAGTCGTTCTGATCATATTTTTCCTTCCATCGAGGGGTATTTCGGGGTAGATCTGTACTGCTTAGTGAGCGTTATCTTACGAGCAGGTTAACGCTTACTTAACATGACGCGACCGAAGCTTTTCGATCGGACCTTTCGGCGCCAAAAAGACCGTCAAAATTAAGAGCGCGCTGACGATGAAGTCAGGCAATAACGAGGCCACGGACTCTGACCCGCTCCATCGGTCTGCGACCAATGAGGCGATTTCGGGGATCGCAACCAGTGCTACTGCCCCAATCATGACGCCTCCGAGGGTGTTTACGCCAGACAGAACAGCCCCAGTAGCCAAAGAAAATGAGAGCGCGAGCGGGAAAGCGCTCGGTGAGACGTTATTTATGGTGGCAGCGAGCAGGGCTCCGGCCATTCCGGCGATCCCAGCGCTGACGGTGAACGCCAGAACTTTAGATCGGGCAACTCGAATGCCGGCTAATTCGGCGGCAACTTCATTGGTCTTAACCGCACGCCACATGCGGCCATAGCGAGAGCGCAAAAGATTTTGAATCCACCACAACATTATTAGCGCAGCAAGTGAGGTAATCCAGAAGAACCATTTGTATTGCGTGAATGCTTCTCCAAATGAAAGTGGTGGCCAACCCGCATCAAATGAAATTCCCTGTTCTCCGCCTAAGAATGAAAACTGATTTGCAATCGAAGGCAGACCAACGGCAAGTGCCAAAGTTGTTCCTGCTAGATACGGCCCAGATAGCCTTGCTGCGGCCGAACCAAGAAGAGCGCCGAACAACGAAGTAACTAACACTGCTGCAACAAAACAAATCCAAACAGGTAGTTGTAAATAGATTTGAGTTAGCGCTGCGGTGTAAGCACCTACTGCTAATAGCGCGCCATGACCCAGTGATATTTGACCTGAATAGCCAGTTAATAAAATTATTGATGCGATTGCAACAACATAGACAGCGATCGTTGCACCTTGGAAAGCTTTCCATTCGTCAACTGTGTTGCTCAAGATATAAACCGCTAATCCGATTAGGGCGAATCCGATAAAGCGGTGCTTATTAGTGACGTGAAGTTTATGCACGACGGCCGCCTTTCGTTCCGATAATTCCATGCGGCCTGAGTAACAGAACTAAAATTAAAATCAAGAAAGCCGCGATAAAGACAAGCGATCCCCCGACATACATAAGGATTATCGCGAGAATGATTCCAAGTGTTAGGCCACCAAGTACTGCGCCAACCAAACTTTCAATTCCACCAATCACCGCAGCGACGAAACCAAATACAAGTAACAAACTAAATTCGAATGATTCAGGTGATACCGAACCAGAACCATTTGTGGTCTGCAGGATTCCGGCAGTTGCGCCCGCGGCTCCCGAGATTGCCCAACCAATGGTGCGAATAAAATCAACGCGGATACCTGCAAGCCGAGAAATCTCAGGTGCAAATGAAGCGGCGCGAAGAGATAAACCAAGATTTGTGCGTTGGAAAATTACAGTTAGCGAAACCATCAACAACAGGACTATTCCTAGGATCAGCAACCGCATCGGAGATAAAGCGATACTTTCGCCAGAGACAACAAATCCTTTATCTGAAAGCGGAGGTGGCAGTGCCCCAATTCGATCACCATAAATGTAATTGAGAATTGTTTTAATGATACCGAGCAAACCTAGGGTTGCAATTATCGGTAAGAATATTTCTGCGCCTTGATCACCTGATCGCTTAAGTAGCGGACGAAGGAAGAAGTATTCGATAAACGCCGAAAATGCTGCGCCTGCCACCATTGCAATTGGAAGTGCGATCCAGAAAGAACCTGTCTTCTCTAATATCGCTGCGCCAACGAAAGAAGATGCCAACGCCAATCCACCAGCGGCAAAGTTGACTACACGCGTGCTGCGCCAAACCAACACAATTGAGATCGCCATCAGCGAATAAATTGAGCCAGCGGTTATGCCAATTAGTAGAGTATTTATCAATTCAAACATGATCAGAACCCCAAGTAAGCAGCGCGTACTGCTGGGTCGTCTTTGAGTGAAGCTGCGCTACCGGTGGCTGCAATTGATCCAAGATTTAGAACTATTCCGACATCTGCGATCTTTAGCGCACCCATGGCATTCTGCTCAACCAAAATAACGGTTAACCCTTTGGCAGTTGTTAAGTCACGGATCGCTTGAAAAATCTGTTCGATCACGAGCGGCGCTAATCCGAGAGATGGCTCATCCAATAAAAGTAGTTCTGGCTTAGACATGATTGATCGCCCCAGCGCCAACATCTGTCGTTCACCGCCAGATAAAGAATCAGCACGTTGGGAAAGTCGTTCGCCTAACCTAGGGAAAAGTTCAAGAACTTCTTTCTTTGATTGTGCAGATTCTTTACTATTACGGCGCCAAAGTGAGCCAATTTCTAAATTCTCCGAGACAGTTAATTCAGGAATAACAGACTTGCCTTCAGAAACATGTGTAATGCCATGACGAACTAATTTTTCTGGCTTAGAGTGCAAAATATTATGATCATTCCAATGCGCCTGTCCTTCACTGGCTTTATTTAGCCCAGATAAAGTGCGCAACAAGGTGGTTTTCCCTGCACCGTTGGCGCCGATTACTGCAGCAAGCTGACCTTTTTCAACGTTAAAGCTAACCCCGTGCAGTGCACGTATCGCGCCATGATCAACAGTTAAATTCTCAATCTTTAACATCATGCCACCCCGGTTCCGAGGTAGGCGGCGATCACAGCAGGATCACGGCGAACTTTTTCAGCATCTCCGCTAGAAATTACTTCACCAAAGTTCAAAACATAGAGTCGATCGCAAACGCTCATGACAACATCCATATGGTGCTCAACTATTAAAATCGACATGGTTGCGGTTAGGTTGCGGATTAAATTATTCATCCATTCGATATCTTGCGGTCCAAGGCCACCTGCAGGTTCATCCAGCATTAAAATCTTTGGTTCCGAGACAAGTGCACGGGCAATCGCAACTCGCTTGGTATCTGGATATGCCAAAGTATCTGCACGACGATTAGCTAAAGTGCCAGCATAGACACGATCAAGTGCGCGCATCGCTTTATCGCGCAAAATTTCCTCTTCGTGCTTATTGGTACCTAGCGCTGCTGAAATCAAACCGGTCTTGGCTAATTTTTGCCCACCAACCATTACATTTTCTATGACGGTTAACTCGGGAAATAAGCCAACGCCTTGCAGAGTGCGAGCGATTCCAAGATCTACTAACTCATCTGTACGCGGCCAATTGCGTTTCTTACCGCCGAATTCAAAGGTTCCAGAATCTGGGGTAACTAATCCGCAGATAGCGTTAAAGAGAGTTGTCTTACCAGCGCCATTTGGACCGATAACTCCAACAACTTCATTAGGGCGTAGTTCTAAATGAACATCATGTAGCGCCTTGAGTCCGCCAAAGGAAATGCTTACCCCTTTTGCGTTTAACATCGCCTCGCTCATAATTCGTAGATTCTAGGCACACGCGGGCCGATTCTGGTGACAATCTCGTAATTAATCGTGGTGGATGCGGCACCCCAATCATCTGCCGTGTATTCGCCGTTGGTGCCAGTACTAAAAATGGTTACCCAATCTCCTGATTGGGCCGTTGTTTCGGAGCCCAGATCAACAACGAATTGGTCCATTGATACGCGGCCAATAATTGGTGCGCGTTTGCCATTAAAGAATATGCCCGCACCTTTAGCGATGCGAGGAATTCCGTCGGCATACCCCATGGCAACTATGCCAAGAGTTGTATTTGATTTTGTTTTTTCCGTTGCACCGTAACCAACGGGTGAACCGGCCGGCACTGCTTTTACCAAATGTAATTTAGCTCGCAGAGTCATGGCGGGTTTTAGCCCCAATGATTGCGAAGTTCCTAAGCCATTTAAATCTGGAGTCAGGCCATACATAGCAATTCCGGTGCGAACCATGTCGAATGCGGATTGGTGATCAACCAGCGTTGCCGCCGAATTAGAGAGGTGGCAAATTAAATTTGTAAATCCAAACGAATCTAGGTTGGCCACCATCTTTTTAAAGCGATTAAGTTGTTCTAAATTCTGAGCTTGGCCCGGCTCATCAGCGCGCGCAAAGTGAGAAAAGATTCCTACAATTTCAACTCCCTGCAAGTGATCGCGATCAATCTCGCTCCATTCAGATAAGAAACCACCGCGCGTCATTCCGGTATCTACCTCTAGATGAATACGTGGGCGCTTAGAACCCTTAAGTGCTCTGATTTCTTCAAGTGCCTTAATTGAAGAAACGGCAAGATCAATATCTTTATCAACTGCGCTTTGAAAATCAGAACCCGGTGGTACTAACCAAGCCAGGATGGGAACGGTAAGTCCGGCGGCGCGGAGTGCAATCGCTTCCTCTAACAAAGCAACACCTAACCAAGTGGCTCCACCATCGAGTGCCGCTTTTGCCACTGGAACAAGGCCATGGCCGTAGCCATCGGCTTTAACAACTGCCATTAGGTCAACGCCAGCTTTTGCCTTAAGGGTTGCCACGTTTGATTTAATCGCAGATAAATTTATTACTGCTTCTGCGCGATTTGTCATCGCTCAACCACAACCATCGCAGATGCGATTCCGGCATCGTGTGAAAGGGATAAATGAACAGTTGCACCATCTATTAACTCGGCAATTTCACCGCGGAAAAGAAAATCTGGCTTCCCACTTTCGTGGTTGATCACTTCAGCCTCATGCCAATTAAGGCCGTGACCTGCGTTAAGCGCCTTAGCCAACGCCTCTTTTGCGGCGAAGCGCGCAGCAAGTGAGGCAATTGGTTTTAAGGATTCGGCCGCAGTAAATAACTTTTCGCGAAGTGCTGGAGTTCGTTCTAGGGATTCGGAAAAGCGCGCGATATCAACGACATCAATACCGATTCCATCGATCATGGGAGTTAGTGTAATTGGGGTTAAGAGAGTTGGCTATTTGATGGCCAGTAGCGATCAATAGCGATAATCAAGACCAATAAGGCTGCGCCAATAAATAGGCCACCTAATAAATCTGAGAACCAATGCGTATCGCGTATTAGCGAGACTATGCAGACGGTCAAACTAATTGTGGCAACGCCAGCGCTAGCTAAACGACCACGATAGCGATCGACGTGCGCATAACGATAAATTAAATAGGCCAGCACTCCCCAGGTAAGTAGAGCATTTGATGCATGTCCACTTGGATAAGACATGCCGCCGAAGTGCAGCAGATCAATTCCAACTTTTGGCTTGGTG
>Ga0187845_1002097_pt1 | contig 11045 bp, 8 predicted proteins | sample SpaLakP09_SKY_68_FD_134515 | JGI IMG/M metagenome (GOLD analysis project Ga0187845, IMG submission 134515) | Oligotrophic lake water microbial communities from Sparkling Lake, Wisconsin, USA - SP09_SKY_68 | ecosystem: Environmental > Aquatic > Freshwater > Lake | place: USA: Sparkling Lake... | reverse complement strand
GTGCCGCATAGTCTGTGCCTGCTCGTTTGGATACCATTTGATGGCGGTATCTATAGCGCCTTCCAGATTTTTTGCAGCTTGTCCATTCAGGCAGATTAATACCACATCAACACTTAATTGCACTCTGCCTGGCACTGTCTGCCAGAACACAGCAAGGCCTTCACTGTTCCAGACAGAATTGTATGAGCCATTCGCCATTTTTTTTCTGCTTGCCAACCATTGATACATAAATTTTGCGTCATCAAAGTGCAATTGATTTTCTTCTACTACAGTTCGGCTGATTCCCTTACATGCGCTCGGTAAGAAAAATGAAAAAAATGGTTCAGAACCTGCGTCACTAATCCCCAAACTGCCAAACCATCTGGAGCTTCTTGGGCTGGAATGACTTTTCAGCTTGCAGCCGTCGAATTCATATTCGCGCTCAAAGGTATCATCTGCCTTGATTTTGATTGTGGACCCATTCAGGTTCACCTCCAGGCTCGTGTTTATCTGCATGACCATTTCAGGTACAGGGGGATAACGTGCATGTGAAATCTGTGTTGCAAAAAATAAGATAAATAGTAGGGTAGACGACCAAGTGGTGCGCCAAATAGTGTTAAACATAGTCATGCTGTTTTGTTTGTGGTGGACGGATAAAAAATCTTGCGACGCAGACTATGGCGTGAGGGCATTTGAATAGCAAGTAAAGCGGCAGACAGAATGGCGAGGGAGCATTATTCAATACTGAAGGTTGCATCAGGGATACTGCCAAGGAAATTATCGCTTTTGGCGCAAAATATTATTATTTTTTTTGCTATGCTGTTCTGCCCCGCATACCAAACACCCTGAAGGCCGCCATCAGGGTAATGCACAGCAATGCTGCAAGCAGGCTCAAGCCCAGTTGCTGCAGCGGTACTCCGGCAAAGTAGAACAGGCTTGCCAGACCCGGTACAAACAGGGCTAGTGACAATACCGTGACCGCAGCTACCACCACCCACCACAATACCGGATTGGGTAGTCTCAAAGCATGCAGGATATTGGCTGATAAACTGCGGTTGATAAAGATCAGGCCTATATTACCTATCACCATCGCCGAGAATGCCATGGTGCGCGCCTGGTCTGCCGTCATTTTCTGTTGCAAGGCTATATAGTAAATTGCCAGTATGGTCAGCAACAATGCAACGCCTTGCAGTAAACCCTTGAACAAGGTTTTGCGGTTAAAGATGGTTGCCTCGGTGGCGCGCGGTGGCCTGCGCATGACATCCTTTTCCTCGGCTTCAGCTTCAAATACCAGCGAACAGGTAGGGTCGATAATGAGCTGCAAAAACAAAATATGCACAGGCATCAGCATCACTGGCCAGCCCAGCATGACGGGTATGACTGACATGCCGATGACCGGGATGTGGACCGCAACGATAAAGCAAATGGTTTTTCTCAGATTATCAAAGATCCTGCGACCTGATTTGACTGCTGTCACGATGGATGAAAACTCATCATCCAGCAACACCAGTGCTGCCGACTCACGCGCCACATCCGTGCCGCGCTTACCCATGGCTATTCCTATATTTGCGGCCTTGAGTGCGGGCGCATCATTCACACCATCGCCTGTCATGGCGACGATTTCTCCTGCCGTTTTCAGGGCATTCACCAGGCGCAGTTTTTGTTCCGGTGCAACGCGGCAAAAAATCGCCACGTCGGCAATGCGCCGCTGTAATTCTGCTTCGTCCATGTCATCCAGCTCAGTGCCTGTGATGACGCCACCTGCCACTGGCAAACCACATTGTGCGGCGATATTCTTGGCGGTTGCCGGATAATCGCCAGTAATCATCACTACCCGTATTCCTGCGGTCTGGCATTCATGGATGGCTTCTGGCACACCGGCACGTATCGGGTCTGCCATGGCAATCAGACCGACCAGTTCAAAATCAAAATCATGCTGAATCTCTGGCAGATCAGCGTCTTCTGTGGTCTCTTTGCGTATGGGCGCATGAACAGTCTTGAACTTTGCCTTGGCAACACCCAGCACACGCAAACCTTTTTCAGCCATCAGGTTGACTTGCTTCAGCAAAGCCTGGACTTCAGCAGGTGGCAAATGGCAAAGATCGGCGACTGCCTCAGGTGCTCCCTTGGTGGCGATGACATACTGTTCGCGGTCTTCTGATGCCCAGACCCTGGACATGGCCAGCAATTCCTTTGATAGCGGATATTCGTCGACCAGCCCCCAGCCAGCATGCAAATGCTCAGTCTTGCTCAGCATGTGTTTACCGGCATTCTGGATGGCCACTTCCATGGGATCAAAGGGTTCCCGATGGCTGGCCAGAATGGCAAACTCCAGCACTTCATGAAATTCTTCTGGCAAGTCAGATCTGGGCTGCTGGCAATCAATGGCTTTTTGTCCTGCAAATAATTGCACCACCTCCATTTTGTTTTGCGTCAGCGTGCCGGTCTTGTCGGTACACAAGACGGTGGTCGCCCCCAGCGTTTCTATGGCAGGCACTCGACGCGTTAATACCTGTTGCCTTGCCATGCGCCAGGCACCTATACCCAGGAACAGGGTTAATACCACGGGCAATTCTTCCGGTATCAGGGCCATGGCAAAGGTCAGGCCTATCAGCACCCCGTCCAGCCAAAGCTGGCGACTGAGCCCGTACCATATAGCCAGCAGCACCGCCATGCTTATACTGGAAAGTGCCACGTACTTGACGACCTTGCGGGTTTCCACCTGTACCCTGGTCGGCTCTATATCCACCGATGACAGAGCCTTGCCTATCTTGCCTATCGCAGTCTGCCCACCAGTTGCCAATACCTGCGCCAGTCCCTTGCCCTGTACCACCAGGCTACCAGAAAAGACGAAGGGAGTGTCTTCACCGCCAGCCTGGCCCATGCTGGCGGGCAAATTTTCCTGTGCCGCTTTGCTGACCGGGACAGATTCGCCAGTCAACAGGGATTCATCCACCGTCATGTTCAGGCAAGACAATAAGACTGCATCTGCAGCTATCCTGTCGCCCTCCGCCAGTACCAGCACATCACCAGGAACCACTTCACGGCCAGCTATGCGTACTTGCTGGCCATCGCGTATCACCAGCGCACGTGGGCTGGACAAGTCACGCAAGGCATCCAGCGCCCGCTCGGTCTTGTGTTCCTGATAAAAGTGATGCCAATGATGACAAACACAAAGGCGAGCAGCACCAGCGCTTCATGTACATCCCCCAACACCAGATAAATACTACCGCAGGCGATCAAGAGCAAGAGCATGGGTTCGGTCAATACCGCCCAGGCGATGGCCCAGACCTTGCGCGGCTGGGCCGAAGGCAGTTCATTGGGGCCGATTGCCAGCAGACGCTCAATTGAGGTTGCCGTGCTAAGTCCGGTAGTTGCAGCAGAGTCCGGTGTAGTCATCGGTGTAGTCATGTATGGCGCCAGTCAACGATAGTTAGGTAATACAGCTTTACAGAGATAAGCTGGCAGACATGTTGATCAAGCTCAAGGTGAGTGCAATAAGAAAGAATGAGCCAGGTTTCCGCCATTCGCTACTGTTCTATCAATAGCTTGTTCAGCGAAAACCTATAAATCAAAATTTTCATTCATAAAAATAGGGATAAGCTAAACAGGCTTATTGTAGGACTTGCGATATTTTCATAGAGCAATAATTTGTTTTTTTAGGTTTTTTGACTATGGCCTTGGTGCTGCGTAACCTCTTTCAAAGTGAGCTGCTATCCATCCGGCATGGCGTGGCAAGACCTGCACCCGAGGATACGGAAGAGCTGGAGTGCGAAACCGCCGACTTGATCCTGCTACCCATTGCCGGTGTGCTGGCCAAGCATGACGGTCCTAAACAACATGTCATTGCGAACGCGAATCATGCAATCTTTCTTGGTGTTGGCCAGCCCTATCGCATTACTTTCCCTGGCGACATAGGGGATGAGGCGCTGGTACTCGATTTCTCAAAAGAAGCACTGATGCAAATACTATCCGAAGTTGCCGGAGTAGAGCAGCTATATGTACCAGCACTCAGGCCGCATTGCTTGTTGCCGCCTGCCAGTGTACTCAATCGTGAATTGCTGTGGCGGCATTTGCAGGCGCCTGTCGTCGATAAACTGGCGGTGCAAGAAATCAGCGTTTCCATGCTGATGGCATCGGTACAGGCAGCATGTGTTGATATCAGGCAGCAAGAACGTGCCAGGCAAAGGCTGACGCAGGTGCGCCGACGCCAGCAAGTCGAGTCAGTCAAAGAACTGCTCTCGCTATACCCACATCAGGAATGGGCGCTCGATGAGCTGGCCCGCCATGTGCATACCACGCCATTTCACCTGTCCAGGGTATTCAGGGAAGAGGTCGGCTTGCCGGTACACCGCTACCTGATACGCACGCGCCTGGCCCAGGCACTGCGGGCCATGCAGGTGGCATGCACAGACCTGACGCAGATCGCCCATGCATCTGGCTTCGCCAATCACAGTCACTTCACTTCCAGCTTTCGTTCTGTGTTTGGCATGACACCGACGCAGTCGCGCCAGCGCAGCAGTATGCTTTGAGCAAGAATCTGAGCAAGATCGTGGTAGCGGCATGTGTGAGGGCTGTTTAAGATCATCCACACTTAAACCGCCAGGAAGGCCCATGTCCCATTATTTTGATACCCGAGCCAACCCCCGCCAGGCATATCCCCTGCTGGCGCTACTGATCTTCGTGATGCTGGCTTTCCCCTTTGTTGCCATGCAGTTTGGCAATGCCTGGGTACGCATCATGGATTTTGCCTTGCTCTACATCATGCTGGCGCTGGGTTTGAATATTGTCGTCGGTTTTGCCGGTTTGCTTGATCTGGGTTATATCGCGTTCTATGCCATGGGCGCGTATATGACGGCCTTGCTGGCTTCACCGCAATTCGCTGTCTTGCTGGAATCTGTGGTCAACAATTTCCCCATGCTGGGGCAGGCCTTGCTGTGGCTGTGCGGGCCAGAGATAGCCCAGCACGGCATACATTTGTCGGTGTGGATCATCGTCCCGCTAGCGGCGGCGCTGGCCGCCGCACTGGGGGCACTGCTGGGCGCACCGACCCTCAAGTTGCGTGGTGATTACCTGGCCGTCGTCACCCTGGGTTTTGGTGAAATCGTGCGCATCTTCATCGTCAACATGAATGCGCCTGTCAATATCACCGATGGCCCCAAGGGCATCAACATGATAGACCACATACGCATCTTTGGCGTGTCCCTGGGGGGAGAGCCAGGCTCGCAGGCAACCGTGCATTTTGCAGGTTTTTCCATGCCATCCGTGAATGCCTACTACTTTCTTTTTTTAAGCCTGTGCGCTGGCATTATCTTCGTGACTGTGCGCCTGCATGACTCGCGCCTGGGGCGTGCCTTTGTCGCCATCCGTGAAGATGAAACCGCAGCCATTGCCATGGGTATCAATACCCGCAATATCAAATTGCTGGCCTTTGCCATGGGCGCGTCCTTTGGTGGTGTGGCTGGTGCCATGTTTGCCGCCTTCCAGGGTTTTGTTTCACCGGAATCGTTTTCACTGAATGAATCGATTACGGTCTTGTCCATGGTGATACTGGGTGGCATAGGGCACATCCCTGGCGTGATTCTTGGTGCGGTACTATTGGCCATCCTGCCCGAGGTATTGCGCTATCTGGTGCAACCTGTGCAGCAACAATTGTTCGGCCACATGTTGATAGAACCTGAAGTCTTGCGCCAGTTGCTGCTGGGCCTGACCATGGTCATTGTCATGCTGAAACGTCCGGCAGGTCTGTGGCCAGCACCCAGGCATGAAGACAGAATGCTGGCAAAGAGTTGAAAAAAGGTGGAGATGGAAAACTTGCTCGATAATATTGTGTGGCATACCCTGCTGGGCCTGCATGCGCAATTCACTGTGGGCAATGCCAGGGTGCGCCGCTATGCTGCTGGCTTTCCTGCATTCGTCGGGTTTGCCGACCAGGCCAGGCCTGATTTTGCCACGCTGGCCGGGCTGGTCGCACCCGGTGAGCAACTGTATTACGATGGCTTGGCGACAGTCAGTTTGCCACAGGGCTGGGCAGTTGATGCTGAGTGCGATCTGCAAAAGATGCTCTGGAATGCTGGCATGCCCGCCGTTGACCAGACATTAAACGCCATCCGCCTGGGGCCATTGCACGCGCCAGCCGCCATGCAACTTGTCAGCCTGACCAAGCCTGGCCCCTTCAGCTCAGGAAGCCTGCAACTGGGTGATTACATAGGCGTCTTCGATGGCCCGCATTTGTTTGCCATGGCTGGTGCGCGTCATTGTGCTGGTGGCTACCGGGAAATCAGTGGCGTTTGCACTCATCCAGATTTCCAGGGGCAGGGCTGGGCCAGGCGACTGGTGCTCGCTTTGATACGCCGCCATATGCAAGAACAGGAAAAGATCTTTTTGCGTGTCTTGCTGGAGCATGACAAGCTGCATCGCCTGTATCTGGGGATGGGTTTCGACGACCATGCGGTATCGCTGGCCAGGACGATACGGCTATGCACGTAGATAATCTAGAAAAAAAGTTCTAGACAAAAGTTTCTAGAACATTTATTCTGCATCCATTGTTTAAATCGGATGCTGAGTATGCCTTCCTCTGTTGCAAAATCCTCTATCCCCAAGCCCACTGCCTCTGAGCTGAACCTGCTCAAGGTCTTGTGGCAGCATGGCCCCATGAGTGCCAAGCAATTGCATGAAACCATACAGGAAGAACGTCCTGACCTGGCCTATGCCACGGTCTTGCGCCATCTGCAAATCATGCATGGCAAGGGGATATTGACGCGAGATGAAAGCCAGCGCTCACATGTGTATGCACCTTCGCAAGAACAGGATTCCCTGCAAACCAATTTGCTCAAGGACATGATACAAAAAGTCTTTGCCGGTTCTGGCAAGGCAATGGTGCTGGCAGCTTTGCGCGGTGGCCATGTCACCGACAAGGAACGTGATGAAATCGAACAAATTCTGCAGGACGAGAAAAAATCATGACACCAGCTACAACTCTCACTGAACTACTGGGCTGGCCCCTGCTGCACTTTGTCTGGCAAGGCGCGCTGATCGCCAGTGTCTGCGCGATTCTGCTGGCCCTGACCCGCAACGCCCGTCCGCAATTGCGCTATATGCTGGCTTGCATGGCCATGCTCATGTGCCTGTTGTGGCCAGCGCTGGGTGTGCTGCAGCAATGGCAAGACCCACAAACCATCAGCCTGGAGGCCGCGATACAACTGGCAGGCAAGGCCAATGTCTCGCTGGACCTGGTCTGGGTCAAACAAAGCATGTTGGCAGCCCAGATAGAAGCCTGGCTGCCGCTGATGGTCAGCGTCTGGAGCATGGGTGTACTGCTCATGCTGATGCGCCTGGCGCTGGGCCTGTTATGGGTTTATCGGCTTGGCCAGAATGGTAATGATATTGCAGCCCTGATGCAGCAATGGCAGGCCCGCACCAATCAACTGGCTTACCAGCTTGCCATCCGTCGCCAGGTGACGTTGAAGTTCCAGAAAGACCTGTTAAGCCCGGTCACCTATGGCTGCCTCAAGCCCGTGGTCGTCATGCCTGCTTCTTTGCTGACCGGCATGTCACCCGATATGCTGGAAGCCTTGCTGGCACATGAACTGGCCCATATCAAACGCTGGGACTATGCCGTCAACCTCTTGCAAAACCTGGTCCTGTCAATGCTGTTTTACCATCCCGCAGTGTGGTGGATATCCAAGCGTATTGATGCTGAAAGAGAGCTGATTGCTGACGACATGGCAGCGACCATGATGGGACAGGCACGCCCGCTGGCACGCGCCCTGCAAGTGCTGGATAAGCTGCAGATTGCAGGCATGCCACAGGCCGCAATGGCAGCCAGCGGGGGCGACTTGTTATCACGCATCAAGCGTCTGGTTCGCCCCGATGTTCAGCCATGGCACTGGAAAATGGCCGCGCCCGTCCTCGGCATTGCCGCCGCCCTGCTGCTGGTATTACAGACCCAGGTAAGTGCTGCACCGGAGCCACCCTTGCCAACTGTCAACAAAAAATCAGAAGCGCCGGTTCACCTGAGTGCCTATGTCAAAACCAGCTCGGGCCATGTACTGGTCATGGATGAGCAAAGTGGCAAAGTCTTGCTGGAAAAAAATGCCGACACCATCGTACCAATAGCCTCAATAAGCAAGCTGGTGACAGCCATGGTCATGCTGGATGCCAAACAGGATATGAGCGAGCGCATCACCTTCACCAAAGAAGATTTGACAGGCTGGCAAAACACCCAGGTCAAACTCCAGCCGGGTATGGCCTTGCCGCGCCAGACATTGCTGGAACTGATGCTGATCCCTTCCAGCAATGCTGCTGCCAGGGCCATGGCCAGGAGCTACCCCGGTGGCAAGCAAGCCTTTATCACTGCCTTACAGAATAAAACTGCCAGCCTGGGTTTGCAGGCTACCCACCTGGAAGAAGCCGCTGGCATCTCGGAAAACAACCGTTCCAGTGCCAGGGATGTGGCGCGCCTGGTAAAGGCCACCGTCGCTTATCCTGAACTGCGCAAGCTGACCAGCCGTAGTGAAGGACAATATACCGTCGCTGACAAAACCTACGAATACCAAAGCACGAACGACCTGACTGGCAACAAGGAGTGGGATATCAGCCTCTCTAAAACTGGCTACTCCAAAATCGCAGGCCGTTGCCTGACCATGCGAACCATTATTGCAGGCAAGCCCGTCATCATGGTCTTGCTGAATGCAAAAAACAGCGATGTGCGCACTGACGATATTGTGCAGATACGTAACGCGCTGGAAGCAGCAACACAAAGCTAAACCAAATTTTCCACGCATGACAGTCTTGCGCCAATAATGGCGCAGGGACTGCTCACGCCTTTTCAAATCAGAAGAAAGAAAACATCATGCTTTTTCAGCAGACCTCGACACGTCTGTCCACCATCGCTTTGAGCATACTGGCGCTATTCGCCAGCAAGGCAGCGACGGCACAGCAAACACCGCAACAAGTGGAAATCAGCGCCAAAAGCCAACCCAACCGCGACAGGCAGGACGATGTAAGCATGCGCGTCGTGTATGGCCGGGAAGACATAGAAAAATACGGTGACACCAATGTCAGTGAAGTCCTGAAACGCCTGCCTGGCATCAGCGTTACAGAAAACAAGGGCAGGGGCGCCGAGATACGCATGCGTGGTCTCGGCAATGGCTATACCCAGATCTTGCTCAATGGTCAGGCAACACCAGTAGGCTTCAGCATAGACAGCATAGCGCCGGACTTGATAGAAAGCATAGAGGTCATGCGCGTTGCCGGTGCCGATGTCAGCGCCCAAAGCATAGCCGGGACCATCAACATCATCCTCAAGAAAAAAAGCAGCAAGCAAGCAACAGACATTAAATCCAATGTCAGCCTGCAAGATGGCCGTCTGTCCGGCAATTTGTCCTGGAGTATGGGTGATCAATTGCCCGGCACACAGGCCGACATTTCCTATGTCCTGGCAGGCACCCTGGAAAGCAATAGCACGGAAGTCAATGCGATCCAGGCCGAGAGTTATTCGACACGAGCTAACACAAATACTGCGTGGCAAGTGCAAACTGACAGATTACTACAGCAAAGCCAGCAAAATCGTCGCGACGTCGCCAGCCTGTCACCACGCCTGAACTGGAAAATCGATGCGCAAGACAGCATCAACTGGCAAGGTAATCTCAACCTGACCGGGCTGGAGCAAGCCAAACATGAAAAAGAAAACCCTGGTCAGTATGCAAGCACAGAATTCCCTGACAACCACAGCATCTGGGCTGCCCATATACTCACCTCACGCAACGATATCAGTTGGGAGCGCCGCCTGGCCGACAGTGCCAAGCTGAATATGAATTTTGGCTGGAACAGCTTCGACCGCTCTGCCAAATTCCAGTTCTGGGGCAAAGACAAGACCGGGGCACTGGCGGTACACCGCTATGTCACTGGTGACGCTGATGAACGTGAGTATCGCTTTAATGGAAAATATCTGGCCCCATATTCAGAGTCGCATGTACTCAGCCTGGGCTGGGAAGCCAGCCGCGCGTTGCGGCATGAAAACCGCGATGAGCAAGAATTTATCACCTCATCTGGCCCCACACCCATCGATACCCATGCCTATCAGGCCAGCTTGCAAAAACTGGCGGTCTACATACAAGATGAATGGACCATCGACAGTGCCTGGTCAGCCTACCTGGGTTTGCGCATGGAGCGCATCAACAGCAACAGCAAAGAGGCAGGCGTTTTCGATTTCCAGAATAAGTCGACCATGCTTAGCCCCATCCTGCAAAGCGTCTGGAAAATCGATGCGCAAAGGCAATGGCGCATGGCACTTAACCGCAGCTTCAAGTTGCCTACTGTCACCAATCTGGTGCCGCGCCGGTTTCGCATCGACAATAACAACACTCCGCTGAATGCAGATTTTCAGGGCAATCCCAACTTGCGGCCAGAACGCGCCTGGGGCCTGGAGCTGGCCTACGAACACTACCTGACAGAAGGCAGCGTCATCAGCGCCAATGCCTACTGGCGGCGCATCGATGATGTCATGCTGGAGCAACTCCAACAGAACGGTAAAAGCTGGGTAGCGAGCCTTTCCAACAATGGTCGTGCCAGGATAGTGGGACTGGAAATCGAAGCCAAGGCCAATCTGCAAGAGTTGGGAAGCAAGCTGGCCATTGAGATGCCTGCCATAGAAATACATGGCAACCTCAACCGTAACTGGTCTACCGTAGAACAAGTGCCAGGTCCCGATAATCACCTGGCACATCAAACTGGTTTACTGATCAACGTTGGTGCCGATTACCAGTTACAGCCAGCCTGGCGCATAGGTGCAGACTACAACTACCAGGCTGCAGACAGCTTGCGTGAATCTGCCTACCTGACCGGACACAGCAACCCCAGACGCCACCTTGACATCTACCTGTCCTGGAAACAAAGCAAGCAACGCCAGCTGCGATTTTCCATCGCTAACGTCCTGCAACAAGACAAAGTCGAATACGGTAGCTATACCAACGAAAGTTCACGCTGGACAGAAACCGGCCAGCAACAAACAGCACGCACCTGGCGCCTGGTATGGGAACTGAAGTTGTAGTCCAGACTAATGG
>Ga0187845_1002094_pt1 | contig 11057 bp, 9 predicted proteins | sample SpaLakP09_SKY_68_FD_134515 | JGI IMG/M metagenome (GOLD analysis project Ga0187845, IMG submission 134515) | Oligotrophic lake water microbial communities from Sparkling Lake, Wisconsin, USA - SP09_SKY_68 | ecosystem: Environmental > Aquatic > Freshwater > Lake | place: USA: Sparkling Lake... | reverse complement strand
GCGGGGGGATGGTGGGTTGGCGGGGGTTCGCGGCGGCGGATCAGGGGTCGGGAGGGCGCCTTTCGGGGTTGAAAGGGGCGGGATTATCGGGGGCGAGAAGACACTGTTGGCGGCGCCCCCTTCCGGCCCTTCGGGCCACCTCCCCCCCCATGGGGGGATGACAAGGGGCCTGCATTCCTCCCCCAACGGGGGAGGGGGACCCTGCGAAGCATGGTGGAGGGGCCTCACCACCTCCGCTGTGGTTAAAAAGAACAAAAAGCGAACGTTCCGATTGACTCCGCCCCCTCCAATCGGCTGGATCATCCCGGGTCGGCGTTACAGAAGAAGGACACAGATCATGCGTGCCGAAGACCGCATCGCCGCCCGCCTGCTGGAGGCCCTGGAGGGCCTCGACCTGACCAGCGCCGACGGCCGCGCCGGCATCGGCACCCTGCTGTCCGAGATCGAGCGCGCCTGCCCCGGCGCCATCCTGCAACAGGCGGCGCGGATCCAGCTGCGGGCGGTTGGGTGGGCAATTGGGGGTGCCGGATCCGGCGCTCTAGGTCGCGAACCGCGATCCCGCTGCCAGTAGCGGGTCAAACAGTTGCTGCCACAACCAGCGGCGGTCGATCGGCAGGTCGGCTCGCAAAACCATGCCTGGTCTGAGGTTTCGTCTTTCACCAAAGGCATTGATGTATTCGCGGGTGATAAACACATCGACCTCGTAGACCGGTTCAGTCACCTCGACAGGATAAGCCAGTTCGCCTGGCTGCACGACCAGTGGGTGTATCTCGCTCACATATCCCTTGATCATTCCGAACCGCTCAAAGGGGAAGGCCTCAACCTTCAGGTTTGCGGTCTGCCCGGTTTTCAGGAAGCCGATCGCCCGGGTGGGCACCAATAGCCGCGCGTAGAGCATGGAGTTCCCGGGGGCGATTGTAAGCAGGCGCCCGTTGTTCGATGGTGTGAAACCGTCCCGCGCGGCCAGGCGTGTGACAGTCCCGGCAATGGGCGCGCGCAGGATATAACCTCGCGCCAGGGCGAGTTCCGCCCGCTGCTGGCTCAGCCTTGCATTTTCGCTACGAAGGACGGCTTCGACCTCGGTCTGTCGGGAGGGGAGCGAAACTGTCTGGGATCTAAGGTCCGATACCCGCGCGCCGGCGGCGGCGATTTGTCCGTCGAGGTCCCGCAAATCGCCCTGTTCGTCGAGCACTGCACGTCGCCGCCGATCCACCTCGACCGCCGGGGCGAAACCCTGGGCCTGAAGACGGGAGAAGCGTTCAAGATCGCCCTGGACAAGTGCAACAGCGTCGACCTGCCCGTCCCTTTGCCGCTGAAGGATGGCAAGGAGATTTTCCTGGGCCATGATTTGATCCTCAAGGCGTCCCGTCTCCGTCAGGTAGCCTTGGGCGATGGCCTCAGCACGTTGCGTCAGAGCGGTGATTTGACGATCAATCTGCGCAAGTTGCAGGTCCAGGGTGAGGCCAGACTCAACACTCTCTACATCAGAGTTGAACTCGACCAGGGGGTCGCCGACGGCGACAGCCTGCCCTTCGCGAACGAAAACGCGCTTGACGCGGCCTCCCTGGACAGGCCGGACATCGACGACGCCAGCCTCGGTGTACAGGAACCCGGGCACTGTCTCGGCGCGTGTGTAGCGGCCCAGCACCAGGACCGCGAACACGGCAAGGGAGATTGCGACCAGGACCCCGGTCCAGATCGTCAACGACGGAGGCTGCGCCAGCCGCACCTCGCCCCAAAGCCGGCGTCGCTTGCTTTCGATGGCCTCCTGCCGAAAGAGCTTCACGACCCGGCTCCTGCCTCGGCCGTCCCATCGAAAGGCGACCGGGTCAGGCCCGTGATCTCAACCACCCTTCCCTTGTCTACCAAGAGCACCCGGTCCGAGCCACGAGCTGCCGCTTCCCGATGCGCCACCATCACGCGGGTGATGTTCAGGCCTGAAAGGGAGGCCATCACCTTCTGCTCGAGAACGGGATCAAGGTTGGCTGTGCCTTCGTCCATGAAGAGGATCGCCGGGTCCTTGTAGAGGCGCGGGCGAGCAGCAGCCTCTGCTTCTGCCCGCCGGACAGGATTGAGCCCATCTCGCCGACGAGGCTGTGATAGCCCATGGGCATTCGCATAATCTCGTCATGCACATGGGCCAGCCGGCAAGCGTGCTCGACCTTTTCCATATCCATCATTGCGTCGAAGAAGCACACGTTGTCGGCAATTGTGCCGCTGAGCAACTGGTCGTCTTGCATGACCACACCCATGCGCTTTCGTACCGCCAGCAGGCCCAGCGCCCGTAGCGGGTGCCCGTCGAACAACACATCGCCTTCCCCGGCTTCGTAGATGCCGATCATCAGCTTGAGCAGTGTCGACTTGCCGCCTCCCGACGGCCCGACGACCGCGACGGACTCGCCAGCCTCAATGCGAAAAGAAACTCCCTGCAGGATCCACGGGTCGTACTGGCCGTAGCGGAAGGAAAGGGCCTGCGCTTCGACGGCGCCCTTCAACGGCTTCGCGAGCATGACCGGGCCATCCGATCCGCGCTCGGCGTCCGTGTGGACTATGTCCGCCAACCGCTCCAGGTGAAGGCCGAGCATGCGAAATGTGAAAACGGCGGCGATCAGGCTTCCCACGCGGGCGGAGAACTGCCCCGCATAGGCCTGGAAGGCGAAGAACATGCCCAGTGTCATTGCGCCGTCGATTACCTGGAGCGCACCAAAGTAGAGCATGATCAGCCCATGCAGGCCGGTCCAGACGCTCATCGAGGAACCGCCCCACAGATTGAACGAGCCCTGGCGAAAAGCTGCGTTCTGCTGCTCGGCCACCGCGTTCTGCCACAAGCTGTGCCGCTCCGCCTCGCGCCGGGCGATCTTGATCGCCCGTGCGCCGCGAACCGTCTCCAGAAATACGGAATCGGCCCTGGCGCCGAGGTTCAGGTTCTCTTCAGCGAGGCGACGAGTGGTTGGGAAGGCGAGCGTCCGCACGGCGACGATGACGATCAGGTTGATCGCCACGATCCCTGACAGCAACGGCGAATAGACGACCATGATGACGGTAACGGGAAGAACCATCACCGCGTCCAGGACGATGCCGACGAGACCTCCGGTGAGGAACGATTGTGCGGGTATCAACGACCCGAACCGGGACATCACGTCCCCTACATGCCGCCGCTCGAAGAAGGCTGTCGGCAGGCGCAGCAGGTGTTTCAGCAGGTTGCCTGACAGCTGGACGGAGAGTCGCTGACCCGCGTGCAGTTGGATGAATCCGCGGAGGGTCGTAACCGCCGCCTGGATTAGAATCAGGGCGCCGAAGCCGATCAATATGGCTGTCAGGAGGTCCCGGTCGGCGCGGCCGATGACATCGTCCACAACAAGCTGGCTGGCCAGCGGCGTGATGAGCCCGACGGCCTGAAGGACCAGTGTCAGCAGGGACAGCTGGACGAGGAACAGCTTCAACCCTGTGAAGCGGCTCCACAAATCGCTCAACCGGACCCTTTCAACCGGCTCCTTCTTCTCGAAGTGCGGCGCGGGAGTCAGCTCCAGGGCTACCCCGGTGAAATGACGGGACACCTCGGAAAGCGGCAGCTTGCGCAAGCCAAGGGACGGGTCAGCGATAAAGGCGTGCCGGCGTCCCACCCTGTGGAGCACCACATAGTGGTCCAGGCCCCAATGCAGGATGGCGGGGCTCTCGAGCTTGCCGAGCTCATCAAGTTCGCAGCGCACGGCGCGGGCCGAGAACCCCAGGGTGTCGGCGATAGCAATCAGAGTTTGGAGACTGGAGCCCCCCATTGAGAAGGGGAATTCGCGCCTGAGTTCGCCCAGAGTTTCCCGGCGCCCGTTATGAGCCGCCACCATAGCCAGACAGGCCAGTCCGCACTCAGCCGCCTCAGCCTGTAAGACAACTCGCCGACCGAACACGACTCACCCAATCACAACCCTAAGAGCGTAACGCAGTCACGACTTGACTCTATGGTTGCAAATGTCAAGGTGGTGGCGCTTTCCAATACAACCATTGATTAGGGGAAGATGATATGCGTGCACTGACTATGGAGGAGTTGACGTTCGTTGTCGGGGGCCAAACCGCGCCCTCCGGGGGCGGTTCGCAACCTGGAGGTGGCGGTACTCCGTCTGGCGGCGGTGGAACCCAGCCCGGCGGGTCTGGCAACAATGTTCCAGACGTGGGCCGGGGGGTCGGCGAAGCCCTGGACAATCCCTACACAACCATCGGGAGGTTTTTCGACGCAGTGGTTGAGTTTTTGGTCGACGATACAAACCGGAATATAAGCAACATGCCTGGGCCATCACATCCCAGCAATCCGCAACCGCCTCAGCCCCCGACCGGACCGTATTCCGGGCCGTAGGTTCTGACCCGCAGCTGTCGCTATGAGGCGCGGTCAATCAGACCGCGCCTCACGATGCATGAGATTGGGTGCCTATGACATCGATACGCTGGATTACAATCGCGATCCTGGCAGGACTGATCTGCTTTACAATCGCTTTGACCTGGACGGTCATTTACGGTTTCACTTTTGAGTCACTCGCCGCCGATGCCGGTCAGTCCAGACCTGCAAGTTTTAATACTGGCGTTGAAAACTCAAACCTGGTGCGATTGTTCTTTAGTTTCGTGCTGCTTCCTGCGGTAATAGAGAGTGTCGGATTCGTACTGATATACGGGATTCTTGTTCTCGTTGCGCGGTTTGGCTTGTCAAACCTGCCTGTGTTCCTTGTCCTGATAGGGTCGTACGGCTACCTCGCGCACGGAGGCACGCTTGCGGAACTGGGCAAGGCTGCGGCGTTTGTGGTGCTGGGACTGTTATTCTGGAGGTCGAGACCCAGTGTCGGGGTAGCGGGCTCATACGGTCTGATCGCCCTGGGTCATTTCGTCTGGAACGGCACCTCAATCCTGATTTGGCATTTTCGGCAGGTGACGGGATAACGGCCTGGAAACGCGGCCCGTTTGTTGGGCTCGGTTGTGGTGCGAAGCCCTCAGTGCGCCTCGTCCCAGTTCCCCGCCGCCCGCGCCTCCACCACCAGCGGCACCGTCAGGGCCACGGCCGGTTCCGCCGCCCCCTCCATCGTGCGCTTGATCACGGCGATGGCGCGCTCGGCCTCGGTCTCGGGGGCCTCGAAGACCAGTTCGTCGTGGACCTGGAGCAGCATCTTGGTTGAGAGGCCGGCCTCGACCAGCGCCCCCGGCATCCGCATCATGGCGCGGCGGTTGATGTCGGCGGCGGCGCCCTGGATGGGGGCGTTGATGGCGGCGCGTTCGCCGAACTGGCGCTCGGCCCCGGATTTCGAGTGGATGGCGGGGATGTGGATGCGGCGGCCGAAGACGGTGCTGACCATGCCGGTCTCGCGCACCTGGGTCTTGGTGGCGTCCATGTAGGTGCGGATGCCGGGGAAGCGCTCGAAATAGGTCTTGATGTAGGCGCCGGCCTCGCCCTGGTCGATGTTCAGCTGGGCGGCCAGGCCAAAGGCGCTGATACCGTAGACGATGCCGAAATTGATCGCCTTGGCGCGGCGGCGGGTCTCGGGGTCCATCTGGTCGACGGGGACGCCGAACATCTCGCTGGCCGTGGCGGTGTGGATGTCGATGCCGGCGGCGAAGGCGCGCTTGAGCTCGGGGATGTCGCCGATATGGGCCAGCAGGCGCAGCTCGATCTGGCTGTAGTCGGCGCTGATCAGGACATGGCCGGGGGCGGCGATGAAGGCCTGGCGGATCTGGCGGCCGGTCTCGGTGCGGATCGGGATGTTCTGCAGGTTGGGATCGGAGGAGGCGAGGCGGCCGGTGGTGGCGGCGGCGAGCTGGTAGCTGGTGTGGACGCGGTCGGTGGTCTTGTCGGCGGCCTCGATCAGGGCGTCGGTATAGGTGCCCTTGAGCTTGGACAGCTGGCGCCAGTCCAGCAGGACGCGCGGCAGGTCGTGGGTGAGGGCCAGGGCCTCGAGCGTGGCGGCGCCGGTCTCCCACTGGCCGGAGGCGGTCTTCTTGCCGCCGGTCAGGGCCATTTCGCCGAACAGGATGTCGCCGATCTGGCGCGGGGAGCCGACGTTGAACGGGCGGCCGGCGAGCTCGTGCGCCTGCTGCTCCAGCTCGGCCATGCGCAGGCCGAACTCCGAGGACAGGCGTTTGAGGCGGTCGGGGTCGACGCGGATGCCGGCCCGCTCCATGTCGGCCAGGACGGCGGGCATGCCGCGCTCGAGCGTCTCATAGACGGTGACGAGGTGGTCTTCGGCGAGGCGGGGCTTGAGGATATGCCAGAGGCGCAGGGTGACGTCGGCGTCCTCGGCGGCGTAGGCGGTGGCCGGCTTCAGCTCGACGTGTTTGAAGCTCTTCTGGGCCTTGCCCGTGCCGGCGACGGTCTTGAAGGTGATGGGGTCGTGGCCGAGGTGGAGCCGGGCCAGCTCGTCCATGCCGTGGGCGTGCAGGCCGCCCTCGAGGACGTAGGAGATCAGCATGGTGTCGTCGATCGGGGCGACGCGGATGCCCCGCTGCGCCATGACGGCGAGGTCGTATTTGCCGTTCTGGGTGACCTTGAGGACGGCGGGGTTCTCGAGCAGCGCCTTCAGCCGGGCGAGGGCCACGGGCTTGTCGATCTGGGTGAGGGCCTCGCGCTGCTCGGTCTCGCCGCCGAAGTCGAGGCCGCCGGCGTTGGCCGCGGGCGGGTGCTCATGCGTCAGGGGGATGTAGCAGGCGTCGTTGGGGCCGATGGCGAGGGACACGCCGCACAGGCCGGCGTGGGTGGCTGACAGGGCATCCGTCTCGGTGTCGAAGCCGACGACCCCGGCCTCGGTCGCGCGGGCGATCCACCGGTCGAGCTCTTCCAGCGTCTGGACGCAGTGATAGGCGTCGGTGTCGAAGCCCTGGGCCTCCGCCGGGCCGGTGGCGACCTGGCCGTAGCGGGGGGTGGCGACGGGGGCGGAGGGGACCTTCGGCCGGGCGACGAAGGCGGTGCCGTCTTTCGCGGGGGCCTTGCCGTCGCCGACGCGGCTGCGCAGGGAGCGGAACTCCATCTTGTCGAGGAAGGCGGCGAGGGTCTCGGGGTCGGGATCGCGGACGGCGAAGTCGGAGATCGGCTCGGGCGCGGGGGCCTCGCAGTCGAGGGTGACGAGGCGGCGCGACAGGCGGATCTGGTCGGCGAATTCGATCAGGGTCTCGCGGCGTTTGGGCTGTTTGATCTCATGGGCGCGGGCCAGAAGCGTGTCGAGGTCGCCGTATTCCTCGATCAGCTGGGCGGCGGTCTTCGGGCCGATGCCGGGGGCGCCGGGGACATTGTCGACGCTGTCGCCGATCAGGGCCTGGACCTCGACCACCTTGTCGGGGGTGACGCCGAATTTTTCGAACACGGCCTCCTCGGCGAGGCGGCGTTCCTTCATCGGGTCCCACATGACGACCGAGGGGCCGATCAGCTGCATCAGGTCCTTGTCGGAGGAGACGATGACGGCCTCGCCGCCGGCGTCGCGGGCCTTGCAGGCATAGGTGGCGATCAGGTCGTCGGCCTCATAGCCGGGCAGTTCCACGCAGTGGACGCCGAAGGCGGCGGTGGCTTCGCGGACCAGCGGGAACTGGGGGATCAGATCCTCGGGCGGGGCCGAGCGGTTGGCCTTGTAGAGGTCGTACATCTCATTGCGGAAGGTCTTCTCCGAATGGTCGAAGATCGCCACGAGATGGGTCGGGCCGTCCGCGCCCTTCATGTCGCGGATCAGCTTCCACAGCATGTTGCAGTAGCCCTGGACGGCGCCGACGGGCAGGCCGTCGGACTTGCGCGTCAGGGGCGGCAGGGCGTGGTAGGCGCGGAAGATGTAGGCCGAGGCGTCGATCATCCACAGCCGCACGGCGGCACCTTCGGGGGCACTGTCCTGCGAGGCGTCGGGGGAGGGCGAGTCGGGCGCGGCGTCGGTCATGCCGCGAACATAGGCGGGCGGGCCGCCGCCGTCACCGGCTGTCGATCAGGAGACCCAGGTGTTGCGGCAGGACCCTTCGGGGACCGTCCAGGCGGCGATGCCCGAGATGACCCGGCACTCGTAGCCCATGCCGGCGAGGGGGCCGTGCAGGATGCCGGTCTCGACCACGGCGCCGCGGCCGTCATAGACGGGGCGGGCGAAGCTGACCCAGCGCACACGCTCGCGCGGATCGCCGGGAGCGTCCGGATTGTAGGCGGTGAAGGCGAGGCCGTAGCGCGCCCAGTCGCAGCGCGGGGCGTAGTCGCCCTCGAACCGGATCGGCGGTGGCCGGTTGTCGGTGGTGTTGAAGCGGTAGTGCTCTTTCGCGATCGCGGCGATGACGGCGCAGTCATTGCCGTTGTCGGCCATGGGCGGACCGTCGGGGCCGGGCGCCATCGGCGTGGCGCAGCCGCCGAGCAGGGCGGTCGAGGCGAGCAGGGCGGGAAGGACGCGCATGGCGGCTCCTTATTGCGAGCGCAGGCCGGTGATGGTGCGGGGCGGGGCGATATCCTCGGCCGAGGTGATCAGGTGAACGAGCGCGGGGCGGCCTGCGTTCCGTGCGGCCCTGAGGGCGGCGGGGAAGCCGGCGGTGGTCTCGCAGCGGATGCCGAAGGCACCGAAGGCCTCGGTGTATTTGACGAAATCGGGGTTCACCAGGTCGGTGGCGATGGTCCGCGTCGCGCCGGGATAGTGGGTCTCCTGGTGCATGCGGATGGTGCCGTAGGTGCCGTTGTCGACGACCACGACCACGACATTGATGCCGTACTGGACGGCGGTGGCGATCTCCTGCCCGGTCATCAGATAGTCGCCGTCGCCGGCGATGCAGATGACCTCGCGGTCGGGATAGACGGACTTGGCGGCGAGGGCGGCAGGGTAGCCGTAGCCCATGGCGCCCGAGGTCGGGGCCAGCTGGGTGCGGCAGGCGCGATGGCGGTAGAAGCGGTGCAGCCAAGCGGCGAAATTGCCCGCGCCGTTGGTGATGATGGCCGTCGGCGGCAGGCTCTCGCCGAGATGGGCCATGCACTCGCTCATGTTCACCGCGCCGGTGACCGGCACAGGCGTTGAGAAGGCCTGGTAGTCGGCGTGGGCGGCGGTGGCCTCATCGTGCCAGGTCCGGCCCGGATCGATCGTGGACAGGGCGTGGGCGGCGAGGGAATTGTCGGCCGTGGCGCTGATCAGCGGGGTCCAGACGCGGCCCAGCTCTTCCGCGCCCGGATGGATGTGGATCAGGCGGTCGGCGGTCTGTTCGCGGGTGAACAGGGTGTAGCCCTGGGTCGGGTTCTCGCCGAGGCGGGCGCCGACAGCGATGACCAGGTCGGCGGCCTTCGCCCGGGCCGTCAGCTTCGGATTGCAGCCGAGGCCGAGGTCGCCGGCGTAGTTGGGACGGTCGTTGGACAGGATGTCCTTGCGTCGGAAGGACAGGCTGACCGGCAGGCCGATGCGCTCGGCCCAGTCGCCGATGGCGGCGGCAGCGTCCTCGGTCCAGCCGGAGCCGCCCAGCACGAGCAGGGGACGTTCGGCCCTGGCCAGCCGCTCGCGGACCTGTTCGACGAAGGCCGGGTCCAGCGCCGCCTTCGCGGGGGTCACCGGCCGGATCGGGGCCGGGCCGCCGTCGGCGTGGAGGATGTCCTCGGGCAGGGCGATGACCACGGGCCCCATCCGGCCCTGCAGGGCGGTGGCGAAGGCGCGTTCGACGACCTCGACGGTGCGTTCGGGGCTCTCGATCTCGGTGGCCCATTTGGCCAGGCCGCCGAAGACCTCGCGATAGTCGACCTCCTGGAAGGCGCCGCGGCCGCGGTCGGTCAGGGCGATCTGGCCGACGAACAGGATCATCGGGGTGGAGTCCTGATGCGCTGTATGCACGCCGATGGAGGCGTGGGTCGCACCGGGCCCGCGCGTGACCATGCAGACGCCGGGCTTGCCGGTCAGCTTGCCATAGGCCTCGGCCATGTTGGCGGCGCCGGCCTCGTGGCGGCAGGCGATGACCTGGATCCTGTCGCGCACGTCGGCGAGGGCGTCGAGGACGGCGAGATAGCTCTCGCCCGGTACGCAGAAGACGCGATCGATGCCGTTCATGACGAGGGTGTCGACGATGCGGCGGGCGGCGGTGTTGGCGGGCTGGCTCATGAGGCGGGGGTTAGCAGATCAGACCCCGGCTTGGCCATGCAACCCCACGGCCACGCTTCGCGTTCATGGCCAAGGTTCAATCCTCCCAAGGAATTTCTCCATGAAAAAGATCATCGCCCTGACCCTCGTCGCCGCCTCGCTGGTGGTGTCGGGCTGCAACACCATCTCGGGCGTCGGCCGTGACGTGTCCGCCGTGGGCAGCGCCGTCGCTGCGGGCGCTGAAGACGCCAGGAACTAGTAGACCACGCCCGTCAGATAGAGCCCCGTGGATGGTGCCACGGGGCCGCAGGCGGCGCGGTCGCGGGCGTCGAGGGCCGCGGCGACGTCCTCGATCGCCCATCGGCCCAGCCCGACCTCGGCCAGGGTGCCGGTCATCGACCGGACCTGACGATGCAGGAAGCTGCGCGCCTCGAAGACCAGATGCACCTCATCGCCGACGCGTGAGACGCGCGCGACATCGAGCGTCTTCTCCGGCGATTTCGACTGACAGTTCACATCGCGGAAGGTGGTGAAGTCGTGCAGGCCGACGAGGGTCTGCGCCGCTTGGTGCATGGCGTCTGCGTCCAAGGATTTGCGCATGTGCCAGACCCGGCCGGCGTCCAGCGCGGGCGGACCGGGGCGGTTGAGGATGCGGTAGAGGTAGCGCCGGCCGGTCGCCGAGAAGCGGGCGTGCCAGTCGTCATCAACGCCGACGCAGTCGAGCACCGAGATCGCCTCGCCGACCAGATGGGCGTTGAGGGCGTTCATGACCGTCTTCGCCGGCCAGTCCTTTTCCAGATCGAGGCTGATGACCTGGCCGGTGGCGTGGACGCCGGTGTCGGTGCGGCCGGCGGCGGCGAGCCGCACGGTCTCGCCGCAGAAGGCGGTGATCGCCGTCTCGACGGAGCCCTGCACGGTCGGCTGGTCGGTCTGGGCCTGGAAGCCGTTGTAGGCCGAGCCGTCGTATTCGAGGGTGAGCCGGTACCGCGGCATGCCTGTTTCCCTATCGCTCGCCGCGCGGCG
>Ga0187845_1002091_pt1 | contig 11064 bp, 5 predicted proteins | sample SpaLakP09_SKY_68_FD_134515 | JGI IMG/M metagenome (GOLD analysis project Ga0187845, IMG submission 134515) | Oligotrophic lake water microbial communities from Sparkling Lake, Wisconsin, USA - SP09_SKY_68 | ecosystem: Environmental > Aquatic > Freshwater > Lake | place: USA: Sparkling Lake... | reverse complement strand
GGCCAGCCCGCCGAGCGCCAGATCTGCATCAGGCGTGTGCGGTGAAAGCGGGTGATCGGGGTGGAGGGCGGGGAGGGCGGGGAGTCCGAAGTGGGGGAGGGCAGCGCCGTCATGGCGGGGTGGTAGGGCTGGCGTGACACTGATTTTAATCACAGTGTCTGGTGGGTTTTTTTTGGATGCAGGAAGGAGTGTGGTAAAGAAATTTGGGTCGGATTTGCCTCTTCCGCCCTATGGAAAAGCGCTAGATGCTATTGAAATGTGAGCATCCTCGCCATGACATTTCAAGGGGGAAGAAATGAGTCCTCCGGGGTTGTATGAGGATGCACTTGCCCGGCATGAAGCGAACAATCGGAAGTTGTTGTTATGTGGCCGTCTATGCAGGAGGTAAATCGGAAGAGGCGGCGAGAGGCTGCAACGCAGCGATTGCGGCCCCTGGGGGGCGCCTCGCGACGGACAGGAATAGCCCCCTAAGCGGTCGTCCTAGCTGTCCGCCAGTAGGGATCGCTGACGGACTCAACTGCGCCATGATGCATGGTTCGGCGGCCTGACGAGGCGGGTCAAAAGCGCACGGCATGGCCCTCCTTAGAGCCCGATCAAAAGCGTCACATCTGAAGTAACAGGGATGTGGCGCCCTGTGCTCACCCCTGCAGGTCGCGTGTGATTGCCGGGTGGCAGTGTCCAATGATGCAAGCTGACTCCAGCGGCACCCGAAGACTGAAGCGAGACCCACGCCTCCTATCCGGTGCATAGCTAGGCCGCTCCAGCAGTTCATGGAAAATCGACCCAAGGGCGATGCCGACAAATTCAGTCACCGCGCCGGGATAGGGTTTCCAGCGGAATGTCGCACACAAAAGCCTTGGGGAAAGCCCCCTTTCAGGACGTGTCGGTAATCGCGTGTATCCCCGAAATTGGCGGTAAGCGCAGCCAGGTAAGTGTGTGCACCAGCCTTGAGTTGCCCAGTTCATCTTCAAAATCAGCAAAACCACGAAGTTCACTTGCACTTGGCTGTTGGTGACGATGACTAACATTGAGCCGCTATCTATCGAGCTCGGCTGGCGTACCGTGTTCGCGGGATATTCAACAGGTCGTGGCGTCCCTAGCATCGCGTTCACTCGTTGGAGATGAATGCCATGCGCCGCTTTTTACTTTCACTTTGCACCGCTGTTTCGATCCTTCTTGCCGCGTGCGGCGGGGGAGGCGGTGGTGACGCGCCCGCGGTAGCAAAGGTCAACGTCGGCGGCATACTCGCTGGCTTGGGTGCGGGCAAGAGCGTGGTGATCGCCGATGCGAGCGGGCCGACTGCCAGCTTGAGCGCCAACGGCAGCTACAGCCTGAGCATGCCCGCGGGCACAACTTACAGCTTGCGCGTGCAGGCACAGCCTTCAGGGCAGACCTGCACGATCAGCAATGGCACCGGAACCGCCAACGCGGATGTCAACAACATCAGTGTCAACTGCACGGACAACACCATCGCGCCGGAGGCGAAGGTGGTGAGCGGCACCATCACCGGCCTGGGCACCGGCAAGACCGTGGTGCTGCAGCTCAACGCGCAAGACGGTATTCAAGAGACGACAGTCAACGCCAACGGCAGCTTCCAGTTTCCCGAACCGGTGGTCGGCACCTACACCATCACCGTGAAGACGGCACCCACAGGACAGACTTGCACCGTAGCCACCACGGGTGGGATCACGGTCACCTGTGCGGCTTCCAGCTTCAAGCTGAGCGGCACGGTCAGCGGCAACGTGGGCGTCGTGGCCATCCGCAATGCCAGCAACGGTGACACGGTCACCATGAACACCAACGGCGCCTTCAGCTTCACACAGCCCGTGCTGCAAGGCGGAAGCTACAGCGTGGGCGTCTTTGACCAAAGCGCCGACCAGACCTGCAGCGTCACGGGCGGCAGCGGCACAGCCAACGCGGATGTGGGCAACATCCAGGTCAGCTGCACGGCAGTTGTGGTGGTGGTGCCACCGATACCCGTTCCGGCCGTCCCCACTGGCCTGATGATGACCTACGGTGTCAAGCGCTTCATCCTGGCCTGGGGCGCAGTCACCGCGCCGATAGGCGGCGGCACGGTGAGCTACAAGTTGTTCGAAGACCCGGACGGCCCTGGCCCCATGGCCAGTGCGCAAATTGGTGGCAACTTGAGCGCCAACACGTACACACATGCTGTCAGCAACCTGCTGCACACGCGCCTGAATGCCCAGTACACCGTGCAGGCTTGCAACAGCGGCGGTTGCAGCGCATCCACCGCGGCCATCACGCCCAGTGTCAACCAGGCCATCGGGTATTTCAAGGCCAGCAACACCGATGCGGCCGATAACTTCGGGAGTTCGGTGGCGCTGTCCGCCGACGGCAGCACGCTCGCGGTCGGAGCGCACCAGGAGCAGAGCCATGCACGGGCATCAACGGCAACCAGAACGACAACACTGGCTCCTCGGGCGCGGTCTACATTTTCACGCGCACGGGGGCGGGCTGGAGCCAGCAGGCCTATGTGAAAGCCAGCAACACCGATAGCGGCGACTTTTTCGGCTCCAGCGTCGCGCTGTCGGCGGACGGCAGCACGCTGGCCGTGGGCGCGCACCGTGAACGCAGCATCGCATCCGGCATCAACGGCAACCAGGCGGACGACTCGGCCGTCTTTGCCGGCGCGGCCTATGTCTTTACGCGCACGGCGGGAAACTGGAGCCAGCAGGCCTATGTGAAGGCCAGCAACGCGCGGGCGAGCAGTGCTTTCGGCTACCACCTGCAACTTGCGGCCGACGGCAATACCCTGGCGATAGGTGCCCCTCAAGAATCAAGCAATGCGACTGGCGTCAACGGCAACCAGACCGACACGAGCATGACCTTCGCCGGCGCGGTCTACGTCTTCACGCGAAGCGGTACCGTCTGGAGCCAGCAGGCCTATCTGAAGGCCAGCAACACGCTGGCGGATAGCGAGTTTGGAGTCACCGTGGGGCTGTCCGCCGACGGCACCACGCTGGCCGTGGGTGCGTACGCCGAGGACAGCAATGCCACCGGCATCAACGGCAACCAGGCCGACACTTCCCTCAACGCCGCCGGCGCGGTGTACGTGTTCACGCGCACGGGTGCCACCTGGACCCAGCAGGCCTATGTGAAGGCCAGCAACACCAGGGCGAATGCTTTTTTCGGCTTGAATGTGGCGCTGTCCGCCGACGGCAGCACCCTGGCCGTGGACTCTTGGGGCGAATCCAGCAACGTAACCGGCATCGATGGCAACCAGGCCGACACCAGCGCCAACAATTCGGGCGCGGTCTACGTGTTCACCCGCGCCGCCGGCGCCTGGAGCCAGCAAGCCTATGTGAAGGCCAGCAACACTCGGGCGAACGCCGAGTTCAGCCGGGGCCTCGCGCTCACCTCCGACGGCAACAAATTGGCGGTCGGGGCCCGGTTCGAAACCAGCGGCGCGACCGGTATCAACGGCAACCAGGCCGACACCTCGGCCGCCAATGCCGGCGCCGTCTACCTGTTCACCCGCACCGGTGCTGCCTGGAGCCAGCAGGCCTACGTCAAGGCCAGCAACACCGGCGCAGGCGACGCCTTCGGCTCGAGGCTGGCGCTGTCGGCCGATGGCACGACCCTCGCGGTAGGGGGCGCTGGCGAAGGCAGCCAGGCCAGCGGCATCGATGGCAACCAGGCGGACAACTCGGCGTCCAACGCGGGGGCCGTCTATCTGTACTGAGCCTAAGCTCCTGATTTGATAGCTTTCAGCCCAGGATGGACGGTGGCTGGAGGCCGGTTTGGCATTGAATCGTGCGTCAACGCAAAGGCAACTGCAATCGCACGAGTGTCCCCGGGCGGGCAGCCTCCACCGTCACGGTGCCGCCAATGCGCGAGGCGCGCATGCGCATGTTGCCCAGGCCGCGCCCCGCGCGTGTGGTGTCCGCTGGCGGGCCGATGCCGTCGTCGGTGATCTCCAGCTGCAGCAGCGTATCCGTGGCCGCGAGCCGCACACAGACCTGGCGCGCGCGGGCATGCTTGAGGACATTGGTGAGCGCCTCTTGCGCCACACGCAGCACCTGCAGCCCGGTCGTGGAGGCCAGCGGCACGCTGTCGCCGGTGCCTTGGTCGTTCCAATGGCTGGCCACACCGGCATTGAGCAGTTGGCTGTCCCAACGGAAACGAAAACTCCCCCAGGCCTGCAAAAAGTCTTCACCGTCGGGGCTCATCGCCTCCAGCGCCAGGCGCATGTCGCCGATGCAGGCGCGCAAGTCGCCAGCCACCTGGGGCGCGTCGAGCTCGCCACGCTCCACACGGGAGAGGGTGACAAACAGCTGCGAACCCAAGCCGTCGTGCAGGTCCGACATGATGCGCTGGCGCTCCTCGTCGGCGGCGTGCTGGCGTTCCAGCCGGCGCAGCCGCGCATGGTTTTCTTCCAGCGCGCGCGTGCGCTCGGCCACGCGCTCTTCCAACAGCGCGTTGGCTTGCCGCAGGCCGTCGTGAGCGGCGCCCAGGTCCTGGAACAGGCGCGCGTTGGCCATGGCGATGGCGGTTTGCGAGGCCAGCAGGTGGGCCAGCATCTCGCGGTCGGGCGTGAAGCAGCCGGCGATGAGTTCGTTTTCCAGGTACAGCACGCCGATGGTCTCGCCGGCCGCCACCACGGGCACGCACAACACCGACACCTGCGACGCGCCCTGCCAGCGCGCGCAGCTGCCGTAGGAATGGCTGCCGGCGGCATCGGCCAGCACCACGCTCTTTTGCGTCAGCCACACGCTGCGCAGCAGGCCGACGGGCAGCGCTGTCTGCTCGATGGGCTGGCCGGTGCGGCCTTCGCCCAGGCCGGTCTCTTGCTGCCGTTCCGTCGCCAGCCGCAGCTGGCCGCGCTCTTCCAGCAGCAGGGCGCAGTAGCGCGCTCCCGCGTTTTCCATCAGTTGCTGCAGCAGCTTGTCGGCCACCGCATTCATCTCCAGCTCGGCGCTGATGGCCTGCGAAGCCTTGACCAGCGTGCCGGTGTCCAGCGGCAGCACAGGCGCAGGCTCTCGGGCCCAGGCGAAGGCGGGAAGGGATGTTTCCAGATTGCGCACCATGGCGGTGGCGCCCCAGCGGGTGTAGAGGTCGTGAGCGCGTTCCATCGCTTCGCGGATGGCTTGCGGGTCGCCGCTGCGGGTGCAGTGGCGCAGGCGGTTGTGGGCGATGACCGCTGCGTCGCCGGTGAAGCCGTTGCGAAGGGCGATTGCGACAGCCTCTTCGTACAGGCGCGCGGCGGTGGGGGCGTTGGCCAGCGCGGCCAGGTCCGCCTCGATGGCCCGCACGCGGTGCGCATGGTTTTCTGGGCAATGCTTCGCCCAGCCGCGCAACTTGCGCAAGTGGCGCTGCACCTGCCGCAGCGAGGACGTGCCGGTACGCTCGCGCAGGCGGCCGACATGCAGCAGCGCGTCATACCAGTGGTGCAGCGCCACCGAAAAACCGCCTGCTAATCGGTGCAGGTTGCGCCGCACGCGCACGCTGCAGGCGAGAACGTCATCGCCATAGTGGCCGACGGTGACGTTCAACGACACCGACAGCTGGTCGTGCAGCAGGTCGATCAGGCCGTCGTGCGCCAGCGGTCCGTCTGTGCGTTCAGGCTGCATCCGTGGCTGCGGGCCGCGCAGCGCGGGCCCGCGCAGCGACGCCAGGAGCTGGGAATAAGCGCCGCAGACGTCGCGAGAGAGGTCGTGTTTGTGGCGCCGCGAGAAAGCGCTCACATCGTGCAGCGCACCCTCCAGCCCCGGCAGCGAGTGCTGCGTGTTCCAGGTCATGCCCACGTACATACCGGCCGCATAGCCAGCGATCTCGAAGCTGCCAGCGCGTTCGGCCTGCTCGAAGCATTGCCGCATTTGCGGCAGCGTTTGCGTCAGCGACATCTTCCGATGCGCAACGAAGTACAGATGGTTGAAGCTCAGTCCGCTGGTTCCGAAGCGCTCACCCAGGTGCAGGGACAGCTCGCCCAGCGCATGGCCGGTGTCCACATCGCTGAACACGCCCGACAGCACATGGGCAGCCACGGCCATCAGCTGAGAAGACCATGGCGTGCAACCCCGTTGCAGCGCGTGGCGCGTGCCCATCAGGCCCAGCAACGCGTACAGCGATGGCGCGTAAGCATGTGACACGCTCACGGTGGCGAAGATCAGCCGCTGCGTCTGCACATGGTGCGGTTCGTGGCTCTCTTCGGCGTCCGCCCAGGTGGCTGGCGGTCGGCCGCGCAGCACTGCCTTGAGCCGCAGCAGTTCCCACACGGAGCGGGCCGCCGCGCGTTCGGGCCGCAGGTCCAGGCCGATGCGGGCCAGCGCCACCAGCCCAACTTGGAAGGCTTCTTCGGTGCGCTCCTGCGCGATCAGCCACTGGATGCGCAGCTCCGCGCCGCGTGCGGTTGCCAGCGGATCGCTGACGATCCCTTCGGCCTGTTCCAGGCAGGTGGCGCTGGCGTCGAAGTCGCGTGCCAGCAGCAGCGCCTCGGCCGCATCATGCAAAAGCGCTCGGCGCTCGGATACGTCGAGCGTGCAGCCAGGCAACAGCTCAACCGCGCAGCGCATCAGCGCGGCATAGGTCGTGAAGCCGGCGCGGGCCCGCGCTTGGCGCCCCGCCTCGTGGTTCATGCGCAGCAGGCCGGGAAGTTCCTCGGGCTCCAGCAGGTGCACAGCCAGATTCAGGTGCCGGCAGGTTTCGAAGAGGTGGCCCGGCTCGGCGCTGTCCCGCAGCGTTCGCCCGATGCGAAGGTGCAGGCGCAGACTGGCGTCGCCTGGCACCTGTTCGTACGCAGCCTGCTGCAGCCGGTCGTGCGCGAAGCGCCAGAACTGGCTGCTCCCGCCCTCGCTCACGGGCTCCAACAGCCATTGGGCCTGCGCGGCGCGCAAGCTGCGTTCTGTGCTGACCGGGTCGCGCCCGGTCAGCGATGCCAGCAACTGGGCACTGAAGCGCGTGCCCAAGCGCGCGGCATAGGCCAGCAGTTCGGCGTCTGCTGAGCCCAGGGCCTGGACGCCGCGGCTGGCGGCTTCCAGAACGGATTCCGGCAGCGACTCCCAGGCAGGGGATCGCTCGTCCAGCCGCCAGGGGCCGCCTGCGCTGGGTACAAGATGTCCTTGCAGCACCATCGTCTTGACCAATTGGCCCAGGAGCATCGGATTGCCAGCGCTGCGCGCGGTCAGCCGTTCCAGCGTTGCTGCGGGCTGTTGCAAGCCGCCCGGCAACGCCAGATCGAGCCATTGGCCCACCTCGGTCTCGTCCAGCGGCCGCAGGGCCACCGTCGCGGGACGCAACGGACTCAGCAGCGCGTCGCTTCGGGATGTCCAGCCGGTGTCGGAGCGCTCCAGCAGAAGCAGCAGCACGCGCTGCACTGCACGGTCTGACAGGGCCCCGGCCAGCAGCGCCAGCGAATCGGCGTCGCCCCACTGCACGTCGTCAACCACCAGCACCACGGGTTGCTCGCGCCCCAACGCGGTGAGCAGCCGCACCAGCGCCGCGAGCAATCGCTGGCGCGCATGCGCCGAAGGAACCTCGCTGTCGGCGGAGTTCAGGCTCAGCGCCGCAGCGAGCTGCGGCGACAACGCGGCCAGGGCGCTGCCGTCCGGGCCGAGCGCGGCCACTGGGCGCGGTGCGCGCAGCAGCTGCTGGCCGAGCGCTTCCAGCAGGTCAGCCAGTGTCGCGAAGGGACGAGCGGAGCCCAACTGGTCCAACTTGACTATGGCAAAGAGACCGCCCAGTGCCATTACGTCGGGCTCGAGGTCGGCCGCGAGGGCCGTCTTGCCGATGCCGGAAGGGCCGGTGAGCGCCATGGATTCCACCGCGCCGTGGCTGGCGCGCGCCAGCGCTTGGCTTAAAACGATGCGTTCCGCCTCGCGCCCCACCAGGGCCCGCGGCAACTGCAAGCGCGCTTGCCCCGCTCCGAGGGTCGTGTCTTGCAGGTGCGGGGCCAAGCGCAGCGCATCCAGGCAGCGCTGCAAGTCGTTCGCAACCGCACGCGCCGAAGCCGGCCGGTCGGCGGGCGACTTGGCCAGCAGCGACTGCACGAGCTGGGCGAGCGGCTGCGGCACTTCAGCGCGCAGGCTGCGCAGCGGCGGCGGCTGGACCGCCAGGTGCGCGTGTAGCCAGCTCAGCGGATCGGTCGCGTCGAACGGCTGGCGGCCCGCCAGCAGCCGCCAGCCGATCAGGCCCAACAAATAGAGGTCTGTTCGCGCGTCTGGGCGGGCGGCCATGCGGCCACTGAGTTCTGGGGCGCTGTAGCGCATGTCCTGGTGCTCTGGCGGCGGGGCCTGCGCCGCTTCCTCGGCCATCAAGGCCTCCACGGCCAGCAGGCGTGCAGCGGGCACATCGGCAGGTTCAGTGCCGCCCGCGATGCGCACGCAGGCAGGCCGCAGGCGCAGATGCACGATGCCGTGGCGGTGCAGGGTATCGAGCGCCTGTGCCAAGTCCAGCAGAATGCACAAGGCTTGCGGCAACGGCACCACCGGCCGGGCTTCCAGCCAGTCGTCCAGGAATATGCCGTCGTCCGCATCGACCACCCAAGTCACGCCGGTCGGCCCCTGGTGCCAGGCAATGGGGGCGCCGAAGGCGCCGAGCGTTTGCAGCCGATTGGCCACGACGCGGTTCGCGGCGACAGACGCGCCACTCAGGCCGTTGCGATGGCAAAGCAAGACGGGCTGCCCGCACTCATGCGCGCGGGCGACCATCAGGCCGGCGTCCTCGCGCAGGGTTTCGACCGCGCCGAAACGCATTGACAAGGCAGCGAGCATCTTTCGGGTTCTCCCCCAGGCGCCGCGCATTCGGCGGCGAGGGCATTATTGACGCTTTCCCGCTTAGAGCAGGCCGAGCAAGCGCGCCTCGAAGACCGCCTCGCCACGCGAATGGACGGCCAGTTTGCGGTAGATGCGCTTCACGTGAGTGACAACGGTATGGGGTGAGATGTCCAGGGCGCCGCCGACATCGCCGAAGCTCAGGCCCTTGGCCACAAGGCGCAGGATGTCAGTCTCGCGCGCGGTCAAGGCGGCACCTGTCTCGTCGGCTTCCGGGACGGCCGCCGGTGCGCCCGCCGCAGTGGGCGGCACGGCCTGGGCGGTTGCCGCCACGCGAAAGCGCTGGAGCACGCGGCGAGCAATGCCCGGGCTGATTGGCGCGCCGCCCGCATACACCTCCAGGATGGACGCGGAGATGCGCCCAGGCATCGCGTCTTTCATCAGGTAACCGGTGGCACCGGCGGCCAGGCTATCAATGACGTGAACATCGTCACCGAACATGGTGACGACCAGCACATCGACGTCGGGCTTGCGCTGCACCGCGTGGCGCACCACGTCCACCCCGCTGCCGTCCGGCAGGCCCAGGTCCGTCACGACCACGTCGGGCACGGAGACGTCGATCAGTGCGCGGGCGGCGGCCACCGTCCCCACGGCGCCCACCAGCTGCAGCCGCGGCTCGGCCAGCACGGCATCGGAAAAGAGTTTGAGGAACGCCGGTTCATCCTCGACGATCAGAACGGTCACAGCCATCGCAGAATCTCCATCGCAGCCATTGTCCCACCCCGATCGGGGAAATCCCATCCCGCGTTTGCGGTACACGGGTCAGTATGCGTGGCGCAGTGTGAGGTTGATGTGCTGCTCGCCAATTAAAGGGTTTAGGCAGGCTTGGGCGGAAAACACCGCGGTTGCTCGGCCGGTCCCCGCAGCGCGACACAACCACATCGCCATGGAACAGAGGCAAGCGGGCAGATTGGTCGCTTACTCCTTCCCAAGACGAACGCCGTCGGGCAAGCGAGTCTCGTGTCGGCTGCTCCTGGCCGCAGGATGCCCGTCGTGATCCCCCAGCTCTCGGTGGTCTAACACCCACAGACTAACCGCCGCAGATGGAAGTTTGGTGGTCTCTCAACTCAAATCTCTGTCTGTTCGGATAGCTCCAGTGCATCGTCTACCTCAATGCCTAGGTAGCGCACAGTTGACTCGATTTTTGAATGGCCTAGCAGTAACTGGACAGCGCGCAGATTCTTGGTTCTGCGGTAGATAAGCGTAGCCTTGGTGCGCCGCATGGAGTGCGTTCCATACTCTGCTGGATCCAAACCAAGCTGCAACACCCAGCGCTCAAGAATTCGGGCGTACTGACGCGTCCCGAGATGCGGCGACTTGTGAAGTCGGCTCGGAAAGATAAAGTCTTTTGATTTCAGCTTGGCGGTCTTGATCCATTGCTGAAGCGCTTCACGAGTGGTCGCCGTCAGCTCGAACTGGACGGGGTGATGAGTTTTGTGCTGCATGACCGTTGCTCGCGATGCGACTTGGTCCCCATGGCAAACATCGCGTACCTTCAGGGCGACCAAGTCGCATCCGCGTAGCTTGCTGTCTATTCCAAGATTGAAGAGCGCAAGCTGGCGCACCCGGTTCTCCATCTGGAGGCGCACTCGCAGCGCCCAGATGTCTTTGAGCTTGAAGGGCGCCTTCTGACCAACGATCTTTCCCTTGTTCCAGGGCTCGCGATGAACTGCGGCTGTAACGGATTCCATGAAGGTCTCCCATTGGGTGAGGGGAAAAAGACCATGCGCCTTCTGAATGCCGTTGTCCACGAGTGACCACGCCAACTGTGTCAGTTCTTGCGGTTCAGAAAACGCCCAGTGATGTTCTTCACTGTCTGCTCTCGATCGCAGCAGTCGTTCAACGACTTCGGGTTGAGCGTCAGCAACCAGCCTAAAGCCGCCCATTGCCACCGAAGCCACTGACGAAGATCCCAACCCCCTCACCACTCCGCAAAACTCCCATCCTTGTGTCTCCACACCGGATTCCTCCACCGGTGCCCCTCCGCCGCCCGTTCGCGCACATAGTCCTCGTTCACCTCAATGCCCAGCCCCGGTCCGTTGGGGATGGCGACCATCCCATCCTGGTATGCAAACACCTCGGGGTTGGACACATAGTCCATCAGGTCGTTGGCCTGGTTGTAGTGGATGCCCAGGCTCTGCTCCTGGATGAAGGCGTTGTAGCAAACCGCATCCAGCGTCAGTTTGGCCGCCAGTGCAATGGGGCCTAGCGGACAGTGCAGGGCCAGTGCCACGTCGTAGGCCTCGGCCATGCTGGCGATCTTGCGGGTCTAGGT
>Ga0187845_1002087_pt1 | contig 11072 bp, 8 predicted proteins | sample SpaLakP09_SKY_68_FD_134515 | JGI IMG/M metagenome (GOLD analysis project Ga0187845, IMG submission 134515) | Oligotrophic lake water microbial communities from Sparkling Lake, Wisconsin, USA - SP09_SKY_68 | ecosystem: Environmental > Aquatic > Freshwater > Lake | place: USA: Sparkling Lake... | reverse complement strand
TGCTGGAGCGCCTGGGCGAGCAGTTCGATCTGCAGCCGCTGTCGGCCAACGTAGTCGGCGAGACCGCGCAGCGCTGGCGCATCAGCCGCCAGGGCTTGAGCAGCGAGATCGGCCTGATTTCCAGTGTCAGCCACGCCTTCTGCGGTGACTGCAACCGGGCCCGCCTGTCCACCGAAGGCAAGCTCTACACCTGCCTGTTCGCCCACCGCGGCCAGGACTTGCGCAGCCTGCTGCGCAGCCCGGCCACGGATGCACAAATCGAGGCCACGGTGGCTGGCCTGTGGTCGCAGCGCAGCGACCGCTACTCGCAGCTGCGCAGTCAAGGCCTGGGCGAGCCGCCGGTTGGCGAGCGCCGCATCGAAATGCACTACATCGGCGGTTGAGCCATGGTGGGCAGCGGCCGTCCGGACGCCATCGAGAACATCACCGGCCTGGTGCTGGCCGGAGGTCTGGGTCGCCGCATGGGCGGCGTGTCCAAGGGCTTGCAAGTATTCAAGGGCCGGCCGCTGCTGGCCTGCGTGCTGGAGCGGCTGCAGCCGCAGGTCGGAGCCCTGCTCATCAACGCCAACCAAGAGCTGCAGCAGCACGGCCGCTTCGGCCGCCCCGTCGTCAGCGATGCCGACTCCGACTTCGCCGGACCCTTGGCCGGCATGCTGGCCGGTCTGCGGGCCTGCGGCAGCGACTGGCTGCTCAGCGTTCCCTGTGACAGCCCCTTCCTGCCCCTGGACCTGGGCGAGCGCCTGGCCGCAGCCCTGGTCAGCAGCGGCGCCGAGCTGGCCTTTCCCAGCTGCGCCGGGCAGGCAGAGCCGGTCTTCTGCCTGATGCACCGCCGCCTGGCCGACAGCGCCGCCGAGTTTCTGGCCCGAGGTGGCCGACGCCTTCAACAGTGGCAAGCCGCACAGAACCATGTCGCGGTCGCCTTTGATCAGCCTGGCGACCCGCAGGCCTTTCTCAATATCAACAGCCTGCGCGAATTGCAGGAGTGGCAAGACCATGCTTGAGAACCCCACACCCTCGCCCCAGCGAAGCCAGCTGGACTGTCAGATCCGCTTGATGCGCGAGGCCGACCTGGCGGCCTACAAGCAGCTGCGTGACGGCATGCTGGCCGGCCACCCCGAGGCCTTCACCTCCGACGCCCGCACCGAGCTGCTACGCGATGCCGAGAGCTACCGCGGCCGCCTCAGCGGCGGCAACGGCGGCGCCAACCTCTTCACCCTGACGGCTTGGCTGGACGGACAACTGGTCGGCGCCATCAGCTGCGAGCATGAGGCGCGCGTCAAGGTGCGCCACGTCGCCCATATCGTCGGCATGATGGTCAGCGACGGCCTGCATGGCCGCGGCGTCGGCCGGCAGCTCCTGCAACGCGCCCTCATGCTACTGGAAGGCGAGCCGGTGCTGGAGCTGGTCACGCTCAGCGTCACCTCCAGCAACCTGGCCGCCGTGCGCCTTTATGAGAGTTGCGGCTTCATCCGCTACGGCCGCCTGATGGGAGCCATCAAATTGCCGGACGGCCGCTTGGTGGACAAGGATTTGATGAGCCGAAGGTTGCGCTGAGACCTGCCCCGCTCAGCTCAGCGCCCCTGTAGCACAAATTCGACCAGCAGCTCGTCCTGCACCGCCAGCAGCCCTCCTGCCACCGAGAACGGTGTCAAGCCGAAATCACTCTGGCGCAGCACCCAGGCGCCGCTCAGACGCACCGACTGCGCGTTCATTTCCACTTGCAGCGGCACTTCGTACTGGCGCGTGCGGCCATGCAAACTCAGTGCCCAGCGTGCCACCAGCTTGGGCGCCTCGCCGATCAGCTGCAGGCCCTGGATGCGCAGCTCGGGAAAGCGCTCGGCCTGCAGGCCGGCCTCGCCTAACATATTGCGCCGGGTGGCGGCCACGGCCTCGGGGCTCAGCGGCGAGGCCCAGCCGGGGCCCAATGCGGCGCGCAGCTCGGGAGGATCGAGCTGCAGCTCATCGAGGCGCAGCAGCAGCTCAAAACGAGCCGCCCCGGCGCCACGCAGAGCCGGAGCTTGCGATTCGGCATCCAAAGGCCACCACAGCAAACCCCGGACCTGCGGCGCAGCCAGCACATGGTTGTGCCCGAGTCCAGCCGCACGGCCGGCCCGGAATACATGGATATGGACCCGGCTGGCGGCAGGGTCCAGTCGGTACAAGCGCCCGCCGGCCAAGCCCTCCAGCTGCGCTTGCGCCAGGGCGAACTCCGGCAGGCTCGCCGCCTCCGCCATGGGGCTCGGCGGCGCTACGGTCGCGCAGGCACTGCACAAAGCCGCAGCCGCCAAGCTCAGGAGCAGGGTGTTGCACCGACGGCGTTTCTCGGGATTCTTCAAGGGCTGAGGCCTCACAGCAGGGAACTTACAAGCTCATTCTGACAGTGCGATGGGCAGCGCTTGCGCTAGCATCGCCTTCAAGACGCATCTCAAAGGAGCCAGCCATGGCCGCCAGCCCATTCCGCCCCGCCATCGACCTGATGGCCCAATACGCCAGCTACCACCGCGATCGGCGCAATATCGCCACCCACTTCGTCGGCATTCCACTGATCGTGTTTGCCGCCGGTGTGCTGCTGGCCAGGATTCAACTCGAAGCCTTTGGGCTGCAGACCAATGGAGCCTGGGCGGTCTGGGCCCTGAGTACGGCCTGGTACCTGACGCGCGGCAATCTGGTGCTGGGCCTGGCCGTCAGTGCCGTCAACGGCGTGTTGATGGCCCTGGCCGAGCCGCTGGCCGCCGGCAGCGGCTCGCAGTGGCTAGCCTGGGGCTTGGGCAGCTTTGTGCTGGGCTGGATCATCCAGTTCGTCGGCCACTACTACGAGGGCAAGAAGCCCGCCTTTGTCGACGATCTGGTCGGCCTGCTGGTCGGGCCCATGTTTGTTGTCGGCGAGGCCTTGTTCGCCCTGGGCTGGGGACGCGCCATGCTCGCCGAAATCGAGGCTCGCGTGGGCCCCACCCATCTGCGCGACCTGGCCCACCCGGCCACCTGAACACGGCTCGGGCGCGCGGCTCAACGCAAGGTGAAGACCGCCACCGCCTGCTGCAAGGTATTGGCCTGCTGACGAAGGCTCTCGGCCGCGGCCGCGCTTTGCTCCACCAGAGCCGCATTTTGCTGTGTGCTCTGGTCCATCAAGGTGACGGCTTGGCCGATCTCTGCCACCCCGGCGCTCTGCTCGCCACTGGCGGTGCTGAATTCGCCCATGATGTCGGTGACCCGCTTGATCGAGGCGACGATCTCCTCCATGGTGGAGCCGGCCTGATCGACCAGTTGGGTGCCACGCTCAACCCGCTCCACGCTGTCATTGATCAACTGCTTGATCTCCTTGGCCGCCTCGGCGCTGCGCTGAGCCAGGCTGCGCACTTCACTGGCAACGACCGCGAAACCCCGCCCCTGCTCGCCGGCGCGCGCCGCCTCCACCGCCGCATTGAGCGCCAAGATGTTGGTCTGGAAGGCGATGCCGTCGATCACGCTGATGATGTCGGCAATGCGGCGCGAGCTGTCATTGATGCCTTTCATGGTGTCGACCACCTGGCTCACCACATCGCCACCCCGGATGGCGACCGAACTGGCGCTGACCGCCAGCTGGTTGGCACTGCGCGCGTTGTCGGCGTTCTGCCGCACGGTGCTGCCCAGCACGTCCATGGATGAAGCCGTGCGCTGCAAATTGCTGGCCTGCTGCTCGGTGCGCGCACTCAGGTCGTTGTTGCCCTGGGCGATCTCGGCGCTGGCGGTGGCCACACCGTCGGTGCCATTGCGCACCTGGCTGACCGCATCGGCGAATTTATCCACCATCTGGGCCAGCACACCCATCACGCTCTGTGCATCGCTGCTCTGGTTGCGCAGACGCTGGGCCAGATTGCCGTCGGCGATCACCTGCACGGCAGCCACCACCTCGAAGGGCTCAGCGCCCAGACGCTGATTGACCCAATGCTTGGCATACCAAAGCAGGCCCAAGGTCGCCCCCGCCAGCGCCAGCATCAGACCCAACACGACCTTGAACCAGCGCGACTCGGCTTGTAGCGCCTCGCTGACCGCGGCCTCGGTGCGGCCATCCAGCAAGCGCAAGAATTCGTCCACCGGCGCCATGATCTTGGCCTTGTACTGGTGGTAGTTCTTGTCATGCATCATGGCCTGTGCCTTGGCCAGATCGGGCTCCCCCTTCTTGGTGTAGCCGCCATTGCCGTCTTCATAGAGGCCCTTGACCAAATTCATGGCGATGGTCTCGGTCTTGACCAAGTCGTCCGAGTTGCCAGCCGCCTCCTTGAGCTTGGCAAACTCGGCCTCGGTGAAGCCGGCCTTCTTCATGGTCTGCAGCAAGGGTTCCATCGTGCCGCCCTTGGCGCCCGAGGCGGGATCGCGGCCAGCGGCACGGAAATCCCAGTAGATCTTCTCGTAGCCGGCCGGGCGCGCCTTCTTGCCATTGCGAATGTCCAGCACCTCGAAGTACTGTTGCTCCCAGACCGGGTCACCGCTCATCACATAGGTGCGCGCCAGCCGGGTCAGATCGTCGGAACTCTGGCGCAGCTCATCGGCCAGCATTGATGACACATAGCGCGCCTCCTGAGCCTTCGACAGTGCAACGCCGGCAGCATTGAGCTCATAGACCGACGCCAGCAAGAGCAGTACCAGGGCCGCCAGCACCAGTGTGGCGGCAGAGAACATCTGCTTGATCGTTTTCATGCAAAACCCCTTGGACCGAGACCGAAACTCAGAGCGGATCGCGGCACCGGGCGGGGGGGAGCGGCACGAGGCAGGTACGGCGTTGCCGGCGCGGCACCCTGAATCGGCCGCCGGCTGCATCGCCCACTGTCGTCCTTCCCTGTTCGCGCACCTGGCAAGCCGCGACAACGACGACCGCAGCGGCGACCCGCATCGTGGCGGGGCATCTCGGCTTGCGGTACTTACAGGCTTTCGGTCAGCCCGGCCCAGACCTGAGGGCATTCACGGCATGCGGGAAAATTCACCACCAAGCCAAGGGCCTGGCCGGCCGAACTCAGCTGTCCTTGGAGATCGAGATGGTCGGGAACTTGGCTGAGTAATCCTTGGCTTGAGCGGCAATCTTGACCGCCACCTTGCGCGCCAGGGCCTTGTAGAGCACCGCAATCTCGCCCTCGGGCTCGGCCACCACCGAGGGCCGGCCGGCGTCGGCCTGCTCGCGGATGGACAAGGCCAGGGGCAGGCCGCCGAGATAGTCCAGGCCGTACTGCGCGGCCATCTTTTTGCCACCGTCGGCGCCGAAGATGTGCTCGGCGTGGCCGCAGTTCGTGCAGATGTGCACGGCCATGTTCTCGACCAGGCCGATGATGGGCACGCCGACCTTCTCGAACATTTTGAGGCCCTTCTTGGCATCGATCAGGGCGATGTCCTGGGGCGTAGTGACGATGATGGCGCCGGTCACCGGCACGCGCTGGCTCAGGGTCAGCTGGATGTCGCCGGTGCCGGGCGGCATGTCCACCACGAGATAGTCCAGGTCCTGCCAGCGGGTCTGGCGCAGCAGCTGCTCCAGGGCTTGCGTGGCCATGGGACCGCGCCAGATCATGGCCTGGTCCTCCTCGACCAAAAAGCCGATGGACATCAGCTGCAGCCCATGGGCCAGCTTGGGCTCCATCAGCTTGCCGTCCAGGCTGTCGGGCCGGCCCGAAGCACCCAGCATCAGGGGCTGGCTGGGGCCGTAGATGTCGGCATCGAGCACGCCGACGCGCGCGCCCTCGGCCGCCAGCGCCAGCGCCAGATTGGCTGCGGTCGTGCTCTTGCCCACCCCGCCCTTGCCCGAGGCCACGGCGATGATGTTCTTCACGCCCGGCAGCAGCTGCACGCCGCGCTGCACCGCATGGGCGACGATCTTGCTGCCGATGGTGATGTTCACCTGGCCGACACCGGGCAAGGTGCGCACAGCGTCCTCAAGACTGGCACGCAGGGCGGCATGCTGGCTGGCGGCTGGGTAGCCCAGCTCCACCTCAAAGGCCACATTGCCGGCGCTCAGGCGCAGGTTCTTGATCTGCTTGCCCGACACCAGATCGCTGCCCGTGTTGGGGTCGATCACAGTCTGCAGAGCTTGCAACACGGTGGCTTCTTGAACGGGGCTGGACATGGCGGCTGGACGAGCTTCTGGAAAGGGGCCCGCAGTCTAGCCGAGCCAGGAAAACCCTCACCCCGCAAGGCCAGCAGGGGGGGCTCAGCTCACCTGCTTGAAGGCCATCACTGCCTGGTTGCGCAAGGTGCGCAGCAAGGCCAGCTCTTTCTCGCCAAGGTCGATGGCGCCGGCCCTGGCCTTGTCGGCGTAAATCATGGCGAAAGGCTGGCCCTTGAGCAGCATGGGCAGCAGCAGAAAGCTTGGCGCGGCCACCGGCCCCTGGTACCAGGTTGGCAAGCGCTCGGCGATATTGGCAGCCGAGGCGTCGGCAATCAAGGTGTCGGCGCCCTTGTGGCAGACCGCCGTGAACAGGTCCACCGCGCCGCCGCTGGGCAGGCGCAGCGGCACACGGAAGGCCGGCACCACGGCCTCCACTCCCTCGCCCAGGCCGAAGCGACCGGTCAGTTGTTCACTCTTGGGATCGCGCAGGCAGAACACCACGCGCCGGAAGCCGATGGCGCGGTAGATGGTTTCCAGAATCATGCGCAGCACTTCATTGAGCTTGAAGCTGTCCACCATGGCATTGGTGATGTCCTGGATGCCTGAAGCCATCATCTCCACCGCCTGCTCGCGCGTCAGCTGTTGGCCGCTGAGGCTGAGCGTGGGCTCCAGCACTTGGGTGGCTTGCAGCTGGTGAGGGCTCAAGGAATCGTCGGGCGCCGGCTGCAGCGGCGCCAGCAAGCGGCGTGCCGGCGAGCCCTTGGGCAGGGCGATGCCCATGGCCTCGGCCATCTCGCTCAGGCGGGCACGGGCGCGGTCGGCCGCCTGGTCGAAATCGGCGGCGCTGACACCCAGGGCCCGCGCATGCCGCTGGGCCATGGCGTGGACCCTGGCATGGGCTTGCTCCGGCTCGGTGTGCAGGATCACGTCGGCCACCGCATTGGCCGCATGGGCGAGCCAGCGCTGGCGTTCGGACGGTTTTTCGACCCAGCGCTGCGGCGGCTCACCGCCGGGCCGGCGCATGCTCTCCTGCAAGCCATCGGGCAGCCCCCACTGGCGGGCCACGCCCAGACCGAGCTGCTCATAGCTCATGCCCAGGACCTGGATGGAGGCGCTGGCCTCGCTCAGGGCCGGCAGCGGGCGTTCGCCGGCTTCGCTGGCTTCCGGCCTGAGCATGCGCCGGACCTGGCGTGCTTCTTCCGGGAAATAGAACTCGGTCAGCGAACGGCCCAGGTGATAGAACATGCCGGCCAGAAAGGCCTCTTCGCTTTCCGGGCTGTTGACACAGAGCTCGCGCGCCAGCGACGCGGCCATCAAGGAACGCAGGAATTCCTCGCGCAAGGCCTGGGCATGGGCCTTGTTTTCCATGCGCTCGAGCAGGATCAGGGAGAGGGCCAGATTGCGGATGCCACCAAAGCCGATCAAGGCCACGGCGCGCGAGACCGTGCTGATGCCGCCGCCTTGGGCGCCGCCGCTGGTGTGGCGGAACTGCACGGTGTTGACCAGGCGCAGCAGCTTTTGCGTCAGCGCCACGTCTTTGAGAATCTCGTTGGACAGGCTGGTCAGGCTCTCATGCTCGGACTGCGTCAGGCGCTGGATGCGGCTGATGGCCTGGCTCATGGCCGGGAAGTCGCTCTTGATGCGCATGCGGCGCAGCAGGAATTCCAGGGCCGCGCCCTCGCCCTGGGCGGCGGCCGCTTCTGGCGCAGCCTCGGGGTGCAGCCAGTGCGCCAGGGCATCGTGCATGGCCTGGGCGCTGGGCCAGCGCTGGGCCGGCTCGCGGGCCAGGCCACGCTGGACGATGGCGCGCAAGGCGTCGTCCACCTCGGGGCCCAGGCCCGGCGGCAAATGCAGCTCTTGCTCGCGCAGCCGGCGCACCGAGGCCCAGGGATCGGCATCGTGATTGAGGCGCTGGCCACTGAGCATTTCGGCCAGAAGGATGGCGGCGGCGAACACATCCATGGCGGGAGACGGCGCTTCGCCACGCGCCGCCTCGGGGGACAGATAGGCCGGCGTACCGACGATGCGCTGCGGCGCCTGGGCCTGCGCGCCCTTCTCCGGCGCGCTCAGGCGCCCGGCGATGCCGAAGTCCATCACCCGCGGCCGGCCCTTGGCGTCGATCAAGATGTTGCTCGGCTTGAGGTCGCGGTGCACCACGCCGGCCTGGTGAGCCGCCTGCAGGCCGTCGAGCAGGCCCAGGCTGAGCTCGACCGCCACCCGGGCCGGCAAGGCGCCGCCACTGTCCACCTGACGGCGCAAGCGGTCCGCCAAGGAGCCGCCGGCAACATACTCGAACACCAGATAGGCCTGGCCGTCCTGGATGTCGGCCTCGAACACCGGCACGATATTCGGGTGGTGGAGGCGGCTGACGGCGCGCGCCTCGTGCAGCCATTCGTCGACACTGCGGCCGTCGCTGGGCGGGTGCAAGACCTTCAGCGCCACCTCGCGGTCCAGGCGTGGATCATGGGCCAGCCAGACCGTGGCCTGCGCCCCCTCACCCAGGCGCTTGAGCAAATGGAAGCGGCCCAGCTGCGGCACATGCAGATCGCTCAGAGACGCGGGCATGGTGTAGGCACCCGAGTCGCCAGCGTCGGCGGCATCTTCAGCAGGGAGATCGGGCAGCATGGCGGGCAATTCGGGGTCCTCAAGCGAGCAGCACAGAGATGACGGTGGGCTATGGAGCGGACTTCATTTGCTGCACCACGGCGTTCAAGCACCACCGCCGGCTGCAGGCGGCGCATTGCCACCGGTCAAGCGCTTGCGCAAGGCCGAAGCCCGGGGCCCCTCGCTCAAGGGCGGAGGCTGTTGGGCATCGAAGGTGGCCGGGGGCGGTGTCTCGGGGTTGAGGGCCAGCTTGATGTCCTGCAGCCCCAAGCCCAGGGCGCGGGCATAACGACGGGTGGCCGCCTCCACGCTGGGCTGGCGGCGCGCCTCGACCTGGGTCAGGGCATCGACCAGCTCATTGGCCAGGCTGCAGGTCAGACGCAGCAGGTCGGCGTCATTGTTGGGGTGGCGCACGGCCGCTTCAGGCGCCTGGCGACGGATCATGTGGACCAGCTCTTCTCCCAAGCTCCAATGCTTGGCCACGGCCGCGCCCAGCGCCTCCAGATCGCAGCCCAGCACGGCGTATGCAGCGGCCTGCTCGCTCATGCCCTGGGGATGGGGCTGGTCCTCGGTCGGCTCGGGCGGCTGCATCAGCTGGCGGATCTGCTGGGCATCGTCCGGGAAGTGGTACTGCAGCAGCAGGCGGCCGAGGTTCTGCATCACCGTGATCAGGTAGACCACCTCGCCGTCATAGCCGGCCGGGCGCAGCACCTGGGCGATCTGGCCGGCGCGGTGCACGCGCTTCATCAGGCTGCGCAGCATGGTGGCCTGCAACTCGCTCAGCGGACCGGGCCAGGGCTTGAGTGCACGCGCCGCCTGCTGCACGCCGTCCAGACCCAGCATGGCGATGGCGCGCTGCATATTGAGCACCGTGCCATCGACGGCCGCACCGCTTTGCTTCAAGGAATTGTTGACCCGGCGCAGCAGCTCCAGGCTGAGCGCCATGTCCTGCAGCACCAAGGCCGACAAGGCGCTGGTGTGCTGGCGCTCCATGCTGGAGGACTGGGCGATGCGGCTCAGCCCGGGGCTGCTGCTGGGCAGATGGCCGATGCGCTGCAGCTTGTCCATCAGCAAGGCGATCGGGCCGCCCTGGTCGCTGGCCGCCGTGGTGCGCCAACCGTCCAGGGCGCGCAAGAGCGTGCGGGCGATGTGATAGCGCTGGCGGGCCTGGCGATCAGTGGCGCGATTGCTGATGGCGCGCAGCGGGTCGGGGATGGGGTGCGGCGTTTCCCAACCCAGGCGCACCAGTTCGCGGCCCAGCGGCTGCATCTGCTGTACGACGGCCTGCAGATCGCTCTGCTCCAGCACGGGCCGGCCGCTGAGTATGCGGTGCAGCAACAGGCCGACGCAGAGCACATCCTCAGCCGCCGACTCGCGCACGGCGCGGCGGGTGACGGTGTTGAAGTCCACGGTCGCCGGAAACACCTCCTGCGCCACCTCCAAGCCCAGCACGCGGACCTGGTTGTTGGCGCCGATGATCAGCGTGGCGCATTGGACATCGCGGTGCGCATGCCCGGCTTCATGGGCAAAGGCCAGGCCTTCGAGGTATTGGCAGATCCAGTCGGCCGCCTCCACCGGCAGCGGCGCGCTCTGGCGCGCCAGACGCTCGTCCAGGGTTTCGCCGAGGGCGCGGTCATAGGCCACAAACGGCCACTGTTCGACCTGGCCAATTTCAATGGCGTGAGCCAGATTGGGGTGTTGCACGCGTGAGGCGGCCTGGGCCATCTTCTGCCAATGCGCAGTCGCCGCGGCACTGTTGGGCGCCACCCGTGGCATGCAGAGAAACAGCTCCTGCCCCAGGCGGGCGTCATAGACCACCCACAACATGCTGCGCGCGCTTTTGCTCAACAAGGCGCGCAGCTCGAAGCGCCCGAAACGGCGCATGGGCGCGGCCGCCACAGCGGGCTTGTCAGTCGATGAGGAAGAGGCAGAAGCGTCAGACACAGGAAAGCGGGCCCCAACAGGACATCATGGATCGTTATCGCCCTATTGGACACAAAGCCCGGCACGGCAGTTGCAGCAAGCTGGGTGGGAAAGGCGGCCTATTTCCCCACCAGGCCTCAGCCTTGCAGCTGCGCCCGGACTTTGTGGCTCCGACCTGGCATGCCCTGCGGGCAGATGTCAGTCTCGCCGCAAAGTCTGGACTCAGCCCTGCAGCTGTGCCCAGACTTTGTCCAGGCGCTTGACGCTGACCGGCTGGGGCGTGCGCAGCTCCTGAGCGAAGAGGCTGACACGCAACTCCTCCAGCTGCCAGCGGAAATCCGCGAGGCGCGCATCCGCCGTGCCTTTGAGCTCGATGACGCGGCGCAGATAGCGCTGCTCCAGGGGCTTGAGTTCGCTCAGCAGCTTGGCGTCGCGGGCGGCATCGGCGCGCAGCTTGTCCAGGCGGGCGGTCACG
>Ga0187845_1002085_pt1 | contig 11072 bp, 11 predicted proteins | sample SpaLakP09_SKY_68_FD_134515 | JGI IMG/M metagenome (GOLD analysis project Ga0187845, IMG submission 134515) | Oligotrophic lake water microbial communities from Sparkling Lake, Wisconsin, USA - SP09_SKY_68 | ecosystem: Environmental > Aquatic > Freshwater > Lake | place: USA: Sparkling Lake... | reverse complement strand
CGAGAAGATGCGTGCCGCCGGCCAGACCGCCACGCGCCTGATGCGCTCCAACTTCAAGCACGCCTACTGGACCCTGGCCCAGATGCTGACCCACCATGCCAGCAATGGCTGCAATCTGCAGCCGGGCGACTTGATGGGCACGGGCACCCAGTCTGGCCCCGAGGCGGTTGAAGGTGGCTCGCTGCTGGAGCTCTCGCTGGGCGGCAAGCAAGCCCTGACCCTGCCCAATGGCGAGACACGCACCTTCTTGCAAGACGGTGACAGCATCAGCCTGCGCGGCTCTGCCGAAACCAGCAGCCTGGCCGGCGGCGCCCGCCGCATCGGCTTCGGCGACTGCAGCGCCACCATCGTGCCTGCGCCGCAGCTCTGAGCCTTTGCAGCTCAATCGGGGAGGGCGGTGCCGCGAGGCGCCGCCCTCTTTTTATTGCAGGTGGGGAAGCTCAGCGTTTGGCTTGCCGGTTTTGGCACGGAGCCGTCGTTCGCGGAGAAGTTTCAGCACGCAGAGTTCGCGGAGGACCGCAGAGGACGCTGAGAACACAATCCTCGCTCTTCTTCTCTCTCTGCGACCTCTGCGAACCTCAGCGCACTCTGCGTTCGTATTCAAATCTCAGCGAACGACGGTTCTGTGCCGCTTCCCGCCCTTCAAACCGCGGGTATCCCCGCGCTTCCGTCTTGCATCAGCCCCTGCTTTGTAAGACCGATGCAATGAAGTCCTGCAAAACGCAACGTGCTGATCTGGCGCCGCTGCCTGCCGCTAAATTGCCGAGGTCGAAGCATGGGCCTGCCCGGCTTGCTGCCTGCGCTGTGGCAGCGGACCCCTCATCAAGCAAGACGCAAAAAACTCTCGGAGACCTGTTCCATGAACCAGCCCCTGTCGTTCCAGAAAAAAGTTCTGCCCCAACTGATCAGCGCCGTCATCGGCTCGCTGGCCCTGCACGCAGCCCATGCGGCCGACGAGCCGGCCAAGACCAATGAACTCGACAAGGTCGAGGTCCGCGGCATTCGCGCCACCCTGAACAAGAACCTGGTCGAGAAGCGCGAGAACTCCAGCATCGTCGATTCGATCTCGGCCGAAGACGTGGGCAAGTTCCCCGACAAGAACGTGGCCGATTCGCTGCAGCGCGTGCCCGGCATCTCGGTGGACCGGAGCTGGGGTGAAGGCCGTGACATCTTCGTGCGCGGCACCGACAAGAACCTCAACATGACCCAGTTGAACGGCCAGGCGGTGGCCTCGGCCTACTGGTGGAAGAACGACTCGCAGAGCCGCGGCTTCAACTACGACATCCTGCCGTCTGAAATCGTCGGCAGCCTCGACGTGTTCAAGAGCCCCTCCGCCGACCCGGACGAAGGCAGCATTGGCGGCCTGGTGAACGTCAAGACGCGCAAGCCGCTGGACTTCAAGAACCAGTTCAGCGCCGTGGGCTCCGTCGAAGCCACGTACAGCAAACTGCCCAAGGCCACGGACCCGCAACTGGCCGGCCTCGTCAACTGGAAGAGCGAGGACAAGACCTTTGGCGTGTTGCTGGCCATCAGCCAGCAAAAGCGCACCATGCGTCGTGATGGCCTGGAGAACTTCACCGAAGCGGCCAAGTACGACATCGTCGACCAAAAGGGCGTGTCGACCCCGGCGTACGCCTCCTGGGGTGGTGGCTCGGCCATCTTCCGCCAAGACCGCGAACGCACCACCGGCAACCTGGCTCTGCAGTTCCGCCCCAACCAGGCCACGGACATCGTTCTGAATTACATGAATTCAGACATGAGCATGAACAACAACAACCAGAACTACCTGTGGCAGGCAGGCGGTGTGGCCAAGGCCGGCAAGATCGCCGTGACCGACCCGAAGTTCATCACCACCAGCGACGGCACCAAAGCCCTGGTCGGCGGCACGCTGGACGGCGGCGTGTCCTTTGAGCCCATCTATCGCGAGGCCTACATCAAGTCCAAGGTCCTGGACCTGGAAGGCACGTACAACGCCGACAACTGGCACGCCCATGGCCAGGTCGGCACGACCTCTGGCTCCGGCGGCAGCAAGCACGATCGCAACTTCTGGTTCGAAGGCAAGGGCCAGACACAAATCGACCTGGCCAAGGACCAGTACAACGTCAAGTACATCGGCATGAGCCCGCTCGATCCCAAGGCACTGACGCTGATGGGCACGCGCGACTGGATTCGCAAGATGGAGAGCACCGAGAACTATGCGCAAGGTGACCTGACCTTCGATCTCAACGGCTCCTTCATCACCGACATCAAGGTCGGCCTGAAATTGCGTGACAACACGGTGCAGAACCATCGCACCATCCTGACCAACGGCCCCGGCGGCACCGGTTGGCAAGTCCTGACCCTCGCCGATCTGTCCACTGGCGCCTCGCCCCTGCTCAGCCAGGCCGCCGCCACCTCGGGCTCCCTGACCCAGTACGCCTGGGTGGATGACGGTCTGGCCGTCAGCAAGGGCTTCGCCATGTTCGACAAGGGCATGAAGGGCGGCGAGGCCAAGGGCGAGTACTACAAGATCAAGGAAAAGATCACCGCAACGTATGTGAAGGCGGATTTCGCTGCCAATCAGTGGCGCGGAGACTTCGGCGTGCGCCTGGTCAAGACCCGGCAGACTTCGGAGGCCAACCAGGGCAATGACGCGGCCGGCTGGTCGGTGGTCAGCACCACCCGCAGCTACACCGATGTCCTGCCCAACCTCAACGCGGTGTACGAGCTGAACAAGGAGTGGCTGATCCGCGGTGCGCTGTCGCGCGTGATGGCACGCAACACCTTCAGCAATCTGAGCGCCAGCACCGAGCTGAGCGGCACGACCAGCTCCGCTTCGGCCGGCAATCCCAATCTGAAGCCCTACCACGCCAACCAGGCTGAAATTGGCGCCGAGTGGTACTTCGCCGAAGCCTCGATGTTGTCGGCCACCTTGTTCACCAAGCGCCTCGACACCTTCGTCTATGACACCACTTTGCCCGAGACCATCGGCGGTGTGGTGCGCTCGGTGACCCGCCCGAACAATGCCGACAACGGCGCCACGATCAACGGCGTCGAAGTGCAATGGCAGCAGCCTTTCGGCAAGACGGGCTTTGGCACCGTGGTGAACTACACCTACTCCGACGCCAAAGCCGGTGCAGTGGCCGGTCAGCCACGCCTGGGTGTGGTGGGCAATTCCAAGCATCAGTTCAACGCCAGCGTGTTCTATGAAAAGAACGGCCTGAACGCCCGCCTGTCCTACAACTACCGCTCCGCCTACTTTGGTGGCCTGGACATGGGCGGACAGGACCAGACCAGCGCCTATGGCCAGCTGGACGCCACCCTCGGCTACGATTTGACCGACAAGATCACGGTTTACGGCTCAGCCGTGAACCTGAACAACGCGGTCAATCGCATCAACACCACCGATGGCATCCCGGTCGGCGTGTACGAGAACGGCCCGCGTTACACCATCGGCCTGCGCGCCAAGTTCTGACGCCCCAGACCGCCGCAGCGCATGCCAGGCGCCCGGCCGCTGATCATTCAGCGGCCGGCGACTCGGCCCGCTCTGGCGGTCCGACAGGCCGCCTTTCATGCAGGGCGGCCTGTTGTGTGTTTCGATGCTGTTCGCCAGATGGACGGCCGGTCATTTCTTGCTCCTTGTGGGTACGCTCTCTCATGAACAAAGCTTCCGAACTCCGTTCCGGCTCGAAAGGAGGTGTGGTCCTGGCCATGATCTTCATCGGCCTGATGTTCTTCATCCTCGGCTTCGTCACCTGGCTGAATGGCTCCTTGATCCCCTTTCTCAAGGTGGTGTGTGAGCTCAACAACTTCCAGGCGCTCTGGGTCACCTTTGCCTTCTACATCGCCTACACCGTGATGGCGCTGCCCTCGGCCGCCATCTTGGCGCGCAGCGGCTACAAGCGCGGCATGACGCTGAGCCTGGCGGTCATGGCCTTGGGGGCTTTGCTCTTCATTCCGGCCGCCAAGGTCGGGCACTACGGCCTTTTCCTGCTGGCCCTGTTCACCCTGGCCTCAGGCATGACGCTGATGCAGACGGCCATCAACCCCTACATCGTCTGCATCGGTGCGCGTGAAAGCGCGGCCATGCGCATCAGCATCATGGGCTTGTTCAACAAGGGCGCCGGCATCGTCGTGCCATTGGTGTTCTCGGCCTTGATCCTGTCCGGCTTTGACCAGAAGGCCGCCGTCGACCTGGCTGCGCTGGAGCCTGCCGCGCGCGCTCTGGCTCGTGCCGAGTTGGCTTCGCGCCTGATCACGCCTTATCTGGTCATGGCCGGCGTGCTGCTGGTCTTCACCGCCGTCATCCACTTCTCCTCGCTGGCCGAGCCCGACCTGGATGATGCGGGCGACAGCGCTCCGGTGCGCATCGGCGAGGTCTTCCGCTTTCCCCAGGTGGTGCTGGGCGCGCTGAGCCTGTTTGTCTATGTGGGCGTGGAGGTGATCGCCGGCGACACCATCGGCCTGTATGGCCAGCAGCTGGGCGTGGCGAACTACGCCGTGCTGACCAGCTACACCATGGCAGCCATGGTGATCGGCTACCTGGCCGGGGTGCTCCTGATCCCTCGACTCGTTTCGCAGAAGACCGCGCTGCAGGCCTCGGCCGTGCTGGGCGTCGTGTTGTCTGCCGCCGTGGCCCTGAGCTCCAGCCAGGACAGCGGCATCTCGCAGCTGCTGCTAGGCTGGGCCGGTGTGCCGGCCGTGCCCAACACCGTGTTCTGCCTGGCCGCCCTGGGCCTGGCCAATGCCCTGGTCTGGCCAGCCGTCTGGCCCTTGGCCCTGCAAGACCTCGGCCGCCACACCGCCAGCGGCTCGGCCCTGCTCATCATGGGCATCGCCGGCGGCGCCCTGCTGCCCATGGTCTACGGTCGGCTGGCTGATGCCGGCGGCCCGCAAAGCGCCTACTGGGTCATGCTGCCCTGCTACCTGATCATCTTGTTCTACGCCACGGTGGGCCACAAGCTGCGCCACTGGGGCGCGGGGCAGGGGAGCTTGAAGCAGGCTTGAGCGAAGCAGGCGGCAAGTCCGTGCCTTGCCGTAGGTGTCCTTTGAACAGGCCCTAGCCGGCTCGTGATCGGAACTCCTGCGCGGTGCTGGCAAGCAAGCGCAGCCCGAAGGCGCCGACCACGAGGGACGAGAGTTGATTCAGTCGCCGGAAATTGCGCAGGTAGGCGCGCTGAACCATGGGCTGGGACAGCACAAGCGCCAGCGAGCCATGCCAGACCACCGAGTTGGCGAACACCAGCAAGACGGCGGAGGCGGACAGCATCAGCGAGGGCTGAGCCGGCATGGCCGTGGCGAAGACGCTGCCGTAGAAGAGGGCGATCTTTGGGTTGAGGATGCTGGTCATGAAGCCGGCGCGGAATGCGCCGGCGTGTGAGAGAAGCCGCTCGCCCTCACTGCGCGGCTGGTGGCGCGAACCCCAGAGCTTATAGGCCAGCTGCAGCAGGTAGAGGCCGCCTGCCAGCTGCGCCACCTGGCGCAATGCCGGGTGTGCCGCAAAGATGACGCCGACCCCCATGACCGCAAGAAGCGCCCAAGCCAGCGTGGCGCTGGTCATGCCGGCCACGGCGGCGAGTGCCTTGGACCGGGTATCTCCGGCCGCCAGCTGCCCAATCAGGATGAAGTTGAAACCGGGAACCAAGAGGACGGCCCAGTGCAAGAGCGCGATTGGAAGCAGGGTGGCGAGCATAGGGGTGGAGAAGCGCAAGGCTATGACTGAGTGCGCCGCTTGGGCGCGAAGACGCGAGGGCAGCCTGAAAACAGGTGGATTCTGGCAGTCCCGCTGAGTCGTGCATCATTGTGCCCCGAGGGCTACGCGCAGGATGGCTGGTGGTCTGACCATCAACGATCAGTCGCCACAGCCGCCCGGGCTCGCCGTGGGTGAGGGCTGTGCAGGCGAGGTGCTGGCGCGCGCCGCCTCGTACGCGCTGCGTTGCAGCGACATGGACACCTGGTCGATCCCGGCACCAAAACCGTCGATGACATGCTGGCTCGTGCGGAAGCCGTGGCGAGCAAAGAAGCCCGCCGTGTGCTGGCTGGTGTCGATGGCGATCTCGTCGATCTCGGGCCGCAGGAACAGCCGATCCATGCGCCAAACCAGCAGCTGAGTTCCAAGGGCGCTGCCGTGATGCTCACGCGCCACCATGCCCCAGCTGAGTCGGCCGACGCCATCGCGAACATAGCAGCCGCCACAGGCCACCAGGGGCGCTCCGAGCGCCACGACGAAGTACTCTCCACTGGGTTTATCGAGGAAGGCTTCGAACTCGGGCAGTTCCGAGGGGTCGAAGTAGCGAGGCAGGTTGCTGCGAAAGATTCCGAGGCAGGCCTCTTGGTCCGCTGCGGCATAGGGCCGGATTTGCGTGCTGGGGCTGGCGTGGAGGGTCATTGCGGGGCAGGTTCCAAGTGGAGGCGGGCGCGGCTGTCTAGGTGCTGGGCCGTGGCAAACCGCCTCGATATTGCGGCCCTTCGGGCCAATCAGGAAGGCAGCGAGATCGTTCGGCTGCTACTGCGGGCGCAGTACCGGCGCGCCAGGGGCTTTGCCGCCGTAACTGCTGGCGTCAGAGCCCTCAAAATGCAGCGATTCTCAAGATGACACTCATCTTGCTTTCCGAAAGACCCGACAGGTCCTGTTCAGAGATTCGCCCCTCGCGCAGCAGCCGGCCAAAGACAAGGTCCAGCTTCGAATACCTGTAGTCGTACTTGCTGTCTATGGCCCGCCTCGATTTGGACAAGAATTCTTCCGTAGACCACATGTCTTCCGGATCGCTCGCGCGCTCTGCCATGGCTTTGAAGGTTTGCAGGACTTCAGTAAGTTCTTGATGCAGCGCCGCATCAAAGACGCGGCGAGCAATCTTCTTCTCCGAGCTGCTCCACTCATCGGTCATGACGGTCTCCTGATGAAGTCCAGGATTCAAGACAAGCTGGGCTCAACAGACGGGTTCGGCGGGCGTAGCTGATCATGCATTGCAATGTCGCGCCGGCTTAGGGCTCGCATGTTTCTTTACCCGCTCGCCTTCTGGGTTAGGCTCCGCTGGGTAGCTCTGGGACGAGCCCGTACCGAGCCATGACTTGAGCGATCAGGGCTGGATTGGGTGGGCCTGAGACCCCCAAGATCTGCGCGATGTCCCGGAAGTACTGCGGACCGAGATCTGGGTACTGCGTGACGAGTGCCTTCGTGTACACAGTCCCAGGATTCGAGAAGGCATGAACCTTGCCCCGGGGGCTGACCATCGCCTGGCCTGGATGAAGCTCTCGAACTTCATCACCCACCCGATAGCGCAGGACGCCTTCGAGCACATAGATGTACTCATCGATGTTGTCGTGGCTGTGGGGCGGCGGCACACGAGCACCAGGCGGTACGCCCAGCTCGAACAGGCCCGGTTTTCCGGTTGACGACCCGTCAACGAGGTAGCGAATGCTGAGTTGTCCGACCTGTATGGGCTCGTCGTCTTTCATTTGCGGAGTTCCTCTCGGAAGAAGGAAGGTTGGAATCGTAGCGCCAAGTGGCGGTCTTCACAGGGGCAGTCTGCCCTCGGCCAAGCCGCTCACAGCCGTCCTCCGATGAGCGCACGCGACAGCAGTTGTTGCATGCCCCAGCGATGAAACGGAACGATGAAGAACAGGTAGACCTTGCCGAAGCGGTTGTGCACGGTGCAAATGGTCGAGACGACGACGCTGCTGTGTTCGCCCCTGACTTCCTTCAGCACCGATAGCCTGAAATCCAGATGCTTGTTGTTGCGTCCAGCGACGAGTTCCTTCGGCGTGAGCGCAAAGATGGGCCACACGCCGATCTTCTCGCCCACGGCGTAGTTGCTCTTGACCTCAGGACTCATGATCTCCGCCCTCGTGGGCGCCTCGAGCCCACAGAAGGTGGCGATGCGGTTCCTGACGATCAGGGAATACTTCAGCCATCTTGGAAGCTGCCCAAAGATGGCGAAAAAGATCGCGGCCATGCCGGCCTGCTCTTGGCGCAAGGGAACGCGGTAGGCGTCGCGAAAGTAGGCAGCGGCGATCACGCGGCGTTCCAGGATGCTGGAGGAGGGGACTTCACATTCCACGACGCGCATAGCTTCTGCGGGGCTAGGCCTCATCCTGGTCACCTCTATCGCAGATGTGATGTCTCCCATCGGAAGTTGGAACAGCCCCGAGCGCAAAGACATCCACGCCTTCAAGGCAGGCCAGGTTGTACGCGTAGACGATTGGATCTGAGCGACGCTGATGGTGTGTGTAGATGCCGCAAACACTGCAAAAGTAGTGCTGGGCAATCTGGGTGTTGAACCGGTACCGACTCAAGATCTCCATGCCCTGCATGACATGGAGCCGTTCGATGGGAATGGATGCAGTGATCGCGCCTCGTCTGCTGCACATCGAGCAGTTGCAGCGCCGCGGGTTCTCGACTCCGTCCGGCAATTCCAGTTCGAGCACCACGCTGCCGCAATGGCATGTCGCCCGGTGCCGATCTTGGATCAGGGTGCTGCCTATGACTTTGTGGGAGTTCATGTCGCGAGGTTGCTTTAGGCGGACTCAAATGAAAGTGAGCGGCCGCCGCAGGCGGCCCACTCCAACGCAAGCGAAGAGATGTCTCATCCGTGCTGGCAGTGACGCCCCCAGCCCTCTCCACCAAGTCTTGCATCGGATGGTATCGCCAGGCTGATCCATTCACATGGCACGAAAGTCATGATGAAAAATTCAACTCGACGCTGTGAACCGGAGGCAAGTCTCAGTACAGACCCTAGGCCGAAAGCATGCGCACAAAGCGCTTTCTCTTCTCGGTGAAGCCGTTCTTCTCATAGAAGGCGTGGGCCTCTTTCCTGGACTCATTGCTGGACAACTCCATCTGGGTACAGCCCAGCTGCCTTGCGTGCAACTCAATATGTGCAAGTAGTGCCGCACCGACACCTTGGCCGCGAACAGACTCATTGACCACGAGTGCCGAAACTACGCCCCATTTGCCAGGCTCGTGAATGGGAAGCAGTGTGTTGAAGACAATGACTCCAACGACACCTTCGCCGACTTCGGCAACAAAGATCTCGTTGTGGCCGTCGACTCTGTTCCCCAGGCGTTCAATCAACTCTGAAGGCGAGCAAGCGTAGCCCAGCTGCCCAAAGAGCTTGGCGAGATCCTCTGCATCCTTGACTTGAGCAGTTCGAAGATTCATTGCGCTAGAACGCTTGAGTAGTTAGTTAGGTTCGATGGTGGAGTGTTCTGACAACGAACTCTCCGATGCGACGCATTGCTGCTTCAGCGGGCAGCTTGCCTTGAACGATAAGCAGCTGGCGCTGCGGCGCAAGCACTGCCCGCAGCGCAAAGGACCACGCGAACGCCAGCAGCACCAGCAGCAGGAGCAGCACGACAAGGTATGCGACGCCGAAGCTGGCATAGAACACGAAGAATCGCGCAGATGGAAAGACTGGCAAGACGAGATCCCGAACGTACGAGGGCGGAAACAACTGAATAACGATCAGCGTTTCGATAACCCATGCAAGCAGGAGCAGCTGTGACCACACCACCTTTGCGAGGCGCTCGAACCAGAGCATTTGAAGCAACTAAGGTTCAAACGCGGCGTTCGGCGAAGCCGTCCGCTGCAGCGAAGGGTTGAACTGCATCCGGCCACAATTCAGCCGCGCGATCAAGTTCACCCTCATGCGCCACGTAAAGCTGACGATGCCGAACTTCGGCGAAGAACGCTGCGATTGCGGCCCTCTGTGCCGAGTCGAATCGGCCGAAACGATTGTTGAAATACTCGGGCGTTGCATCAAGGCTCCCTTTGCGTGGCGTCAGGTGAATCACGGTGAACTCCAAGACGTAGCTGTCGGTGTTCTCCAGCGCGTAGGTGAGGAATGCCGGCAAGTAGTAGTGCAACCCCTCCGGCCCCAACAGGGCTAGATCGCCGAAATGGGCGTCAAGGCGTTCGCCGGGAATTCCACGGAATGAGTACGGCAACAGGTCCATTGCGAGTTCGTCGCATTCGGGGCATTCGTGGGGCGCGACTGATCGAGCGTTCGCTGGCTTTGCCACGTTCGAAAAGGCTCTATCGATGATCTTGACGGTGCTGCTCATGCGGTTCAGCGTTCGACCTGGCGGAGGTTCACTCGAGCGCCCGGTTAGGTATCGGGCGACGACTTCTCATGGCTAACGCTTGCCGCACAGGTCACTGCGAGTAAAGCGACTACGCTTGAATTCGAGCAGGAAACTCATAGTGCGCGCCATTCAACCACACGTGTAGGAAGCCAGGATCTGCGCGAAGGCTCAAACCTGGCGCATGGACCGCATTGCCTTCTACCCACTCTGGACCTGGCGCAGAAACCATTTGAATTTGAACGAGCTCTTCGTTCTTCACCAGAATGTGGCTTCCAATGTCGCAGTATGAGCAGACCATCCAATACGCTGACATCACTGGCCACGAGACCGTTCCGGCAGTGAGTGCGCCGGCTGGACCTAGAGCGCCTCCACAATTCGGGCAGATTACAGCTGTCATTTCGACATTTAACGAGGCTGTCCAATAACCCGATATCCCCAACCACCCGCACTACTCTGGGCGTGTGAATGTCGGCGAAGGCGAGTTTCTGGGTTCATCGGTGAATCGGGGTCTGCAAGACGCTCTAGCGGCACCTGAATGCAATTGTGCCGCCTGTGGACTGCGTTATTGAACCCCGATTTGCCCGAGTCCCGCTTTCGAGAGTTTCTCGATGTTGTGCACCATGCAATACAGGCTCCACTGCGTGCGGACCTTTGCCTGGCCACGGTGGTTCAAGCGAGTCAGCCGCTTGTTGTGCCGCAGATTGGCGAACACCGGCTCCACCGTGCCGATGCGTTGGCTGTACAACCGCCGGCCCCGCGGTGAATCGATGGCCTGGTGCATGCGCTCACTCGGGTGGCTGGGGTCTGGGGCCTTGGGCAGGAAGCGGCTGACTTGGCGGCCACGTGTCAGCGGCGTCTGGTCATCACGCCCTCGAGTCTTGATGCACTTGGAGCGCAGTGCACAGCCGCTGCAGTCCGTCGCCTGAGCGATGTAGGTCTCGTAGGGCTGGCCACTCGCGGTGATGTGGATGCGCCCGCTGCTGATCAAAACCTGGCCCGCCGGGCACGTG
>Ga0187845_1002084_pt1 | contig 11074 bp, 8 predicted proteins | sample SpaLakP09_SKY_68_FD_134515 | JGI IMG/M metagenome (GOLD analysis project Ga0187845, IMG submission 134515) | Oligotrophic lake water microbial communities from Sparkling Lake, Wisconsin, USA - SP09_SKY_68 | ecosystem: Environmental > Aquatic > Freshwater > Lake | place: USA: Sparkling Lake... | reverse complement strand
GTTGGTGTCGGCGTCGGCGTTGGCGTCGGCGTCGGCGTGCGCAGCGCCTGGTAAGCACCGATATCGAAGCCCACCGTCGCATTGCGCGGCTGGCCATCGATGTCGCTTGCCAGCGCGTCGCCCGCCAGGGCCGCTTTCACTGCCGGCGAAGCTAACTTCGGATGATAATCGCCGCCACCAGTGCGGATGTAGTTGGTGAACTGCGGTTCGGCCGCTACCGTGCCGGTCGCCTGCAGGCCGTTGTTGAGCATGGTGGCATAGCTGCCATTCTTGAAGATCAGGTTGTTCCGGTACTTGTTGTTGACACCGGTCGAGCCCGTCTCCTGGACGCCATAGCGCACATTGTCGTACAGGATGTTGTTGCTGACACGGGTGTAGTCATTCGCGGCGACACCAATATAGCCGCCATCGCCGCTGATCACGATGCCCGTGAAAGTATTGAACACCGTATTGTTGGCAACAATCGCGTGGGTCGCATCGTGCCACAGGCGGATGCCGGCATTGCTGATACCGTAGACCAGGTTGTTATCCACCCGGCTGCTGGCGGTGTTGATATAGATGCCCAGGAAATAGGCGCAGGCGGTCGGGCCCACGTCATGCACCACGTTCGAGGTCACGTTGTTCGCGATCCCCTTGTAATAGCTGTCCGAACCGATGCCGCCGCCGCTGCCGGCGCAGGCGACAGTCTTGGCGATGTGGTGGACATAATTGTTCCGGATGATGCTGTAGGAACCTGCGGTGTAGATACCGGTCAGCCATTTCGTCCCCGCCTGGGCGGCACTGCCGTTCACTTCGAAACCGTCGATCTCGACGTAGCTGCCGCGGTTGTCCCAGGCCGTGGCGTTGGTCGAACTGGCAGGCGGCACAATCCTGGCGCCGCGCTTGACTTCGGATACATAGCGGATCGGCGCTTCGGCCGTGCCATTGGCGACGGTCTGGAAGCCGCCCGCATAGGTGCCCGGCAAGACCCTCACCGTCACGCCCGGGGTTGCGGCCTGGGCTGCCCGGGAGATGGTCTTGAAGGGCGACGCCTGGGTACCGGCATTGGTATCGGATCCCGCTGGCGACACAAACAAATCGGCTGGCGCTGCCGCGCCGTTATAAAGCAATGCTGCGGTTTGCGGCGCAAGGGCCGCCGTTGGTGATTCAGGTTGCTGGCCACCGCAAGCGGCGAGCAGGACGGCGACGCTACTGCACAGGAGATGGCTGACACGAATTTCCGACGCAAAGTTGACATGCTTATTCATCAAAATGTTCCTCACTCAAAACAGGGTTATTGAGTAAGGTTTGATGCACGTCAATTGATTAGGTTCAATGTTTTCCCAAGTAAATTTCTCTGCATAATCAAATGAATAAAATCATTATCCCCGAAGAAACTTAGGTGCAATTCCTGCCAGACCTGATGATGTTCTGTTTAGTCGTCGTGTTCGAGCTGCGGAATATGCCCGTATTTGAACTGGTAGGCATAGCCGCCTATGCGCAGCGGCATGTCATTGAAGACCACCCCTTGCGGCGAGATGCCGGCATGGTTCAGGCGCTTGATCGATTCGTTGATTTCGCCTTCGGTGGTCACGCCGGCGCGCGCCAGGATGAACACCGCGCCCACGTGGGCGCCAATGATCAGCACGTCCGACACGGCCAGGATCGGTGGCGGATCGATGATCACCACATCGTATTCGGCGCTCACGGTATCGAGCAGGTTGGCGAAGTTCAGGTGCTGCAGGAATTCCGAGCGGTTCGGCGGCAAGGCCCCGGTCGGAATGAAGTCCAGGTTCTCCAGCACGCGGTGGTGGATGATGTGCTCGAGCGGCATGGAACCCGAGATCGCCTTGGTCAAGCCCTGCTCCCGGCTCACGCCGAAGTAGCGGTGCAAATGGCCGTTGCGCAAATCGGCATCGATCAGCAGCACGCGCTTGCCCGATGCCGCCATCACGGCGGCAAAATTGGCGGACAGGAAGGACTTGCCCAGGTCGCGCCCCGGTCCCGCGAACATGACGATATTGTTCTTCATATGCGGCATGGCGAACATCAGCGTGGCGCGGAAGCTGCGCAAGCTCTCGATGGCGATATCCTCGGGCTCGGCCTGCGCCAGCAGCGGCAGGTGGCCCGGCAGGTTGCGCGCCTTGCGCGCCAGCCGGTCCTGGTTGCTGCTGTGCGGAATGCTGGCATACACCACGCGCGCGCCCAGCATGCGTTCGATCTTTTGCGGATCGTCGATCCCGCCCGACAGCGCCTTGCGCGCGAAGGCCACCAGGGTGCCGATGAACAAGCCCGTGATCATGGCCAGGATGACAATCAGCGGCCGGTTCGGCTTCAGGGCGCGCTCGGGCGGCATGGGCGCATCGATCAGGCGCACATTGCTGACCCGGCCCACCGAAATCAGGCGCAGCTGCTGGGCCGTGTTCGACAGCGCTGTATACAAGTCAGTGTTCACCTTGATGTCCCGCATCAGGCGCGCTTCATCCTGCTCCAGCACCGGCAAGGTGCGGATGCGGCGCGCCACGTCGCTGATCTCGGCCTCGACTTCCTTGCGCTGCTTGTTCACGCCCACCACGATGGGGTGGTCTTCGGTGAAGCGCGTCATCAGTTCGGTCTTGCGCTGGATCAGGTCGATGCGGCGCGTGCGCGCGGCCGCGGCCTGTTGCAGGCTCATGCGGGCTTCCTCGCGCATGTCGATGGTGCCATGGCTGTTCCGGAAATTATTGTATTTTTCCTCGGACTGCTCCAGCTGGCGTTTCAGAGCCGGCAACTGCTGGTTCAGGAAGGCCAGCGATTTTTCGGCTTCCTCGGTCTTGCGGGCCAGGTTCTGGCGCATGTATTCGCGCCCGATCTCGGCCAGCAAGCTGTTGATGCGCTGCGCATCCTCGCCCTGCAGCCGCACTTCGATGATGCCCGACTGCTTGCCCTGCTCGGTAATGACCATCGAAGTCTGGATCCGCTCGATGGTGCGCAGGCGCGACGCGCGTACCAGCTGGAATTCGGCGCCGGCCTTCGCTTCCAGGCGGTCGACACGCAGCTCGATATTGCCGCCGGCCACAGCCGCCTTGAGCGTGGTGCCGGCCAGGCCCTCGAATGCATGCGACAGGCCGGGCCCGCTCAGGTGGTAGCGTCCATCGCCGCGCGCCGTGATCGTGAACTCGCGGTTCTGCCAGGCTTCGGGGATTTCGAAGACCGACACGTCGGCCCGCTCCGGCCCCCACACATAGCCGCCGCGCCCGAAAATGCCGGGTACCGACAACTCGGTCGCATTGCGGTTGGCAAACCAGAAGCCGACCACCGGAAAATACTTGGGCCGCACGTCTATATATAGTTGCAGGTTGTCGACCGCGTGCGAAATCACCATGCGCGAGCGCAGCAATTCCATTTCAGCAATGGCCGCCTTCTTGGTCTCGAACAGCGACGACACTTCGGACAGGATGTTCTTGGACGCGTTGGGGCTTTCCTCCTCGACGTGGATCATCAGATTCGCTTCGTACACCGGGCTGGCGATCAGGGCATAGATGATGGCCATCGCCGTGACCAGGGTGGTGATGGCGCCGATCAGCCAGCGGTTGTCGTACAGAATGTTGAAATAGCCCTTGAGGTCGACTTCATGCGCATCCTGCTCATGCTCGGGTGGCCGCGGCGGCATCGGCATGCTCAGGATGGGCAGGTTGGCCTGGTGGGTCGACAAGGGGTGGGGGGCGCCATGGTTCATAGAGATACCCTTCGGTGCAGTTCAGGGCCGAGTCACGCCAACCATATTGGTCAGCGCGCCAGGGAAGATCATGCTCAGGTTGCGGTGCCAGTTGGCCAGCGGCGAGGCTGCCACGTAGACCAGGTCCTTGGGCTGCAGCTCGAACGATTCGGCCATGGCCAGCGCCCCCGTCTTGCGCGCGTCGAGCTGGTAGACGCGGGTGCCGTCCAGTGTCTTGCGCACCACATAGACCTGGCGCGCATCGCCGGTCAGGGGACTGATGCCGCCCGACTCGCCCAGCGCCTCGTTCAGGGTCAGGGAGCCGTTGTGCATGGTCAGCGCCTTGGGCGCCACCACTTCGCCGGACACGAAGACCTTGCTCTCGTCGCGAGAATGCACGCGCACCACGTCGCCATGGGCCAGCATCACATTGCCCGGGTTGATGCCCTTGGCCACCAGCGCGCGCATGTCGATGTTGTAGCGCGCGTCGCCCCGTTCGAGCACGATGCGGCTCTGGTCGGCCGTCGGCAGCAGGCCGCCGGCGCGGTTGAGCGCTTCCATCAGCGTCATGGGAATGTCATTGATCGCTTGCAGGCCGGGCGACTTGACCTCGCCATCGATATAGACGCGCTTGCTGCGGTAGGCTTGCACGCGCAGCGTCACGTTCGGCTCGGCGATGTAGCGCGACAGGCGCTTGGTGAGCAGGTTGCGCGCCTCGTCTTCGGTCAGGCCGGCCAGGTTCAGCACGCCGGCGAAGGGAAATTGCACGCGGCCTTCATGGTCGACCACGAAACCGGCCGGCGGCGCCACCGCGGTGGTGGTATCGGCCAGCGTGGCCGATGCCGCCACGCCCTGCCCCGCCAGTTCCGGATGGTCCCACACCACGATCGACAGGATGTCGCCACGGTCGATCTTGTAAGGCGGCGGATCGGGCACCACCAGGTGCGCGATATTCTTATTGGTGCGCAATTCTCGCTGCTTGCGCTCGGCATCGATCAGCTGTTCCGTGATGAGCTGGGTCACCGGTCCCACACCTTCATGCTGCAGTCCGGCCTTGCCGGGCGCAATGCGGGAGGCGCAGGCCGCCAGGCTCAGCATCAGGAGGAGGCCTGCGACCCGCGCCCCCCGGACTGTAGAAAATGGTTTCATGATGGTTGCCAATCTAAACACTGTCTGATCCAGAGTAAGGGAGTGGCCCTGGCTCGGCCTTGCTGAATATCAAACCCCCATCATGGCGGGCTCGACAGCAAAACAGGGTATAGACAATTGACTAGCGGACTTCTTCCATCAGCTTGAGGACATCGCCGAAACTCCACACGCGGCGGATCTCGATGACGTCGTATTTCTCGGCGATGCGCGGCGGGAAAGCCGAATAGCGGGCATTGATGCGCACGATCTTGCGCACCGCATCGTCCATGTCGGCACGGCCGCTGGAACGGATGAGGGTGACTTCTTCCACCGTGCCATCGCTGCGCACGGCCACGCTGACCAGCGGATCGATGCGGACCAGGTCGGCCCAGGAGCGGGGATAATTGACGCTGCCGTTGCGTTCGATCTTCTGGCGCCAGCTTTCCACGTACATTTTCAGCGACAGGTCGCGCTCGCCGGCGCCGACGGCCACGCGGCGCTCGTCGCGCATGCGCGGTGCGGGCGGGGCGCCGCTCAGGACGTCGATGCCCTTGATCATGTCGCGCGCCTTGCTGCCAAGGTCGTTGCCCAGCATGTTCTTCGGGATCCGGGCGCCACCGCTGCCGCCGCCCGTTCCGGTGCCGGCGGGGCGGCCTGCCGATGTGGCATTGGCCAGTTCGCGCTGCTGCGCGGCCTGTTGTTCGGCAGCCCGTTGCTGCTCGGCCACCCTCTGTTGCTCCGCGACCCGCTGTTGTTCCGCGATCCGCTGTTGTTCCGCGATCCGCTGCTGCTCGGCGATGCGCTGCTGCTCGACTTTCAGCTGCTCCGCCTTCTGCTGCGCGGCGATACGCTGCTGTTCGATTTTCAGCTGCTCTGCCTTCTGTTGCTCGGCGACACGCTGCTGCTCGACTTTCAGCTGTTCGGCCTTCACCTGCTCGGCCTTCTGCTGTTCGGCGACACGCAGCTGCTCGGCCTTCTGCTGCTCGGCCTTCTGCTGCTCGGCCTTCTGCTGCTCGGCCTTCTGCTGCTCGACCTTCTGCTGCTCGGCCTTCTGCTGCTCGGCCTTCTGCTGCTCGGCCTTCTGCTGCTCGACCTTCTGCTGCTCGACCTTCTGCTGCGCCAGTTTGACCTGTTCAGCCTGCATCTCCTGCTCTTTCTGCTTCTCGGCAGCTTGCAAGACCTGTGCCGCGGCTGCCGCGATCCGGATCTCCTCGTCTTTCTTCTTCTGCTCCAGTTCCCTGGCCAGGCGGCGCGCTTCTTCCTCTTCTTCCGCTTTCGCCAGGCCCGCGCGCGCCGCTTCCGCTTCGGCTGCCGCATTGCTGGTGTCGCTCGCCTTGTCGTCGCCGTGCTGGGCTTCCTTGATATCGGCGGTCTTGACCTCGGCCTCTTCCGGCCGTGCCAGCGGCACGGTGAAGTCGTTGCGGGTGGCGTCCTGCGTGATCACGCGCGCCACATCGATCGTTTCGCGCGATGGCAAAGGCGGACTGATGCGGCGAGCACGGCGCGGCTTGTCCTTCTTGACCGCGGGCCTAGCCGTCACGGGCGGCGGGGGGACGGCGTCGACCACGCGCATGCCCGTGACCGGGCGCGCCGGCGTGACCGGAACGGGCCGGGCCACCGGATCGGGCAGCGGCGGTGCGGGTACGGCTACGGGTGTTGGCGGCGCGACAACAGCGGCCAGGCGGACCGTCAGCGGTGGCTCGGCGCCCGGCAAGCCGATTCCCGGCACGCCGAACTGCAGCAACAGCACCAGCCCATGCAGCACGAGCGACACCAGCAGGCCGGCACCGAGGCGGCGCCCTGCCCGGTCATTGGCAACATTCATGCAGCGGTCTCGTGACGCATAAAATCTCAACTATAAATGGCGGATCGCAATGAATTCTAAGCGAAAAGCCCTGCCAGCGAGGGTTTTGTACACGGGTAAAAGGACATGGCTCAGTTCGCCCCGCCGTGCTAGGCTGGCATTCTTACAACTTTCGGAGCCCCCATGCGCCGTTTCTCCCGACTGGCCGGCCTGGCCGCGTGCCTGCTCGCCTTGTCTTCCGCGCAGGCGCAGGACGACGCCGCCTTGCGCCATGCGCACGTCTTGCTCAAATCCACGCCCCTGGTCGACGGCCACAACGATTTGCCCATCCTGATCGCGGAAAACGAGAAGGCGCCCTACGATATCGACGCCTACGACCTGAACCGCAGCATGCCCCACGAAACCGACTTCGCGCGCATGCGCAAAGGCCATTTGTCGGTGCAGTTCTGGGCCGCCTACGTACCAGGCGAGCTGAGCACCGGCTGGGGCAGGATGGGCATCGAACAGATCGAACTGACGCGCCGCATGATCGCCAAATACCCCAAGGTGCTGGCCCCCGCCTACACGGCGGCCGATATCGAACGCGCCTTCAGGGCCGGCAAGCTTGCTTCGTTGATCGGCGTCGAAGGCGGCCATGCCATCGAGAACAGCCTGGGCATGCTGCGCGCCCACTACCTGCTGGGCGTGCGCTACATGACGCTCACCCACAACGTCACCCTGCCCTGGGCCGACGCCGCCATGGATGCCTCCACCAATGGCGGCCTGACTGGCTTCGGCAAGGAAGTCGTGCGCGAAATGAACCGGCTCGGCATGCTGGTCGACCTGAGCCACGTCAGCGACGCCGTGATGCGCGACGCGCTCGACGTGTCCGAAGCGCCGGTCATCTTTTCGCATTCCTCGGCCAGGGCCCTGGTCGACCATCCGCGCAACGTGCCCGACGCGGTGCTGGCCCGCATGGCCAGGAATGGCGGCGTGGTCATGGTCACCTATGTACCCTGGTTCGTCTCGCCCGAAGCTGCCGTGTATGGCAAGGCCTTGATGGCCGCGGCCAAGGCGGCCGGCACCAGCCTCGATGCCGCCCGGCCGGCCTTCGAAAAACTGCACGGCCCCGAGCCGAAAGCGACGCTCAGGCAGGTGGCCGACCATATCGACCATGTCGCCAAAGTTGCCGGCCACGACCATGTGGGCATCGCCGCCGATTACGGCGGCGCCAGCATGCCTACCGGGCTGGAAGACACCGCCACTTACCCCGCCCTGTTCGCCGAACTGATCAGGCGCGGCTGGAAGGACGATGACTTGCGCAAGCTCGCCGGCCGCAACCTGATCCGCGCCCTGCGCCAGGCCGAAACGGTGGCCGCCCGCTTGCAAAAAACCCGCAAGCCCTCGCTCGCCAAAATGTGAAAGCCGTCTTGCCCGCGCCAAAAGCATGATCCCAGCCTGCCCGAATGGTCCGGATTGCTAACCACCAAAAGCCACCCATGCCAGGAAGGTTCACGTTAACCATGCAAATTTCAAAAGCCATGGTCGTAACACTATCGTTGCTTTGCGTTCAGTTGGCTTGCGCCGCGGAACCGCAAAAGGACATTGGCGTCAGCACTAGCGCTGAAATCGATTTTATTCATGGCACTGCCAAATTTACGGCGCTGGCCCCGACTCGCCTAAAGAACGCTGTTAAATTCATTGCCTTGGGCCTAGATTCAGCCGGCACTGTTGTCGTCACGGCGATGGCCGTCGGTATCGATCACGGCGCATCTTTCTAACCGCCAGCGGACGCAAGCGCGGTAGCGCACGTCCATCATCGCGACATGCCTGCCAAGCTGGAGGCCGCTGATTACCTGGCCTTACGGGTGCTTGGCTTGCCATGCTTTGTCATCAGTGCTGACGGCGAAGCTATTTGGGAAATTGCCGTACTTGGCGGTGTCAGTAAATACAGGCCGGTGCTGCCGTCGCATGTCGGCGAGTGGGTTGAGCTTTGATTTCAAATCTAGTCCAGATCGTTTCCTGGCTGACCGGGTTCGTCCAAAAGCGGGTGCAGAGATATCCGATTTTCCGGCTCCAGACCGGTCGTTGGCTACAAGGGACGGACGGCAGCTTTGCTGGCAACACATCACCGCAGCGCTAGGGCTTGATACCCTGCAAAGCCAGTGACCATTTGCCCAGCTCATGGTGCAAAAATTGAAACACGGTCTGGATGCGGGTTGTGTTGCGTAGATCAGGATGGGTCAGAACCCAGAGTTCAGATGCCAAATCCGGGAGTGGATCTTGTATGCGGCGCAAAGGGGCCAGGCTGTCGCCGAGAAAACAAGGCAACACGGCCAAACCCAATCCTTCGGCGCACGCGCGAGCGATGTTGGAGAAACCGTCAATGCGGTAGCCTACTTGGTTCAGTGGAATAATTTTCTGCAGCCATAGCAGTGAACGGTGGCGTTCTTGCGAATCACCCAGGGCAATCCATTGGTGTTCAGACAAGGCGCACGCGGTGGTGTTATTCAGGTAATGCACCGCCCCATACAACGCAAACGCGAGCGGCGCGATGCGCTTGCCGACCAAATAGTCGGGCGGTAGCCGTGTGGGGCGCACGGCAATGTCGGCGTCGCGTTTGGCGAGGTCGAGCATGGCGTTGTCGATGACGATGTGCAGCGCAATCTGCGGGTAGCGGATGCGGCACAAGGCCAGCACCGGGTTCAGCAAGCCCGTGGCAATGCTGTCGGTGGTGGTGATGCGCACCACACCGCTGGGCCGCAAATCGCGCCCGGCCACTTTGAGCAGAGAGTGCTCTGCCGTTCGCTCGATAGCCGCCCCAGCCGCCGCCAGCTCTTCACCAGCCGGCGTTGCGACGTAGCGGCCAGAGCCGCGCTCGAACAAGCGCACGCCCAAATCCTTTTCGATTTGGGCAATGCGCCTGAAAACCGTAGCGTGGTTGACATGGAGCTTGCGCGCCGCCGCCGCCAGTGAGCCGGTTTGGGTGACAGCGGCAACGTAAATCAGGTCATTGAGGTCTTTCATATCTGTGCATTTATGCAAATCAAGTTTGTATTAATTTTGAATTTTCTTGTATGAATGTAGAGGTTAATCTTCAGTTTTACAACTCTTTTAAGGAAACACGCCATGAAAGCCATACGCATTCACAAAGCCATCACCACGCTGCTGCTGTCGGCTGGTTTGGGTTCGGCCAGCTATGACAGCGCTACGGCCGCCGAGCCGATTTGGGACGGCAACAAGGTCCAGATGCAAAGCGAGAAGTTGGCCGACGGTGTTTTCGCCTACTACGCCAGCGATGCCCGCGAACTCAACGCCAAGGGGGGCGCAGCAGCCACCAGCGGCGGGCTGATTGTGGGCAGCAAGGGCGCGTTGTTGGTTGAAACCATGCTCAACAAACGCATGAACCAACAGGTGCAAGACCTAAGCCGCAAGCTCGGCGGCAAGCCGCTGATTTATGCGGTCAACACCAGCGCGCACGGCGACCACTCATTCGGCAACATGTTTTTGCCCGCCTCCACCCGCATTGTTCAGCACGCCAACACGCGCACCTACGTCGACAAACACTTGGGTGATGACAAAGCCTTCATGATCAAGAACTTTGGCACGGGCCGGGGCATTGAGGAAATCAAGGCGCGCACCGGTGATATTTTGGTGGCTCCCATGGCCACGGTGTCTCTGGACTTGGGCGGCAAGGTGGTCGATGTGATCGACTTTGGCTTCGCACAAACCGGCGGTGACCTGTGGGTGTGGGAGCCGCAATCGAAGGTGATGTGGGCGGGTAACCCGGTGATCGCGGCCAAGCCCGCCTTGCCTTGGCTGCTGGACGGTCATTTGGTCGCCACGCTAGACACCCTCAAGCGTGTATACGCATTCCTGCCCGCTGACGGCCGCATCATCCCCGGCCATGGTGTCGCCATGACGCGTGACGACATGAAGTGGCATATTGACTACTTGACCAGCGTAAAAACGAACGTGCAGGCGGCTGTGGACAAGGGTTTGACCCTGGAGCAAACCGTTCAGCAAACCACCATGCCTGAGTTTGGTGGCTACGCCTTGTTTGGCTGGGTTCACCCGGGCTTGAACGTACCCGCCGCATACCGCGACCTCAGCAAGAAATAGTCACTTTTTGTCAGGAGAAATTCATGACTACAGAAGTCGTCACCGGCAAGGAAGCCACGATCCATTTCGAGGCGCAGAAGTGCATCCACTCGCGCATCTGCGTGCTCTCGCACCCGGACGTGTTTGTGCCCAATGTAGTGGGCGCCTGGATTCACCCGGATGCGCAGATTATTGCGTTGCACGGAAATGATGCTTTACTGGCGAACGCCATACGTGGCGACACCAAGGGCAACGTTTCTTTGGCGGCCTATCTCAACGCCATTCCACTTGCATGCAATCCAGTCCGATCAGCGATCGAGCCGGTGCTGGCCGCGCCTGTCAACTATCGGCAAGCATGAGTTCTACGGTCGCCTGCTGATAGGACC
>Ga0187845_1002079_pt1 | contig 11086 bp, 10 predicted proteins | sample SpaLakP09_SKY_68_FD_134515 | JGI IMG/M metagenome (GOLD analysis project Ga0187845, IMG submission 134515) | Oligotrophic lake water microbial communities from Sparkling Lake, Wisconsin, USA - SP09_SKY_68 | ecosystem: Environmental > Aquatic > Freshwater > Lake | place: USA: Sparkling Lake... | reverse complement strand
GCGCTGCGCACCATGGCCGGGCCGCCGATGTCGATGTTCTCGATCGCGTCTTCCAGCGTGCAACCGGGCTTGGCCACGGTGGCTTCAAAGGGGTAGAGGTTGACGGCCAGGATGTCGATCATGGTGATGCCGTGCTGAGCGGCGGCGGCCATGTGCTCCGGGAAGTCGCGGCGTGCCAGCAGGCCGCCGTGCACCTTGGGGTGCAGGGTCTTGACGCGGCCGTCCAGCATCTCGGGGAAGCCGGTGTGGTCGGCCACCTCGGTGACAGGCAGGCCGGCATCGGCCAGCAGCTTGGCCGTGCCGCCGGTCGACAGCAGGCGCACATTCAGGGCGTGCAGCTCCTTGGCGAATTCGAGGATGCCGGTCTTGTCGGACACGGAGATCAAGGCAGTCAGTTGCGTCATGGCAGGTGCTCGTCGGGGAGTGTGGATTCTTGGGGTGCGGCTGGCGAGGCGATGACCGCGCTCACAGCATCTGGTGTTCGGTCAGCTTGCGGCGCAAGGTGTTGCGGTTGATGCCCAGCCATTCGGCGGCCTTGCTCTGGTTGCCCAGGGCTTTTTGCATCACCACCTCCAGCAGCGGCTTTTCCACCAGCTTGATCAGCATCTCATGCATGGAATGCGGCTCCTCGCCTTCCAGGTCGCTGAAATAGGCTTGCAGGTTCTCGCGAACGCATTGGTCGATCGGGGTGGGCGTGGTGCTCATGCGGAAGCTTTCGGTGCGTGTTCTTTTTGTGCGTCGTCGTCTTTGTCGTCGCCGTCGTCCCCGAGGGGCGGCGTCGACATGGGCAGGCGTTCATGCTGGTCGGCCAGCTCGGCAAACCACTGGCGCAGGGCGTGGACCTGGGCCTCGCAGCTCTCCAGCAGGTTCATGCGCTGGCGGAACTCTTCGCCGCCGGGCAGGCCGCGCACGGCCCAGCCGATGTGCTTGCGCGCGCTGCGCATGCCGGCCAGGGCGCCGTACAGGCTGTAGTGGTCGTGCAGGTGCTCGATCAGCCAGTCGCTGGCGTCCTGCACGCGCGGCGGCGGCAGCTCTTCGCCCGTGCGCAGGAAATGATCAATCTCGGCAAAGATCCAGGGCCGGCCTTGGGCGGCGCGGCCGATCATCAGGGCATCGGCGCCGGTGCGCTCCAGCACGGCCTTGGCCTTCTGCGGCGAATCGATGTCGCCATTGGCCACCACCGGGATCTGCAGCGCGGCCTTGACCGCCGCCACGGTGTCGTACTCGGCCAGGCCTTTGTAGCCCTGCTCGCGCGTGCGGCCGTGCACGGTGACCATGGCAATGCCGGCGTCCTGCGCGGCCAGGGCCAGGCGCTGGCGTTCTTTTCGGTTTCGCACCAGCCGGTGCGCATCTTCAGCGTCACCGGCACGCCGAAGGGCGCGGCGGCTTCAACCACGGCGGCCATGATCTCGGTGGCCAGGGGCTCGTCCTGCATCAGAGCCGAGCCGGCCCATTTGGTGCAGACCTTTTTGGCCGGGCAGCCCATATTGATGTCAATGATCTGGGCGCCGCGCTCGATGTTGTAGCGGGCGGCCTCGGCCATCATGGGCGCGTCGGTGCCGGCGATCTGCACGGCGATGGGACCGGCCTCACCGTCGTGGTTGGCGCGGCGCGAGGTCTTGAGGCTGTTCCACAGGTCCTTGCGCGAGGTCACCATCTCGCTGACCGCATAGCCCGCACCCAGGCGCCGGCAGAGCTGGCGGAACGGCCGATCGGTGACGCCGGCCATGGGCGCCACGAACAGTCGGTTGGGCAGGGAATGGGTGCCGAGGCGGAGCGTCGGCAGGGCGGCAGGCATGGAGGCGGGCAGGTGGCGGAACAACAGCGGGGTGAGCGGTTTTTGGGCGAATCCATCTGCCCAAAAATGAGGCAGGATTATAACCGTCGCACGCTTTTGCCGTAGCGACGACCCGCGAGCTACTTCACCAGCGAGCTTTGCTGGCGCCAAAGCTGGATGTTTTTCTCCAGCAGTTCGGGCAGCACGCTGGCGCCGCCGAGCTTGTGCATGGCGCGGGCGATGCGGCCGCGCAACTCGCCAGTGTTGCAGGGTGATTTGTGCGACAGCGTCAGATGCAGGTTCTCGTTGGCCACGGCCGGTGAGAGCATCTTGACGTTGTGGATGTCGAGCTTGGCCAGAAAGGCCTGGCCGGGGCTGTCTTCATAGATCAGGTAGCTCGCACGGCCGCGTTGCAGCATCTGGATGGCCTGCTCCAGGCTGGCCACCTGGCTGATCTTGAGCGACTGCTTGGCGTAGCGGTCAAAGGCCTCGCCGAAGCTGTTGTTGATGACGGTCACGCCCTGCTGCCCGACCAGATCACTCCAGCGCGAATAGCTCAGACGCGACTTGTCTCCGACCCAGATCACCGAGCGGGTCTGGTGAAAGGCCGGGGTGAAGTAGTCCATGTATTCGGTGCGAGCCTGGGTCCAGAAAGCTCCGGCGATCAGGTCGATGCGCCCGGCTTTGGCTTCTTCCTGCACGCGACCCCAGGGGCCGACATAGCGCAGTTCGATGGTCACACCGAGTTCCTGGGCCAGCAATTGCATCAGGTCGGCGTTGGCGCCGGTCAGCCGGTTTTCGTCAGCCGGATCGCGCCAAAGATAGGGCGGGTACTGCGGGTTGCCCGATGCCACCAAGGTGGTGCAGCGAGCTTCGGCCGGCGTTGCTGCTGCGGTGTTCGGCAAGGCCAAGCCGGCGAGCAGGGCCAAGAACAAGCGTGCCTGCAAGCGCAGCGCAAGGGGTCGGCTCGGGCGCATGGGGGTGGAGGCAGTGGCGTTCATCGGCCGGTCAGGATAATGCGTTGGATGGAAGCCTATCTGGAAAGCTTGATTCACGGCCTGCTTGCCCTGGCCGCGCTGCCCGCTGTGGGCCTGCCGGCATTGTTCCTGATTGCGCTCGTTTCGGCCACCTTGCTGCCCATGGGCTCGGAGCCGGCCGTGTTTTTGTTGGTCAAGGCCGATGCGTCCATGTTCTGGCCGGCCGTGCTGGTCGCCACCCTGGGCAACACGGCCGGGGGTGCGATCAGCTGGTGGATGGGCCGGGGCGCCGTGCTGGCCTACGAGAGCCGGCTGAAAAGCAAACCACCGAATCCGCGCGCCCTGGCCTGGTTGCAGCAGTTCGGCGCCAAGGCCTGCCTGCTGAGCTGGCTGCCGGTGGTGGGTGATCCACTGTGCGCGGTGGCCGGCTGGCTGCGTCTGCCTTTCTGGCCCTGTGTGGCGTATATGGCCGTGGGCAAGTTCTGTCGCTATGTGTTGATGACCGTGGCCTTGGTTTGGGTCTTTCCGGGTGCCAGCCCCTGAGTTCGAAAGCGCAGGTCCGAGCGTGGACAATGCGCTCCAGTTCCAACTCTTCGTGAATCGCCTCATGAGCACGCCTGCCTATACCGAACTGTTCCAGCGTCACCAGCGTCTGCATCGCCTGGGTCATTTGCAATCGATCGCGCAATGGGACCAGTCGGCCAATATGCCGCCCAAGGGCAATGAGGCGCGCTCGCTGGCTCTGGCCGAGATGGGCGGATTGCTGCATCAGTTGGCCACCGAGCCGCAGCTGAAAGGCCTGCTGGAGCAAGCCGCTGCCGAGAATTTGGAGGCCGACCAGCGCGCCAATCTGCGCGAGATGGGCCGCGCCTGGCGCGCCTCCAACGCCTTGCCGCAAAGCCTGGTTGAAGCCAAGTCCTTGGCCAACTCGCGCTGCGAGCACGCCTGGCGCGCGCAACGCCAGGCCAATGACTGGGCCGGCTACGTCGAGAACCTGCGCGAGGTGGTGCGCCTGACCCGCGAGGAGGCCACGCTGCTGGCCGATGGCACGGGACTGTCGCGTTATGACGCCTTGCTGGACCTGTACGAGCCCGGCATGCGCAGCGCCGAGGTGGACCGTGTGTTTGGCGACCTGCGCAGCTGGCTGCCGGGCCTGATCCGCCAGGTGCGGGAGAAGCAGGCGCAGGAGACCACCCTGAAGCCGGTCGGCCCCTTCACGCAAGCGGCGCAGAAGAACTTGGGTCTGGATGCCATGCGCTTGATGGGCTTCGATTTCGAGGCCGGCCGCCTGGACAAGAGCAGCCACCCTTTCTGCGGCGGCGTGCCCGAGGATGTGCGCATGACCACGCGTTACCGCGAGGACGATTTCCTGCCCAGCCTGATGGGCACCATCCACGAGACCGGCCACGGCCGTTACGAGCAGAACCTGCCGCGCGAATGGCTGGGCCAGCCGCTGAGCCAGGCTCGCTCCATGGGCTTGCACGAGAGCCAGAGCCTGTCCTTCGAGATGCAGCTGGGCAGCCACCCGGCTTTTGCGCGCCTGCTCAGTCCCCTGGTCAGCCGCCATCTGGGCGAACAGCCGGCCTTTGAGCCTGGCAATCTGAATCGCCTGCTGACCCGCGTGAACCCGGGCTTGATCCGCGTGGACGCCGACGAGGTGACTTATCCGGCCCATGTGATCCTGCGCTACGAGATTGAGCGGCCGCTGGTCGAGGGCGAGATCGAGGTCGAGGACATCCCGGCCCTGTGGGATGCCAAGATGATGGAGCTGTTGGGTCTGGACACCCGCGGCAACTACAAGGACGGCTGCATGCAGGACGTGCACTGGGGTTGCGGCCTGATCGGCTACTTCCCTTGCTACACCCTGGGCGCCATGTATGCCGCCCAGTGGTTCGCCACCATGCGCCGCGCCATGCCGGACCTGGACGCCCGCATCGCAGCCGGTGACCTGACCCCGGTGTTCGACTGGCTGCGCGCAAACATCTGGCTGCAAGGCAGCCGCTTCGAGACGCCCGAGCTGGTGCGCCGCGCCAGCGGTGAGACCCTGAACCCGGCGCATTTCAAGGCGCATCTGCAAGCCCGCTACCTGGGCTGATCGACCTCAGCCTTCGCTGGGTCCGCTGGGCTTCGATCGAAGCCGCAAAAAAAGAGGGCGCCCCGTGGCCGGGGCGCCCTGAACAGTGCGTCTTCTGTCTTCGCTTGCGTTCTTGTCCATTCGCTGGGCTGCGACGGCGATTTGTGGACCTCGCCGCCCGCCCTGTTCCAACGTCGTCCTGGTTCTTCTACTTTCGCTCTCTCTCTCTTTGCATGACCACGCGCGAGGCGTGGCTGCCACTCAGGCCTGCCGCTGGCGACGGCGGGCCATGAATCCGATGGCGGCGAGGCCGCCCAGCATCAGTGCGTAGCTTTGCGGCTCTGGCACGGCGCTGGTGATGCTGACTTGGTCGAGCGAGCTGCCCAGCTGATCGCTGAGGCCGCTGGCACGGAAGTAGAGCGTGGTGGCGCCGCTGGCGGTGAAGTCAAACTGCACCTGCTTCCAGTCGTGGCTGGCGCCGCCATTGCCGCCGCTGACCGCGGTCCACTGTGTGCCGTCCAGGCTCCAGTCCAGACCGTTGCTGGCCTGGCCATTGCTCACCCGGTCGGCATAGAAAAAGCTCAGGGTGTAGCGCTGATTCGCCTGGGTGGCGACAGTCTGGAACATGCTGCTGTTGGCCGTGGTGTCCAGCTCCACGAAATTGACGCCATCACGGGCCAGGCCGACCACGTTGTTGCGCACCTCGATGCCGGCGCTTCCGCCAGTCCAGCCGCTGATATTGCTGAAGATCTCCCAGCGATTGCTGGAGTTGATTAGCACCGATTCGAAACTGCCGTTGAGCACCAGATTGCCGCCATCGGCCAGGCTCAGCAGGGGCGTGGCGAGCAGCAGGGCGGAGATGAGCTTCTTGTGCATGAGGGAGACTTCCTGGGTGCTGGGCCGCCGGTGCGGAGGCCTTGGAAGTCATTCTTGCGGAGTGGCACCCGCGGGAATACCCCTGCATGCAGGGGCTGCGCGGCCCGGGCGTGAAACCGGTCACGCCAAATGCTCAGGCGTGCCGGGCTTCCAGCAGGCTCAGGGCGGCGCGCAGCCGGCGCAAGGCGGTTTCGGTGCGGGTGGCGGCGGGTTCGCTCAACAGGCGCCGGCCCGGTTCCTGCAACACGTCCAGCTTGAGGCTGAGACCATGGCGCTGCAAGGCCACCTGCAGCTTGGGCGCACGGCGGCGCAGGCGCGCACGCGTGGTCTGGAAGGCATGTTCGGCCAGATGGCGGCGCTGCGAGTAGCTGAAGGTGTTCGCCAGGAACATCTCGGCATCGCGGTGGTCGGGTTCGAACAAGAGGATGTCGGTGGCCGGATGGGTGTGCTCGAAGCGCTTCATGCCCAGCTCCAGCCGGGAGTGGATCAGGGAGCGGAAGGTCTGGCTCATCACCAGGGGCAGGCCACCGTCGACCAGATGCGGAATCTGCCCGCCAGCCTCGGCGCTGGATGGCGGCACGCCGTCGCGGTCAGACTCGTAAGGCACGAGTGGGTTCAGGCAGATCAGCAGGTCCACGCCTTCTTGCAGCAGCAAGGAGGCATGCAGGGTCTTCTTGAGGGCGCCGTCCACATAGTGACGGCCGGCAATTTTGACCGGCGGGAACAAGCCCGGCAGGGCTGCGCTGGCCTGCACGGCGCGCGAGATGGGTACGTCGTCCCAGCCTGGCAGGCCGAAGGGCACGGCCTCGCCGCTGTCCAGGTCGGTGGCCACCAGCACCAGGCGTTTGCCAAGTTCGCGGAAATCATTGCTGCGCCCGGGCAGGGCGAACTGGCGGCGCACCTGGGCTTCGAGCGCGTCGCCCGAAAGCAGGCCGGTCGGCAGGGCGCGGCCCAGGCGTTCGAAGGCGCCGAGCAAGGAGCGGCCTTCCATCCAGTGGTCCCAAACGGCTGATTTCAGCAGACCGGGCAGCAGACGCAGGCGCTCGCCGAACTCACCCCAGGCCGGGTGCATGAGCTCGGCGGGGTCGAAACTGTCGGGCGCGGTGACGCTGTTTTCGATGAAGGCCGCGCTGAGCATGCGCGGGCTCATGCCATTGGCCAGGCCGGCGGCAATGAAGCCGCCTGCACTGATGCCGATGTAGGAGTCGCAATTGCAGAAGTCCAGACCCTCGATCGACTCTTCCAACGCGCAAAGCGCGCCGATTTCATAGATCGCGCCCAAGGGCCCGCCGCCTGCCAGAGCGAGGCCGATGCGGGGACGGCCGGAGCGGCGCGTCTGCTTGGCAGCCTGGGCGGGCGAGGTCGGGCGGCGATTGGGCATGCGGGGCTGGGGTCAGCGAAGCGGGTTGAAGATCAGGCTTGAGTACCGGTCTCGGCGCTGCCAGCGGCCGGGGCGGCGGGCGCTGCTGCGCTCACCGGGGCGGCGGCCTTCTTGGCGCGGGCCTTCGGTGCTGCAGCCTTGGGCGCAGCGGCGGCGGGCTTGGCTGCCGGCTTGGCGGCTGCCTTCGGTGCTGCCTTGGCAAAGGGCTGAGCCGGAGCCTTGACGGCCGCCTTCTTGGCGGCAGCCTTCACCGGGGCCTTTGCTGCGACCTTCGCCGGGGCTTTGGTGGCCGCCTTCTTGGCGGCCGGCTTGGCAGCTGCCTTGGCTTTGGGTGCGGCCTTGGCGGATTTGTCAGCCTTCTTGGCAGGGACCTTCAGGCCCAGGGCGTCGCTGAGGGCGTCGATGCGCTCGATCAGCTCGTCGATGTCCTTGGCAGCCGGCACACCCAGGCGCTTGAGCGCACGGGCGACACGTTCTTCGAAGATGGATTCCAGCTTGTCCCAGTGCTGGCCGGCCTTGCTGCCGACGTCGCCGGCCATGCCGCTGACCTTGCTGGCCATGGCGCCGAGCTTTTCCTCGGCGGCGGATTGTGTCTTCTTCTGCAAGTTCAGACCCTCCTTGACCAGGGCTTCAAACACCTTGCCGCCTTCGCCCTGAGCCTTGGAGAAAGCGCCCAGGCCGGCGGCCCAGATTTGTTGTGCGGAGTCGCGCACGCTCTGTGCCAGCTGGCTGTCCAGCAGGCCGGCGGGCAGGGCGCCGCCAAAGGCTCCATTGGAAGCGGAGTTCTTCTTGGCTGCCATTTTCTGAAGCTTCTTGACCATGTTGTCAGTCCTTGGGGGCGTTGGTTGGATTTTCGCCAGCCTTTGCCAGCGACAACTTCACTATAGATCGCGCCGCTGGCATTTGGCACCGGGGAAAGCTAGGCAGTACGCTCTACCTAAGAGCTGGATCAGCGCTTGTGCGGGAAAGCGCGCAGCGGCGGCGGCTTTCACTTGGTCAAGAATCCGCTTACAAGAGTTTTGCGATTCCATCAGCAGGAGACATGCACATGCAGTATTTCGTCACCGGGGCCACAGGCTTCATTGGCAAGCGCTTGGTCAAGAAGTTGCTGGCCCGCCGCGGTAGCACGGTTCATTTCCTGCTGCGCGAGGAGAGCCGGGACAAATTGCCCGAGCTGCTGGCCTTCTGGGGCCTGGCCAAGAACAGCCCCCGGGCGCTGCCCGTGCTCGGGGACCTAACGGGCAAGAAGCTCGGTGTCGCAATCGATGACATCAAGCGACTCAAGGGTCAGATCGATCATGTCTTCCATCTGGCCGCGGTCTACGACCTCAAGGCCGACGAGGCCTCGCAAGTCGCGGTGAATGTCGACGGCACGCGCAGCCTGGTCGAGTTTGCCCAGGCCATCGAGGCCGGCCATGTCCACCATGTCTCGTCCATCGCCGCCGCCGGCTTGTATGAAGGCGTGTTCCGCGAGGACATGTTCGACGAGGCCGAAGGCCTCGATCACCCCTACTTCATGACCAAGCACGAGAGCGAGAAGATCGTGCGCAAGGAATGCAAGCGGCCTTGGACGGTCTACCGCCCGGCCATGGTGGTGGGCGACTCCAGCACCGGCGAGATGGACAAGGTCGACGGGCCGTATTACTTCTTCAAGCCCATCCAGCGTCTGCGCCAGATCCTGCCGCCCTGGATGCCCTCGATCGGCCTGGAAGGCGGGCGCGTCAACATCGTGCCGGTCGATTTCGTCGTCAACGCGCTCGACCACATCGCCCACCGCGAGCGCAAGAGCGGCGCCTGCTTCCACCTGGTGGACCCAGTGGGTTACCGCGTCGGCGATGTGCTGGACATCTTCTCCAAGGCCGCGCATGCGCCCAAGATGAATCTGTTCATCAATGCGGCCCTGCTCGGTTTCATTCCCAAGAGCGTCAAGAAGGGCCTGATGGCGCTGGCGCCGGTGCGGCGCATCCGCAATGCGGTGATGAAGGATCTCGGCCTGCCCGACGATATGTTCACCTTCATCAACTACCCGACCCGTTTCGACTGCCGCGAAACCGAGGCCGCTCTCAAGGGCTCGGGCATTGCCTGCCCCAATCTGCATGACTATGCCTGGCGGCTTTGGGATTACTGGGAGCGTCACCTTGACCCCGATCTGTCCATCGACCGCAGCCTGCGCGGCGCTACGGCCGGCAAGGTGGTGCTGGTGACGGGTGGCTCCTCGGGCATCGGCCTGGCGGCGGCCAAGAAGTTTGCCGAAGCCGGCGCCATCACCCTGATCTGCGCTCGCGACGAGATCAAGCTGGCCGAGGCGGTGAAGGAGATCCGTGAGTCCGCTGGCGCGCAAGCCCAGGTGCACGCCTTCTCGGCCGACATCGCCAACGAGGAGAGCTGCGCGGCCATGATTGCCGCCATCAACGAGCAGTTTGGCGGTGTCGATTTCCTGATCAACAACGCCGGCCGCTCGATCCGCCGCGCCATCGAGAGCAGCTACGACCGCTTCCACGACTTCGAGCGCACCATGCAGCTGAACTACTTTGGCTGTCTGCGCGTGACCATGGGTCTTTTGCCTGGCATGGTGGCCAAGAAGAAGGGTCATGTGGTCAATATCTCCAGCATCGGCGTGCTGACCAATGCACCGCGCTTCTCGGCCTATGTGGCCAGCAAGGCCGCGCTCGATGCCTGGACGCGCTGCGCTTCCAGCGAATATGCGGACTTGGGAGTCACCTTCACCACCATCAATATGCCGCTGGTGCGCACGCCCATGATCGCGCCGACGCAAATCTACAAGAACGTGCCCACGCTGGCGCCCGAGGAAGCGGCCGATATGGTGGCCCAGGCTTGCATCGCCAAGCCGGTGCGCATCGCCACGCGTCTGGGCATCACCGGCGAGCTGATGCATGCCCTGGTGCCGCGTGTGGCGCAGATCGTCATGAACACCAGCTTCCGTATGTTCCCTGACAGCGACGCGGCCAAGGGCGCCAAGCCCGGTTCCAAGCCGCAGCTCTCAGCCGAGGCGATCGCCCTGCAGCAGATGATGAAGGGCATTCACTTCTGAGCGGCCACGCCGCTCCGGCTCAGGCCGCGAGGCCGATGCAGATCTGCGCGTGGCTGGGCCCGAGGTAACGCTCGAAGTCCACGCCATAGGCGCGCTGCGGGGCCTCGGCCTGCTCGAAATAGGCCCAGACCTCGCCCCAGGCCCGGATCAGGGCCTCCGGCAGCGGCCCCTGGGCTTCGAACACCAGGTAGAGCCCGGCCGGCACCTGCACCGAGCTGGCGCTGGTGGCGGCCGTGCCCTGGCCTGAACTTGCCTTGACTCCGGCCAGTACGCTGTATTCGCCATGGTGGCGGTCGGCGTAATCGAAGTAGGCGCCGTGCACATCGCCGTGCAGGCCGGCGGCGGCAAAGGCCTGCCACAAGGGAGCGATGCGGCCGCGCTCCGGGTTCTGACGGTCCATCTCGGCGGCATTGCTGGTGCGGCAGCTCAGGCCCTGGAGGGCAAAGCTGCTGATGGTTTCGAGTTGAGGCATGGGCGCGCGTTCCTTTTCAAGCAAGGCTTGAGGCAAAGCGCGCAGTGTCCTCGCTGTTCGCGACAAGGCAGGCTTCGATGTGCGCGTGTGTGCGTCAGCCGCGCATCGAGTTCTCGGCCGGGATGTCGCCGCCGCGAGTTCGGCTGAGGGCAGCGCACCGCGCCTCAGCGGCACCCGCTGTCGTCGCGAAAGATCGCCAGGGCCCTCACCAGCTGGTCGGCCTGGTTGCGCAGGCTTTCGGTCGCCGCGGTCGATTGCTCGACCAGCGCGGCGTTCTGCTGCGTGACCTGGTCCAGATGGGTAACGGCTTCGCTGACCTGACTGATACCGGTGCTTTGCTCCCGGTTGGCACCACTGATGCTGTTGATCAGCTGGCTGACCCGGCTGACCTGCTGCACGATCTCGCCCATGGTGTGCTCGGCATCGCCGACCTGGCGGGCGCCATGTTCGACCTTCTCCACGCTGTCGCTGATCAAG
>Ga0187845_1002078_pt1 | contig 11086 bp, 9 predicted proteins | sample SpaLakP09_SKY_68_FD_134515 | JGI IMG/M metagenome (GOLD analysis project Ga0187845, IMG submission 134515) | Oligotrophic lake water microbial communities from Sparkling Lake, Wisconsin, USA - SP09_SKY_68 | ecosystem: Environmental > Aquatic > Freshwater > Lake | place: USA: Sparkling Lake... | reverse complement strand
GCTCAGACAACCGTGCGGAGTCAGTTCTTGAAGTGCGCTGCGCGCACGGCCTCAAGACTTTCCGTTCCTCGGCGGGGCTAAAGGGGGTAAGAGGAATACCTCGTGGCGAACGGCTTTCGGGTTTGGCTGTTGGCTGTTGGGCTGTTTGGGGGCCTCCCCTTTTAAACCGCCGAGAAGCGCAGAAGCCCAGGGCGCGAGCTAAGCTCGCTTCGACAACTGACTTCGCGCAGTTGTTTGAACGGAGCGTAGCGAAGTGAGTTCTGCGCGAGCCCTGGGCTTCGAGCATCGCAGGGCAGCCCGAAGGGCCGGTTTTGCAGGGGAGAGCTTTTTGCCTACTTTTTGGCGGCGCAAAAAGTAGGTCGGCCGCCGGGACGAAAACCGAAGGTTTCGCCGAAGGCAAATCCCGGCTGGGCCTCACGCGGACGCCAACAGTCAGGCAGGGGAACCGCAGGCGGGACTGCGTTGGGGTTCATTGCATTCACCCCAACCTACCGAACTTAGGAGTTGTTCAATGGATCGAATTTTTTCGGCGCCACGTCAACCACATGACAAGGGCAGCCACAAACATGACCAGGAAAAATTGGTACTCGATCATTCGATAGGCGCCTTCGCCATCGCTGTGAGTGGCGCTCGAAAGCCAATGGAGCCACTTCCAATGGAACCATCCGTGCATCATCCAAAGGTTCCACGCGAACGCTGCGGCTATCGCCGCGACTATGGTGAGCAGTGAAAGATCAATGGCGATGCTCGCTGTGCGGCGGTTCACTCCGAGCCCGAACAGAAACACGAAGACGCCAAGAAGAATCGACCAGTAAGTGGTTGGCCAGAACACCGGGTTCCACGGTGCCGCCCAGCACTCGCCCGCAACCCAGGCAACCACGGCAACAACAGCAGCCTGGCGAAAGTGCGCATGAGCGCTCACAGATTCGCTCAACCCCTCACCTCACCCTGCCCCAACACCACCCACTTCATCGACGTCAACCCCTCCAACCCCACCGGCCCCCGCGCATGAAACTTGTCGGTGGAGATGCCAATCTCGGCGCCCAGCCCGTACTCGAACCCATCCGCAAACCGCGTGCTCGCATTGACCATCACGCTGGCCGAATCCACCTCGCGCAGGAAGCGCATCGCGTTCGGGTGATTCGTCGTCAGGATCGCATCCGTGTGATGCGAGCCATAGCGATTCACATGCGCTATCGCCTCGTCCAGCGAGTCCACCACCTTGATGCTGATCACCGGCGCCAAGTACTCGGTGGACCAGTCCTCCTCCGTCGCCGCCACAGCACCGGGCACCAGGGCCAGCGTCCGCAGGCAGCCGCGCATCTCCACGCCCTTGGCCTTGAATACCGCCGCGATGCGCGGCAGGAAGGCCGGCGCCTGGGCCACATGCACCAGCAGCGACTCGGTCGCGTTGCAGGGGCTGTACTTCTGCGTCTTGGCGTTGTCGACGACCTTGACGGCAAGGTCCAGGTCCACCTCAACGTCGACATAGCTGTGGCAGTTGCCGTCCAGATGCTTGATGACCGGCACCTTGGCCTCGACGCTGATGCGCTCGATCAGCCCCTTGCCACCGCGCGGGATGATGACGTCCACCCACTGCGGCTGGCTGATGAGCAAGCCCACGGCAGCGCGGTCGGTCGTGTTGACGAGTTGCACGGCGGCGCGCGGCAGGCCGGCTTCTTCGAGCGAGGCGCCAACGATCTCGGCCAGCGCCAGGTTGGAGTGGATGGCCTCCGAGCCGCCGCGCAGGATGCAGGCGTTGCCGCTCTTGATGGCCAGCGACGCGGCCTCGATGGTCACGTTGGGGCGGCTCTCGTAGATCATGCCGAACACACCCAGCGGCACGCGCATCTGGCCCACGCTGATGCCGCTCGGGCGGCGCTTGATGCCCGTCATCTCGCCGATGGGGTCGGGCATGGCGGCGATCTGCTCGCAGCCTTCGGCCACCGTGGCCAGCGTCTTGGCGTCCAGCTTCAAGCGGTCACGCAGCGGGCCGCTGAGCTCGGCGGCGCCGGCCAGGTCGCGGGCGTTGGCTTCAGCCAGCGCCGGGCCGGCTTCGCGCAGGCGGCGGGCCAGGGCCAGCAGTGCGGCGTTCTTGGCGGCCGTGGGCGCGGCGGCCATCAAGGTGGCGGCAGCGCGGGCGGCGCGGCCGAGGTCGTCCATGTAGGCAGTCAGGCTCATGGCGCTGATTGTCCCAAAGGGCGGCGCGGCGGCGCTTCGTGAAGGCCTTAGCGACCCTTGCTCACTCCACGTCCAGCGTGTACGTCACCGCCTGCGACATGCCGGGCAGGATGCCGCCGAAGTTCAGCGTGTAGCGGCCCTTCTTGAGCGGGCCCAGCGCCACGTAGAAGCCGTTGCCGGCGGCCCGTGTGTCGTCGTCCTCGGCGAGGTGGAAGCAGCGGCGCGTGGCCTGGCGGTGGGCGGCCAGGCCGTTGAAGCGCTTGCCGTTGACCTCCAGTACCAGCGCGTCTGGCGCGGGCGTCAGCTCGGCGGCGCGCTTCTTGAGCGAGGCGCAGGACTCGTCGGCGTCGTCGGGCTCGAAGGTGACGTAGTTGATCAGGGGGAAGAACAGCGTCTTGCCGGCCGGCACGCGGCAGCTGCGCACGGTGCGCGCCGTGCCGTAGGTGCCGGCCAGGAACCAGACCGGGCCGTCCTGCCCGGCGGCGCAGAAGCGGCCGTCGCGGTCGGCCACAGGGCCCTCGTCGTCGTCGAAGGACATCGCCCAGCGCCACCAGCGCTTGGACCATTCCTCCTGCGAGGCGCCGGCGATGGGCTTGGCCGGCGGGATCAGCGGGGCCGTCTGGGCCAAAGCCGGCTGGGCGGCGGCCAGCAGCAGCACCAAGGCAAATGGAGAGACGTAATGCATCGACTGCTTCCAACTTTCACGATTCGCGGCAGGCCGGCGCGAAGCCGCAGGCCCATCCAGCGGCCGCCGTGGAACCGGCTTTGCCGGGCCACCAGCGGCGCCCCCTCGAAGGGGGCCGGCGAAGCCGGTAGGGGGTGAGCTCATGACTAGCCGCCAAACATCATGCGGCGGGCCACCGCCGTCTTCAGCGGCGTGGCAAGTTCAAGCCCGGCGAGCGCCAGGCCGCGAAGCCCTGGCAGGCCTGGCAGGCGCCAGGCAAAGCTGCGGGCGAGGAAGTCCGTCGCAGCGATCATGGGCCAGCGGTCGGGGGCGCGCTGGCGGTCGATGCGGGCCAGCACGGTGTCCAGGTCGACTGCGGTCTCGGCCGCTTCGCGCAGCGCGTCCACCAGAGACTGGGCGTCGCGCAAGCCGAGGTTCAGCCCCTGGCCGGCCACCGGGTGCAGCGTCTGCGCCGCGTTGCCGATCCGCAGCGTGCGGCCTTGCAGCAAACGGGTCTCGGCATTCAGACCCAACGGGAAGCACTTCAGCGCCGAGATGCCCGTGAGCCGGCCGGCGACGGCGGGCAGTTGCTGCTGGATGACGACCAGGCGCTGGGCGTCGTCCAGCGTGGCGATATCGTCCTCGGCCTGAGGCAGGCACCAGACCAGCGCCGCGCGCGGGCCTTGCGCGTCGTCGGGCAGCGGCAGCAGCGCCAGCGGCCCGTTGCGCGTGAAGCGCTCGATGGCCAGGCCCTGCAGCCCCGGCGCAGCCAGGCGAACCGTGCCGACCCAGGCGTTCTGGTGATAGTCGCTGCGAATGGACTTGCGGTCCTGCTCGGCGAACACGCCGCCCTCGGCAACGACGGCGAGGTCGAAGCGCTCGGCGAGGTGGACTTCGCCGCTGTCCAGCTCCACGCCACCGGCCTGCGAGCGGATGGCGTTGACGGCCGTGCCGAAGCGGGTGAACAGGCGCTGCGGTTCGCGTGAGGCGACGTCCAGCCAGCGCTGCTGCAGCGGCGCCACCAGCGCGCCATAGGGCAGCACGGCGCCGAGCTGGGGCACGCCGAGGTCGGCCGCGCGGATGCGCACCTCGCCCGACACCGGCGACGGCGGTGCCTGGCTGACGTGCACGGTCTGGATGGCCTGGGCCACCTCGGGCCGCCAGGACTGCAGGCGCTGCAGCAGGCGAACGCTGCCCAGGTTGAGGGCCAGCGTGCGCGCATCGCCGCTGACGTCGCGGTCCAGCGGGCGGGTGTCGAAGAGGTGCAGGTTGGCCTGGGGCAGGCGCTCGGCGGCCAGCAGGGCAAGCGCCAGGCCGGCGGGGCCGGCGCCGATGACGGCGAGGTTCATGGAACGGGTCTCAAATGCCAACTGGCCGCAACGATACCCCCCAGCCCCGCGCGGGAGCCGCCGCTGCGATGGCCGCGGCCGCAATCGCGCCGGCCAGTGCCAGCCGCCCGCCACCGTGCAGGAAGTCTGCGGCCCACGTCAACGCCGTGCGGCTGCCGGGGGCGTGCGCGTCCAGCAGCAGGTCCCAGACCATGCCGGCCAGCACCACCGGCGTGTCGATCAGCCACAGCAGCAACAGCGGCCCCAAGGCCAGCGCCAGCCGCTTCAGCAGCACCGGCAGCGTGCCACCCGGCCAGCCCAGCAGCAACAGGCCGGCCAGCAGCGGCGCCTGCAAAACCTGGCCCAGGCGCAGCTGTGCGCTGGCAAAGCCGTCTGGATGCGGCTGGGCCCAATGTGCGCCGACCTGCGTGGGCCGCGCCAGCGTGACCATGGCCTGCACGCCAGGCAGCGCGCCGGGCGACTGGGCCTCCAGCATCAGCAGGCGAAAGTCCGGCGCCACCCAGGCGAAGACCCGGCTCATCGCCGGCAGGCTGGCGTCCAGCAGCACGCGCCCGCCGCCCAGCAGCAGCGCCGCCGGCAGCGCCAACAGCAGCACGAGGCGCCAGGCCGGCCGCATCAATTGGCGAAGCGCCGGCACACGAAGGCGAACAACGCGCCGGTGGCCAGCACCAGCAGCAGCGGCAGCAGCACGTCGTGCGCCGGCGCGAACCAGTCTGGCTGGCGGCGGTGCAGGACGAACAGCCCGACGATGCGCGCCTGGTTGAGCAGGAACAGCAGCGGCAGCCCGGCCACCAGCAGCGGCGCGCGCCAGACGCTGCGAATGGGAGCCACCAGCATGGCCGCCGTCCACAGCAGCAGCAGCTCGCTGCCCTCACAGCCGCGATAGACATTGAGCCCGCCGCCCGGCGCGACCAGCTCCGGCCCGCGCGCCTGGGCCCCCAGCTCCGGCGCGATCCAGCCCAGCAGCGCGGCCGCGCTGGGCACCGTGAGGGCTTCGATCAGCACCACCTCCGGCGCGCGGCCGGCCGGGCCGAGGTAGAGCGCCTGCAACGCCGCGAACAGCAGCACGAAGGCGGCCACCCGCCACGGCGGGCGGTGGCGGGCCAGGCGAGAGGCCAGGTCGACGACACGCTTGCGCATGGGCGCCACTGTCCCGCCGAATGACGACAGGCGCATGTCGGCCCGTGCCGAACGGACTGCTTGGGGCATGGCGGCTTGTCGTCAGCTTGTCGCCGCCGACTCCTCAGAATTCGTCATGTCCGCCCGTCACCACCGCCTGCTGGCCTGCCTGTTGTTGCCCTGGCTTGCGCTGAACGCGCAGGCGGCGGAGCTGACCGTGGTCCCGCAGCGGGACGCGACCATCTTTGGCGGCCCCGGCTATGACCACATCGCCGACGGCGCCGGCCCTCACCTGTGGACCTCGGTGCTCGGCAGCGGCGTGAAACGGCGCGCGCTGCTGGCCTTCGACCTGCGCGCCATCCCGCCCGGCGCCAGCATCGAGTCGGTTGAGCTGCGGCTGTACCAGTCCCGCGCGCGCGGCGACCACGAGGTGGCCGCCTACCGCGTGCTTGAAACCTGGGGCGAGGGCAGCTCGGATGCCGGCGGCTCGGGCAATGGCACCACCGCGATGCCCGGTGACTCGACCTGGGTGAACCGGTTTCACCCCGGCAGCCCCTGGCAGACCCCGGGCGGCAGCCGCGCCGCGCTGGCCAGCGCCGTCACGCCTGTCGGGGCGCAGAGCGGCACCTACACCTGGACGGGCGCCGGCCTGGCGGCCGACGTGCAGCGCTGGGTCAACGACCCGGCGCAAAACCATGGCTGGCTGCTGATAGGCGACGAGAGCGAGGAGCAGAACGCCAAGCGCTTCGAGAGCCGGCAGTTCGGCGTCAACAGCCCGCAGCTGCGCGTGGTCTACACCCCGCCCGCACCAGGCGGCGGCACAGCCGACATCCCGCTGCCGCTGTGGGCCTGGGCGCTGCTGGGCGGCGGCATGGCCTGGCACATCGGGCGCACGCGGAGCCGGGCGCGCGGGGCCGGCTGAGCGGCTTGACCCCTCGCATCGGGGGGTCAGGCGTAGTCCGTTCGGCAGGGGGCGCGACATGCGCGCACAACGCCGGCCGCGCAAATTCTCCCCATTCGCGGCCATCGCTGCCGCGAGTCCCCTGCTCGCTCAACTCTTTACTGGAGACGCCATGAAAGGCAAGTCGCATCCCACCAATGACGTGTCGCTCAACCCGTCGGGCAACGTCAGCATCCGTGACGTCATCGACCAGGTCGACAGCTCGCGCCGCCGCTTCGTGCAAGGCTCCATCGGCTCGGTGGCCCTGGCCTCGGCCGGCGGCCTGAGCCTGGCTGGCCTGGTTGGCACCGTGCAAGCCGCGCCCGTGGCGCCGAGCCTGGGCTTCCCCGGCATCGGCTTCGAAAGCATCCCGGCCGAGACCCGCGCCCGCAACGTCGCCGTGCATGGCGGCTCGGCCACCGCCGTGCTCGACCGCGTGACGGTGCCCGCCGGCTACAAGGCCGAGCTGTTCGTGGCCTGGGGCGATGCCATCCTGCCGGGCGGCCTGCCTTTCAGCGGCACGGCCGGCGAGACCGCCGCCGACCAGCTCAAGCAGTTCGGCGCGCACAACGACGGCATGCACTTCTTCCCGTTCACGGGCACTGACGGCAAGCCCACGTCCGATCGCGGCGTGCTAGCCGTCAACAACGAGTACACGCATGAAGAGCTGCTCTTCAGCGACGGCCAGGTCGGCGCCGGCTACACCCTGGCCAAGACCCGCAAGTCCCAGGCCGCCCATGGCGTGTCCCTGCTGGAAGCCCGCCGCGTGGCCGGCAAGTGGCGCGTCGTCAAGACCTCGCCCTATGGCCGCCGCATCACCGCCAACACACGCCGATGCGCATTTCCGGCCCCGCCGCCGGCCACGCACTGCTGAAGGCCAAGGAATTCGTCATCACCGACACGGCGACGACACCCACGGGCAACATGACCGACGGCACGACCGCCTACGGCACGGTCAACAACTGCGCCAACGGCATCACGCCCTGGGGCACCTACCTGACCTGCGAAGAGAACTGGAACGGCAACTTCGGCGGCACCGGCGCCGTCGACACGTCTGCCGTGACCGACCTCGGCAAGCTGAACCGCCGCTACGGCCTGGTGGCTGCCGGCTTCGGCTACCGCTGGCACACCACCGACCCGCGCTGGGACCTGACCACCAATCCCAACGAGCCCCACCTGTTCGGCTGGGTCGTGGAAGTGGACCCGTACGACCCGAAGTCGGTGCCCGTCAAGCGCACGGCGCTGGGCCGCTTCAAGCACGAGAGCGCGCAGTACGTCGTCGACAAGGACATGAACGTCGCCTTCTACCTGGGTGACGACGAGCGCAACGAGTACATCTACAAGTTCGTCTGCGCGGGCAAGTTCAACCCGACGAACAAGGCCGCCAACCGCAACCTGCTGGACAGCGGCACGCTGTACGTCGCGCGCTTCGACACCAACCTGTCGGGCCAGTGGCTGCCGCTGCTGCCCGGCACGGTCGGCACCAATGGCGTGGCGTTGCGCGACAACCCGAACTTCGCCGGCGCGAACGACGCCGAAGTGCTGGCCAAGATCCTCGTCAAGACCCGCATGGCGGCTGACGCCGTGGGCGCCACGATGATGGACCGCCCCGAGTGGACCGGCGCGCGCCCGCGCATCGGCGGCTTCGACGAGGTCGAGGTCTACTGCACGCTGACCAACAACAACCGCCGTGGCGCGGCGCCCGCGTCCAGCAACCTGGCCGACGGCAGCACCACGGCCGCCAGCGCCCGCCCCCCTGTCGACGCGGCCAATCCGCGTGAAGACAACATCTACGGCCACATCATCCGCTGGCGTGAGACGGCCAAGTCGGTGCTGTCCACGAGCTTCAGCTGGGACCTGTTCGCGCAAGCCGGCGACACCGCCACGGCCAAGGCGGCCAAGCCGACCAACGACTACAAGGGCAACTTGGTCGACACGCCCGCCGGCAGTGCCGACTTCGGTGCGCCGGACGGCCTGTGGTTCGACTACTTCGGCCGCCTGTGGGTGCAGACTGACCAGGTCGGCGACGGCTCGGGCGACTGGATCAACATCGGCGCCAACTGCATGGTCTGCGCCGACCCGAACACCGGCGAGATGCGCCGCTTCCTGACCGGCCCCAACAAGTGCGAGATCACCGGCGTGACCATGACGCCGGACGGCAAGACCATGTTCGTCGGCGTGCAGCACCCGGGCGAGGACGCCCCTGCCACCAACCCGACGCAGTTCTCCAACTGGCCGCAAAACCAGTGGAGCGTGGCTTCCGACGGCGTCACCGCCCTGCCCGCCGGCCGTCCGCGCTCGTCGGTGGTCGTGATCACCAAGAACGACGGCGGCGTGATTGGCAGCTAAGTGGCAGCTGATCAACAGCCGACTCCACCCTCTTTGAGAAAGAACCCCATGAAGACCTCTTTTGCACGCCTGGCTCTCGTGGCCACCCTGGCCGCTGCGGGCGCCGCCCACGCCGCCAGCATCGTGTCGCCGACCGCCACGTTTGCGCCGACGACCAGCCTGATCGACTTCGACGCCTATGACGGCCTGCAGGTCGCCGCTGGCGCACCGGTCCTGCTGAATGGCGGCAGCACCTTCTTCGTCTCCGACGCCGCGTCCGTGCTGGGCGCCAATGCGCAAGACCTGGCCGGCAACGGCCTGTGGGGCGCGCGCGTCGATGCGACGCCCACCGGTTCGGGCAACTTCCTGTCGTCCACCGGCCCGGTGCTGTTCGGCTTCCTGATCACCGGCCCCCAGGCCCAGGTCGGCGCCTACTTCAACCTGAGCCAGCCGCTGGATGGCGCCAAGGACGCAACGCTGACGCTGACCGCCTACAGCGCCGCCAACCAGGTGCTGGAGTCGTTCAGCTACAAGGTCGACACCAGCTGGGACAGCTACAACGAAGGCAAGTTCCTCGGCTTCAGCCGTGCCAGCGCCGACATCTACAGCTTCGGCGTGACCGTCAGCGCCGGCCAGTCGCTGGTGCTGGACAACCTGCAGCTGAGCGCCGCCCCCGTGCCGGAGCCGGGCAGCTTCGCCCTGCTGGCCGCCGGCCTGGCCATCGTCGGCGGCGTTGCCCGTCGGCGCGCCCGCCGCGACTGAACCGAAGACAACTGGGCAGCCGGCCCGACCGGCTGCAACCCCTGCTCCGGCAGGGCTTGAGGGCCGCGCGTAAGCTGCGGCCCTTTTTCATTGCTGCTGGATCCACTCATGCAATATCGTCGCCTTGGCCGTGCCGGCCTCCAGGTGTCCGAGCTCTCGCTCGGCTCGTGGGTCACGTATCACAACCAGGTCGACATCCAGGCCGCCACCGAGATGCTGGCGGCGGCGTTCGACGCCGGCATCAACTTCTTCGACAACGCCGAGGTGTACGCGCAGGGCCAGAGCGAGGTCGTCATGGGCCAGGCCTTCAAGGCGCTGGGCTGGAACCGGCTGGACTACATCGTCTCCAGCAAATTCTTCTGGGGCCTGGCGCGTGACGGCGTGACGGTGAACCGCAAGGACACGCTGAACCGCAAATACCTGATGCAGGCGGTGGACGCGTCGCTCAAGCGCTTCCAGCTGGAGCACCTGGACCTCATCTACTGCCACCGCGCCGACCCCAACACGCCCATCGAGGAAACCGTCTGGGCGATGAGCGACATCATCCGCCAGGGCAAGGCGCTGTACTGGGGCACCAGCGAGTGGAGCGCGGGCGACATCCGCGCCGCGTGGGAGATTGCCGAGCGGCACCACCTGCACAAGCCGGTCGTGGAGCAGCCGCAGTACCACCTCTTCCACCGCCGCAAGGTCGAGCAGGAGTTCGCGCGGCTGTACGAGGACATCGGCCTGGGCCTCACCACCTGGAGCCCGCTGGCCTCGGGCCTGCTGACCGGCAAGTACCGCAACGGCATCCCCGAGGGCAGCCGCGCCTCGCTGGAGAGCATGGCCTGGCAGCGCGAGAACGTGCTGGACAAGGCCAAAAACGACGCCGTCGGCAAGCTGGCCGAGATCGCTGCCGAACTGGGTTGCGACACGGCGCAGCTGGCCATCGCCTGGGCCAACCGCAACCCGCGCGTGTCCACCGTCATCCTGGGCGCCAGCAAGCTGGAGCAGCTGCAGCACAACCTCGGAGCGCTGGCCGTGACGCCCAAGCTGACGACCGAGGTCGTCGAGCGCATCGACGCGATCACCAAGCCGTTGGCCGGCTGATCCCTGTCAGCCTGCGGCCGGACCAGCGACCGGCACCCACACCCTGAAGCGGGTGCCCTCGCCCGGCGCCGACTGCAGTTCGATGCGCCCGCCGTGCTTCTGCACGATGGAGAACGACATCGACAGCCCCAGCCCCGTGCCCTGGCCCACCGGCTTGGTGGTGTAGAAGGGCTCGAAGATGCGGCGCTGCACCTCCGGCGTCATGCCGCAGCCGTCATCGGCCACCTCGATCCAGGCCCAGTCGCGCTCAGCCTGCGTGGCCACGCCGGTGGCCAGCGTGATGACGCCGCGGCGCTCCGTCGGCATGGCGTGCACCGCATTGACGATGAGGTTCATGAACACCTGGTTGAGCTGACCCGCCAGGCAGCGCACCGGTGGCAGCGTGCCGTACTGGCGCTTCACGTCGGCGCGGTACTTGACCTCGTTCATGACGACGTTGAGCGTGGACTCCAGGCCCGCATTGAGGTCGGCGTGCTGCCAGTCGGCATGGTCCACGCGCGAGAAGTCCTTCAGGTCCTGCACGATCTTGCGCACGCGCGACAGGCCGTCCTCGCTTTCGTTGAGCAGCAGGGGCAGGTCCTCGGCGAGGAAGTCCAGGTCCGCGGCCTTCTCCAGCGCGGCCAGCTCGGCGTCGGCCGGCCCGCGCGCGCGGGC
>Ga0187845_1002077_pt1 | contig 11090 bp, 10 predicted proteins | sample SpaLakP09_SKY_68_FD_134515 | JGI IMG/M metagenome (GOLD analysis project Ga0187845, IMG submission 134515) | Oligotrophic lake water microbial communities from Sparkling Lake, Wisconsin, USA - SP09_SKY_68 | ecosystem: Environmental > Aquatic > Freshwater > Lake | place: USA: Sparkling Lake... | reverse complement strand
TTGGCTTTACACATGATCAGGCAGCAAAAGCAGTCGGTAAATCACGTAGCGCAATTAGTAATTTATTGCGCTTAAGTCAGCTTGCAAAGCCAGTGCAAGCCATGCTATTGGCAGGCGATATTGATATGGGTCATGCCCGCGCTCTTCTCCCGTTGCCAGGGGCTAGCCAGGTGGCTTTGGCACAAAGAATTGCGGCGCAAGGCCTTTCGGTTAGGGAGGCCGAAAGAATGTCTACCGCTTTGGCGCGCGCTGGAGGACAAATCGGAGATAAAAAAGCCAAAACCTCTACAGAGCAAGGCGCCATAACCCGAGACCCAGATACGCGGCGCTTAACTCAAGAAATTGCCGATTTAATCGGTTTAAATGCTCAATTTAAGTTCAAAGGAAAAGGGGGGGAGTTGAGAATCCAATTTAGCCAGTTTGATGAACTTGATTCTCTGCTAAAAAAGTTAGGCATTGCGGCCGATGCCTAATACTTTTATTGGCAAAGCGAGAGATCTACAAAATTGAATAAAGACCAAAAGCTGCCTTCAAGGATCGACATTTGGGATGAATATTCTGAGGATGCCTACCGCACTTATAGCAAAGAAGAGATGGATGGTTTGCGCAAGGCAAACCCCAAGAAATTTGCATCCCTCAACAGCTGGTTTATTGTTTTAGCTCAAATAGTGATAACCCTGGCAATTGCTGGGGCTTGTTACATTTTTGGAGAAATCGGCAGCAGAATCGTCTATACTTACTCGGCTTTGGTTGGTGGTTTGATTGGATTTTTGCCCTCAACGCTGTTTTTATTGCGATTAGAGGCGGCAAAAAAGAGTTCAAAATCAAGTCCTGGCGGCTACTTAACAGCGGTGGTTTCTGGTGAATTAATAAAAATTCTGGCAACCATTCTTCTGTTTATTGGTTTTGCTCTAAAGCAGCCGGATTTAAAATGGATACCTTTGCTTGTTACCTATTTGGCCACGCTGAAATGTTATTTGATGGCGTGGTTCTGGAAGTAAAAAGCTTTATTAAACAAGGACTAGTTAATAGATGTCTAGCGAAGTTAACGCAGCAGTAAAGGCAGCCCATCACGTGGCCAGTGAACCGCTTACACCTACTGCTTACATTTCTGAGCATTTACAAAACTTAAACAACATTGGTGGGGCACAGACTTCCATCATCGATTTCAGCGTTGTTAACCTAGATACTATTTTTTGGACCTCGTTAATGGGGTTGCTAACAGTCTTTCTTTTGGTGCTTGCTGCACGTAAAGCCTCTCCAGGTGTACCTGGTCGCTTTCAATGCTTAATTGAGATGTTGGTCGAGATGGTTGAAAATCAATCCAAAGGGATAGTTCACGGTGACCGTTCTTTTATTGCACCGCTCGCCCTCTTCGTTTTTTGCTGGATCATCCTCTTAAATACCCTGGACTTAGTGCCGGTAGACTGGATCTTCGGCATAAATCAGTTTATTGGTAGTTTTGGAGTGCATGTACCACATCACAAAATAGTGCCGACTACCGACCTGAACGCAACTCTTGGACTGTCATTTTCGGTGCTCCTGTTGGTTTTCTATTACAGCTTTAAGGTCAAGGGTATTGGCGGCTTTGCTCATGAGCTTATTTCCGCGCCTTTCGGTGCTAAGTGGTACTTAGCACCCTTCAATCTTATTTTGAACATCATCGAATATGTTGCCAAAGGCGTTTCCTTAGGCATGCGACTTTTTGGCAATATGTATGCGGGCGAACTTATTTTCTTGCTAATTGCCCTCTTGGGAAGCATGTGGACTTTTAATTTGGACTTGTACATGCTGGGCTTCGTTGGCAACGTTATTGCTGGCTCCGCTTGGGCAATATTCCACATCCTAGTTATTTTGTTACAAGCATTTATTTTTATGATGTTGACTCTGGTTTACATTGGGCAAGCCCATAGTCACCATTAACTTTTTTATTTTTAACCTCACCATCAATACTTAGGAGTAAACATGCAAGCATTCTTAGCCAACATTCAAGGACTAACCGCTATCGGTATTGGCCTCATCATCGGCCTCGGCGCATTAGGAGCCTGTTTGGGCATTGGCCTAATGGGTGGTAAGTTCATTGAGGGCGCAGCCCGTCAACCAGAGTTGATCAACGAATTGCAAACCAAAATGTTCCTCTTGGCGGGCTTGATCGACGCTGCGTTTTTGATTGGCGTTGGTGTTGCAATGTTGTTTGCTTTCGCAAACCCACTGCTCGCAGTTATAAAGTAATTGTTTTGGCGTGGATGACCACTGTGTCATCCCACCGTTCTCAACAATACTGAAAGGAATATCGTGAATCTGAACGCGACCCTATTCGCGCAAATGATCGTTTTCTTTGTCTTATGGTGGGTAGTGGCTCGTTTTGTATGGCCACCACTGGTTAAGGCATTAGATGAGCGCTCAACAAAAATTGCCGACGGCTTGGCTGCTGCCCAGCGTGGAAAAGAAGAGTTAGCTCTTGCAAGCAATGAAGCAGAGTTAGAGCTGTCCAAGGCACGACAAGAAGGTGTTCAGCGTGTCGCTGAGGCTGAAAAGCGGGCACAAATGTCAGCAGAAGAAATTCGCACTAACGCGCAGGCTGAGGCAGCTCGCATCATCTCTCAAGCAAAGCAAGACGCAGATCAGCAGGTTGCTAGAGCGCGTGAAGTATTGCGCGCGGAAGTTGCCCTTCTTGCAGTAAAAGGTGCAGAGCAAATTTTGCGACGTGAGGTTGACGCAAAGACCCATGGCACATTGCTAGATCAACTAAAGGCAGAGCTCTAATATGACTGAGTTAGCCACTATTGCACGTCCATATGCTGAAGCGTTTTTTCAAAGCACAAAGCCTGCTGATCTTGCCTCTTGCTTAGATCAGTTAAACGAATTGGCCCAGCTTGCTGCTTTGCCAGAAGTTGCTATGCTTTCAAACAACCCTAAAGTATCTGCGGATGACTTAAGCAAGCTACTCTCGGGGATGGTGAAGACAAAGCTGGACGGCAGAACTACTAGCTTCCTGAGCCTTGTAAACCAAAACCATCGCTTAGCAGCTATTCCAGAAATTGCGCGGCAATTTGAGGCAATGAAGAATCAAAGCGAAGGTGCTGCAGAAGTAGTGATTACTAGCGCATTCCCATTAGAGGGGTCTGCGTTAAATGATTTGTTGTCAAGTTTGAAGAAGCGTTTTGGGGGTAAAGAATTGCGCCCTACTATCCAAGTTGACCCAGCATTGATTGGCGGAGTTCGCATTCAAGTTGGAGATGAAGTATTAGATAGTTCAGTTAAGGCTCAGTTGGCTCAAATGCAAGTAAGCCTTGGCGCATAAGTTATCCCAATTAAGAACATACGAAATAAGACCCAGGAGTAAGTAATGCAACTCAACCCTTCCGAGATCAGTGAACTGATCAAAAGCCGAATTAGCGAAATGGGTGTTGATTCCCAACTTCGCAACGAAGGCACTGTAATTTCAGTGACCGACGGTATTTGCCGCGTACATGGCTTATCTGGCGTTATGCAAGGCGAAATGTTGGAGTTTCCAAACAACACTATCGGCCTCGCATTGAACCTAGAGCGTGATTCAGTTGGTGCCGTGGTATTGGGCGAATACATCCACATTAAAGAGGGCGACCCCGTTAAATGTACCGGCCGAATTTTGGAAGTTCCAGTTGGCCCAGAATTGCTTGGTCGTGTTGTAAATGCACTTGGCCAGCCCATTGATGGCAAGGGCCCAATCAACACTAAGTTAACAGATTTTATTGAAAAAGTTGCGCCAGGCGTTATCGCACGCCAATCAGTTAGTCAGCCAGTTCAAACTGGCCTGAAGGCGATTGATGCAATGGTTCCAATCGGCCGCGGTCAGCGCGAATTAATCATTGGTGACCGTCAAACTGGTAAGACTGCAGTTGCGGTTGATGCAATCATTAACCAAAAAGGTAAAGGCGTTTATTGCGTTTACGTTGCGATTGGTCAAAAGGCTTCTACTATTGCTAACGTTGTTCGTAAGCTTACAGAATTAGGCGCAATGGAATACACCGTGGTTGTTGCAGCAAGCGCTTCTGAGTCTGCAGCAATGCAGTACCTCTCAGCATATGCTGGTTGCACGATGGGTGAATACTTCCGCGACCGTGGGGAAGATGCGCTGATCGTTTATGACGACTTAACCAAACAAGCAGTGGCATATCGTCAGATTTCTTTGCTTTTGCGCCGCCCACCAGGACGCGAAGCTTACCCTGGCGATGTGTTCTATCTCCACTCACGTTTACTTGAGCGCGCTGCTCGTGTAAGCGCTGAATACGTAGAAAAATTTACAAATGGTTCAGTAAAAGGCAAGACAGGTTCTTTGACCGCATTGCCGATTATTGAAACTCAAGCGGGTGACGTTTCTGCATTCGTGCCAACAAACGTGATTTCGATTACTGACGGTCAGATCTTTTTGGAAACTGACTTGTTTAACGCTGGTGTACGTCCTGCGATTAACGCCGGTATTTCTGTTTCACGAGTTGGAGGTGCAGCCCAGACCAAAGTCATTAAGAAGTTGTCTGGTGGTATTCGTACCGACTTGGCCCAGTATCGTGAATTGGCAGCGTTTGCGCAGTTTGCATCTGATCTTGACGAAGCAACCCGCAAGCAGTTGGAGCGTGGTCGTCGCGTTACAGAGTTGTGTAAGCAGGCTCAGTACAAGCCTTTGCAGGTTTGGGAAATGGCTGCCTCACTCTACGCTGTTAATAACGGCTACTTTGATGACCTCGAAGTGAAGAACGTGTTGCCATTCGAAAAAGGATTGCAAGATCATTTGAAATCTAAGTACGCTGACTTGGTTGGTCGTATTGAAGAAACCAAAGACTTGAGCAAAGATGACGAAGCGGCTTTGCGTGCTGCAATTGAGGATTACAAGCGCTCAGCCTCTTTCTAAGAGGGCTCGCATAAATCATGGCAAGCACAAAAGAGATACGATCTAAGATCAAGAGCGTACAAAATACGCGCAAGATCACGAAGGCAATGGAAATGGTCGCCGCATCTAAAATGCGTCGTGCCCAAGAGCGCATGCGTAATGCACGCCCTTATGCTGAAAAAATTCGGGAGATTGTTGCTAATCTTTCTAAAGCAAATCCCGAGTTTCGCCCTGCTTACATGGCAACTCGTGAGGTAAAGAATATTGGCACAATCTTGGTTACAACGGACAAGGGATTGTGCGGCGGGTTAAATACCAACGTATTGCGTCTAATTGCAAACCAAGTGCGCGAGATGGAAGGTAGCAGTGTTGGCATTGAATACACCGCCATTGGTTCAAAAGGCCTCCAGTTTTTGAATCGCTCTAAAGCAAAGCTGATTTCTCAAACAATTCAAATCGGCGACACGCCACATATGGATGTATTGATTGGCGCTATTACAGCCCAATTGGAGGCGTTCGAGCGTGGCGAGATTGACGCTGTTTATTTGGCGTATACCCGCTTTGTAAATGCAATGAAACAAGAGCCTATTTTAGAAAAACTCTTGCCTTTAGAGCCGGCGGCACTAACGCCAGAAGAGAAAGCCGGTAACTCTTGGGATTACATCTACGAGCCAGATGCGGAATCCATTTTGAATGGTCTGTTAAAGCGTTACGTAGAAGCAATGATTTATCAAGCTGTTGCTGAAAACATGGCCTCAGAACAATCTGCACGCATGGTCTCAATGAAGGCTGCCTCAGATAACGCTAAGAACGTGATTGGTGAATTGCAATTGGAATACAACAAAACGCGGCAAGCTGCTATTACTAAAGAGCTGTCAGAGATTGTTGGCGGAGCGGCTGCGGTTTAAGCGGTCAGCGTTTAGGAATACGAAAGAATTCAGGAATTAAAAGCGGAGAAATGCGATGAGTAACGGAAATATCGTGCAATGTATCGGTCCAGTGGTGGACATTCAGTTCCCACGTAACAAAATGCCAAACATCTATGATGCCTTGACATTAGTTGATAGTGGCGAAAAATCATTTGCTGAAAAAGGGCTGACCTTTGAAGTGCAGCAACAGATTGGTGACGGCGTAGTACGCGCGATTGCCATGGGCGCAAGCGATGGTTTGCGTCGCGGCATGGAAGTTGCTTCTACTGGTAAACCAATTTCAGTTCCTGTCGGCCCTGCAACACTCGGTCGCATTATGGATGTTTTAGGTCGCCCAATTGATGATGCAGGTCCGATTGCCACTGAAGAGCGTCGCGCTATTCACCAGCCAGCACCAAAGTTTGATGAGCTTTCCCCATCCGTAGACTTACTAGAAACAGGTATTAAGGTTATTGACTTAGTTTGCCCGTTTGCTAAGGGCGGTAAGGTTGGCTTGTTCGGTGGTGCCGGTGTTGGTAAGACCGTGAACATGATGGAGTTGATTAACAATATTGCCAAGCAACACTCTGGTTTATCCGTGTTCGCCGGTGTTGGTGAGCGAACTCGTGAGGGTAATGACTTCTATCACGAGATGAAAGAATCAAATGTTATCGACAAAGTGGCGATGGTGTTTGGTCAGATGAATGAGCCTCCTGGCAACCGTTTACGCGTTGCGTTAACTGGCTTAACAATGGCTGAAGCATTTCGCGATGAGGGACGAGATATTTTGTTCTTCGTTGACAATATCTACCGGTATACATTGGCAGGTACTGAAGTTTCTGCGTTGCTCGGTCGTATGCCTTCCGCTGTGGGTTACCAGCCTACTTTGGCTGAAGAGATGGGTAAGTTGCAAGAGCGCATTACTTCAACCAAAACTGGTTCCGTTACTTCTATTCAGGCCGTTTATGTACCTGCGGATGACTTGACCGACCCTTCGCCAGCAACAACATTTTTACACTTAGACTCCACAGTAGTGTTATCTCGTGATATTGCTGCCTTGGGTATTTACCCAGCGGTTGATCCACTGGATTCAACTAGTCGTCAACTTGATCCACAAGTTGTTGGCCAAGAACACTATGACGTGGCACGTGAAGTGCAAATGACATTGCAACGCTATAAAGAGTTGCGCGATATTATTGCCATTTTAGGTATGGACGAGTTATCACCAGAAGATAAACTGGCCGTATCACGCGCACGTAAGATTCAGCGTTTCTTGTCCCAGCCTTTCCACGTTGCCGAGGTATTTACTGGTTCACCAGGAAAATACGTACCATTGAAAGAAACTATCCGTGGTTTCAAAATGATCTGTAGTGGCGAATTGGATCACTTGCCTGAGCAAGCGTTCTATATGGTGGGTTCAATTGATGAAGCCATCGAGAAAGCTAAGAAGCTTTAATCGAACTCATCTAGGGAAATTATGTCAACCATACGCGTCGATGTAGTAAGTTCTGAGAAATCCATTTTCAGTGGGGAGGCTAAGTTTGTTGAGCTTCCAGGCGAGAGTGGCGAGCTTGGTATTTTACGTGGCCACACACCTTTGATTACACGCATTCGTCCAGGCTCGGTTCGTATTGAAAAAGCTGACGGTGATGAGGAGTTCGTTTTTGTGGCTGGTGGCTATTTAGAAATTCAACCTGATCACGTCACTGTATTGGCTGATACTGCCATTCGGGGTCATGATTTAGATGAAGCCAAGGCAATTGAAGCTAAAAAGCGCGCAGAAGAGGCTATGCAAAATCGCGATACTGACTTTGATATGGCGTTAGCCCAGTCAGAATTTGCAATGGCGGCAGCACAGCTTGCAGCAATTGCTCGCTTTCGTCGTAAAAAGTAAGAGTCGGATATTCTCTTGCTGTCAAACGATCGATTTTTAAAGGCCTGCTTGGGCGAAGCGGTTGATCAGACACCGCTTTGGCTTATGCGGCAAGCTGGTCGCTATCTTCCTGAATATAATGCGACCAGAGCAAAGGCTGGTAGTTTTTTGGGCCTTGCAAAAAATCCTGCGTATGCAACCGAAGTAACACTCCAACCACTGGATCGCTATCCACTAGATGCGGCAATTCTGTTCTCTGATATTTTGACGGTTCCAGATGCGATGGGTCTAGGCCTCAAATTTACTGCAGGCGAAGGCCCAAGCTTTGATCATCCCCTTCGCACCGAGGATGCAGTTAAAAAATTACGTGTTGCAGATATGAATCAACTCAAATATGTATTTGATGCTGTTTCTGAAATTCGTAAAGCATTAATTCAAGATGGTAAGCAACGAGTTCCATTGATTGGCTTTTCTGGAAGCCCATGGACGCTGGCCTGCTACATGATTGATGGTTCTGGTTCTGACGACTTTCGTCATGCCAAGACCATGATGTTCACCCGCCCAGATTTGCTAGAACATATCCTTGATATCAATGTGCAGTCAGTTGCGAACTATTTGATTGAGCAAGTAAAAGCAGGCGCACAGGCGCTCATGATTTTCGATACCTGGGGGGGCTTACTTCCAGATGGCTGGTACCAGCGGATGTCTTTGGCTGCAATGCAAAAAGTCATTGCATTATTACCTCGTGAATATGAGGGGCGTAAGATCCCCATCATCATGTTTACAAAAGGCGGAGGCATTTGGTTAAAAGATATGGCCCAAGTTGGCGCAGATGTCATTGCGATCGATTGGACTATGCGCTTAAGCCGCGCCCGCAAGGAGTTGTTAGATATTAATAAGCCTTTGACCTTGCAGGGAAATTTAGACCCCCTTATTCTGTTTGCGGAGCCGAAGCAGATCGCAGCAGCAGCATCAGAAGTTTTAGAAGATTTGGCCAGCGCACCAGCACTAGATCCTAAGTTACATTCTTTGGATGGCCATATCTTTAATCTAGGCCATGGGATTAATCAATTTACCCCCCCTGAAAGTGTGGCCGCCCTGTCTGAGACCGTGATTTCCAGGTCAAAAGCTCTACGGGCAAAGCGGTAATCACAAGTAATTGCTAACTTTTGCCAATATCTTGGTGAAAGTTATGCACAGATATGTGCAAAAAAAATAAATACAGTGAGATTCAAGAGAGTTGTGAAAGGTTACTTTTAGTAATCAATATAACTCATTGATTTATATATATATTTATAAAATTTCCGATCACAGGTGCAAAATACCATTCAAATAATATCGCCATAGATCCCAAAATCAGTGAATGATATCCACAGACTTATCCACAGGCCTAGACAGGCAGTTTAATAAATGACGCTTAATCCCATCGTGGTTCAGGTAGTAATTGATAAGCCCTTGGCCCAGGGTTTTGACTACCTATGGGATGCTGAAAAATTAGGCAAATTACCAGCTGTGGGGATTGTTGTTGAGGTTCCATTTGCCAGGTCAAAAGTAATAGGACTAGTAATAAAAGTAAGCGATCACTCCGAATATGAGTTAGCAAAGCTCAAATCTATCGATAGGCTTGCCCCACTTCCGCTACTTGATCCGGCAGTATTGAGATTGATGAATTTTGCTAGTCAGTACTATGTACACGCCTTAGGTGAAACTGTTTTGCCAAGCATTCCAAAGATGTGGAAAAAGGCGGATGAGTGGGAAAAAATCCCTAAAAAAATAGAATTAGCAGAGAAAAAAAAGAGCAAAGAAAAAGAACTTATCTCGGAAGGCTTGATTACGGAAGAGCAGTTAAATACCGATCAAAAAAAGGCACTGCAAGAATTATTAGCGGATGGTCAAAAAGACAATCAATTCAGGGCGATTCTGTTACAGGGGCAAACTGGAAGCGGTAAAACCGCCGTTTTTTTGAATTGGCTTACCAGCATTCTGAAAGAAGAAGAGGCACAAGTACTATTACTGGTTCCAGAAATAAATTTGACGCCTCAACTAGAAAGGCGTGTAAAGGCCTACTTTCCAGATAAGAGGATGGCACTGTTACATAGCGGCATCAGTGAAAATAAAAGAGGTGTTGCTTGGTATGAGGCAATGACTGGTAGAGCACAAATCATTCTAGGAACACGATTAGCCGTACTAAGCCCAATACCTAACTTACGAGCAATAGTTATTGATGAGGAGCACGATCCATCTTATAAACAACAAGATGGTACGCGTTATTCCGCAAGAGATTTAGCAATATGGCGGGCACATGATCAAAAAATACCAATCTTGCTGTCTTCCGCAACGCCATCACTGGAAACATGGTTAGCCGCACAATCAGGGCGCTATGAATACATCCGCCTAGATCAGCGTGCTCAGGGCGCAAGTTTACCTAATGTACATTTAATTAATACGCGAGACCCACAAAATCAATTCAGCCCTGGTGATATAGAGGCGCCCAAACAAAAAAGTTTAATCAGTAAAACATTGGTACGTGCAATAACAAAAAATTTAGAAGAAAAAAAACAAACATTAATATTAATCAATCGGCGTGGATATGCTCCAGTATTGAGTTGTTCTGCCTGCAGCTGGCTCTCTAAATGCACACAATGCTCTACCTATACAGTGATGCATAAGGCAGGCGCACTAGGCAAAAGATCAGTGTTGAGTTGCCACCACTGCGGATTGGTTAAGCCCATTCCTAGTTTTTGCCCTGACTGTGGAAATGCAGATTTAAAGAGTATGGGACATGGTACGCAAAAGTTAGAAGATGCTGTAGAGGAATTGTGGCCACAAGCAAGAGTATTGAGGGTGGACACAGATTCCAGCAGAAAGAGCAATGGAGCAGAGGCACTCTTTCAAAAAATTCATGATGGCAACGTTGATATTGTGGTTGGCACCCAAATGATTGCCAAGGGACATGATTATCAAAACATTGGATTGGTTGCTGTCTTAGATGCAGATAGCAGACTCTACTCTGCAGATTTTAGGGCGGCAGAAAGATTATTTGCGCAATTAGTGCAAGTGGCTGGAAGAGCCGGTAGATCGGGATCCAGTGGCGACAAGGGTGGTGATATTTACATCGAAACACAATATCCGGAGTCTCCAGTATTTCAGTACTTATTGAGGCATGACGTTGATGGATTTATGTCGTTCACTGCAAGGGAAAGAGAAGAGGCAAAGTTACCGCCCTACTCCTATCAAGCCTTAATTCATGCTGAAGGGAAGAGCATTGAGAAGGCAATTCAGTTTTTGAGTGAGCTAAAGGAGCGCCTAAAAAATAGAGGAATGATTACTAGAGAGCTGAAGGTCTACGATCCAGTGCCAAAGCCAGTCATGCGAGTAGCAGGAGCAGAGCGGGCTCAATTATTGATAGAATCAGCGAACCGTAAAACTTTACAAGAAG
>Ga0187845_1002074_pt1 | contig 11107 bp, 13 predicted proteins | sample SpaLakP09_SKY_68_FD_134515 | JGI IMG/M metagenome (GOLD analysis project Ga0187845, IMG submission 134515) | Oligotrophic lake water microbial communities from Sparkling Lake, Wisconsin, USA - SP09_SKY_68 | ecosystem: Environmental > Aquatic > Freshwater > Lake | place: USA: Sparkling Lake... | reverse complement strand
TGTGTCAGCGCCTGCGTTTTCAATTGCTTAATCGACATACCAATACGTTTAGCCTCTTCATTTAATTTTTCCTGAAGAGGAATTGCAATATCTGTCGCATTTAGTACTCGTTGCGCAGCTTGCTCTGACATACGGGCAACATAGTCCAGGCGATCACGGGCATCGGGTATGTCTGATGCCGCCCTTTCCAATAATTTGTCAAGTCCCAAACCGCGCAAACTATCATGCAGCAGACGAGTCATATGCCCAACTCTGGACAGAAGTTCTTCTTGTTGGGTACTTGTTGTATTTATAAGGTCTTGACTCATTTTGTCCCCAATGCCTCTTTACCTGATTATGCGCTCTTACCTAATTTTTCAAAAATTTTTGAAAGTTTTTCATCAAGTGTTGCTGCTGTAAATGGCTTCACAACATAACCGTTAGCACCTGCCTGTGCAGCTGCAATAATGTTTTCTTTTTTTGCTTCCGCTGTCACCATTAAAACTGGTAATTTTGCCAATGCAGGATCAGCACGGATGTGTTGAAGCATCGTCAGCCCATCCATATTTGGCATATTCCAATCAGAAATAACGAAATCAAAATCACCATTTTTCAATTTGGCCAAACCCATTGCACCATCTTCAGCCTCATCAACATTTGAATAGCCAAGCTCCTTTAACAAATTTCTAACAATGCGGCGCATAGTAGAAAAATCATCTACAACTAAAAATTTCAGATTTTGATCAGCCATGAATTACTCCACTATTTCTTAAAATACGGTTATTAGTATTATCGGTTAAATTAAGGTAAAACGGGATTAAAATTGCCACAAAGAATTTTTCAAAGCAATTAAACCCTCAATGCACGACCACCTTGTGTTGCGAGGTAATGCAATACCTTTACAGGCAATTCATTTAATGGGGCAACTTCATGCGTAGCACCAATCGCAATAGCTTCTCTTGGCATACCAAATACTACACAACTCGCTTCATCCTGAGCAAAGTTATATGCCCCGGCATTTTTCATTTCCAACATGCCCGAAGCACCATCTTTCCCCATACCGGTAAGGATAACGCCTACTGCATTTTTACCCGCGCATATCGCAGCGGAACGAAATAAAACATCGACAGAAGGACGATGCCGATTTACTGGGTCACTAGAATCCAGTTGCGTCACATAGTTAGCACCGCTACGTGCCAATAGTAAATGGGAGTGCCCTGGTGCGATGTACGCATGCCCAGGCAAAACACGCTCCCCACCCGTCGCTTCAGAAACCGAAATCTTACACAGACCATCAAGTCGTTTTGCAAATGATCTCGTAAAACCTTCCGGCATATGCTGAGTAATTAAAATACCAGGACAATCTGAGGGCATTTGCATCAAGAAGCTTTTAATTGCCTCAGTGCCTCCAGTTGAAGCTCCGATAATAATCAGTTTTTCACTACTTGTCAGAGGGTTTCTTAATTGAGGTAAAGAGCCATGCTGTGCTTTAGTTGCATCTGCCGCAGTCAGAGTTCTTGGTCGAATTCGCGCCTTAGATGCAATTCGAATTTTATCCGCAATTAATTCCGTGTACTCAAGCATTCCACTTTGAATAGAAAGCTTTGGTTTAGTAACAAAATCAACTGCTCCCAATTCAAGAGCTCGCATCGTAATTTCAGAACCGCGATCCGTTAACGATGAAACCATAATGACAGGCATTGGCCTGAGGCGCATTAGGCGCTCAAGAAAGTCAAGCCCATCCATTTTCGGCATTTCAACATCCAAAGTTAACACATCAGGATTGGTCTGCTTGATCAACTCACGGGCAACTAACGGATCAGGCGCAACGCCAACAACCTCCATATCAGGCTGACTTCCTATGATTTCACTCATTACACTACGAATTAGCGCAGAATCGTCAACGATCAATACTTTTATTTTCATTATTTCCCCCTTATCTCAAACCAGCTTCAGGGACTCAGTTATTTTCAAAACAAATCAACCTCACCACCAACCGATGTTGATTTCAAACGGCTTGCGTAATCCTGTTCGCGTTTCCTTAGTGTATCGTTGTGTTCGACTTTTAATTTCTTAACTAAAACTTTACCTGTTTTAGGAAAAAAATAGACTTTTCTTGGATAAATATCATTCAAATCTTCGGCGATAACACGCATACGCTCGGCCTTCAGATAGTCGAGTACAAACTTAGCATTTCTTTCACCGACGTTAATTGCTGTGAATCCCCTCAACACATTGCCGCCACCAAAAACCTTGGCTTCCATGTTTTCACGCTTAGCGCCGGCTTTTAACAATTCATTAATTAAAACTTCCATTGCATAAGTACCATATCGCATTGATGCAGATACTGGATTATCTGCATCTCCACCAGTATCAGGAAGCATGAAGTGATTCATCCCCCCAACGCCTGAAACACGATCGCGAATGCAGGCAGAAACACACGAGCCCAGCACCGTTACAATTAACATGTCTTTGTTAGTAAAATAGAATTCGCCAGGCAAAATTTTTGCCGCATCACAGTCAAATGTTCTATCGTAATAAACATTTGTAGCAAAATGCTCTTCACTTAATTGACTCATAGGCTACCTTTATGCATATGGCTTGGCGTTTTTCCATTAATACGCGAACCAGATAACTCATATACTGTTTTACCCCTCAATTTAAAATCATCTGAGACGTATAAAAAGTTTTCAGAATGTCCGGCAAACAATAACGCATCAGGCTTCATCAATGGAACAAATTTTTTGAGAATCTTTCCTTGTGTTGGCTTATCGAAGTAAATCATTACATTGCGACAGAAGATAGCATCAAATTCCCCTTTTAAAGGCCAACTATCTGCAAGTAAATTCAACTGCTTAAAAGTAATCAAATCTCTTAATTCCTGCCTGACACGAACAAGACCCTCTTGAGCACCTTTACCTTTAAGGAAAAATTTTCTTACGCGATCAGACGAAAGCTTTTCTATTCTTTCAATGCTATAAACACCTTTGGATGCTGTATTCAAGACGTTCGTATCAATATCGGTTGCAACAATTTGCGCAGGGGGGCGCAATGTACCAAAGGCCTCACACAAAGTCATGGCTATAGAATACGGCTCCTCTCCGGTCGAGCTAGCTGAGCACCATATCTGCACAGGATCTGTGCGACTCTTAACGTGTTCCAACAATATCGGGAAATGATGTTCTTCTCTGAAGAATGAAGTCAAGTTTGTAGTTAAGGCATTAGTAAATGCCTCCCACTCCTCGCTATTCTGTTCACGCTCCAATGTATTAAGGTAATCTGTAAATGTGTTAATGCCTGTCGCTCTTAGTCTTCTGGCAAGACGGCTGTAAACCATTTCTTGCTTACTATCTGCCAGCGATATGCCTGCACGTTTATAAATTAGGTCTCTTACCCGATCAAAATCCCGAGGATTAAAATCAAACTCTTTCGAGGTCTCCGATCTATCTTTTTCGGCCATTTTAATGATTACTCGCAATGTGATATTTAATCCGAATCTAATGTCAGCATACAAAATACAGAACACTGTTTACTGTCAAATCCCGGATAAATAGACTGTTTTATATGCTATCTGTTTGATACATTCTCATATCTAGCAAATAACCACGGGCAAAACTCTTAGAGCATCAATATTCAGTTTTTAATACAGCCGAAATACAATTAAGAACGTTTCGTCATCAAGAAACGTGATCCACCAAACCCATCTCAGGACTTGACATTAGTTTATCAATATCCACCAAAATCAACATCCTGTCATCTAATGTACCTAAGCCAATCAAAAAGTCAGTACTAAATGTTGTTCCCATTTCAGGTGCAGGACGAACTTGATCTGGCCTTAATGTTGTGACGTCAGACACGCTATCAACAACCATCCCAACGATTCTGCCTTCAATATTAAGAATAATCACAACGGTAAATTGATCATACGTCGCAGTACCGAGATTAAACTTGATACGCATATCCACGACAGGAACAATAATCCCACGTAAATTAATCACACCTTTCAAAAAATCTGGTGCATTCGCAATACGCGTTACGGCTTCATAGCCGCGAATTTCCTGCACTTTTAAAATATCAATCCCATATTCTTCATTACCTAATGTAAACGCCAGATATTCACTACCTGTAATATCCGTAGTATCTGAAGAATTTTTCTCAGTTAAGGTTTGCGACATCTTCCTTCCTTTGCATCAATGTTATTCAGATCATTTGACAGAGCGTAGCAATGCAGATACATCCAGTATCAATGCAACTCCACCATCACCAAGAATGGTGGCACCTGAAATTCCTGGAATCTTCTTATAGTTAGACTCTATATTTTTAACTACAACCTGTTGCTGCCCGACTAAATCATCAACAAACAGTGCAGCCTTTTTCCCATCTACCTCAACAATGACCACAATGCCGTCAGACGGCTCAATATACTTAGGCTCAAGTGCGAATTTCTGATAAAGAGGAATCAGAGATAAATATTCATCCCTGACCTTAACCACCTTGCCCTTGCCATTGACTTCCTTAACATCCTCTTTCGCTGGCTGCAAGGACTCAACGACAAAACCAAGTGGCAAAATATAAATTTCCTCACCAAGCCTGATCGACATCCCATCCAATATTGCAAGAGTCAATGGCAAAGAAATAGTGATCGTAGTTCCATAGCCATGTGCAGAGCGAATATCAACCACACCACCCATGGCGGTAATATTTCGCTTCACAACATCCATGCCTACACCACGTCCAGATACATCCGTCACAATTTCTGCAGTAGAAAAACCTGGTGCAAAAATCAATTGCCAGACATCTGCATCGGGCATGTTATCTGGCGCAACTAATCCATTTTGGCGAGCCTTGTCCAAGATTTTTTCTCGGTTCAGTCCACCGCCATCATCACTAACCTCAATAACAATATTACCGCCCTGATGAACGGCCGATAATGATAATTTACCAGTATCACTCTTACCAGCCTGAGTTCTGATCGCAGGCATTTCAATCCCATGATCAATACTATTTCTGACTAAATGTGTGAGCGGATCAACGATTCGCTCAATGAGCCCCTTATCCAATTCCGTTGATGCACCATAAGTCAGAAACTCTACTTTTTTCCCAAGTTTAGTAGCAAGGTCTCTAACCATTCTAGGAAAACGAGAAAATACATAATCCATTGGCATCATGCGAATAGACATAACAGCTTCTTGAAGATCGCGTGTATTTCTGGTTAGATGCGCTACGCTACTAAGCAAACGTTCATGTGTAATAGGATCCAGTTCTTGTGTACGCTGCTCAAGCATAGCTTGAGTAATTACAAGCTCACCAATCAAATTAATTAATTGATCAACTTTCTCAATACCAACCCGTATCGTTGAAGATTCTTGAGAAAGATTATTTTTTTCAATTTCTTTTTTAATGACAGGCTTTTTATCTGTTTGATTAGTGGAAGCGACTATTGGAGAAGAATTTACACTAACAGGAAGAGGTACTTGTGTTGGCTCCGGCGCACTAACCGAGGGAAACATATTTTCAATTGGCTCGAAAAAACCATACCCCAAATCTTCTTCAGATTCGGTAGTTTTTTTATCGGCATGATTATCTATATTTGACTCATCAGTAATTGTCAGACAATCCGGATTTAGAATAAAAGAACAGATAGAAATAATATCGTCTTTACCTTCATTCGTTTTCAAATGCAGTGTTATCTTTCCCCCCTCATCTGGCAGGCGAGAAATAGCACCAAGCAAACCGAGTTCAGCAATTAATGCACTTGCGTCATCCTGAGCGATATCTGGCATTTCAATCTTAAAAGCCGATTTCAATTCAGCAGTATCACTACCCACTTCAAAAGAAGGTGTTGCGATCGGTGTAGTTATGACAGGAACAACATCATGAGACAATGATTGCAATAACATTCGGACATCAGCCACAGCATCTTGATCGACAGGAGTTCCGAGACGATGTCCATCTAACTGCATTTTAAGAATATCTTTTGCTACCAGAAATGCATCCACATGCTCCGATGTTAACGCCATCTCTCCTTTGCGAATTTTATCAAGAAGGGACTCAAGAATATGGGTAACTTCTGTCATATCCGTCAACCCAAAGGTTGAAGCCCCACCTTTTATTGAATGTGCAGCGCGGAAAATAGCATTGAGATCCTCAGGATCGGGAGAGGAAACATCGACTGCAAGTAACAGTTTTTCCTTTTCAGCCAAAAGCTCATCCGCCTCGTCAAAGAAGACTTGGAAAAACTGACTCATGTCAATCGTCATTATTACGCTCCGAGAATTACATTGGCATACCTAAAATTGAGGCACTCATCCAATAACTTTTTTCACAACCTCTGTTAACTTCTGAGGATCAAAAGGCTTCACTAACCAACCATTTGCCCCAGCCGCACGCCCCTTAGCTTTCATATCATCACTAGACTCCGTCGTCAGCATCAGGATTGGTACGCGCTGATAAGTAGCAAGCCCTCTAAGTGATTTAATCAGAGTTAAACCATCCATTCTTGGCATATTCTGATCAGTCAGGACTAAATCAACTACCTGATTTTTTGCTTTCTCAAGTCCATCCTGACCATCTACAGCTTCAATCACCTGATATCCGGCAGCTTTCAAGCTGAATGCAACCATCTGCCTCAATGAACCAGAATCATCAACTGCTAAAATTGTCTTGGCCATAATTACTCCGATTTCCGATGTTAAGGCGCTATGCCTCGATTATTAGAATAATTCAATATCGCCACTATCAAGATGTTTCTGATGAACGGCTTTTCTTAGTAAATTTTTTAAATCTGCACTTTGCTTTTCCAGACGAGAAGTCGTTTCCCTCAAAAGAAACGCAATGTCGTCAGTTTCACTATCCTGAGACATGTCTTCACCAGCCACACCTAATACGTTCAACACCTCTCTTAATCCCTCGCAACGCTGCATTGTGCGAGAAATTAGCTGACTGGTCAGATCCTGAAATTGCAAGCAGGTAACAGCCGTATTAATATGCTGTTCAATTTCAAGTTGAATATTTTTCAAACGATCAACACTTGCATCCGGCACAAATCCCGAATGAATAACAAAATCAATCTCGTCATGCTCCTTGGAAACTGCCGTATGTAAAGCCATAAAGCTAAAACCCAATTTCTCGATTGCCTCTCCGAGCAAAAGTGCAGTCTGTGCCAAATCAGTTTCTACCTCTGACAAATGTGCACTGCCATGATCAGAAACTCCTGACAACAATTGTTTAACTTGAGGCCCCAACCTTTTCTTTTTGGACATCTTATGCATCCCATATGCGTAATTTGTTCCCCGATATTCAGTCAGGTTTATTTCTCGGATTTTACTGTTACCTCAGTACCAGAATCTGCTTGCTTTGTAACTTCAACAGTACCACCGTCTTGAGATGCCGACTCTTCTGCTTTTTTATTCATTACAATAATACTGATACGCCGGTTAATAGGATTCAAAGGATCCGACTTATCAAATAACACCGAAGATGACAATCCAACAACGCGCAATACTTTGGATTCGTCCATACCACCATAAATCAACTCACGTCTGGAAGCATTTGCTCGGTCTGCAGAAAGCTCCCAATTACTATATCCCTTTTCTCCCAAACCATAAGGTGTGGCATCGGTATGACCAGACAGGCTAATTTTATTAGGCACATCATTGAGCGCCTTGCCAATTTCATGCAAAATTTCCTTAGTGTAAGGCTGAAGATCTGCTTTTGCGAGAGCAAACATTGGACGATTTTGTTCATCCACCATCTGTATCCTCAAACCCTCCGTTGTAATATCAAGCAACAACTGTTTTTTATATTGTTTCAACGTTGGATTTGACTCTATAACACCTTCAATTTTCTCTTTAAGCACTTTTAAACGCTCAGCTTCAACCTTTGCAAGTGAGGCTTCCGCAGCCTGAAGGTTATAGGTTTTCTTTTGGGCATCAATATCCCCCCTCTTGTTCTGCCCTTCTCTTAAGCTAAGATCCTTCCCACCTCCCTTAATGACACTGGAGCTGTCGCCACTACCATCACCACCAGCCATTGCCACTTTTAGAGGTGTTTGAAAGTACTCAGCGATTCCCTGCAAATTTCCTTTTGCCGTTGAACCTAATAACCACATCAGCAAAAAGAAGGCCATCATTGCAGTAACAAAATCTGCATAGGCAATCTTCCAGGCACCACCATGATGACCGCCGGCTGTTTTTTTAATTCGTTTAACAATAATTGGCCGAAGTTCTTCGTTTGCCATAACAGATAATGTCCTGCGAGTTGCGTTATTTGGACTTCGATTGCTTTATATGCTCTTCAAGCTCACTGAAAGTTGGTCGCTCTGTCGAATAAAGTACTTTTCGACCAAACTCCACTGCCAGAGCCGGAGCATATCCATTTAAACTAGCCAGCAAAGTCACCTTAATGCACTGAAAAGTCTTTGACGATTCATCAATTTGCTGCTCCATCAAACCAGCAAGTGGGCCAATAAACCCATAGGCAAGCAAAATACCAAGGAAGGTACCTACCAGAGCATGGGCAATCAGAATACCAAGTTCAGACGGTGGAATACCTACCGATTCCATAGTATGAACAACCCCCATAACTGCGGCAACAATACCAAACGCAGGCAAACCATCTCCCAGTTTTGCAATGAAATGAGAAGGAACAGCAGCCTCATGATGATGAGTTTCCAACTCATTATCCATCAAATTCTCAATCTGAAAAGCATCCATATTTCCTGAAACCATCAGCCTAAGGTAGTCACAAATAAATTCCATTAAATGATGATCATGCACAATGGCTGCGTACTTACTAAACAGCGGACTTTCTTCGGGCTTTTCAATATCTCCCTCAATGGACATCAGGCCTTCCTTACGCACCTTAGTCAGCACATCAAATAACATTGTCATTAGCTCCATATACAACGCCTTTGTATATTTGGAGCCTTTAAATACGCTAGGAAAAGCCTTTAGTGTTGCCTTTAAACTTTTAGCATTGTTGCCCACCAAAGAAGCACCCACTGCCGCACCGCCAATCATTAGTAATTCCAATGGCTGAAACAGGACAGCCAAATGCCCACCTGACATAACGAAGCCGCCAAAAACGGATCCCATAACTACAATATAGCCAACGATGACTAACACAAAAAAGCACCCCTTCTAAGGAAAACTGGATACATATCAATTATCTCAATCATATCAGCCTGAACCATAGGAAACACTAGTATTTACAATAATTTGGTGGAACTCTCTTAAAAATCCTCAGAGAAAATGCTTTAAATCAAACACTAAATATGCCATACATACAGACTGCAACCCTCGCAATCAACAGGAAATACAAAACTAGGTTCTTGGTCAAGCACAGAAAATTCATAGCTGACAAATATTGATCCTGGTCGCATTTCCGCCATAGCCTTACTCCACACATCCGACATCACAACTGGCGAGAGATAAGCAAAAACAATATCGAAATCAGAAAAATTCAGTCTTTCATAATCCTGCAGCTTTACACTGACATTCTTCTGTCGGCAAATAGCTATTTTTAGCTTACTAACCATCCATGGCAATATTGCAACCTCAACTCCACAGAGCTTCCACCGGCTTCGCAATTTTGACAAGCCGAACAATAAACCAGCAAAACCACTGCCCACATCCAAAAAACATAAATCCCGATCAGAATTTGGAATAATTTTGAGAAGCAACTCGGGGAGTACCGATGAAGATGGATAATAAGGAACCCTGGTTCGCAGAGTAGAACCAAAAATGACAAACAACACAGAAAATGAGCAAAAGCTAATCCAAGGCGGCAATTGAAAATACAAACCAAACGCCAAGGCAACAGGAAAAAGAAATTGAATAAGACACCACCACCACTCCCCTCTAATTAAGAATATAAAAATAGACGAAAGTGAGCAGTGAATTAATAGAAAGAGATAAAGAGGAAGTATCCAGCCAAACGAATACTGTATCAAGAATGACACTATTGCAGTGAAGAAAAAGACCCCACACTGAACAATAAAGGCTTGCAACAACGGAGATGTAGATTTTTTTCTCCGGCTTGGATTGGGGCATACGCTACGATTTGAGGTTGCCAGATCCAAAACTACTCCCAAGCTATATTAAGCCACCATTTCCATAGCAGCACTAAATTCTTTAACTTTTTTAGTTTTGCCAGCCCTAGATGGAACATGACAAAGACCACACTTATAATGATCATTCAAATCCAACGAATGCGCAACAAAATGCCCACCACATTCACAACATTTTGCAAATGTTAGCATTCTCCCCTCGAAAAACCTCACCAATGTCCATGCACGAGTCAACGACAATACTGCATCATCAACAGGAACACCACCAACCTGCTCAAGGTAGAGTCGATATGCTTTTACAATCGCCTCAATACCTGATATCTCTGCATGCTCGTTCAAATACTTATAAATATTCATAAACAATGACGAATGAATATTTGGCTGCCAGGTAGTAAACCAATCCGTGGAAAATGGCAACATTCCCTTAGGAGGAGACACTCCCTTTAGTTCTTTGTAAATCTTCAATAAACGCTCACGAGAAAGTGAAGTTTCAGACTCCAACAGTTGTAACCGAGCACCTAGATTAACCAATTCAATTGCCAACTGAATTTCATTCGCCTCATTCACTACGCTTTTACCAGCCATCACAACCTCCAGTTTTCAATGAACAAATTACTCAATGAATTTCCTCAACAGGTTGCCCAGCCATCAAAATAGCAGCATGAGAATGAGCAAGAGCTCTTTCTTTATTGTAATTTGTCAACATACACAAAATAGAGCTATCTTCAAACCTGAAACGCGCTAACATCATGTTAGATCCGGCAAGTTTAAGTATTTGGGAATTATTTAAACCCTCGATTAAATCCGCAATTTCCTTACCAATTCCAAGACGGAAGATAGCAGTAGCCTTATCTGCACGAATCATTTGTTGCGCAAGCATTAAATAACTCAGATTTGCATCCCGGATTTCAGCCATCATATCGTTCTGTGTCATGTTTCTACCCTCCAGTCTTTTTTTCAAAAGGCATGTTTCGTTGCCAGTGAGACACATTGTGATTGCTACGAAAAAACGCTGATATAGGGAATACACGGAGATTTCTTACGGATAACACGGAGATA
>Ga0187845_1002068_pt1 | contig 11121 bp, 9 predicted proteins | sample SpaLakP09_SKY_68_FD_134515 | JGI IMG/M metagenome (GOLD analysis project Ga0187845, IMG submission 134515) | Oligotrophic lake water microbial communities from Sparkling Lake, Wisconsin, USA - SP09_SKY_68 | ecosystem: Environmental > Aquatic > Freshwater > Lake | place: USA: Sparkling Lake... | reverse complement strand
TATAAATATTATAAGTCGATTTTGGCAGACGCCCTCTTTTGGGGCATCTTTAAATGTTAGCTAGGTTAATTACCTGTTATCCTAAAGAAGGTATTTTTTTTCTCAAATAATCTTTTAATAAAGAATTCAATTCCATGCTTATTAAACTGAAGTCAGAGTACTTGCAAAGTTTTTGGTCACTTAAAATTAGTTGTATGGGGATTATTCTTGTAATCTGCACGGGATGCAGTACGGTGGCTATTAATTCTGTTGATCAAAAGACGACTGATGAACAGACTGAGACTATCATGGTTGGAGAGGTTCCAATTCCCCCAAGCTCGTTTATTGATGAAGAAAATACGATCGTACTTGGAACCGGCAAGAACTGGATGGGGCGGCTCATCATTAAAACACCAATGAACTCACAAGATTCGTTCTCATTTTTAATGAATGAATTTCCTAAAGCTGGTTGGACTGTATTGTCGACCATTAAAGCCAAAAAAAGTACACTTGTGTTTACCAAAGATAATCGTTTTGTGAATGTTTCGATCGAGTCGATCATGTTAAATACGAAATATAAATCCCTAATTGAATTAACCGCAATTCCTAAATCTGAAGACCTAGAAAAGCCAGTATTACCAAAAATGAATAAATAAGTCTTGTTATAAAGGCTTATTTATTAGCTGTTAGAGCTTTTTGTAGGTATCCATAACGCAGGTTCGTTCTACCCTCACCACTGGCTTCATACGCTAATTTAGCATGGTGTACCCAGTCATTTTTTAGCTCGGCACGTTGTTTTTGGCTGAAATAATAGAGCTTTGCGGAGTTATCTCCAAAGATGGCATTTTTTACCATGCCATCAGCAGGACCAAGTGGGCTAAAGCCATATTTTTTCTGCATTTCTTCGGGGATTTCCAGGCGTCTTAAGGCCTCAATTTGCCATTGGGGGGAGCCAGTCCAAATAGCATCTGTTCCCCAAAGCACATGGTCAGCTCCAAGTCCTTGAATTAATTGGCCGAGCATTGCCGCACAAAGTCGTGGTTCGGCTATAGTACTTTGCGCAAATATTTGACCCAAATCGCCATAGACATTTTTCACGCCATATTTAGCAGGTATTTCTGCTAAATCGGTAACCCAATCAATTCGTCCGGACTTTTCAAATTGTTGCCAGCCAATATCCCAAGCACCTCCGGTATATCGAAAACCCGAATGGTAAATAATAAAATTGAGCTCTGGCCAATCTTTTGCTGCTTTTGCAACATCGCGGACATCAGCATACTGCAATAAGTTAGGAAAGTTTTTGGTAACCGAGGGAGGATATAGGCCTTTATGTACACAAACATTTTTAAGGCTTGGTTTTGTTTTACTCCATTTAACTAATTTTTCATAGAAAGGGTAGAGTAATTTTTCATCGTCAAGATGCCACGGGTGTTTTGCTAATGACTTATTCGTATTGTCACCAACGGTGTAGCCTTTAAAAGAATCCGGTTGATTGACCGCATTGTCTGCTTCCGCTTTTTCTAACCATCCTGGTATACCGGGCATAAATATGGCGTGCGAGAACATTCGCGTACTACCTGCTTTTTGGTTAACATCTTTTCTAGCTTGCGCTTTCATTTCGTTTGTTAAAAACCAGTCACGGGGATCCTCTGAGCCTGAGCCTGAAATAAGAGCTACCTTGGTATCGCTATCCATAAACATTTCTTTGAAGTAGTTAGCAAACTTCAGATCTTCTAATGATTGCGGTTTATTAACCAGTCCGGGATTCCAATTAGCTTTTCCAACAGCCTCTCGTGATCTTACAAAATTTTCTAGGCGGGTATCATCTCTTAAAAAATGGGTATGCATATCCATAATAAATTGACCTTTTAAGCTATTCGCCCGCTGATTGGCTAATTCGGGGGTTGCGGCCTCTGCTTGGCTTACTAGATACATGGGGCCAAAGGTCTCATTCATACACATAAAGCCAGCGGCCATACCTGCAGCACTTTGAAAAAATGCACGTCGACTAATCCCTTGTTTCTTTGCTAGACTGGCACCCATTCTTTTAATGCGTTCTTCAAACTCCCGTTGTTTAGGGGTTTGTAATCCTGGAATAAATTCGTCACTTGAAACGGCCTGGGTTGGAATGGGTGATCGAAATTTAGTGGTTTCTGCTGGAATTAATCGTTTAATCTGTTTAGGCGAAAGCATTATAGGACTCCCATTATGTGATGTATATTAAATATAACGATTGCTTAAAGACTACACAAGCTTGTGCTATGCGTATTTACCCTGATGGCAGGAAAGTCATAGAATTTTTAATGAGACCAACGCGGGTAAGTACTAGCAAAACACCAGTAAAACACGAGCGAAAACTCTTTTGATCTTTATTGATGGAAAGGAGAATTTAAAAATATACGCTATTGATGAATAGTTAAAGAGGCTTTCATCTTATGCTTTAAAGGCATTTATTGCTAATCCTGGGGTATCCACCGGGATCTGAAATACATGACCTGATAAAGGTGCTTCTTTGAGCTGTTCTGCGTTGAGACCTTTTGATGCAGTTGTAATAAAGAGAGTTTTTAAGTCCGAGTCGCCCAAGCAAACCATAGTTGGAAATTGGCAAGGTAAATTGATTTCTGTCAGGATTTCTGCTTTGGGAGAAAGGCGGATAACTTTAGATCCTCCGTACATAGCTACCCAGTAGCAATTATCCTCATCAATACAAGCACCATCTGGCCTGCCATCGTAAATATCTGGCGGCCTCATTGGATTAAATATTTTAAAAGGGCGGCGATTAGCAATTTGCCCTGTATCAAGGTTAAAGTCAAATTGATCGATTTGATGCGCCGGCGTGTTAGACCAGAACATCAATTGGTTTTTGGAGTCAAAAGCAAGACCATTTGCGGTCATATTATCTGATGCCATTAACTGTATCTGATAACCCATTGGACCACTCTGAAAACAATATAAGCCCGCGTTATTTGATGTTTTGGGTTCAAAGACTGTACCTACCCACAATCGCCCCATAGCATCGCACTTGCCATCGTTGAAACGTTCAGTATGCACATCATACGGAGCACTAATTAATTGCTTTAATATTTTTTTTTCAATATTAAAACTATAAATACCATCTCGCATGGCAATTAATAAACTGTGATCTGCAATAGGGGCGATACAACCTGGTTCCTGAGGTAATGGCGCACTGTGAAAAATTTGTGAAGATAGCTCAAAAGAGAGTAATTTTTTTTCTGTGATATCGATCCAAAATAGCGTGTTGCTGGCTTGTATCCAAGTTGGGCATTCCCCAAGACTGAACTGTGGAGTATCTAGGATTGAATCGGTATACAATTTTTTCATACGGATGAGATGTTATTGCGTCTAAGGCTGAGGATTTGCGGAGTTTAGCAAATTCGTTACAGTAAGTTTTCCTGTAAAAGATGCTTGTGGTAGTAATTGCAGTGGTTTGCTGGCTATCACAGGCTCAACACAAAGAAAATTTTTCCAGTCTGCCAAAGGCATATCGAGAAAATCGCCGGCACCCTGTTCTGCTGGGTTCCAGATCATCCACTCTGTAAACCCCTCGGACTTTAAGGCAAAGTGTTGTTTGGGAGAGATTATTTGTAGAGGGGTAGATGTATGAAATAAGCTCTCAAGTGGTTTATTTGAAAGCGTTAATAATTCTGCAGAATGTATTCGTTGATCTTGGTCGAAACGATTAGAAACAGGTTGATTCTGTAAGCCTTTAATAGAGGTGTCTAAAAGATTGCTTAAGAAAAAATAAGGATGTAATCCGCCTGTCCAAGAGAAAGGATTTGGACCGTTATTGCAAATTATGAGACTGATTTCTACGTCATTAATTGAAGCGCTTAGTGATAATTCAAGATTTGCACAATAGGGCCACTCGGGCATATCCTTATCTTGAATTTGTAAGCGATAGGTTAATTGATGGGATTCAAGCAATGGCGCATCTGTAACTAGTTGCCAATTTAAATTTCGTACAAAGCCATGTTTTTTGAGAGGGCCCCTATCTGCAAATTGTGGGAATAAAACGGGTACTCCACCACGTCTTGGATGATTACTGGGTAACTGAATCGGGCTTAAATAAAAAAAATCGTCTAGGCGAAGTATTTGAGCTCCTAGAGCTTGATGTTCAATTAGCATAAATAATAGGTTTAGTAGTTAATTCTAAAAGAATACACCCGAAATATCCTCATTGGGAATCGCCAAGGCCCAATGATAGATATTTAGCGTTAGAGAAATCTTTTATGGAGTATTTATGCTAAATTGTATAAGTGATTGAATTTTAATAAATATCAAGGGAGACAGCATGCAACTTGGAATGATTGGTTTGGGTAGGATGGGGGGTAATATTGTTCGAAGATTGATGCGAAACCAGCATGATTGTGTGGTATTCGATGCAGACCCGCAAGCCGTTGCACAAATTCATAAAGAGGGTGCACACAGTGCTACTAGCATAAAAAATTTAGTTGAGCAGCTGGCTAAGCCGCGGGCGGTATGGGTCATGTTGCCTGCGGGTGAGATTACAGAAAATACGATTACTCAACTAGCTACCCATCTAGAGGATGGCGATGTCATTATTGATGGTGGAAACACTAACTACAAAGATGATGTGCGACGCGCACAAACTCTAAAAGTGAAGGGCATTGCGTACATTGATGTTGGGACTAGTGGTGGCGTATGGGGTCTTGAAAGAGGTTATTGTATGATGATTGGTGGTGATCGAGAGGCGGTCACGCGCCTTGATCCAATCTTTAGAACTCTGGCTCCAGGGATTGGAACAATCGAGTTGACGCATGGCCGAGATCCAGCTCAATCGACTGCTGAGCAGGGTTACTTATATACTGGCCCTGCGGGGTCTGGCCATTTTGTAAAGATGGTACACAACGGCATTGAGTATGGTTTGATGCAAGCCTATGCTGAGGGGTTAGATATTCTCAAGGGGGTTTCGCAAGAGATTATTCCTGCTGAGAGAAGATATGACTTAAATTTAGCGGATATTACTGAGCTTTGGCGTCGCGGTAGTGTGGTTTCATCTTGGTTATTAGACTTAAGTGCAATTGCTCTAGCTGAAGATCCAGAATTAAAAGCTTTTACAGGTTATGTTGATGACTCTGGGGAAGGGCGCTGGACTATTATGGCGGCGATTGAAGAGGCTGTCCCTACGGACGTCTTATCAGCAGCCCTCTATACGCGTTTCCGATCTAGACAAGACCATACTTTCGCTGAAAAACTGTTATCGGCAATGCGTAAACAGTTTGGTGGTCACCAAGAATCACATAAAGGATAATCCCATGCTGCACGAAATTGAACACGAAGCGATCGCGCACGGCGATCCTGCTCCATCCTGTTGTATGGTTATTTTTGGAGCAGGCGGGGATTTAACCAAGCGTTTGTTATTGCCAGCTCTTTATAACTTGATTCGGTCAGGACTTTTACCAGAGAAGTTTGCCTTAATCGCCGTGGATCGATTGGAGATGACAAGTGAAATGTATCGGGAACATATTCGTCTGGCAATCAGTGCTTTTGCATCGGATAAGCATTATGCTCAGCAACTAGATGTTGTCAATCTTGAGAAATTATTAAATGTGATTCATTATCAACAGGGCGACTTTTCTGATTCGAAATTCTATCAAGAATTAAGTGAAAAAATTCATGATATTCAAAAATCCAATCAGATACAGAAAAATGTTGTCTTTTATTTAGCAGTTGCCGCGCGATTTTTTGGCAGTATTGTAGAAAAATTGGGTGTTGCACAACTACTCAAGGAGTCTGAAAATTCTTGGAGAAGAGTTATTGTAGAGAAACCTTTTGGGCATGATGTCGAATCCTCTAAAGTTCTTAATTTAGAGCTGCGTAAGCAATTACATGAGCGACAAATTTATCGGATGGATCATTTTTTAGGAAAAGAAACAGTCCAAAATATTATGATGCTACGGTTTTCAAATGCGATTTTTGAACCGTTATGGAACCGCGAGCACATCGATCATATTCAAATTACTGTTGCCGAAACAGTCGGTGTAGAGAAGCGTGCAGCATTTTATGAGTCCACAGGTGCGATGCGTGATATGGTGCCCAATCACGTCTTTCAATTACTTGCATTAACAACTATGGAGCCACCAGCATCATTTTCTGCAGATGCGGTTCGTAATGAAAAAACTAAAGTGCTACATTCTGTTCATCCGATTAACCCAGAGCGTGAGAGTGTGCGAGCACAATATATTGGAGGACAACGCGATGAACTGCCATTAAAGGGTTATCGAGAGGAAGATGGAGTTTCTGAAGCAAGTAAGACAGAAACGTATATTGCAATGAAGCTGACGATTGATAACTGGCGTTGGGCGGGCGTACCGATTTATTTAAGAACTGGCAAGGGATTAAGTGTTCGGCAAAGTGAAATTGCTATTCAGTTCAAAAATCCACCATTATCAATCTTTAAAAATACAAACCTTGATGCTTTATCACCGAATATCTTAGTTTTAAAGCTTCAACCTGATGAAGGTGCGGTTTTAATATTTGGGGCGAAGGTTCCAGGGCCCAAATTTGAAATTGGTCAAGTTCATATGGATTTTCACTATAAAGACTATTTTCAAAATGCTCCAAGCACTGGTTATGAAACTTTAGTTTATGACTGTATGATTGGCGATGCAACTCTCTTTCAGAGATCGGACAGTGTGGTTGCTGGTTGGGAGATCGTCCAACCTTTACTCGATTATTGGAAAAAGGACGATGCTTATTTAGCCACTTACACTGCAGGATCTGAAGGGCCGCAAGAGTCAGAGGAATTGCTATCTGGCAGTGGCCGATCTTGGCGACGTTTATAAAACTAGCTTATCCTAGAATTAAAGTGCAGGTCTAGCATCGCTGATGAGATGGCTGAGTAAATTACGATCTAGGTGCTAAGGTTTTTTTCATGGATAGTGTGCGAAGGTATTTCGGAAAAGAAACCCCAGCTCGAATGAGTGCTCCTAAAATTGACTCAACCAAGAATAGTTCATGTCATGGCAGTTCTTTGAAGGGCCCAGTATGGTCTGAATAGGGTGAATTTATAGGTAATTTTGGTATTTTAAGGAGTAATTAGGGGGATTCTGGAGCTCGATGATTTTTTTGAATGAAGTATATTTAACTAAAAGGCTGATGATTCAATAGGAATTTATATAATTATCTGATTGACATTTTCGAAGATAAATCAAAAAGGGACGTAGATTCGTTCAATAGGGATTCTTAAAGGTATAATTTATCCATGAAAAAAGAAATTTTTACCAAATCGGTCCTTGATAAAGGCTACACCGAACCTGAGTTAGTTGTGCAGCAACCAAATGGTTATTTAGACTTTCACTCGCATCAATATGAGTCAGCAATTATGGTGATAGAGGGGCAGGTGAATATTACTGCCATGGGGCAAAAAAGTACTTACTTATCTGGCGATGTATTTCATTTACAAGCAAATCAACCTCACTGTGAGAGTTATGGGTCGAAAGGGGTGAAATATCTCCAAGCCACCAAAGATCGGGTTGAGGATATTTCTTAAGAAAATTGCAGTAGTGTTTAATTGGATTAAGTCACAGCTTGGTTAACAAAATACAAAGACAAAATACATAGACTCGACCTGGATCTAGGAAAGTGTTTTTTTGATGGAAATTACTTCTGAAGAGCAATTAAGAGAGCACTGTGGTTTTGCTAAATTACGAGCCATACAAAAACAGCTAGATTATATAGATGAGCACATTCATCGCTTTATTACGCTGTCACCTTTTTTAGTATTGTCCACCAGTAGTAATCGGATGGAAATGGACTCTTCCCCAAGGGGTGGCGCACCTGGGTTTGTTAAAGTGCTTGATCCGAAAACGCTTCTTATGCCAGATGCCATGGGGAATAATCGCTTAGACTCCTACCGAAATATCATTGAAAATCAACAGGTCGGTATGTTATTTCTGATTCCAGGGGTGGATGAGACTGTGCGGGTAAATGGCAGCGCAATCATTAGCACAGATACTTCTTTTCTTGAGCAATTTGCAGATTTGCGCAAACCACCTAAAGTTGTCTTGGCTATTCAAGTTCGAGAGGTATTTTTACACTGTGCTAAGGCTCTCATGCGCTCTAAATTATGGGCTAATGACTTCAAAATTGACCGCAAGCACTTGCCAACGATGGGGGATATGCTCAAAGATCAAACAAACAATCAGGAAATTGCAGAATCGCAAGAAGCGATGTTAGCCAGATACCAGCGGGAACTATGAGTTGTTCGGGAGTTTTTTTACTTGAAAATCTCGCTTATTGATTATTTGCTAACTCTTCTCTAATCTTCATTTCATCTAGGATCAATTGCTTTCTTTTTTTCTCCATAGTTCGAGCGCCCATGAAGATAGCAAAAACGGTCAGGAGTACAAAAATTAAAAATATAAAGTAAATTAGTTGCATTGATTTTCTTTTTAGGAAGGCATTTCAGAGCCTATATCTTTACTTTATATAAAGCTAGCTAATTTGTCTAGGGAATCCACATAAATTTATTTGGTTTATTGATTTAAATCAACTGTTTAAATAATCTTATCATCAGAGGATTGTAAATTGAGTCCCTCAGAAGGGGATTTACCCAGATGTGGTTCATGTAAAATACCTAGATGATTAATCGAATTTTTTTAGAAAATAAATTACCCGCGAGATTACTTCTAGGAATTAGTTTTTTAATCATCAGCATTTTAGGGACGCACTGGGCTGGCCTTACGCATGCTATCGAGCATACTGAATTTAACAAAGAACATTCGTATCAGGTCAGTTATCAAGAGGGCACTCATCCTGCAGTCGATCTAGTAGGGCACCTCAATTCTTTACTAACAGCAACTGAATCGGATTCTAATCCGCATACAAAGTCAATTTGTACGATTTTTAATGCCATTAGCTTAGCTAGCTTCGTTAGTTGTGCAGATCTTCCAAGTCGTTATGTTCAATTCTTACCCCAAATATATGTTCAAGTTTCGCATTTCTTTGAACTACAGGTAGTTCAGTCCCCATACCAGCCGCGGGCTCCCCCCTTCCATACTTTGTAAATTGATATTGCATTAGCTATTGGATTTTTTAATTCAAGGTTAATTTTTATTATTTTGTGGCCGATTATTTGGTCCTATTTACGGAGTCAATGATGCGTTATTTAGACGATTTAAAGATTAGTTTTGCCGTAATTTTGGCTGGTGTTTGTCAAATCACCTCAGCTCAAAATCAGGCTAGTGATAGCTCTATGGAGATAGTTGTAAGTGGTCAGAGCGAAATTGGTAAAAGCATATTAAGTCCTAGTCATATTTTAAGTGGTGATGAATTACAAGTGAAGACAAGAAGTAGTTTGGGTGATACTTTGGCAAATGAGTTGGGTGTTTCTAGTTCTGGGTTTAGTACCGGGTCTTCAAGACCCGTTATTCGCGGGTTAAGTGATCAACGCGTTCAGATTCTACAAAACGGGTTGTCAGTCAATGACTTATCTAGTTTATCCAACGACCACGGCGTCGCTAGTTCATTACAAAATGCTTCTCAGATTCAGATTCTTCGGGGTGCTGCTGCTTTAATGTACGGCTCAGGATCAAGCGGTGGTTTAGTCAATATAATTAACGACCGTATTCCGACAGCACTACCCGAAGAAGCTACTGGCGAGTTTAATACCAGTTATGAATCGAATAACCAGGGTAAAACTGGTTCAGCAATGCTAGAGACATCTAGTGGTCCTCTGGCTTTTCATATGGATACATCGGTACGTAATGCGAATGATTACAATATCCCGGGATATAGAAAAAGTGGCGACAAAAGTACTTACTCAGGTAAATTACCTGACACTTTTCATTATCAAAATAATTTGGGTTTGGGGGCCTCTTACATTAGCAAGTCGGGCTATACAGGAGTTTCGGTAGAGCGGCTTAATAGTCAGTACGGTGTTCCAAGTGAAAAGGGGAGTTCAATCGAAATGTCGCAAAATCGTTATGACTTGCAACATCAAACGCGTACACCTTTGAGCGGATTTTCTGAGTTAAATCTTGGGATTTCAAGAAGTGCCTATACGCACACCGAGTTTGAGAGCAGTGGTACAGCCGCATCTTTATGGAAGAACGATGGTTTAGAGTTCAGAGCGACCATGGAGCATTTACCTTTAAAGGGTTTTAAAGGGCTGTTTGGGATTCAATCCTCGCAAAATAAGTTAAGTGCTACAGCAGTTGAAACGAATCTATCGGCAATTGTTCCTAAAACATCAACCACCTCTAATTCTCTTTTTTGGGTTGAAGAGGGTGTGTTGGGACAATTTAGAAATAGTTTAGGCGTACGGTATAACCTTGTAGCTCAAAATCCAGATGCAGCGAGTCGTTTTTCTACAGACGGAAATATCGCAACAGCTCTTCCTAGCCTCAGTGCCAAGAACTTTAATTTACTATCATATGCTGCAGGTAGTTCGTGGGAGTTTATGCCAAATTATGGCTTAGGTTTGTCATATACCCATTCGGAAAGAGCTCCTAACGCCCCTGAGTTATATGCCTATGGGGCGCATGAAGCGACAGCACAATTTATTATTGGCAACCCAAACTTACAAAAAGAAAAATCAAATAACCTTGAGTTGAATCTTCAGAAAAAAATGGGTTTAGTTCAGGGGCGAATGAATTTATATCTGAATCGATTTACGAATTTTATTTATGGATCTAGGACGGGTGAATCAAGTGGTGATGGCGATTCTGTCTATTTATCAAGTCAAAAAGATGCGGTCATTAAGGGTGCTGAAGCCGAGTTGACTCATAATTGGAAAAAGGTGGGAATTGGTTCTAGGGTATTTGGTGACATATCACAAGGAACATTTACTTCGGGTGGAAATTTACCGCTACAACCGCCACCCCGAATCGGAATTGAGCTGGCGCACATCAAGAATCAATGGTTGATGAATACAACGCTAATTCATGCATATGAGCAAACCAAGTTAGCTAGTTTTGAAACAACGAAAAGTCCTTCATATAACTTATTAAACGCCAGTGTTTCTTATAATGAGAAAATAGATCAGATGAAGGTAACAGCTTACCTACGCTTGACGAATTTGCTGAATCAAGAAATTCGTTACTCTACAACTCCAGAAACAGTCAGGTTGTGGGCACCTCAAATGGGCAGAAGTATGAT
>Ga0187845_1002067_pt1 | contig 11121 bp, 13 predicted proteins | sample SpaLakP09_SKY_68_FD_134515 | JGI IMG/M metagenome (GOLD analysis project Ga0187845, IMG submission 134515) | Oligotrophic lake water microbial communities from Sparkling Lake, Wisconsin, USA - SP09_SKY_68 | ecosystem: Environmental > Aquatic > Freshwater > Lake | place: USA: Sparkling Lake... | reverse complement strand
TCCTGGCGCTGGGCCGCCAGAACAAGATGATGGGCGCGGCCGAGCAGTACCAGTACATCCTGCGCGACGAGTCGATGCATTGTAATTTCGGCATCGACCTGATCAACACGATCAAGATGGAAAACCCGCTGCTGTGGACGCCGGAGTTCAAGGAAGAGATCAAGCAGCTGTTCCTCAAAGCGGTCGACCTGGAATATGCGTACGCCGAAGACACCATGCCACGCGGCGTGCTGGGCCTGAACGCGACCATGTTCAAGGGTTACCTGCGTTTCATCGCCAACCGCCGCGCGCAGCAGATCGGCCTGGAGGCGATGTTCGCCCAGGAAGAAAATCCATTCCCGTGGATGAGCGAGATGATCGACCTGAAGAAAGAGCGCAACTTCTTCGAGACCCGCGTGACCGAGTACCAGACCGGCGGCGCGCTGAACTGGGAATGAGGTAGCGTTGTCGAAGTTTTAATGGCCCGGTCACTGACCGGGCTTTTTCATTTCCGGGAGATTTTTTGCTGGCGCTCAAGGCCGGTTTCCGACAGTCGCGCACGATGGGCTACCCCATCAGCGACAGGCGGAACCGACATGCCATACTCCTACTCAGAAGTCGACAAGCTCCTGGACCAGCCGCTGGTCGGCGCAGGAACGTGCGTGGATCTCATCAAGCTCATTGTGCCCGGCCTGGTCGGCAAACCAACGACGACCTGGAAGGAGGGGATCAATGTGATGGATGCCTATAGATCGGGCAAGGTCATCCCGCGAGGGACAGCGATTGCGACCTTTCAGAGGGGGCGCTACATACAAAGCTGCGCGACGAGCTACGTCGGCTCCTGTCACCACGCCGCGTTGCTACTGCAGGCCATGCCGGGTGGAATCTGGGTCATGGATCAGTACACGGGCGCTGAAAATCGCCAGCTGGTCACGCGACGTTTCATCAGGGTCCCGCTGCCACGTGAGCAGAAATTCGCGGATGGCAGCTACCGCAACGCGGGGAATAATGCCCTCGCTTTCTCCGTGATCGAGCAGTAATGGCGCGCGACTATCCGATGAACTTGCTGATCGCAGCCGCCGGTGCGATGACCTGGATGGCGATCCAGCCGGTCGCTGCGCAGGAAGCTGGCGCAGGGTTTTTTCGCCTGGCGTGTCCAGCTGTCCTGCCGCCAGGGACGGTCGCAATGCGCACGACACCCGACAACTGGACCGTATCGGCCACGCGTCCATCCCGATTGGATGGCTCGGGCATGCTGCACGGGGCGCCCGATGAAGAAGGATTCCTGGTGCCGAATGCGGGCGACGGAAAAAAGGGGCGCGCCGGTTCGACTGCCGTCAGGCGATGGTCCTTCGAAGTCCCGCATGGTTACGAAAAGTGGGCTTACTGCGGCTACGGGCCAGTGCAGTTGGCACGCCGCGTGCCGGTCCACACAAGCGAATGCGTGGCGACGGAGGTGTGGGAGCATGGCCGATACGCACCCACGGTCTTCATTTGCAAATGAAGATCGTGAACCAGACCTGTGGCGCGCTGAACTGGGAATGAGTGTAGCGTTGTCGAAGTTTTAATGGCCCGGTCACTGACCGGGCTTTTGTTTTCGGGGTGATGTTTTGCTGGCGCTCAAGGCCGGTTTCCGACAGTCGCGCACGATGGGCTACCCCATCAGCGACTCGCGGAGCCGGCATGCCTTACACCTTTTCAGCAGTCGACAAGCTCCTGGAGCAGCCGCTGATTGCTTCGGCCACTTGCGTCGATCTCGTCAGGCTGTTCGTGACCGGGCTGGCAGGCAAGCCGACCTCCAGCTGGAAGCAGGGCGTCGGGGTGATGGAAGCACACAGGGCCGGGACGGTCATCCCGAAGGGGACGGCGATCGCGACGTTCGAGCAGGGCTGCTACCTGCCACGCTGCGCGAGCATGGACGCCGGCCGCTGTCACCATGCCGCATTGCTGCTGCAGGCGACGCCGGACGGCATCTGGGTCATGGACCAGTACACGGGCGCGGAAAATCGCCAGCTGGTCACGCGGCGATTCATCCGGGTCCCGCCGCCCCGCGCGCAACTGGTCGCGGACGGCAGCTACTGCAATGCAGGGAACAATGCGTTTGCGTTTTCCGTGATCGAGCTGTGAGCAATCGCGCGAAGTCGCGTGCCGCCGGATAGTCCGGCGCGCGTCACGGGACGCGCAAAAAAATGCCGCCGCATGCACGCGTGCCGGCGGCATTTTCATTTTCAAATTTGGTCGATGTGCGTACGCGACATCGACGCATCGACGAATTGTGGAAAATTCCCAACGCTTTCTGCGTGTGTCGGCGCGTGATCGCGCAAATTATTTTTCAGTGCGCGATCGGCATCGTCGCGCGCGCATCGCGACGCATAACGCGTGCGTCCCCAGGCCAAAAAAAATCGACGCGAAGCGGCCGCGCTGTGCCGTTTCGGGCGTGTCGGATCGTGCATGCGCGCGCCGCTTTTCCGGCTGCCGCGCGCCCCCATTGCGCGCTTCAAAATACGCGTGCACGGCCTCGCGGTGCGCGCCGGCCCGCGCATTTATGGCGTCGCGAACCGGCCTCGATGGCGCATCCGCGCGCCGCATGAATGCGCATCGAAGGTCCTCAAGGCAGCGCCTGATCCGCCGTCGCCGCGCCGCATTCGCATTCATTGAAGGTGGTTTTGACGCGCGCGATGGTGTTCGATGTGCGCGAAAAAAATCCGCGTCGCGTCGCGTCGCTGAAAATTTTTTCTCGATGAATCAATGCATTGCAATCAGAAGTCCGATTTGATCAAGGCCGGCGCGCGGTCGAAATGCGCGCGTCCGCAACCGCATGTCCGGTCGTGGCGGACGCGCTTGCCCGCATGTCGGCGCGTTCGCATTCGGTGACACCTGGCCGGTCCGCGGACTGGCCGGGCGGATGTGCAGGCCGGCGCGCATGCGGGATTTTCGTCGTCGAATTTTTCGCGCTTCACGTGCCTGCGCAGCGCGTCCATCGGGGCCGCGCTGCGCACAAAACGACCGCCGCATTTCTGCGAAAACCTGCCGCGAAAAAATCGCCGCGCGCGCGCGAGCTTGTGCGCGATGGCGCGAGAAAATCGCGCCGCGATGCGCGCGCAAAACGCGATTTTGAATTCGTCGAATGCGTGTTCGAGGTGCTTCACGCAAAAAAAGATTGCTGAATGTTCGTGTACCAGTTGCGCACTGACAAGGATTTCGTGTACTTTACGTGATTGAATTTGTCAAAACGTGAACGCGAAGATTTTAACCGCGCGCTGAGGCAAAAAAACAGATCAAAATGGGACGCTGATTCAAACAGATATGCACTTAAACTTCGCGAAAAAAACAAGCCGCACTGCCTGATCCTGTTCAGGCATGGCGGCTTTTTCTTTTCTCGTTAGTGCAAGTCAGTGATGTGAACAGCGCACATGAACACCGAATTTGTCGTTTCGCGTTTTGAAACGACTAAGGCTGAAGTGCTGCAAACGTGAGGAGTTGCAGCAGTTCAGCTGGTGCCGAATTCATTAGCATAAACAAGTGAACACGTTTGTGCCGATGAATAATTCGCCTGACCTCGTTACGGGTCGGACGGGTTTTAATCTTGTAGCGTGATTTTTTCCCATCGCAGATGAAGGAGAACCCAAATGGCAACAGCCGCTAAGAAACCAGCAGTAAAGAAGCCAGCCGCGAAAGCAGCTGCCGCAAAACCAGCAGCGAAGAAAGTCGCCGCTAAACCAGCCGCCAAAGCAGCAGCCAAGCCAGCAGCCAAAAAAGCCGCAGCAAAGCCAGCAGCAAAGCCAGCAGTGAAAAAGGCAGCAGCCAAGCCAGCAGCGAAAAAAGCCGCAGCCAAGCCGGCAGCAAAGCCAGCAGCGAAAAAAGCCGCAGCCAAGCCAGTAGCGAAAAAAGCAGCAGCGAAGCCAGCAGCGAAAAAAGCCGCAGCCAAGCCAGCAGCCAAAAAAGCCGCAGCAAAGCCAGTAGCGAAAAAAGCAGCAGCCAAGCCAGCAGCCAAAAAAGCCGCAGCAAAGCCAGCAGCCAAAAAAGCAGCAGCCAAGCCAGCAGCCAAAAAAGCCGCGGCAAAGCCAGCAGCCAAAAAAGCAGCAGCCAAGCCAGCAGCGAAAAAAGCCGCCAAGCCAGCAGCAGCCAAGAAACCAGCAGCATCTAAAGCAGCAGCAAAGCCAGCAGCCAAAAAAGCCGCAGCCAAGCCAGCCGCAAAAAAGGTGGCGGCTAAGCCAGCAGCAAAAAAGCCAGTTAAGGCTGCGGCGAAGCCAGCAGCCAAGCCGGCCGCAAAGCCAGCAGCCAAGCCAGCAGCAGCAGCAGCTCCTGCCGCAGCCAAGCCAGCAGTAAAGAAAGCAGCAGCCCCTAAGAAGGCAGCAGCTCCTAAAGCGGCAGCACCGAAGCCAGCAGCTCCAGCTCCTGCACCAGCAGCAGCGGCAGCAGCGCCAGCTCCGGCACCAGCCGCAAAAACTGTGTTGGCTCCAGCAGCAGCATGGCCTTTCCCGACCAGCAGCCGTCCGTAACAGACAAGCTGGGCCTGGATAGGGCAAAATACCGCTGTGTGATCTTCACACAGCGGTTTTTTTTTAAGGAGTCGTCGTGCTCAGTATTCTTCAGTTGATCGTCGATGCCATTGCCACCATCCTGGGTGGCGTCCTGCTGCTGCGCTTCTGGATGCAGGCGATCCGCGTCCGCCCACCGGCTTCGGTGGCGCAATTTACCTTTACCCTGTCCGACTGGCTGGTGCGCCCGATGCGCCGCATCGTTCCCGGCGTGGGCGGTTATGACTGGGCCAGCCTGATCGGCGCCTTCCTGGTCGTGGCCCTGGCAACCTCGATTTTCTTTTTTGCCGGCCAGCCGCCCGAGCTGGTGGCCAAGCTGGCCCTGTACCGTTTCCTGACCTGGATCCTGTACGGCTTCATGGCGCTCCTGATCGTCGAAGCGGTCTTCAGCTGGGTCAACCCGCAGGCGCCCCTGGCGCCCTTCGTACGGGCCCTGAACGACCCGCTGCTGCGCCACCTGCGCCGCGTGGTGCCGCTGGTCGGCGGACTGGACCTGTCGATGCTGGTGGCCCTGATCCTGATCCAGATCGCCCAGATCGTCCTCGGCATCCTGTTCGGCTACCGGTGAGCCGTGCCTGGTGTTCCGCGCTGCCGGGCGGCGTCCGGCTCGCGGTGCAGATTACCCCGAATGCGAAGAAGACCGAAGTGATCGGCGTGCTGGACGACGCGCTCAAGCTCAAGCTGCAGGCGCAGCCGGTCGAAGGCAAGGCCAATGAAGCCCTGGTCAAGTACCTGGCGGGGGAGTTGAAGGTGCCGAAAAGCGCCGTGACGATCACGCACGGGCTGACCAGCAAGAAGAAGCTGGTAGAAATCCTGGGGAAGCTGACCCCCGAAGCCGTGGAAAAAACGTTCTTTCCGTCGTAGGGTGGAAAAGCCCGAAGGGCGCCTTCCACCTTGCAGACTCAGCAATGGTGGAAGGCGCTGCGCTTTTCCACCCTACCAAAGTAGGGCGTCGGTGATGCTTTAGTAGCGGTAGCCGAAGGCGGCTTCGAACTTGTCGGCCACCTGGTCGGCCGTCACCACGTGGTTCTGGCCACCCTGGTGCGCAATCTTGATCGATCCCATCAGGCTGGCCAGGCGGCCGGTGGTCGGCCAGTCGTAGCCGTTGACGATGCCGAACAGCAGGCCGGCGCGGAAGGCGTCGCCGCAGCCGGTCGGGTCGACCACGGCGGCAGCCGGTACGCAAGGGATCTCGTGGCGTTCGCCGCCGGCATAAATTTCCGAACCCTTTTCGCCGCGCGTGACGATCAGCGCGTCCAGGCGGTTGGCGATCTCCGGCAGCGTGAGGCCGGTGCGGTCCATCAGCATTTCGAATTCGTAGTCGTTGGCCGCCACGTAGGTGGCCTGGTCGATGAAGGCGATCAATTCTGCGCCGCTGAACATCGGCAGTTGCTGGCCCGGGTCGAACATGAACGGCACCTTCAGGGCGGCGCAATCCTTGGCGTGCTTGAGCATGCCGTCGCGGCCGTCCGGGGCGATGATGGCCACCCGCAGCTCGCCATTGTCGGCCACGTTGTTCTCGTGCGAGAACTGCATGGCGCCCGGGTGGAAGGCGTTGATCTGGTTGTTGTCCAGGTCGGCCGTGACGAAGCACTGGGCGGTGTACGCATGGGTGATCTTGCGGATGCCGCGCGTGGAGATGCCCAGTGCGGCGAAGCGCTCCAGGTATTCGCCGCCGTCCTGGCCGATGGTGGCCATGATCAGGGGATCGCCGCCCAGCATCTGCAGGTTGTAGGCGATATTGGCCGAGCAGCCGCCGTATTCGGTGCGCAGGGTAGGGACCAGGAAGGACACGTTCACCTTGTGCAGCTGGTCGGCCAGCAGGGTTTCGCCGAAACGGCCGTTGTACTGCATGATTTTATCGAATGCGAGCGAGCCGCAGATCAGGGTGGTCTTGGTCATGGCGTGGCCTTAAGGGTAGAAGACGGCAACGTGGAAGCCCGAAGCTTTCACTTGTTTGAGTTCGAAGTAGATTTTCACCGGCTGTTCCGAGCGGGCCGCGAAGCCCTTCGCCGGCGCCACGGTCTTGGGCAGGTATTGCGGCGGCGTGAACACGCGGCGCACCAGCGGCTTGTCGTTGGCGTCGGTCAGTTCCAGTTCGATCCAGGGCCAGGCCTGGGTCAGGCCGCTCTCGTTGCGCAGCAGGGTGGTCAGCACGAAGGTCCCGTTCGGCAGCGTTTGCAGCTCGCCCGTTTCCATGCCCAGGGTGTCGATTTGCGCCGGCAGCCCCACTTTGCAGCGCAGCAGGGCGCAGCTGGCCACGACCGTCGGCTTGATGGCAGGGTAGCGCGCCGCCAGCACATCGCCGAAATTCATCAAGCCCTGGACGAGCAGGGCCAGCAGCAGGGCCAGCGATCCTGCCCCCATCAGGATGGTGCGGCGGCGGCCGGCCTTTTCCTTGTTGCGCGCCAGGCGCACGAATTCCGGTTCATCCGGATCGGCTTCCACCACGTCTTCGGCGACGATGGTTTCGGGTTCTTCGTAGACCGGCTCGTCGTCGGCAGATGCGCGCAGCAGCGGCAGCGGGCCGGTCTCCCGCGCGTGCTCGTCGGGATGCGCTTCGTCCAGGTGGGCCGGTTCGGGATCGTGGAATTCGTCGGCCAGGGACAGCTCGGCATCGTCCGCTTCCGTGACGTGCGCTTCGGGTTCGGGCGCAGGTTCGGGCTCGGGGACGGGCTTGATTTCGCCTGGCAGCGTGTCGAGGCTGAAATCGAAGTCGAGCACGTACGCGGGTTTTTCCGGTCCGGCGTCGATCGCGGCGACTTCGTCATCGAAGGCGGCGCTGGCCGATGGTTCGGGCTCCGGCTCAGGCTCTGGTTCAGGCTCTGGTTCAGGCTCAGGCTCAGGCTCAGGCTCAGGCTCCGGTTCCGGTTCCGGTTCAGGCTCTGGCTCCGGCTCCGGAACAAGTTCCAGTTCCGGTTCCGGCTCAGGTTCGGGCAGGACGGGCGGCGGGACATTCTTGGCGACGGCATCGAGGTCGACCAGGGCGGCATTGCCGTCGAAGACCTGGCTGCACGTGCCACAACGAACAATGCCCCCACGCAGCTTCAACTGATCGGATGCGACCCGAAAAGTCGTGTTGCAGTGGGGGCACCGGGTGGCGAGCGCCATGCCTTTACTGACCGCGCGCGGGAGGTACGGTATCGCTGCCGAGTCGTCCGTGCAGGGCAACCCAGCCATCTTGTTCCGCCCACACGCCCAGCTTGATGAACGGTGCGTAGGCGGCCGCCACTTCCTCGGCCTGGCGCGCCAGCACGCCGGACAGGATCAGCGATCCGTTCGGGGCCACGCGGCCGGCCAGCATGGGCGCCATCACCTTCAAAGGGCTCGACAGGATGTTCGCCACGACGATGTCGAAGCGGCCGGTCGCGTGCTGCGCCTTGGCCGAAACGGCAAAGTCGTCCGGCAGGTAGTAATCGATCTCGCAATTGTTGCGCGCGGCATTGTCGCGCGCCGATTCGATCGCCTGCGGGTCGATGTCGACCCCGGCCACATCGCCGGCGCCCATCTTTTTGGCAACCATGGCCAGGATGCCGGAGCCGCAACCGTAGTCGAGCACGGTGTTGCCGGGAGCGGGGTGCGCTTCCAGCCATTCCATGCACAGGCGGGTGGTCGGGTGGCTGCCGGTACCGAAGGCCAGGCCCGGGTCGAGTTCGAGGATCAGGGCGTCGGGATCCGGCGCTTCGTGCCAGCTCGGGACCACCCAGATGTTCTTGCCGATATGAATAGGCGCGAACTGGGATTGCGTCAGGCGCACCCAGTCTTCGTCGGCCACGTCGCGCACGGTGAAATCGGGCGCTTTTTCCAGGCCGATGGCCGCCGCCGCTTCCGCGACGATGGCTGCCTGGTCGGCATCGACGTCGGTCAGCGCCACCACCCGGCTGTGTTCCCATGCCGCTTCCTTGGGCTCCATGCCGGGTTCGCCGAACAGCGGGCGTTCCTGGTCGGTGCCTTCGTCGGCGTCCTCGACGGACACGGACAGGGCGCCCGCTTCCATGAGGGCATCGGACAGCGCTTCGGCGTGTTCGCGTGCGATTTCGATGACGACTTCAGTCCAACTCATGCTGCGCCTTTGGATTCCGACTTGTTGGCAATCGCACCGGTCTTCGGCAGGTCCGGCTTGTCGGCCAGTTTCTGCTCGAGGTAATGGATGTTGGTGCCGCCTTCGATGAAGCGGGCATCGATCATCAGTTCACGGTGCAGCGGGATATTCGTCAGGATACCCTCAACCACCATTTCCGACAGCGCGATCTGCATGCGGCGGATCGCCTGTTCGCGCGTGGCGCCATAGGCGATGACCTTGCCGATCATCGAATCGTAATGCGGGGGCACGTAGTAGCCGGCGTAGGCGTGCGAGTCGACCCGGATGCCGGGGCCGCCCGGCGCATGCCAGGAAACGATGCGGCCAGGCGAAGGGGTGAACTTGAACGGGTCTTCGGCATTGATGCGGCACTCGACAGCGTGGCCCGAGAGCATGATGTCGCGCTGGCGGAAGCGCAGCTTTTCGCCGGCGGCAATGCGGATCTGTTCCTGGACGATGTCGATCCCGGTGATCATTTCCGTGACCGGGTGCTCGACCTGGACGCGGGTGTTCATCTCGATGAAATAGAATTCGTTGTTTTCGTACAGGAATTCGAAGGTGCCCGCGCCGCGGTAGCCGATCTTGCGGCAAGCTTCGGCACAGCGGTCGCCGATCTTTTCGATCAGCTTGCGCGGAATGCCGGGGGCCGGCGCTTCTTCGATCACCTTCTGGTGGCGGCGCTGCATGGAGCAGTCGCGTTCGCCCAGCCAGACGGCGTTCTTGTGTTCGTCGCAGAGAATCTGGATTTCCACGTGGCGCGGATTTTCCAGGTACTTCTCCATATAGACTTCAGGATTGCCGAAAGCGGTGCCCGCTTCGGTCTTGGTCATCGCCACGGCATTGAGCAGCGCCGCTTCGGTATGCACCACGCGCATGCCGCGACCGCCACCGCCGCCGGCGGCCTTGATGTGACCGGGTAGCCCACGCGGCGCGCGGTCTGGATGATTTCCTTCGGGTCGTCCGGCAGCGCGCCGTCCGAACCTGGCACGCAGGGCACGCCGGCGCGGATCATGGCTTGCTTGGCCGACACCTTGTCGCCCATCAGGCGGATCGATTCGGAACGGGGGCCGATGAAGACGAAGCCCGATTTTTCCACGCGCTCGGCGAAATCGGCGTTTTCGGACAGGAAGCCGTAGCCCGGGTGGATCGCTTCGGCGTCCGTCACTTCGGCCGCGCTGATAATGGCGGGCATGTTCAGGTAGCTCAGCGATGACTGGGCAGGGCCGATGCAGACCGACTCGTCGGCCAGCTTCACATACTTGGCATCCTTGTCAGCCTCGGAGTGCACGACCACGGTCTTGATGCCCATTTCGCGGCACGCGCGCTGGATGCGCAGCGCGATTTCGCCGCGATTGGCAATGAGGATTTTTTCAAACATGGTCGTCGATCAGCCAATCACAAACAGTGGCTGGCCGAATTCGACCGGCTGGCCGTTCTCGACCAGGATCTTGGTCACGACGCCGGAAATGTCGGAATCGATTTCGTTGAGCAGCTTCATCGCTTCGATGATGCACAGCGTTTCGCCTTCTTTAATGGCGGAGCCGACTTCAACATAGGCTGGCGAGCCTGGCGCGGACGAACGGTAGAAGGTGCCGACCATCGGTGACTTCACGATGTGGCCGGTTGGTTCCGCGACCACGGCAACCGGCGCGGCAGCCGGGGCTGGGGCGTTTGACGCGTGCGCTGGTGCGTAATGCTGCTGCATGTTTTGCGGCTGCATCATGACCATCTGGTTTTGCGGAATGGCGGACGATTTGACAATACGGACCTTGCTTTCGCCTTCGGTCACTTCAAGTTTCTGCGATGTCCGATTCGGCGACCAGGTCGATCAAGGTCTTGAGTTTTCGTAAATCCATGTGAAACCCCTTGGAATTATTGTAGTTTGTGAGTATGCGGAAAAGCTCGGATAAAAGCGTAACCGCGCAAATGCTGGCAGATGCCGGGAGATTAACGCTTTTCCAGCACGAAGTCGATAGCAAAACGATATCCATTCACGCCAAGACCGCAGATGGTTCCCTCGGCGATATCGGACAGGAATGAATGGTGACGGAATTGTTCTCGTTTGAAGATATTGGAGATATGGACTTCGACGAAGGGAATGGCGACCCCGGCCAGGGCGTCGCGCAGGGCGACACTTGTATGGGTCAATCCACCGGGATTGATGACGATCGCATCGATGCCTTCGTTTTTGGCAGCATGGATGCGGTCGATCAGCGCGCCCTCGTGGTTACTCTGAAAGCAAGATACCGTTGCTCCCGCCGCGACAGCTTGTGCTGTGGCAGCGTTTTCGATGTCGGCCAATGTCGTCTTGCCGTACACCTCAGGCTCACGTGTCCCCAGTAGATTCAGGTTGGGTCCGTTAAGCAGCAGAAGCTTTTTTGCCATGTTCGAGGAACCGATTTACGCGAAAGTCACGCATTTTGCCGCCAACTGCGTGCATTGGCAAGCGAAAAAAATTGCACGCTAGTACGTTTTTTGCTTGACGGCTAAGACTTTAAGGCGGCGAGGTCGGCTTTCAAC
>Ga0187845_1002065_pt1 | contig 11127 bp, 12 predicted proteins | sample SpaLakP09_SKY_68_FD_134515 | JGI IMG/M metagenome (GOLD analysis project Ga0187845, IMG submission 134515) | Oligotrophic lake water microbial communities from Sparkling Lake, Wisconsin, USA - SP09_SKY_68 | ecosystem: Environmental > Aquatic > Freshwater > Lake | place: USA: Sparkling Lake... | reverse complement strand
GTTGTATTCTGCTTACCGTGTGATGCACGGGGAGTATGCAGGAACAGGTCTCCCAAACGTCGGCGAGGTGGCAACTGAACCTCTGCGCATCCAGTCTCCGTATAACGCAGGATACGTTGGCTCGCTTGCGTCTCTTGTTCTGTCAGAGTCAGTGTGTGCACACTTTCCTCGTGTCTATGGAGTCTTTTCGGGGGTTGCTGAGCGTCATGTCCTCGACATTTCTGACGATTACGAGGATTTGTGTGATCGTCCGTGGTTCTCACAGAACATTGGCCACTTCTTTGAGCTGCGTCTACGCAAACCCGAAGTTCCTGTTCTCCAATTTGCAGAGTATCCTTCTGAAGATATTGATCTGGGAGCCACCGAGCTTGAACCCATGATGACTCCTTCAACAACAACACCTATTATTCCTGCAAATTATGATGCCGATGACGAGGGACAGGGACATGAACACGAAGACTCTGGAGACTTGGAAAGCACAGACGATTGTTCGACAGACTACATTTTCAACGTTCGATCGTGTTCAGAGAGCGATAGTGATAGTGAATCTGATGACGATAATGACGATGAGGATGGGGAGAGCGCAGACGGATTTTCTGAGCCAGAAGAGGACGAGGCATTTGCCCACGCTATCTTCAAGGATGCTCCCATCCAAGTGACTGTGATGGAGAAGTGTGAGGGAACGATGTATAAGTTGTTCAAGGAGAATCCCGAACTGCATAAGCGGTGTGCATGGATGGCTCAGGTGATTTTTGCACTAACGTTTGCCCAGCGCACGTTTGGGTTCGTTCACAACGATCTTCATATTATGAATGTGATGTATGTTCCTACCGATAAGGAGTATTTCTACTACGGAGTCGGTGGAAAGACGTATTGCGTCCCCACATACGGAAAACTGATTAAGATTATTGATTTTGATCGTGCGACGTTTTCTGTGAAGTTGCCGAAGATGAAGGAGTCCAAGTTCTTTATGTCTGACCAGTTTCATCAGGAGGAGGAGGCGGGAGGGCAGTACAATATTGCCCCGTTCTACAATTCCAAGTATCCCGAAGTTAAACCAAATCCGTCGTTTGATTTAGTGCGTCTAGCGACCTCGATGTTCTTCGACTGTTTTCCTCACGGACCATCAGAGGAGTATAAGGGCAATCCTCTCTACACGATGCTGATGTCGTGGCTCACTCTTCCAGATGGTCGCTCGATTCTCTTCAAGAATGCAGGGGAAGGAGATGTATCGGAACGGTATCGTGGTTTCCAGCTGTACAAGGCGATTGCTCGGTATTGTCGTGACACGGCAGTTCCTCGGAAACAGATAGAGAAGTTTGGTACTCCCTATCTCTTTGAGGGTAAACCGCCTGCGGGCGAATCAACTCTGTTTATTGAACCTTAATCCTTCTTCTCCTTGTCATCCTCCTCGGTGTCGACCTTCTTCGTCTTCTTCTTGGTGTCCATTCCCTCGCGACCTAGGTAAGACTCTGCGGTGCGGCGAGTGAAGCAGAGAACGAGGGCAAAGAGGGCGGCGTGAACAGCAGTAACTACCATCTTGGATCCGCCAGGAGGTAGACGGACGAGAACACCAGGGACAAAGGCGTAGAACAGGGCCGCAGTGAACGCGAACATAAGCCAGTTCATTCTATTGATTTATATGAACCCGCGATTTGGTTTTTTAGAAAGACGGGCGACCTACAAACATATCCTGCACGGCAGTAGAGGCTGTTGTGACCGTGGACGCAACCACGGCCTCAACATCCCCGCCAACAGCATACAGAAGTCCACCCGCACCCGCCCCCGAGAGAAGACCAACCTTAGCGGCATCGGCCCACTCTACAGGCTTCTTCTTGGTGTAACGCTCCACAATATACACAAGAACCGCGGCGACCGCAACGACAACAATCATAATCAATAGATTGGTGTCGATCATTCTCTACCTATTTGATACTTTCAAGTGGGTTTGTTTATACTTTTAGAACGAGCCCCTCACCTTCCTCGGGGGTCAGGTTCACTTCGCCATCATCCTCCTTCTTGGGCTTCTTCTTGTCCTCGTCGTCGTCGTCTACGGCACCAAGATCTAGTTCCAACGTTTCGTCCGAGAGATGGATCTTCGGATGCTCGTCGTCTGTTTCGTCATCGTCATCCTCATCCTCATCCTCATCATTATCAGCATCTGTCTCAAACGCAACGGCCTTCTTCTCGGTCTCGGGGACAGGGGCAGGGGCGGGGGCAGAAGCAGGGACCACTGTCTCGGTCGGCTGGATCACGTCGGCAGTGGGGACAGGGGCATCCTGGACGGAGAAGTAGGTATTGACAATCGACTGCCATGGGAGAAAGGAGTCAAGAACCGTATCAAATGCCGAATCTAGAATATCCTCAATCTGCTTACGGTTGCGCGCCTGCTGCTCTGTCGGGACACCGATTGTGCGAAACAGGTAAGCATGCTCCCAGCACCGCCGAGCCACCTCTTTGTAATACTCGTGCAGGAAGCGGGGTAGGGGAGGGCGCTCAAACTCCACTTCTACACTGTCCTGAGTAGACCGATACTGAATAGCTGCAAATGCACGGAGGTAGGTGAGAAGAACGCCCGTGAGCAACTCCTCAAGATACGAACATTTAGATGCAGCTACAATACGCTTAACCTCAGCCTGGAGAACCTCATCGGTCCAGACTGGAATACGTGTGAGGAGATTCTGGAATGTCTTGAGTACTTGATCCATCTGGTCGTTCTTCTCGCAGATGGTCCGAGCATTCTCGTAGACCGACCAGATTCCCTCAGAGACATGGGGAAGAACCATCAGTGAAAAACGATTACGAATATGGCGCTTGGCGAACTGTGCCTCATCCTTGAGCGACATTTGTATTGTTGTTCCAGATGTTTACGTATACAATGAACGCCAGTGTTCGGGCAGAGTCGTATTGAAGTCGGCGAGAAGTGTCTCCACCTGCTTCTTCTGCAGTTTCATTGGAAACTTTACAGGGATATAGAACTTGTACGCTTTGGCGGCTGCCTCGTCGGAGATGCGAATGAGGTTCACACGGGATACGACGCCTTCTACGACGCGAATGAGGTTGCGCATACCTTCCTCGCCATTCGAGTACTCCTTAATGATATACTCTGCCGCCTCTTCGTCGGCCGAGAGATCTTCGCGAGAGATTCCAGCATGCTTGAGAATGTCGGGCCAGATATAGTTGGCTACAATGACCTTCTTCTCCTTGTCATTGTATCCTGGAACATTGATCACGCGCATACGGTCCTTTAGCACTGGGTGGACCCGCGACTCGTCGTTGAATGAGAAGACGAACAGACACTGGGACAGATCGAAGTCAATACCTGCAAAGTAGCGATCGTGATACTGGGAGTTCTGGGAACGGTCCGTGAGGTGGATCAGCATAGAGGTAATTTCTTCGCCATGGGGGGTTCCGCTTACCTTGTCCAGCTCGTCGAAGTAGAGGACAGGATTCATGCATCCTGACTGAATGATGGAATCGATGATACGACCCCACATAGATCCCTCGTACGTGTAGGAATGACCGACATAGTGCGAGACATCCGATGCACCGCCGAGTGAGAAGAACATGAATGGACGCTGTAGGACACCTGCAATACCGTTGCGGGCAAACGAGGTCTTACCTACACCTGCATTTCCGCGCATCGCAATCACATTGCCTACCGATTCGGGATTGGAAATCCATTGGGCGAGAACCTGCATGATCTGTGTCTTGGCCGAAGTCATTCCATAGGTCGCCTTCTCCATTTTCGCATGCGCTTCGTTCAAGAACGTCGAGCATTTTTCAATACCGTCTTTCATCGTGACTGGCAGGGAGATGTGCTTTCCAAAGGGCACACGCAGAATACCGTCTACCCAATTCCTCAGTTTCTGAGCCTCACCACTATCAGCCCCCATGCGCGTGATCGCATCAATCTTGCGAATGATCTCGCTCTGAATTTTTGGGCTAGTCTCCATCTCCAGAACCCTGAACTTATAGGGAACATCTGACTCATTGATCATCTTCGAGATTGTCTCCATCTTCTTCGTAACATCCTTCCGCATCTTCTTGGTGAGGTCCTCAAAGTATTCGCGCTCCTTGCGCGACAGCTTGAGGGGAATGTCCTCTTCCTTCTCCTTATTTTTCCGCTTCTTCCTATCTCCGTCTTCGTCTTCATCTCCCTGAATAATGAGAACGGGCTGACGACCTGCACCCCCAGACATCAAGCGACGACCAAGAATATGTTGGATAAACGACGATGGAATCTCCTCGCTGTCCTCGTCAAATCCATCATCGTCCTCGTCTTCCTCGTCATCATCCTCGTCGTCCTCATCCTCATCATAGTCATCCTCCTCTTCGTCATCATCAACGCGGGCGTGAAGATGAATCTTGACGGACACGGGCATATTCGTAGGAAGCGTGATTCCGTGGATTTGGCGGGTTGCCTCGGCTTCCTTGGCAACTGTAGCAGTCTTGGTAGCATCTACCATCTTCACATCCTCACCATCTGACTCATCTGACTCATCTTCCCCCTTATACGACGAGTCATCCGCGGATTTGTAGTCGTCAAAGAGGGTATCATCATCCACCCACCGCACATTATCGTCATCTTTCTTCTTGGACTGTTGATTGCTGCGCAAATTATACTTCTTATTTTTTGGAGAATTCTTCTTATTGTCGGACGGGGACGGCGGTGGTGCAGCCTCTCCGCTCTTCGTTCGGCGACGCTGTGTAAGGCGCTTAGTATCCGACATCTTACTTCTTGGTAGTAAAAAAGAACGTTCGCTTCTAATCCATTTTGTCGGACATAATATAATGGATAAAGACCTACTTGAAAAGGCCGAAAATCGTATAGCCTACGACGCGGCCAATGATCCTGGTATTAAGAAAATTCTTCAGACTGTTCGTGACTTTATTGAGAAGCGTCGTGTTCTTTGCTACGGCGGAACTGCTATCAATAACCTGATTCCCAATAAAGCAGATAAGTTCTACGATCCAAACTACGATATTCCCGACTACGATTTCTACAGTGAACAGCCCCAACTTCACGCCATGGAACTCGCAGACATCTTTCATTCCCAGGGATTCAAGAGCATTGAAGTGAAACCTGGCGCACACCTCTTGACATTCAAGGTGTTTGTGGATTTCACAGGTGTTGCCGATATCACGTATCTCGATCCCGCAATTTTCAAGCGTCTATGGAAGGAGGATATTGTGAAGGAAGGAATCCATTACGTATCTCCCAATTTTCTGCGCATGTCGATGTATCTTGAACTATCTCGTCCCCGAGGAGATGTCTCTCGCTGGTCCAAAGTGTATGACCGCCTTATGCTTCTGAACAAGCATTACCCTGTAGGCTGCCCACCGCATAAGGAGAAGGATCTTACACACGTGACCGATGCCGAACGCCAGTCGATTGAGCATGTTCTACAGACAAAGTCCCTGATTCTGCTGGGTCTTCATGCTGCAAATCTACACTCGAACAAACGAACAAACATATGGGAAGTCCCCATCGATATCTTGGCCACTCCCGACAAGTATGAGATGGCAGTCAAGGTATTTACAGAAATCTTCGCAGGTCGTCAGGCCAAAGCTCACGCCCATCCCGCATACGCGGAACTTCTCCCTGAGCATGCAGATATTGAAGGTGCCAACGGATTTGTCTACTGCCGCGTATTCAAGACCAATGCGTGCCATAGTTACCATCAACTCCGCAGTGGAATGAAGGTCGCATCTATCCCCACCCTTCTCCAGTTCTTCTTTGCGTTTGTTTATGCCGACGCCCACTACATTGAGGGATACGATCAGAACCGTATTATCTGTATTTGCCAGCGTTTGATGGATTTGGCTGCATCCACAAAACGGCGGTATAAACTCCTAACTCCCCTAGATTGTCTAGGACATCAGGAAACACTCGTGGAAATGAAAAGTCATACGGGCGAACTTCGTGAATCCCTACCGAAGAAATCAGACGAGTTCATGAAGTTCTTCTTTACGTATAAGCCAGGACAGCTTGACAAGACCCAGAAAGTCCGTGTTCGTGAAAGTCTTAAAAAGACGATGAAAACTGTTCCGCTCAAGACGGAGTTAGTAACGGACAAGACTGAGGGAAGCTCGTAAAATGCTGAATGGAGCATACGATAAGTTCACGCAGGGGGTACATGCTCCCATGTATCCTGCACGAGGCGTAAGCGCATTGGATGGACCCACCGACATCGGCGTATACCCCATCGCCAGAAGATCGCTCTGGGGGATTCCACCAATTGGGTCAATATTCTTTCCGATAGTTGGTGAGCCCACTGTGTAATTTCGCCTGATTCCCTCGCGCTTAAGCATGGCTGTCACATCCGACGCATCCCTGAGCTGATTAACAAAGTTCGCATTTGAGTCCTTGCCAAGACCGTATCCAATCTGACATGTCGACATCTTTTCTTTATTGATTCGTAAGAATAAAGATGGGGAAGAAGTCTGTCTACCTTGTGATTCTTTTCATTCTTGCGGCCATCGTACTTCTCTACCTCCTGCCCAGCCCTGAACGCGAGGGATTGAAAACCATTAAGACTCCTCCTCTATCCCCTGAAGAAAGCATGAAACAGGTGAAGGCGGGAATCGCCAAGGTTGGAAGCGCTGGATACATTCAGGATATGTCCAGCCGTATTGGCAAGATTGAACAGGAGTATCCAGATATTCCTGACGAGGAGTAATAATAGGAATGAAAGCAGGTAAATATCTACCCATTGTCTTTGTGGGTCTTGCTATCGCAGTGTTGGTTGTGGTTACCAATCAACAACGCGAAACGTTTAGGTTTGGACAGATGCCAGCGATGATAGACCCCTGCACTCTCCAACTGGCTGGTCTGAACCAGCGTGTCTCAAATCTTGAAAATCGGGCAAATGATGCGCAGGACAATGCGAATACAGGTGTAGGCCAGATTCAGATGGTCACGAAGTCTTAATTTAACTCTGATGAGTTGTTACCCACCAACCCGAGCTGAGGAAGTTCGGGTAATACGGCATACTGTTCGGGCTTTGTGTTGGGGCCGTGTTGGCCAGGGCGTGAACTTTCTCGGCGGACAGCTCGTAATTGAAGTAGGTGAGGCTTCCAATCTGTCCGTTCCATCCTCCGTTCGCACCAATGAAGACTGGATGAGAGTTCTGCATCGGCAGGGCGTGGAGGGAGGTATGAGAGTAGAGAAGTCCGTTAATATAGATGTCAAATGAACGCTGATTCACACAGATCGCTAGGTGAATCAGTTTATCTGCAGGCATATTGGAAATCACGATACGAGCAGAACGACCCTTCTCATATGTATCCTGCTCGACGATCAACTCATTGCGTCCGCTGTTCAGGGTGACCGATGGAGACTTCTGTGACCCAGCCACGTCGCCCTTGGTAAAGATGATCGGGTTCTTGGTGGGAGGAGCATAATCATTGACCTGGATCCAGCCCGCATAGGAAAACTCAATACCTTCCCGCTCGTTCAGGGAGAGAGGGATCGCAGCATCCACCTCGGTAAAATTCTGGCCATTCTGCAAGGGTCCTACAATGAGAATCTCCTTAGGAATAGGTGAAAGACCCTGTGCGCCTCCCGCTCCGCTTCCGTAGAAATACTGATAGAGAACGAGAATCACGATTCCGATGACAACGAGTGTCATCAATGACACTAAGATGGTCCGAATCTCCATTATTATCTTAGAACGTGTATTTGTTTATCTCCTGTCCAGCAGTATCTACGAGGGCGAGTTTTACATTGTATCCTCCGCTTGGGATTGATGCAACCGCCGCCGACGTCGCAGCCAGCGCGGCTGCAGGGGGGCCAGCTGCAAAGAAGGCCATGGCGTCTGACGGGGTCAAGGCACGACCATAGGCATACAGTCCCGCAAGGTTTCCAGAATATCCGCCCCTGCCCATCAGCACAAGATCGCCCGACGCCGTCTTGGGAACGCCAGGGAGCAGGCATGAGCGCACGAGAAGACCGTCCTGGTAGATATCGACGTTACGGCCGTTGACGGAGATGCTCACACAGAACCAAGTCTGGAGAGGGATGTTCTTCACCTTGCACGTGAACTTATCGTCCACCGCGCTTCCGTCCGATCCAACAGGGGCGGGGGTCGTGCTTCCCGATGCACCCGACGCACCCGACATAACATTCACGAGGACAGAGAGAGTGTTGTCAACGGAATCAAGGTAGACGTGGGGATTGGCGTCACCAGGCGATCCGAGAATCAGAACATCCTTCGCCTGACCGAACTTGTAGTTCCAGTCCTGGACATACATCCACCACTGCATACCATAGTTTGCACCGCTTGTTCCAGCGGCCACGGGGAGCGAAGAGCCAGGAACCACGAGACCGTTACCCGAGTTCGCCGTTGTGGGGTTTACACCGACAGCGGGAGCAAGGTTTCCAGTCGAAGAGCCGCCTGAGACGCCTGAGTAAATAAAGTAGATACCGTAGGCGAGGAGCGCAACCGCTGATACTGTGATCGCAAACCATGTAAGACGCGTTGTAAAGGGGTCCTCGGAACGAAAAAAGTAGTAGTAACCGAGACCAAGAACGGCTACACCAACGACAGCAGTTGTGATGACGAATCCATTGTCCATGATTGTCACGGAAACCCCTCCAGTGGGTCCAGTAGAAGGCTTTACAACCTTTGGCGTGCCGCTCATGCTATTCTTATTATTGATAGAAGAGGTAAAAACGGAAGACGAATTGTCTATCCCGAGAGTAGAGTAACTGTAATGACTACCCCCACAATCTTCTGTAATAACTGCGGTCAACGAGGACATACGTTCCGCGAGTGTCGAGAGCCAATCCTTTCCTGTGGAATCTTACTCTTACGAAACTTGTGTTCTCCGAATACGCCATCATCGCTTCCTATCCCTTCAAATCAGTTGGAAGTCCTCATGGTGCGGCGCAAGGACAGTATGTCCTACACAGATTTCGTTCGAGGAAAGTTTGATCCTCACGATACATCCTATGTCCGAATGCTTCTTGAACATATGACCCAGTCAGAGATCTCTCGTCTTCGAATCGAGGGATTTGAAACTATGTGGACTCGACTATGGAACCATTCAGATCGTCACGATCATGAGATGCGGGCAGCCAAGGAAAAGTTCGATGCGGTGAAAAATGTTCTTGACGAAGTGAATTCAGTGTATACGGAACCTGAATGGGGATTCCCCAAAGGTCGTCGCCTGAAATGCGAGAGTGACCAAGGGTGTGCAGAACGTGAATTCTTTGAGGAAACAAACATTTCCCGCTCAGCGTATACGGTTGTGTCAGGTCTTCAATTAGAGGAAACATTTCACGGAACAAACAACATTCTGTACCGCCACAAGTATTTCCTCGCCGTCCTGACTGCCCCCGAAACTGTTGATATTCACCAGCGCTTTACTACGATGCAGAAGCGAGAGATCTCGGCCATTGGATGGAAGACCCTTGCCGATTGCGCTGGACTCAGTCGTCCACACTACATTCAACGACTTCAACTTCTGAACGATTTGTCCAACCTTGCGGAAACCGTTGAAGTTCGTCTTCCGAAAGAGTAATAAGACGACACGCCATGGCTATCTTCGCAATTGATACACCGCGCGAAGGACTGATTATTTTTGGTCTTGGGTGCGCGATCTACGCATTCTTTTTTCTCCTCGGATTTGGATTCTCTGCTGCTGCAACATTCTATGATTGCGAGAAAGTTGATGCGTCGGCCAATGCGGTTCAAGGAGCTATTTGGGCAATTTACCCGACACTTGCCTGGTTTATCATTCGCACGTTCGAAATCGTGCGCCAATATTTTGATCGATTCTATATGATGTTCGACCCCAATCCTGTGAACGCAGGGTGGGTATCAGTAGGATACGTGATTGCGCTGGGATGTATTGTAGGAATCTACGGACTTTCCTATAACTCTCACAAGGCTGTCTGTATAGCCAGCATTGACGAAGTTGCTCAATTTAAGAAGAATATGTTGGATCGTCAAGTTGAACATGATCGGACAATCAAGGCTGCTCAGGAATCAACTCCCGCGGTCACGGTTGTATCCAAAAGTGAACGATCAGATAAGAAGCAACCGCCAGCAAAATAATCCACCACCATAGCGGGAAAACGGTGGCTCCGCGCCGTCCTGTTCCAAACTCCCTCACCTTTCCTCCGTCAAAGACCAAGGCAGGGCGGAAGTAGAGGAGCGCAGAGACGAGAAAGAGGTAGATCGTAAGCATCCATACTCGAGGATCGCTGTCCAAATTCATTGTATGAAGATCGTATTTTATTTACGTTCTCCATACAATGGCGTTCGTTCTGCCTACCCGCAAGGCATTTGCGGACTACATCGCACGAATATACTTGAAATACCGCAATGACCCGTCGGCCGACGATGAAGGTGTAGATCTGTGTCTCCAACAGACATCATCCAAAACTACTCGTGAACTCCTGCCATACCAGAAACTCGTGCGTGACTACCTTCTTCTAGAAAGTCCCTACCGCGGCCTGCTGGTTTACCACGGTCTCGGTTCAGGAAAGACCTGCTCGGCCATCGGTGTGGCCGAATCACTGCTGTCCACCAAGAAAGTATTTATCCTCCTTCCCGCCTCTCTTCAGAGCAACTTTCGGCAGGAAATAAGGAAGTGTGGAGACCCGATCTATACTCAGAACAATTTCTGGGAAACACGGACTCTGCGTTCAGAAGCCGATAAGCAGCCCGCTCTTGCCATGGGAATCTCCGACGAGTTTCTGAAATCACAGGGACGCTATTTTGTCACAGTTCCCAACCAAGCCTCCAATTACAATACCCTGCCTCTCGATACGCGCAAAGGAATTGATGCCCAGATTGAAGACCTGATTGATTCTCGCTATAATTTCATTAACTACAACGGTCTCAACGGAACAAGCGTGAAAGCCCTGATTCCTGAAGATGATCCGAAAGAGTCCAAGACGTTTGAGAACAGTGTTGTGATCATTGATGAGGCACACAACTTGATTTCGCGTGCCATCAACAAGTCTGATATTGGTCGGCGGATTTACGACGCCATCTACTATGCCAAGGATTGTAAGGTCGTGGCTCTTTCGGGAACTCCCCTCATCAATCGGCCCAACGAAATCGCCTTTCTCCTTAACCTGCTACGTGGACCCATTGAACGCCTGATGATTCC
>Ga0187845_1002064_pt1 | contig 11128 bp, 10 predicted proteins | sample SpaLakP09_SKY_68_FD_134515 | JGI IMG/M metagenome (GOLD analysis project Ga0187845, IMG submission 134515) | Oligotrophic lake water microbial communities from Sparkling Lake, Wisconsin, USA - SP09_SKY_68 | ecosystem: Environmental > Aquatic > Freshwater > Lake | place: USA: Sparkling Lake... | reverse complement strand
GCCGACTGAACGTGCCCGACCTGACGCCCGGTCCCGGCGAGGTGATGACGGCCGGCGAGATCCGCCAGGCCTTCATCCGCGGCAATCGCGGCATGACAGCCGAGGGGCTGAACGTGCGGGTCAACAAGCAGAACCGGCTGACCGAGGTCTGGGTCTGCATGGACCTGAAGTTCAGGCTGGCGGCCTGCCGGGGCGGCAACGGCACGCCCGACGCCGTGACGGTGCGAGTGACGCCCCGGCGCTAGCTCCGCTCCGCCGTCTGCACAGTTCCTGACCAGCCATCCGCACAGGTTGCCCCAAAGGACCGGCAGTCCGCCGGGCAGGAGCCTTTGCGGCAGTTCGCCCGCGCCACCGCCAGCAGAGTGCCCTTAGCTCGGGGTCGTCAGCGTCCGGATGGACGACGCAGGGGGATCGGGGCGAATGCAATCGGGTACGGGCTTGCCGACACGGCGACAGCTTCTTTCGGCGATTGCCGCAGTGGGCGGGACGGCCGCCCTCTATCAGGCCATGACCTCGCTGGGTCATGCGGCCGAGACCCAGTTCACCGGTCCGCCGAACCTGACCGGAGCCCGCAAGGGCGCGTCGGTGATCGTGCTGGGTGCGGGCCTGGCCGGCATGCTGGCGGCCCATGAGCTGACCAAGGCCGGCTACAAGGTCCAGATCCTCGAATACCAGGACCGGGCCGGCGGCCGGAACTGGTCGCTGCGGGGCGGCGACACCTATACCGAACTGGGCGGGGCGACCCAGAAGGTCGGTTTTGCGCCCGGCAACTATCTCAATCCCGGTCCGTGGCGGATCCCGCACCATCACCGCACCCTGCTGCACTATTGCAAGGCGTTCGGCGTGGCCCTGGAGCCCTTCATCCAGTTCAATCACAATACCTGGATCCATTCCTCGACGGCGTTCGGCGGCAAGCCGGTGCGGTTCAATGCGGCGGCGGCCGACTTCGAGGGTAATGTCGCCGAGCTGCTGGCCAAGTCGGTGAACCAGAAGGCCCTCGACGACGCCGTCACGCCCGAGGATCGCGAGCGGCTGCTGGAGGCCTTGAAGGGCTGGGGCATGCTCGACAAGGACTACAAATACGCCTCCAACCTGCGCTCGGCCTCGCACCGCGGCTATGACCGGCCGCCAGGCGGCGGGCGCAGCGGCGCACCGATCCCGTCGGCCCTCTATGACTTCCACGACGTGCTCGACCCGCAGGTCTGGACCTCGATGGCCTTCTTTATGGGTCACGAGATGCAGACCACCATGTTCCAGCCGGTCGGCGGCATGGACATGATCGGCAAGGCCTTCGCCCGCCAGGTCGACGGGCTGGTGACCTATAATGCCAAGGTCAGCAAGATCGCCCAGGACGACAGGGGCGTGGCGGTCACCTATGCCGACACCCAGACCGGCAAGGTCACCGTCGCCCAGGCCGACTGGTGCGTCTGCACGATCCCGCTGGGCGTGCTGAACCAGATCGAGACCCAGGTCACCGACGCCATGAGCGCCGCCATCGCCGCGGTGCCCTATTCCGGACAGGTCAAGATCGGCCTCGAGATGAAGCGCCGCTTCTGGGAGGAGGATGACTCTATCTATGGCGGCCACAGCTTCACCGACCAGGAGATCGCGCTGATCTCCTATCCGAACAACAACCTGTTCGGGAACGGTCCGGCCGTGCTGCTGGGCGCGTTTGCCCGCGAGATGGGGGCCTATCGTCTGGCCGGCATGACCCCCGAGCAGCGCCTCGAGGCGGCCCTGCAGCAGGGCTCGATCCTGCACCCGGCCAGCTATCGCAAGGAGTTCTCGAACGGGGCCTCGGTGGCCTGGAGCCGGGTGCCCTGGACCCTCGGCTGCTGCGCCCGCTGGACCGAGGAGTCGCGAAAAGAACACTACCAGACCCTGGTCACGATGGACCGTCGCATCGTCCTCGCCGGTGAGCACGCCTCCTATGTCGGCTGCTGGATGGAGGGGGCACTGCTCTCGTCCATCGACGCCATTTCCCAGCTGCACAAGCGCGCCCTGGAGGCCTGAGCATGACCCTTCGTCTTCCCCTCGCGCTTGCCGCCCTGGCTGTGGCCGTCGCCGCGCCGGCCCTGGCCCAGACCCCGGCCGGTGGCGACACCGGCGGCGGCGTGGTCCGCGTGGCCAAGCCGGTCACCGGCCAGCAGGTCTATGAAGCCGTCTGCGCCGCCTGCCACATGGCCGACGCGCGCGGCGGGACTGGCGCGGCCACAATTCCGGCCCTGGCCGCCAATCCCCGTCTGGCGGGCGCGGCCTATCCAATCACCGTCGTCGTCAACGGCAAGGGGGCCATGCCCAGCCTGGCCGGGCCGCTCGACGATGCCCAGATCGCCGCCGCCATCAGCTATGTCCGGACCAGCTTCGGCAATGCCTATTCCAAGCCGGTGACCGCCGCCGACGTGGCCAGGATCCCGCATCCGGCCCGGGGCGGAGGGCACTGAGGGGGCGGAAGTCTGCGGGGCGGTCTCAGGCTGCGAGGCAGCGTGACAGCATGTGGGCCAGGGCCCTGGCCTCGATGGGCTTGGCCAGGATGTCGTCCATGCCGGCCTGGCGATAGGCTTCCACCTCGTGGACGAGCACGCTGGCTGTGACCGCGATGATCGGCGTCCGGTCGCGGTGGGCCGAGCTTTCCTCGATGCGGATGGCGCGGGTGGCCTCGACCCCGTCCATGTCGGGCATGTGCACATCCATGAGGATCGCGTCCCAGCGCTCGCGGCGCCAGGCCTCCAGCGCTTCCCGGCCGCTGGTCGCAAAGCTGCATTCGACGCCGAACGGCTCCATCAGGGCGGCCAGGATGCGCCGGTTGACCGGATTGTCGTCCACCACCAGCAGCGTGGCGGGTCCGCCGCCATAGGCTTCGCCCTCGTCGGCCGGGGCTTCGCGGTCCGAGGCCCTGACCGCCGCGATCGGGGCCCTGAAGTCGAACCGCGCGCCACCGCCGAGGTCTGATGCCACCGCCAGCGTGCCGCCCATGCGTTCGGCCAGCTCGCGGCAGATGGCCAGGCCGAGGCCAATCCCTCCGACCTCGCGCGTCGAGGTGCTGTCGACCTGGGCGAACCGCTGGAAGATCGTCTCGTGGTCGGCTGCGGCGATGCCGATCCCCGTATCGATCACGGCGATCGCCAGTCCCGTGCCGTCGCCGCCGATCTCGACCGTAACGCTGCCCTCGCGGGTGAATTTCAGGGCGTTGTCGATCAGGTTGCCGATGATCTGGCGCAGCCGGTCCTGGTCGCCACGCCGAAGCGGCGCAAGGTCCGGCTGCAGCGTGAGCACCAGATCGAGGCCCCGGCCGGCGGCGCGGGGGCCATAGATCTGGCGGACCTCGGCGATCAGGTCTTCCAGCGAGAAGACGGCCTGCCGCACCTGCAGCGCGCCGGCCTCGACCTGCGAGATGTCGAGAACATCGTCGATCAGCTGCCGCATGGCGCGCGAGGCGGTCTTGATGGCCATCACATGCGCGCGCTGGGGTTCGGTCAGCGTGTCGCGCGCCAGGAGCTGGCCCTCGCCGAGAATGGCATTGAGCGGCGTGCGCATCTCATGGCTGACCGTGGCCAGGAACTGCGACTTGGCGCGGTTGGCCACCTGGGCTTCCTGGGTCATGCATTCGAGTTCGAGCGTGCGCGCCCGCACCCGGGTTTCCAGGTCCTGGTTCAGGCGGCGGGTCTCGTGATTGCGGCGGGCGATGTCTTCCAGCAGTTCGCGGTTCTCGTCGCGCAGGCGCAGGGAGTCGATCAGCAGGGCGTGGTTGTTGTTGTGGCCCACCATCATCACGACCCAGAAAATCAGGCCCAGGATCCCCAGGGTGGCATCTACACCATGCACCAGGATCAGGGTCAGGGAGGCGGGCAGCAGGATCAGCGAGATGTAGATCCGGCCGGTCCATTTCAACGGCGACAGCACGCCCACGGCACCGCCGGCCAGGCCGGACAGGATGATAATCAGCACATAACGGGCGCTGATGCTGTCGTGGGGAAGCCGCAAACAGGCGATCAGGGCCCACAGTCCGGCGCTCAGGAGCAGGCCGAGGTTGTGGCCATGGGCGAGCAGCGAAAGCTGGTTGGCCATGAAGCGGCCGCGCAGGGCCCCGCCGAGACTCCAGTCGGCTACCAGCCGCAGGGCCAGCACCAAGGCGACGACGGCCAGCCAGGCCATCCGGAAGGGACGCTCTTCGGGCAGGGCAATGACGCAGACGGCGATCGCGGCGGCCGCCTGCACCGCCATTGTGGCCCTGGCGTTGCGGTGGGCATGACCCAGCAAAGCAAGCCTGATGGGGTCGCTTCTGAAGGTGTCCGGACCTCGGATGGCTCGCATGGTTCTTGCCCAACCCAATCGATTGCCTGACTAGGCCCGCCATGCTGAACGGACCGCTTCCAGGGCCTGCGACAGAATGCCGCACAAGGGTTTGGGAGAGCCGGGCTGACGGGCCGCTCATCCCGGTCCGAGCCCCGAAGGGATTGCGATCGGACAGGCCGAGCAGGGCGGTCCGGAGCGCTTAACCCGACCTCGCCAGCTGGACCTCGCGGGGACTTCTGCCGGTCCAGCGCTTGAAGGCGCGTGAGAAGGCGGCGGGTTCGGAGAAGCCGACGAGGTAGGCGGTCTCGTTGACCGAGGCCCTGGACCCGGTGAGGTAGCGCAGCGCCATGCGGTGGCGCAGGGCGTCCAGGACCTGCTTGTAAGTGATGCTCTCGGCCCTGAGCTTGCGGAACAGGGTCTGGCGGCTGAAACCCAGGGCGCGGGCGACGGCTTCAACGCCGACCTCGCCGGTATGCAACAGCGGCAGCAGCACGGCCTCGACCCGGCCACGCACGGTCTTCTGGTCCTCGAGCTCCTGCAGCAGGCCGTCGGCCCGCTGGGTCAGGACACCGAACACGTAGCGCGGCTGCAGCGCCACCGGCCAGGTTACGATGCGCGGATCGAGCCGCAGGGCGTTCCAGCCGCTGGAGAAGGTCACCGGGCACTGGAAAATCCGGTCATGCTCGGCGCGCCAGGCCGGGGCCGGGTGGGTAAACTGCACCTCCAGGACGTGCGGCTCGGGCAGGAAGCGGCGCGGGCCGCAGACCAGCCGGACGAAGGCCCCTTCGGTCAGTTCGGGGAAGACGTCGGGATCAGCCCGCTGATCGACCATCCACAGCTGGCCGTCGCGCACGGTCAGGGTAAAGCGCGGCCCGTCGTTGAGCCCTTCGGTCTCGAGCGTCAGCCGGCCGAAGCGCTGCATCTGGGCGAAGGCGTCGCCCATGGTCGCCGAGGCGTTCATGATCAGCCCGACGATCGATAGCTCCGCCAGGTCGACAGCCTCGCCGAAATGCAGGGCCAGGGCCGGGTCCTTGCAGAGATCCTGGGCCGCGCGCATCAGGGCCATGTAGGTCGCGAGCGGCAGGCGGCTGTCATGGTCGTCGAGGTCGGCCTGCACCAGGGCGGCCCGGGCCAGAAGTGCTGCGCGATCCGCGCCCTGCTGGACAGCGAAGGCGATCAGGCCGACGGCGAGTCCTGCGGATGTGGTCAGGTTCGACATCGGCATTGGCTCTGGTGTTACGAACGATCATGCGTGCGACAGCTGCGATCATGGTGCCCGCCGCTGATATCAACAAGTAAGGGGGCATGACACACCGGTTTCCCGTCTCATCCGCCCTGTTCGCTCTCGCCTTCGCCTTTGCCCTGCTGCCTTCCGTCGCGCTGGCAGAGAATCTCGAGGCTGGGCCCGGTGCTCCGGCCTGGATGCATCTGGGGGCGAATGCCCTGCTGTGGGCCCACATCACCGGCGGGGCGATCGGCATGGTCACCGGGGTTGTCGCCCTGGCCTCGCGCAAGGGGCAGAGCGTCCACCGCAAGGCGGGATCGGTGTTCTTTCTGGCGATGTTTACCGCCTATGCCATCGGCGCGGGCGTCGCGCCGTTCCTTCACACCGGGCAGCGACCCAACTTCGTGGCCGGCGTCCTGGCGCTCTACCTGCTGATCAGCGGCACCCTGGCGGCGCGTCAGCGGACCGTGAACAGCGGGGCGCAGGCGGTCATCGGTCTGCTCGTGGCCCTCACCATCACCGCCGCCGGCGTGACCTTCATGCAGATGGGCGCGGCCAGCCCCAGCGGCACGGTCGACGGCTCGCCGCCCCAGGCCTTCTTCCTGTTCACGATCGCCGGGGCCTTCGCGGCCGCCGGGGAGTTGCATGTGCTCCTGCGCAAGGGCCTGTCCAATGTCGCACGGATGGCACGGCACCTGTGGCGGATGTGCTTTTCGCTGTTCATCGCCTCGGGGTCGTTTTTCCTCGGCCAGCAGCAGGTGTTTCCCAAGGCCCTGCAGGGCTCGGTCCTGCTCTACGTTGTCGCCCTGTCGCCGCTGCCGGTCATGCTGTTCTGGCTGGCAAGGTCCATTTCGACGACTGGCACCGGCGGCGTGCTAAGGTCTCGGTCGCAGCCTGAGACCCACAAGGACGGACCGTGACGGCGCGTCTGCGTGTCAGCGGCCTGGCCGATAGGCGTCAGGCGCTCCTGCCGGGCGCGGCACTCCGGCCCCGGCGCAGGGCCTGGGGCGGTTGGCCGAAGGCGCGGATGAAGGCCCGGCGCATGCGTTCGGGATCGCCGAACCCTGTTTCCAGGGCGACGTCCTCGACCTGCAGGGGCTGGCTGTCCAGCAGGGCGCGGGCGGCCTCGACGCGCAGACGCTCGACGGCCTTGGCCGGGGTGACGCCGGTCTCGGCAGCGAACAGCCGGGCAAAGTTGCGCGGGCTCATCGCGGCCTTCTCGGCCAGCTGTTCCACCGAGAGGGCCTCCGACAGGTTCTCCCGGGCCCAGGCCAGAAGCGTATCAAACCGCTGGGTCTTCAGGTCGATCAGGGCCGAGAACTGCGACTGGCCGCCGGGGCGGCGGTAATAGACCACCAGTTGCTGGGCGGTGCGGCGGGCCACGGCCTCGCCCTCGTCGGCCCCGATCAGGGCCAGGGACAGGTCGATGCCGGCGGTGATGCCGGCCGAGCTCCAGATCGGGCCGTCCTGCACGAAGATCCGGTCGGGCTCGAGCCGGATGGCCGGATAGCGCTTCTGGATGTCGCGGGTCCGGCTCCAGTGGGTGGTGGCGCGCCGGCCGTCCAGCAGACCGGCCTCGGCCAGGACATAGGTGCCCGAACAGACGCTGGCGACGCGGCGCGCCGTCTTGGCCGTGTCACGGACATAGGCCAGGGTCACGGGGCACTGGGCCGCCGGACGCACGCCGTCGCCTCCCGCCACCAGCAGCGTGTCGAGGGCGGCGCGGCGGCGAGAGCGGTGGTGGCGACGGCCAGGCCCGACGAGCTGGTGACCATGCCGCCGTCCCGCGACAGGAAGACCAGGCTGTAGGCCCCGGGTGAGTAGCGGGCGGCGATCTCGAAGGCGGCGACCGGGCCGGTCGCGTCGAGGATCTGGAAGTCGGGATAGACCAGAAAGCCGATCGTGCGAGACATGGCGGAATCCGAGGGAATTATGTCATTTCCGCCAGACGCTAGGTGTGGGCGATGCTCGGGCGTCAACCGGAGAGACCGCCATGGCCCAGGCCGCACCGCTGAACATCGTCTTTGCCCTGTTTCCGGGCGTCACCCATCTGGACTTCACCGGACCGCACCAGATCCTCTGCCGTCTTCCGGGCGCGAAAGTCACGGTCGCCAGCCTGCACGGCGGCGAGATCGAGGCCGACGGCCTGGTCTTCGCGCATCTGCCGCGTCTGGCTGACCTGCCTGTATGCGACATCCTGATCGTGCCGGGCGGCTTCGGCACCACAGAGGCCATGGCCGATGCGGACTTCCTCGACCAGATCCGCCGCCTGGCCGCCGGCGCACGCTATGTCTGCTCGGTCTGTACCGGGTCGCTGGTGCTGGGCGCGGCCGGTCTGCTGAAGGGCCGACGGGCGGCCTGCCACTGGGCGTGGCGCGACCAGCTGGCCCTGTTCGGGGCGCAGCCGGATCCGGGCCGGGTGGTACGCGACGGCCATGTCTTCACCGGTGGCGGCGTGACGGCGGGCATCGACTTCGCCCTGACCATCGCCGCCGAGGTGGCGGGGGAGGCTGTGGCCCAGGGTATCCAGCTTGCCGTCGAATATGCCCCGGCCCCGCCCTTCCACGCCGGACGGCCCGAGACGGCCCCGGCTGAGGTGCTGCAGCGGATCCAGCGTCTGTACGGCGCTGACATGGACGCGCGCCGGGCGGCGGCCGAGAAGGCTGCGGCGCGGGTCTAGGCAAACTCAAGCTGTCATCCCGGACAGCCTCTGCGAGGCTTCCGGGATGACAAGCTGGATGTTGGACCGGATTCGACTTTCCCCGCGTCTCCTCTAGGCTCGCCCCAAAGCTGGCGAACGACCGGCGTGGGGGAGGGGATGTCATGCGCAAGCCATGGCTGTTGTTCGTGCTGGGGCTGGTTCTGGTGCTGGGCGGTAGCGTCCTGGCCTGGAAGGTCCAGACGGCGGGCGGGATCAGGGTCACCGAGGTGACCTTCGCCGGCAAGGACGGCACGCCGATGAGCGCCCTGCTCTACACCCCGCCCAATGCCACCGCTGCCACGCCGGCGCCGGGTGTGCTGGCCGTGCACGGCTACATCAATTCCCGCGAGACCCAGAGCGGCTTTGCCATCGAGTTCGCCCGGCGCGGCTATGTGGTTCTGGCCATGGACCAGACCGGCCACGGCTATAGCGGCGGTGCAGCCTTTTCAAACGGTTTCGGCGGTCCGGACGGCCTGGCCTATCTGCGCAGCCTGAAGATCGTCGACCGCGACAATATCGGGCTGGAGGGACACAGCATGGGCGGCTGGACGGTGCTGGCCGCTGCCGCGACCCTGCCTGACGCCTATCGTTCGGTGGTGCTGGAAGGCTCGTCAACCGGCGCGCCGTTCGCGGCCGAGGGCACACCGGCCTGGCCGCGCAACCTGGCCCTGGTGTTCAGCCGCTATGACGAGTTTTCCAAGCTGATGTGGGGCGTCGACCGGGCCCAGGATGTGACGACCAGTGCCAAGCTGCAGGCGGTGTTCGGCACGGCGGCCCCGATCCAGCCGGGCCGGGTCTATGGTTCCGTTGAGGCGGGCACCGCGCGGATGCTGCAGACCCCGGCCACCACCCACCCCGGCGATCACATCTCGCCCGCCGCCATCGGCCACGCCCTCGACTGGTTCGCCCGGACGCTGAAGGGCGGCGCGCCGCGTCCGGCCGGTGACCAGATCTGGATGTGGAAAGAGGTCGGCACCGGCATCGCCCTGATTGGGGCGGTGGTGCTGCTGCTGGGCACTTTCGAGCTGTTGTTGGCCCTGCCGCTGTTTGCCGGCCTGCGCGGCGTCCCGACCCCGTCGGTGACGCGCCGCGACCGGGGCTGGTGGGGCAGTCTGGCCCTGACCGCCCTGCTGCCGGCCGTGACCTATTTCCCGCTGTTCATCCTGGGCATGCTGGCCCTGAAGCCCAATCCGGTCCTCAAGCAGGGCATCACCAACCAGGTCCTGACCTGGGCCGTACTGGGGGCGCTGCTGACCCTGGCCCTGGGCGCCATCGGCAAGCGGGAGAAGCCGGTGTTCACCCGCAAGCTCGGCCTTTCCCTTTTGATCGGCCTGCTCAGCGTCGGGGCCGTCTATGGCACCCTGGAGCTGGTGCATCGCCTGTTCCTGGTCGACTTCCGGTTCTGGGTGGTGGCGCTGAAGCGTCTGAGCCCGGCCCAGGCCGGCCTGTCCCTCGTTTATCTGGTGCCCTTCACCCTGGCCTTCGGTGTCACCCTGCGCACCCTGCTGGCCCGGGTGCCGGTGGCGGGCGAGACGACGGCCGCGCAGTATGCCGGGGCGGTGCTGGCCCTGAGCGGCGGCTTCCTGCTGCTGCTCGTCCTCGATTACGGCGCGCTGTTCCTGACCGGGACCCTGCCGACCGCCTTTGATCCGCTGTCGACCGTAGTGGCCATCCAGTTCCTGCCCCTGACGGCCCTGATCGCGGTGATCGGCATCTTCACCTGGCGGCGGACCGGCGGCTATGTGGCTGCCAGTGTCCTCTGCGGTCTGTTGCTGACCTGGTACATGGTGGCCGGCACCGCGACCCAGGTGGTCTGAGGGCGCTCAGACCTCGGTGGCGATCTGCCGGAGGGCCTTTTCGAAGTAGTCCGCCGGCTGACCGCCCGAGATCAGGTAGCGGTCGTTGATGATCACGGCCGGAACCGAACTGATCCCGGCCTCATGCCAGGCGCGTTCGGCGGCGCGGACTTCGTTGGTGTAGCGGCCCGAGGTCAGGACCTCGCGCGCCGCGACGCCGTCCAGACCGGCCTTCTCGGCGGCGGCCACCAGAACCTCATGGTCGGCAGGGCTTTGGCCGTCGGTGAAATAGGTCTCGAACAGCGCCTTCTTCAGGGCCGTCTGGCCGCCGGTAATCCCGGCCCAGTGCAGCAGGCGGTGGGCGTCGAACGTGTTGTAGATCCGGCTGGTCTCGCCGGTCTTCATCGTGAAGCCGACCTCGGCCGCGCGGGCGTGGATGGCCTGGCGATTGGCCGCCGACTGCTCGGGACTGGCCCCGTACTTCTCGGCAATGTGTTCGACGATGTTCTGGCCTTCCGGCGGCATGTGCGGATTGAGCTCGAACGGCTGGAAGTGAATGTCGGCCGCGACCAGGTCACCGACCCGCTCCAGCGCCGTCTCCAGGCCACCCAGACCGATGATGCACCACGGGCAGGAGACGTCCGAGACGAAGTCGATCTTCAGGGGCTTGGTCATGGGCGCGGATCCGGGAGGTGCGGCTAGGTTCCCAGATATAGGGGCGATCGGGCCGGGGTCCACCCGTCAGGCCGGCGTCTAGATCGGGCGGCCGGTCAGTTTCCAGAGCAGCGGGCGGGAAATGCTCATCAGCAGGATGGCGGGGGCCAGCAAAACGGCGAGGATGTAGCGTTGCAGGGTGTCGGCGCGCTTGATGAAGTAGCGGGACAGGCCCACGCCCTTGTGGAACTCGACCTTGACGGGGTGTTCCAGGCTGGTGTGGCCCAGGTGCACGACCTCGGCCTTGGGCTGGAAGATCACCTGGCCGCCGGCCTGGCGGGCCCGCCAGCACAGGTCGATGTCCTCGACGTGCAGGAAATAGCCTTCGTCGAAGCCGTCCAGCGCCTCGAAGTCGCGGCGGCGCAGGGCGAAACAGGCCCCCGAAATGGTCGGCAT
>Ga0187845_1002063_pt1 | contig 11135 bp, 9 predicted proteins | sample SpaLakP09_SKY_68_FD_134515 | JGI IMG/M metagenome (GOLD analysis project Ga0187845, IMG submission 134515) | Oligotrophic lake water microbial communities from Sparkling Lake, Wisconsin, USA - SP09_SKY_68 | ecosystem: Environmental > Aquatic > Freshwater > Lake | place: USA: Sparkling Lake... | reverse complement strand
TGGCAAGCAAGGGTGCCGACACTTGCAGACGCAATGGCAAAGCTGCTTCGGCGCTTTTGTGCAGCGGTGCAGGCAGGGCCAGCGCCATGCCTTGTAAATTAGCATTGACCGTGATGTCGGGTACACCTAAGCGCATCATGATCACGGCCTGGTAATGGGTCACGCCCGCGGCATAGTGCGCCAGGTTGGCCAGCGCACCGAGTTCAGTGGCATCGCGCAAACCCTCAGCGGCCACCCGTCCATCCAGTCGCAAAGTGGCTGGGCCGGCTTTGATGCTGGCGCTTGCGTCCGCAGTTTTGGGGCTGGCGGGTGCGCTGTACGGCCCAGCGCCGAGGTTTCCCAAACTGCCTTCGATGCGCACGTCACCGCCGAATAAACGCCCGGTCACGCCGTTGACGTTGTAGCCAAACTCGGTGAAATTGATCGGTCCGCGCGCGCGCAGCACACGCGGCGTGGAGGGCTGTATTTGTACATCATTACCTTGCAGATTGACGCTGCCATTGACTGTCATGCGGTCGGTGTCTGCTAGCGGGAAATCGAGCTTGACGCGGTACTCGGCCAGGCCGTTGACCGACGCCTTGGCCAATGCCTGCCCAGTCATCTCGGCCAGGGGTGACAGATTGGCCACCGTTAAAGCGTCGGCCAGCGGCCCGCGCCCTTGCGCGTTGATCGACACCGTGGAGTTGCCGTACAAATTGTTAATCACTGCATCGCCGCCCAGCATAGGTACTGTTCCCCACAGGCCGCGCATGCCGTTGAGGTAGAGCGCGTTATGGTCTATCACCAGCTCCCCATTGAGCTGGGTAAACACGGGCCAAGGCAGCTTGCCAGGCGGCATTTGCGTGGCGGGTGCATAGGCGAAAGTGGCATTGCTGAGGTTGGCTGAAACGCGGAACTGGCCCTGTCGCGCTTGCGCAAACGGAAACGCACGCAAGTCGCCTTTGAGTTTGAGTTTGATGTCCGAGGCTGCGCCCGCGCGTACTGCCTCGCGCACATAGTCGCGCAGATCTTTCGATAGCGACAGGGGTAAATAGCGCTGCACACGCGCCAGCTCCAGGCGCGCAAAGCGCCCTTGCACATCTACGCTGCCCGGGCCGGAGCCGCTTGCCTGCATCGTCCATTGCCCTTCCAATTCGCCCTGCACATCGGCGTTGCCAATGCGCACTTTGTTCGCGTTAACAGTCCAGCCGGTAGGTGTGTTTTTCCATTGCAGGTCTGCGCTCAATTCGTTGACCGGTACCAACGGTTCGGACAAGTGCTGCCCAAGGTCTAAGACACCTTTGTTCATCGCCAGATGTGCGCGCCCACCGCGTTCGTTCAGGTCAAGCTCCAGGTCCAGACCGCGAAAGCCGGGCATTCCCTCACTTTGCGCTGCCATCCCGGCTTCTTGGATGCGGCCTTTGAGGGCAAAGGTCTGAGGCGCGCTGGCGGCGCCCGTCCAGCTCGCTTGAAAAGCTTGCACGATACCTACGGGCTGGTAGGCCTCCAACATTGCACGCAGTTTGGCCTGCATAGGGAAGCGCTGTGCAACTTGGCTTAAGGCGCCCAAGTCCAGCCGTTCGGCAACAAGTTCGCCATGGGCCGGCGAGGAGTCTATCTTGGCCCCCTTGCCCTCTTGCGCGTCCCATATTGACAAACGCGCATTGCCCCCGGGCCAGCGTGCACCATCTGCAGTGACAAACTGCAAGCCCTCGCTGGTGTACTCCATGCCACCGACGATGCTACGCGCAGCCAGGCGCCCGGATGCTGCGGGCATGACGATGGAGGCCATTTCTTCGGACTGGCCCAGCTCCACATCCTTGACCAATACATCGGCAGTGGCGCCTGTGAATTGGCCGCGCAGCACATCGGCCCAAACACGTACGCTGCCGCGCCCCTGGCTGACGTGGGTACCCAAATCCACATAGTTGCGAAGCTGGCCCCAGTCCACATCGCCAAACAAGGCATAGATCTGACCCGACCAGGTCTTGACCTCCCCCACATGCAAGGCCAGCACCGGGTGACTAAATGTCCCTTGCACCGTAAAGCGATCACCCCATTGGCTTGGGGGGCTGGCATCGAGTCGAAAGCTGTGGCTAAAACGCCGGTTGCGCAGCACCAGGTCCACATCGGCCAAGTCCAACGCCGCGGCGCTGCGCGTTTCATCGGTCCAGCGCAGCTGGCCGTGACGGATCGCGATCTCGGGCTGGCTGAAAAGCCAGTCGCTCGCCGCATCGGGCGAATCGTCCATAGGACTCAGTTGTAAGCCAGCAATCCAGAGGGAGCGGTCGGCGGCGCGGCGTATGTCTAGCGCAGCGCCTTCTACATACAGCTGCTCTAAGTTGCCTGCGGCCAGCGAACGGGGAGAAATCGCCGCTCGTACCGTGGGCAGCGTCAGCGCTACTCGGCCTTCTTTGTCCACCAACTGCACATCATGCAGTGCAAGCGAGGGGATGAGACCGTTGGATACCGCTTCGATAATGCCAATGCGTACCCCTACTCCTAAGCGCTGCGTGGCCTGTTCTTGCAACCAGGGGCGCAAAGTGTCGATTCGCGGCACAATGGCAAAGTGCAACACCGCCCAGAACATGACAAACAGGAGCCACCCGGCACCAACCAAGCGCAGCAGCCACTTGGCCAACAACGCGACGGTCGACAAGGTACGCGAGGGGATGGTTGGAGCTTCAGTCATTGGCGCGTGCAGTCAAGCATGGAATTATGACCCGCAATACCCCCGCTTCCCGATCTGAGTACGCACGATTTGCGCAAAGAGTGCGCAGGCGTTATGGCGCAGGACTTGCTATGTTGCCAATGGGTCTGCCCGACGCTTCTGCGCAGCAATCGCTCTATGAAACTTTGCGTGCCCAAGGGTTGGACGTTGGAGTGGCTTTGCGCATCACCCGCCAGCATGTGCTCGAACGCCTGTTGGTGTTGGACTGCGAAGCCGGACTGAACCTGCGCGCTGTGACGCAGTGCATGACCGTACTGGCTGAACTTGCGCTGTGTGAAGCCTATGCCCAGGCCAGCGCCGATGTGCAAGCCGTGCATGGCGCTCCCTGCAAAGCCGATGGCAGCGCCAGCACGCTCTGCATCATCGGCATGGGCAAACTGGGTGCGCGCGAGCTCAATGTTTCCAGCGACATTGACTTGATTTATGTGTATGACGCCGACGGTGACACCCTTGGTAACAGCGAAGGGCGCGCGCGCATCTCCAACCAGGAGTACTACGGCAAACTGGTGCGCGCGCTCTATACCTTGCTGGGCGATACCACTGAGCACGGTTTTGTGTTCCGGGTGGACTTGGCGCTGCGCCCCAATGGCAACTCTGGACCGCCCGCGGTGTCACTGGGCGCTTTGGAAGAATATTTCCAGACCCAAGGCCGTGAATGGGAGCGTTTTGCCTGGCTGAAAAGCCGCGTGCTGGCGCCGCAATCTAGCGTGGGCAGCGCTTTTGCCCTGCAATTGCGCGCCGTCGTAACGCCTTTTGTCTTTCGCAAATACCTGGACTACAACGTGTTTGACGCGCTGCGTGTGCTGCACCGTCAAATCCGCGAGCACGCGGGCAAACGCAGCGCCGGTCACCCCGAGCGGCACAACGATGTCAAGCTTTCGCGTGGTGGTATCCGCGAAATTGAATTTACCGTGCAGCTTTTGCAAGTGGTGCGCGGTGGTCAGTTCCCCGAGCTGCGCACCCGGCCTACACTGAGCGCCTTGCAGCGCTTGGTACAAGCAGGCCTGATGCCGGCTGACAAAGCCCAGGCCTTGGAAGAGGCCTATGTTTTTCTGCGCCGTGTGGAACACCGCATCCAGTACCTGGACGACCAGCAAACCCATGTCTTGCCCACGCAGGACGCCGACCTGACCTGGATTGCACACACCCTGGAGTTCGCCAGCACCAGCGAATTTTTAGCGCAATTAGACCACCACCGCGAAAACGTGGCGCAGGAATTTGATGTTCTGCTTGGCGGCAGTGACACACCTTGCAGCGGCTGCAAACCGGGAGAAGCCGACCCGACCCGGCCCGGCGCGCCGCCGCTGACCGACCTAGACAGCGTACTCGGGCCATTGCCCACAGCGATGCAAGAGCGCCTGGCGCTGTGGCGCGACCATCCGCGCGTGCTGGCTTTGCGCGAGGAATCGCGGGGCCGCTTGCTGCGCCTGGTGCAGCGCACCGGCCAGTGGTTACAAGAGGGCGAAATTAACCGGGAGGCCGCGCTGCGGCTGATGGACTGGATGGAGTCGCTGTTGCGCCGCGAAAGCTATCTGGCTTTACTGGTCGAGCGCCCAGGCGTGCACCAGCGTTTACTACGGCTTTTAGGCGCGGCGCGTTGGCCGGCGCGTTACTTGCTCAAGCACCCAGGCGTGATCGACGAGCTGGCCGGCAGCACCATGGTGCGCGAGCGTTTTGACGCGGCCGCTTGCGAGGCCGATATCGAGCGCCGTTGCATAGCCTTGCGCAACAGCGGCGAAGAGGACGAGGAGAGCCTGCTTAACCTGTTGCGCCGAGCGCACCATGCCGAGGTTTTTCGCACCCTGGCGCGTGATGTTGAAGGCCTGATCACGGTGGAGCAAGTAGCCGACGATTTAAGCGCCCTGGCCGAAGTGATATTGCGTATCACCGCCCGTTGGTGCTGGCAGCGCATGAAACAGCGCCATAGCGAGTTGCCACGCATCGCCATCATTGCCTACGGCAAGCTCGGCGGCAAAGAGCTGGGCTACGGCGGCGATTTGGATATTGTGTTTTTGTACGACGATCCGGATGAGCGCGCCGGCGAAATCTATGGCACGCTGGTGCGCAAACTGATCAACTGGTTGACGGTCAAAACCGGCGAGGGCGACCTCTACGAAATCGACACCGCTTTGCGCCCCAACGGGAGTTCCGGACTGCTGGTTACCACGTTTGCCGCCTATGCCGATTACCAGCAACAGCGCGGCTCTAACACCGCCTGGACCTGGGAACACCAGGCCATGACGCGGGCACGTTGCGTGCTGGGCAGCCCAGACCTGCACAGTCGCTTTGATGCCATCCGCGCGTCCGTGATTTGCAGCCCGCGCGACCACGATGCGCTGCGCGCCGAAATAGCCGCCATGCGCGACAAAGTGCGCACGGCCCATCCGGTGCCTGCCGAGCGCTTTGACGTCAAGCACAGTCCCGGCGGCATGGTGGACATTGAATTTGCGGTGCAGTACCTGGTGCTGGCCCACGGCCAGACGCATCCCGGCTTGCGCGCCAATGCGGGCAATATCGCACTTTTGCAAGTGGCGCAAGACTGCGGCCTGCTGCCCGCGCCGCTAGGCCATGCGGCCGCACAGGCCTACCGCGCCCTGCGCCGCATTCAGCATAAAGCGCGTCTGAACGAAGAGCCCACCCATGTGGCCTTGGACGAGGCGCAGCGCGAGCGCCAGACGGGGCTGGGTGTGTGGCGGGCGGTGTTTGAGGTTAATCCCCCCGGCAACGTAAGCTAATTGGCAAAAAGTCTTAGCGTTTAAGCCGCGCGCAAAAACGCCCCCAGCTGCTTTATCGAGGCGTCGGCCTCGGCAAAGCGGCCTGCAAATATTTGCCAGACGTGCCACATGCCTTCGAACTCTTGCAGTTGCACCGATGTGCCCGCCGCTTGCAGTTTTGCAGCCAAGGCCTGGGCATCGCCTAGCAGGGCTTCGTGTTCGCCAACATGGATCAAGGTGCGTGGCAGGCCGTGTAGCGCGGCGAAGTGGGGCGAGGCCAGGGGCTGTGCTAGATCGCTGGTGCCGGCATAAAGTTGCGCCGCCATAGACAGGATGGAGGTGTCGGGAAAAAATGGGTCTTTGGCGGCTTTGCTTTGGTGCGTAGGCAGGCTCAGCGTTAAATCGGTCCAAGGCGATAGCAGCGCCATGGCGCCGGGTGCGGCGTGGCCGGCATCGCGCAGACGCAGGGCCAGCGCCAGCGCCAGACCGCCACCGGCCGAGTCACCTGCCAGCACGATAGTGCGCGCCGGGTCTTGTTCGTGCAGCGCCAGGTAGGCAGCGAGTGCATCTTGTAGCGCAGCCGGGAAAGGATGCTCGGGCGCAAGCCGGTAGTCCAGCAAAAAGCAATCCAGTCCCGCCGATTGGGCCAGGTGCCCCGCCAGGCCGCGGTGGGTATGGCACGAGCCGGTGATGTAGGCGCCGCCATGCAAATACAGAAGTACCGATTGTGCGGTAGCGCCCGCTGGACGTAGCCACTCACCAGGGCAGCCGCTCAGGTGTGCCGCCTGCACCTGCACGCCGGCAGGCGCAGGAAACATGCGCTTGGAGGCCTTGTCGCGGGCGGCGCGCACTTGCTCCAGGCTGCCGCCGCGCAATGCCAATTTACGCAACTGGCGTTTGACGGCATAGTAAAAAAAGCGGGACTTCAATGAGGGCAAGGCAAACTCCTACCAGGCCGCGGGGGCCATTTTTAAATGGGTAATCCAGCCACCTTTATCAGGGGCCACTGCCCTGCGTCAATTGCAGCGCAAAAGTGCGGATGCCGCGCAAAAGCATCTCAATGGCCACCGACACCAGCACCAGGCCCATCAAGCGCTCAATGGCCGTCACCACGCGGGTGCCGATCAGGCGTTGAATGCGCTCAGCGGACACCAGCACCGTGGCGCTGATCAGCATGGTGACGCACAGAGCAGCCACCCACTCCATGCGTTTTTCTGGTTGCTGCGATACCAGTAACAAAACCGTGGCCAGGGCTGAGGGCCCGGCAATCGAGGGCACCGCCAGCGGCACGATCAAAGGCTCTATCAGCAACTCGGCTTCGGCTTGCGCAGGTGGTGGAAATACCATGCGCAGCGCGATCAAAAACAAAATCACGCCGCCGCCGATTTGCAGCGCCAAGTCGCTCAAGTTCATCAAGCGCAAAAAGCCTTCGCCGACAAACATAAAGGTCAAGAGCAAAAAGAAAGCGATGGAAATCTCGCGCAAGATCACGCGGGGTCTGCGCGCCACTGGGACGTGCTTTAACGCATTAGCAAAGATGGGGATGTTGCCTACCGGATCGGTAATCAGCACCAACAAAATCGTCGCCGAGACAAAGGTGTAATTCATCATGAGGTGTACACCGTGTCCAGCGAGGCAAAGCCTTTGATCTCTAGCGGGTTGCCGCTCGGGTCCAGAAAAAACATAGTCCATTGCTCACCGCTTTGTCCGGCAAAGCGCAGTTGCGGCGCCATCACAAATTGCACCTGTGCATCGCGTAATCGCTGCGCCAGGACCTCCCAATCCGCCAGGGCCAGCACCAGGCCCAAGTGCGGCATGGGTACCAGGTGATCGCCTACCTGTCCGGTCAAGGTGGTTTTAAACGGCTCTCCCAGGTGCAGCGAAATTTGGTGCCCGAAAAAATCGAAGTCCACCCAGGTGGTGGTACTGCGCCCTTCCGCGCAGCCCAGCACGCCGCCATAAAACGCGCGTGCGGCTTGCAAATCGGTGACGTGGTAGGCGAGGTGAAATAGGCTGCGCATGCTTTGAGGATAGCAGCCCTACTGCCATAATCAGCGCATGCCACTGCTGCATACCTTGCGCAAATCCACCGCCTTGGCGCGCTGGGTATTGCTATGGTGGTGCATGGCGCTGGGCCTTGCCATCGCCGCGCCCTGGGTGCAGCCGGTGCAGCATATGCAGGTGTGCAGTGCTTCGGGCAGCGTCACGGTGCAGGACACCGGCGCACCGAATGCACCTGCCGGCCACCATCTCGATTGCGTGCTCTGCCTGGGCGCCGGTGCACCGCCGGTATCCATCGCGGTTGTGCCAGTGGCCAAGGCTGCGCCACTGTTGGGTATGCACCTCGCAGCGGCGCTTGCGCCGCACAGCCTCAGCGCCGCCCCACCCCCTGGGCGCGGACCGCCGAGCGCTTAAAGCCGCCCCTTAAGCGGCCCACGCCTCTTGCATGGCGCTTGCGCGCTATACCGCAAGCGCGTGGCCTAGGGCGCTACTTCAGCCCTCCCCTTGTCGATGCAAGTGCTGCCAGGAGGCTGCCCGCTCGATGATTTTTCAGCCTTTGAACATTGATCACCATGCATGCACTCAAAAATTATTTCCTGCTGATTGCCAGCAGTATGGCCCTGGCCAGCGTACCGGCGTACGGCCATGTGGTGTTGCAGGACGCTGCCGCTGCCGCCAAAAGCAGCTATCGCGCCACCTTCCGTGTAGGCCACGGCTGCGATGGCGAGGCCACCACGTCGATGCGCGTCATTCTCCCGGCCGGTTTTAACGGCGCACAGCCTATGCCTAAGCCGGGCTGGACGCTGCGCACGGTCATCGGTCCTTTAGCCGTACCCTATGAAAGCCACGGCAAAAAATACACCGAAGGCGTACTGGAAATCAGCTGGACTGCCAACAGCGCAGAAAATGCCTTGCCCCATGCCTATTACGACGAATTTGTGCTGCGTGGAACCATCCCGGCAAAGCCCGGCCCGCTGTGGTTCAAGGTCGTGCAAGCTTGCGCCACGGGGTCTAATGACTGGGTGGAAGTGCCCGCGAGTGGCACCTCGACCAAAGGCTTGAAGATGCCCGCAGCATTGCTCGAAGTTCTGGATGTGCAGGCTGCTGGCGGCCACGCACATTGATGGTTTGCGCCGAACACTCGCTTGGAATGGTCGGCGCCGTGCTTTTCATTTTTAAGAAAGAATCCGCTATGAACAATAAATCACTTATTCGCACATTGCTGCTTTCCAGCCTGATGGTTTCTAGCGCCTGGGCGCAAAACGTCAGTGTGCAAAGCGCCTGGGCGCGCGCCACCGTACAAGGGCAAAAGGCTACTGGCGCATTCATGACGCTCACCTCCAAAACCGATACCAAACTGGTGGGCGTCAGCACCAGTGTGGCCGGCTTTGCCGAAGTGCATGAAATGAAGATGGACAACAACGTGATGCAAATGCGCGCCTTGCCCGACGGACTCCCACTGCCTGCAGGCAAGGCGGTGGCTTTGCAGCCCGGCGGTTTTCACCTCATGCTGATGGACTTGAAGCTGCCGCTGCAAAAAGACACGACGATTCCCTTGACCTTGCGCTTCAAAGACGCTAAGGGCTTAGAAAGCAGTGTGGACATCAAGGTGCCGGTCTCTCAAGTCGCGCCTGCTGGCGGCCAAAAGCACCAGCATGGGGGGCATTAATGCTTTAGCGAGACTATGCCAGCGCCTCGTCAAACACCGTATCTAATTGCGCCCGCCATTGGGCTTTGTCCGCCTCGGACGCAAAGCTGGCATCGATGCTGTTACGGGCTAACTGCCACGCGTCCTGCGCGCTCAGTTCAGGCAGTGCGGCAAACACGGCTTCGAAGTTGGTAAGCAGGTAGCCACCAAAATAGGCCGGGTCATCCGAGTTGAGGGTTATGCACAGCCCGGCATGCAGCAGTGTGGCCAGGTTGTGCTCTTGCATGGTGTTGAATACACAGAGCTTCACGTTGGACAGCGGGCACACGGTCAGCGGCATGCGGCTGTCGGCCAGGCGTTGCACCAGCTCTGGGTCCTCGCTGCAGCGTACGCCGTGGTCTATGCGCTCCACATGTAGAACGTCGAGCGCGCTTTCTATGTAGGCCGGTGGGCCTTCCTCGCCGGCGTGGGCCACGATGCGCAGGCCGAGCGTGCGGCACTTGGCAAACACGCGGGCAAATTTTTCTGGCGGGTTGCCACGTTCTCCAGAGTCCAGGCCCACGCCGATAAAGTAGGCGCGGTAGGGCAAGGCTGCTTCTAAAGTATCAAAAGCGGATTCCTCGGACAAGTGCCGCAAAAAGCACAGGATCAGGCTGGCGCTAATTCCATATTGCGCTTTGGCATCTGCGCAAGCCCGGGCCAGCCCTTGGATCACTGCGGCCATGCTTACCCCGCGCTCGGTATGGGTTTGTGGGTCAAAAAACAATTCGGCGTGCACGATGTGGTCGGCCTGCGCGCGCGCAAAGTAGGCCATAGCCATGCGGTAAAAATCGTCCTCTTCGATCAGCACCGAGGCGCCGGCATAGTACAAATCTAAAAAACTTTGCAAGTCGGTAAACGCATAGGCTGCGCGCAAAGCTTCTACGTTCGGGTAGCTGAGCGTGATGCCGTTTTTTTCGGCCAGCGTGAATATCAGTTCTGGCTCCAAAGATCCTTCGATGTGGATGTGCAACTCGGCTTTGGGCATGCGCGCCAACAGAGCGGGCAGGCGGTCGCGGGCGATGGTGGTGTAAGTCATAGGGGTGGTCTCTCGAAAAGCGTTCAGGCTAGCGGCGGCAAACCCGCCTCCATGGCTTGCAGCTCTTGCAATGGCGGTATGGTGGCCAGCATCTGCGGGTCCAGCATATCCCAGACGATGCCGCAGCGGGGCTTGTGCGGGTTTATCACTTCTATAGTGCGCGTGGGCGTAAAAATCGCGTCGGCTACGGTGTCAAAAATCTCGGGGTACAAGGTCTCTTGCAGCACTTGGCAGTCGTGCACCAGCGCCGCCGTGGGCGTTTGCGCATTGATCACGCCGATGCGGTAGAGCATGCCCCATTCGGCATCAAAAAAGCCATGCCCTTTGCCAAAGCGCACGCCATGCTCATTGATGGCGCCGGTGCCGGTAATCATGTAGTCCAGGCGCGGTAGCTCGGCGCGAATTTGCGCCAACGTCATGTGCCGTCCGTGGCGCTCCATACCGTCGAGCGTGGCCGCATAGAGTAAGCGGTCTTTGGGGATCGTGGCCGGGTCCAGCAGCCAAAAGCCCCGGCGTATGGAATAGGTGGTCATCAAGATGCGTTTGCCATCGCACAGCGTACGGTAGCGCAACTCTTCGATGCAGTTGTCCGGGGTAATGAAAATGCATTCGGACTGTTGGTAATAGCGGTGCGCCATCAAGCGGTCGGTGGCGGCACTGCTGCCTACAAAGTCGGTGATGAATTCGCCGAAATCAAAATGAAAACGGCTGTCGGCAAATGCCACTTCACGCAGGGCGCTAAACACGCGCTCGCGTACCGTGTGTTTATGGTCGGTGTGTTCCATAGGCTTCTTTCATGCAATCAAAAAGGTTGGCTGCGCACTTAGGCCGTAGGCGCCATCGCGTAGCGTTGCAGTACGTAGCGCTCCACCACTACGACCAGGCTGTTGAGCACCACGGCGATGAGGATGGCCACCACCGCTACGCTCCATATCATTCCGAAATCGAGTACGCCGCGCGACACATTGAGCAAGTTGCCAATGC
>Ga0187845_1002056_pt1 | contig 11150 bp, 5 predicted proteins | sample SpaLakP09_SKY_68_FD_134515 | JGI IMG/M metagenome (GOLD analysis project Ga0187845, IMG submission 134515) | Oligotrophic lake water microbial communities from Sparkling Lake, Wisconsin, USA - SP09_SKY_68 | ecosystem: Environmental > Aquatic > Freshwater > Lake | place: USA: Sparkling Lake... | reverse complement strand
CTTGATGCCCAGCGGCTCCAGCCAGCCCACCAGCTTGCGAAAGTGCTGCTCCGCCAGAATTTCCGTGGGCGCCATCAGCGCGCATTGCCAGCCCGCCTCCATGGCGATGGCCGCTGCCAGCGCGGCCACCACCGTCTTGCCCGAGCCCACATCGCCCTGCAGCAGCCGGTGCGTGGGCTGGGGCCGGGCCAGGTCTTGCGCAATCTCCTCGGCCACCCGCTGCTGCGCGGCGGTCAGCTGGAACGGCAGCGCCGCCAGCAGCTTCTCGTGCAGGCCACCGGGCCGGCCGCGCAGGGCCGGCGCGACGAGCAGTGCGCGCTCGCGCTGGGCCTGCAGTTGCGACAGTTGCTGGGCCAGCAACTCCTCGAACTTGAGGCGGTGCCAGGCCGGATGGTGGTGCTCGTGCAGCGCGTCCTGCGACGCGTTGGGCGGCGGGTGGTGCAGATAGTTCAGCGCGTCCTTGAGCGACGGCAGCCCGCGCGGCACAACGCCGGCCGGCAGGATCTCGCGCAGGTCCGCCCGCGCCAGGCCCGAGGCCACCGCCTTGCGCAGGTAGGCCTGCGGCAGCTGGGCCGAGGCCGGGTAGACGGGCGTGAGCGACTGGGCCAGCGGCGTGTCCTCGTCCACCACCTTGACGACCGGATGCACCATCTCGCGGCCGAAGAAGCCGATGCGCGCCTCGCCGCGAATGCGCAGCCGCGTGGCGGCGGACATCTGCCGCTGCTGCGCCGGGTAGAAGTTCAGGAAGCGCAGCAGCAGGGTGCCGGACTCGTCCTTCACGCGCACCAACAGCTGGCGGCGGCTGCGCATCTCGACCTGGCAGTCCACGACGACGCCCTCCACCTGCACCGGCTCGTTCTCGCGCAGCGCGGCGATGGGGATGACGCGAGTCTCATCCTCGTAGCGCATCGGCAGGTGCAGGGCCAGGTCGATGTCGCGCACCAGGCCGAGCTTGTCCATCGCCTTTTGAGGCGCGGACTTGGTCGGCGGCGGTTTGGGTGTGGCGGCGGCCTCGGACATGGCCGCATTTTGGGGGTGGCCGGCACCGGCCGCCCCTGAGGCGTTCAGGTCGGCGTCGGCACGCCGGCCATGCGATCGAAGGACAGGAAGAACTGTCGCGCCAGCGCCAGCAGCTGGCCCTGGCTCAGCTCGGCAGACGGCCGGTAATCGGCGATCTGCTGCACCTGTTGCGGCCGCTGCGCCTCGACGAAGTGCCGGAACTCACCGATCACGTGGTGCGAGCCGGTCACCAGCACCTCGGGGGTGTCCTTGATGGCCTGGCAGATGGCGGCGAACAACACATGTTCGGCGCGCTCATCCTTGCCATGGGCATGGCGGTGGTGGCCTTCGATGCGTGCGGCGTGCACTTCGTGGGCATTGAAATGCAGCAATTCGGCGTGGTGGTGGTCGAGGTAAACGACGGCGTGGAACATGGTTTCTCCTGTTGGATATCACCATGCTCCCACCCACGCGGCACCCATGCTTTGCGATGCATCAACAGTGGGCGATGGACAATCTGGTGCTCCGATTCCTTGTTTTGGCACGGGTCCGTCCGGCCCTCAAATGTTCATGCGCCCTCCCGCAACGACCTACACGGTCGCCGACTTCGATTTCGACCTCCCTCCCGAGCTGATCGCCCAGCACCCCGCGCCTGAGCGCAGCGCGTCGCGGCTGCTGGACGCGACCGGCGCCGAGCCGGTGGACCGCGTGTTTCGTGAGCTGCCCGAGCTTCTGTCGCCCGGCGACCTGCTGGTCTTCAACAACACCCGCGTCATCAAGGCGCGGCTGTTTGGGGTGAAGTCGACAGGCGGCTCGGTGGAAGCGCTGGTCGAGCGGGTGCTCCCCGGCACGCAGGAGGTCTGGATGCACCTGCGCGCCAGCAAGAGACCCAAGCCCGGCAGCCGCGTGCGCTTTGCCGATGCTTTCGACGCCGAGGTGCTGGGCCGCTGCGGGCCCGACAACGGGCTCTTCCACCTGCGCTTTGCCGGCGACCCCTTCGCGCTGCTGGACGCCCACGGCCATGTGCCGTTGCCGCCCTACATCGCGCACGCCGACGATGCCGACGACGAGCGCCGCTACCAGACCGTCTTTGCCAAGGAGCCCGGCGCCGTCGCCGCGCCCACCGCGGCCCTGCATTTCGATGACGCGCTGCTGGCGCGGTTGGCCGAGCGCGGTGTCGACACCGCCCATGTGACCCTGCACGTCGGCGCCGGCACCTTCCAGCCGGTGCGCGTCGAGACGCTGGCCGAGCACAAGATGCACAGCGAGTGGTTCGAGGTGCCGCAGTCGACGGTCGATGCGATTGCCGCCTGCCGCGCCCGCGCCGGCCGTGTCGTGGCCGTGGGCACGACGACGCTGCGTGCGCTGGAGTCCGCAGCGCGGGGCGGTGAGCTGCAGGCCGGCGCCCGCGAGACCGACATCTTCATCACGCCCGGCTTCGAGTTCCGCGTCGTCGACTGCCTCGTCACCAACTTCCACCTGCCCAAGAGCACGCTCATGATGCTGGTCAGCGCGCTGGCCGGGCATGAGCTGGTCATGGCGCTCTACCGCTACGCGATTGCGAATCGCTACCGCTTCTTCAGCTACGGCGACGCGATGCTGCTTTCGCGGGCAGGAGGGTCTGAGTGAGTCCCCGCGATGCAGCGCGCCTTGGTTTGGGATGGGATTCAAGGCGCCAACCACAGCCATAGCCGCTGCTATGGCGAGGATTGGCAACGCCGCAGACCGCCCAAAGCAAGGATGCGCTGCGCGCGAGGGACTCGCTCAGAGCCTCCAAGCAACCCTTCCTTGAGCTGCTTCGTCGACGGCGGCCAAGAACGCCTGGCGTGACGTGACCGGCAGCGCAAAGCGCATGTGCACACGTGTCTCGTGTCGCACGTCCAGCAACTGCGCCGCATGCTGCTCGACCAGCCGGCGCAGCCGCCCCTCCAGCTCATAGGGCAGCTCGCAGCCCAGCTCGACCTGCGCGACACGGTCGATCTTCTCGGCAGCCAGCAGCGCCTGGGCGATGCAGTCCGTGTACGCCCGCACCAGCCCGCCGGCGCCCAGCTTGACGCCACCCCAGTAGCGCACGGCCGTGGCCAGCACGCCGTCCAGCCCCTGGTGGCGCAGCACGTCCAGCATGGGCCGGCCGGCCGTGCCGCCGGGCTCCCCATCGTCGTTGGCAGCCGAATGGCCACCGGCCAGCAGCGCCCAGCAGACATGGGCGGCACCTGGGTGCTCCGCGCGCAGCTGCGCCACGCGGGCCAGCGCTGCAGGCCGGTCTGCACAGGGCTCCACGCAGCCCAGGAAACGGCTCTTCTTGACGACCAGTTCATGCCGCGCCGGGGCGGCCAGAGTCAGCGCCATCGGCCGGCCGTCACTCGCCGCGGGGCAGCATCATGCGCACGCCGTACTCGCCGAAATAGCGCGTCATCAGGGCTTGCAGCGTGCCATCCTGCCGCATGGAAGCCAGCGCCTGGCGCAGGCGCTGGCGATCGCTTTCCGGCAGGGTCAGGCTCAGGGCCATGCCGACCAGCAGGCGCTCGTGCGGGGCGGGGTCGATCACGTGCGGCGGGGTGCCGCTGCGGTAGCCAGCCTGCACCTCATGGGTGGCCGACGGCGCGAGGAGAAGGCCGTCTGCGCGGCCGGCGCGGAACATCCGCACGGCGGTCTGGAAGTCGCTGGCCTCCACCATCCGGCCCTCCTGGCGCAGCCGCTGCACCCAGGGCGCGAATGTGGGGCCGTAGGCATAGCCGCGCACGCCCAGCAGGTGCAGGCCCGGGCGCGCGTTGAAGTCTGCGAGTGTCGCCACACCGGCCGTCGCGCGGCCCTGCAGCATCAGCTGGAAGCGGACCTGCATGTAGGGGTGGATCTCGGCCACTTCGCGCCGCTCGGGCGTGATGACCGAGGACAGCGTCAACTGCAGCACGCCGCGGCGCATCTGGTCCCAGATGCGCAGCCGGGATTCCACGACGCTGCGCAGCGCGCAGCCCGAACGCCGTTCCAGCTCCTGCAGCATGTCCAGATCCAGCCCGCGGCGCTCCGGCTCCTCCTCGTAGAACGGGCTGTAGACATACAGGCCGGCCACGTGGGGCCCGCACCGCGGCGGGGGCTCGGCCGCCGCGGCCGGGCCGGCCCAGGCGAACGACCAGGCGCAGAAGGCGGCTAGATGCAGCCAGGACGGGCTTCGGCGAGGCATGCCGCATTGTGGCGCAGCCCCGGCTGCGACAATCCGTGCCCCATGCTGAAGTTCGACCTCCTCAAGACCGAAGGCCGCGCCCGCCGCGGCACGCTCACGCTCAACCATGGCGTCGTGCAGACGCCCATCTTCATGCCTGTGGGCACCTACGGCACGGTCAAGGGCGTCACGCCCCGCTCGCTGGAGGAGATGGGCGCGCAGATCATCCTGGGCAACACCTTCCACCTGTGGATGCGCCCGGGCCTGGATGTGGTGACGCAGTTCGGTGGCCTGCACCGCTTCGAGAGCTGGAACAAGCCCATCCTGACCGACTCCGGCGGCTTCCAGGTCTGGAGCCTGGGCGCCATGCGCAAGATCAGCGAGGAGGGCGTCAAGTTCGCGTCGCCCGTCAACGGCGACAAGCTGTTCCTGACCCCTGAGGTCAGCATGCAGATCCAGACGGTGCTGAATTCCGACATCGTCATGCAGTTCGACGAGTGCACGCCCTACGAGAGCAAGGGCGTGCTGACGACCGAGCGCGAGGCGCGTTCGTCGATGGAGCTGAGCCTGCGCTGGGCCAAGCGCTGCATCGCCGAGTTCGGCCGGCTGGAGAACCCCAACGCGCTGTTCGGCATCGTCCAGGGCGGCATGTTCACCAACCTGCGTGACGCCTCGCTGGCGGGCCTGGCCGAGCTGGACCTGCCGGGCTATGCCATTGGCGGCTTGAGCGTGGGCGAACCCAAGGCCGAGATGCAGCGCATCCTGGAACACACCGGCCATCAGTTGCCCGCCAACAAGCCGCGCTATCTGATGGGCGTGGGCACGCCGGAAGACTTGGTCGAGGGCGTCAGCCAGGGCATAGACATGTTCGACTGCGTGATGCCCACCCGCAACGCGCGCAACGGCCATCTGTTCACGCGCTTCGGCGACCTGCGGCTGCGCAATGCCCGCTACAAGAACGACGAGAAGCCGGTGGACGAGACCTGCAGCTGCGAATGCTGCACCGGCTTCAGCCGCGCCTATCTGCACCACCTGGACCGCTGCGGCGAGATGCTGGGCCCCATGCTGACCAGCGTGCACAACCTGCACTACTACCTGAACCTGATGCAGGAAATGCGCGACGCGCTGGACGCGGGCCGCTTCAAGGCCTGGCGGGCGCAGTTCCACGCGGACCGGGCGCGGGGCATCTAGACGTCACTCAGGCGTCAGCGGACGGCGCTGTCAGGCGCGCGACGTTTCCCAAGACCTAGGGGGGCGCTGTCGCATTCGGGTTGGCGAGTCCCCCGTTTGCAGGGCAAGGGACGTAAATCCGTCACGGGTGGCAGCCCAGAATCCCGCGGCCATCCCTGTGAGCAGGCGCGCTTGCCGCCGTCTGTAACTGCATGAAACAACGGGGTTGGCGAGCCAACTTCCTCGAAGGTTTCAGACATGTCGATCAAGTCCCTGCGCGCCCGCGCTGCGGCCGCCCTGCGCCGCGCTTCCAAGAACGCATCCACCCGCGTTGAGGCCGCCCGCCCGCAGTCCTGGAAGATCGAGACGCTGGAGCCCAAGCTGCTGCTGTCAGCCGACGCGCTGCCGGCCGTGCACCTGATGGCCAGCCAGAGCGAGGCGACGGCGCCCAAGGTCTACGGCTTCGAGCGCGGCGAGGGCGCGGCCTGGGTGGATGCGCGCGCGGCCGGTGACGATGCCGGTGGCCTGCTGCAACTGGGTGCCGGCATTGCGCCCGCCGACGTGGCGCTGCGCCGTGTCGTGGACGACGCCACCGGCCAGGCCGACGCGCTGGAACTCGCGCTGCGCGGTACGGCCGACCGGGTGCAGATCCGCGGCTTCTTCACCGCCGCCAACCCGGTGCAGGCCGTTGCCTTCGCTGACGGCACGCGCTGGAGCGCCGACGAACTGCCGGGCCTCATCGAGACCGGCCCGCAGCGCCAGGCGCTGGCGGCGGGCGCAAACGCGGCCGGCGATGCCGGCGCCACTTACGACGCCACCACCGGGTTCAACACGACGAGCAATCCCGCAGGCGCATGGAGCTACGGCTACTCTGCCCTGGGTGGGGCCGGCTATGCGCTGACGCCGTTCGACCTGCCTTCCGGCTCAGGCTGGAACAAGTCCGGCTATATGACCTCAGGCACGCCTGCGGTGTGGAAGAACACGGGCGCGTCCGCCCAGTACGGCGTCGGCCCGGGCCAGTTGTCCCTGCACCCCGGACCGACCGCCAACGGCGACTACGCGATCCTGCGTTTCACCGCCCCAGCCGACGGGCTGTACAAGGTGACCGGCCAGTTCTTCGCCGGCGACAGCGGCTCCATGAGCGGCAGCGTCGTGCTCAACGGCAACCTGTTCCAGCCGCTGCAGCATTTCGCCAGCACCACCGACGCCTCGGTGTTCTCGTTCGCGCCGGTGCAGATGACCAGCGGCGCGACGCTGGATTTCGTCGTGGGCAACAACGGCAGCTTCTACAGCGGCAACACGCCCCTGTCGGTCGTCGTCGAAAGCGTTGCCGTTGTCGAGCCCACGGTCGGCACCGTCCTCAGTCCCACCGCCGGCAACAACCTCTACCTCTTCGGCCGCGGTGACGGCGCGACGACGGTGCAGTCCTATTCGGACCCCAACCTCGGCAAGGTCAACACGCTGCAGTTCAAGAGCGGTGTGCTGCCCGCCGACGTCAGCGTCGCGCGCGCGGTCGACGCCCAGGCCGGTGGCACCGTCGCGCTGGCGCTGAGGATCAACGGCACCACCGACGTCATCTCATTCAACGGCTTCCTGTATGGCGGCACGCCGGCCAACGAGTTCAACGGCCTGCAGAAGGTCACGTTCGCAGACGGCACGGTCTGGGACATCTCGCACCTGCTCTTCCTGCTCGGCATGGGCACGGCGGGCAATGACAGCTACAGCGGCGGCACGGGCGCCGACCTGCTCAACGGCGGGGCGGGCAACGACAGCCTCAGCGGCGCTGGCGGCAACGACTCGCTCTACGGCGGCGCAGGCAACGACAGCCTGGACGGCAGCAGCGGCGACGATTTCCTCGAAGGCGGCACGGGCGACGACACCCTGAACGCCGGCGCCGGCAGCAACACCTTCCTGTTCGGTCGCGGCGATGGCTCGGACCGGCTGTACTACAACCACAACGGCGGCCAGGCGCGCGTCAACACGCTGCAGTTCAAGGCCGGTGTGCTGCCGGCCGACGTCGTCCTCAGGCAGGTCTACGACAACTACTTTGGCGGCAACCGGGCGCTGGAGCTGAGCATTGCCGGCACGACCGACAAGGTCACCGTCAACGCCTTCTTCTACAACGATGACCCGGCCAATGCCTACGCTGGCATCCAGCGCGTGCGGTTTGCCGACGGCACCGAGTGGACGGCCAACCAGATGGTCACCATGCTGCTGGCCGGCACCGCCGGCGACGACAGCCTGCGCGGCACCAGCGCAGCCGACACCATCAACGGCGGCGCCGGCAATGACTCGCTCAACGGTGCCGCAGGTGACGACGTCGTCTCGGGCGGCCCGGGCAATGACAGCGTCAGTGGCGAGGCGGGCGCCGATCAACTGCTGGGCGGCGACGGCGACGACAACCTGGACGGTGGCGAAGGCAATGACACGCTGGAGGGCGGCGCGGGCAACGACACCTTGAACGCCGGCGCGGGCAGCAACACCTTCGTGTTCGGCCGTGGCGATGGCCAGGACCGCCTCTACTACAACCACAACGGCGGCCAGGCGCGCACCAACGTCATCGTTTTCAAGGCGGGCATCGCGCCGGGCGACATCGTCCTGCGGCAGGCCTACGACAACTACTTCGGCGGCAACCGCGCGTTGGAGCTGAGCATCGCCGGCACGACCGACAAGGTCACCGTCAACGCCTTCTTCTACAACGACGACCCCGCCAACGCCTACAACGGCGCTCAGCGCGTGCGCTTTGCCGATGGCACCGAGTGGGATGCGGCGGCCATCGTCAACATGCTGTTTGCCGGCACGGACGGCAACGACGACCTGCGCGGCACCAGCGGCGCGGACGTGATGAACGGCGGTGCCGGCAATGACACGCTCAACGGCGCTGGCGGCGCGGACGTCATTTCAGGCGGACCGGGCAACGACAGCCTGATCGGCGAGGCGGGTGCCGACAGCCTGCAGGGTGACGCGGGCGACGACAGCCTCGACGGCGGCGAGGGCGACGACACGCTGGAAGGCGGCGTCGGCAACGACACGCTGAACGCGGGCGCAGGCAGCAACACGTTTGTGTTTGGCCGCGGCGATGGCCAGGACCGGCTGTACTACAACCACAACGGCGGCCAGGCGCGCATCAACACGCTGCAGTTCAAGGCCGGCGTGCTGCCGGCCGACGTGATCGTCAGGCAGGCGTACGACAACTACTTCGGCGGCAACCGCGCGCTGGAGCTGGCCATCGCCGGCACGACCGACAAGGTCAGCGTCAACGCCTTCTTCTACAACGACGACCCGGCCAACAACTACAACGGCCTGCAACGGGTCCGCTTCGACGACGGCACCGAATGGGACATCGCCGCCATCCTGGCCCGGCTCTACATCGGCACCGACGGGGACGATGTCTGGCGTGGCACCAATGCCGCCGAGACCTTCAGTGGCGGTCTGGGCAACGACAGCATTTCGGGCGCGGGCGGCAACGACCTCATCGACGGCGGTCCGGGCAATGACAGCCTGGCGGGCGAGGACGGCGAAGACACGCTCACCGGTGGCACGGGCAACGACAGCCTCAGCGGCGGTGTCGGCAAGGACTTGCTGCAGGGCGGTGAGGGCGACGACAGCCTCGACGGCGGCGACGGCGACGACACGCTGGACGGTGGCGCCGGCAACGACAGCTTCAACGCCGGCTACGGCAGCAACACCTTCCTGTTCGGCCGTGGCGACGGCCAGGACCGGCTGTACTTCAACCACAACGGCGGCCAGGCGCGCATCAACACGCTGCAGTTCAAGGCTGGCGTGGCGCCGGCCGACGTGATCGTCAGGCAGGCCTACGACAACTACTTCGGCGGCAACAACAACGCGCTGGAGCTGAGCATCGCCGGCACCACCGACAAGGTCACCGTCAACGCCTTCTTCTACAGCGACAACCCGGCCAACAACTACAACGGCCTGCAGAAGGTGCGCTTCGACGACGGCACCGAATGGGACATCGCCGCGCTGCTGGCCAAGGTGCAGACCTTCACCGATGGCGACGACAACGTGCGCGGCACGATTGCCGACGAGGTCCTCAATGGCGGTCTGGGCAATGACTCGATAGCCGGCGCGGCCGGCAACGACACCATCGATGGCGGCCCCGGCAACGACAACCTCTCCGGCGACGACGGCGACGACACCGTCACCGGCGGCACGGGCAACGACAGCGTCAGCGGCGGCAATGGCACCGATCTGCTGCAGGGCGGCGACGGCAATGATTCGGTCAGCGGCGGCGCCGGCAACGACCAGATCTACGGCGGCGCGGGCGACGACAGCCTGGACGGTGGCGACGGCGACGACCTGATGGAAGGCGGTTCCGGCAACGACAGCTTCAACGCCGGCTACGGCAACAACACCTTCCTGTTCGGCCGTGGCGACGGCCAGGACCGGCTGTACTTCAACCACAACGGCGGCCAGGCGCGCATCAATACGCTGCAGTTCAAGGCCGGCGTGGCGCCGGCAGACGTCGTCATCAGGCAGGCCTACGACAACTATTTCGGTGGCAACAACAACGCGCTGGAGCTGAGCATCGCCGGCACGACCGACAAGGTCACCGTCAACGCTTTTTTCTACAGCGACAACCCGGCCAACAACTACAACGGCCTGCAGAAGGTGCGCTTCGACGACGGCACCGAATGGGACATCGCCTACATCCTGGCCACGCTGCTGGCCGGCACGGCGGGTGACGACAGCATTGCTGGCACCAGCGCGGCCAACGAGATGCACGGCGGCGCCGGCAACGACTCGCTGGCCGGCCGTGGCGGCAACGACGTGATCTACGGCGAAGAGGGCAACGACGCGCTGTACGGCGAGGACGGTGCGGACACGCTGGTCGGCGGCGCCGGCAACGACAGCCTCGACGGTGGCACGGGCAACAACATCTACATCTTTGGCCGCGGCGACGGCCAGGACAGCATCACCGGCCGCTACGACCCGGCCGCCGGCAAGCTCAACACCCTGCAGTTCCGCGCCGACGTGCTGCCGGGCGACGTGACGGTGCGCCGTGTCTACGAGAGCCAGAGCGGCGCCGTCAACGGCCTGGAGCTGGCCATCGTCGGCAGCAACGATCGCATCACGGCCAACTACTTTTTCAACGGCGACGACCCGGGCAACGTCTACAACTCGCTGCAGCAGGTCACTTTCGCCGACGGCACGGTCTGGAACATCGCCCGCCTGCTGGAGCTGATGAGCGCCGGCACGCCGGCCAACGACAACCTGCGCGGCACCAACGGTGCCGACGTGCTGACCGGCGGGCGCGGCGACGACATCCTGAACGGGGTGGCGGGCCACGACAAGCTCTACGGCGGCGACGGCAACGACGCCCTCTACGGCGAAGACGGCAACGACACGCTGGACGGTGGCGCCGGCAACGACTGGCTGGACGGCGGCAACGGCAACAACGTCTTCCTGTTCGGCCGCGGTGACGGCCAGGACACGGTCGCCTACGGCAACTACGACTACAGCGGTACGCGTCTCAACGTCATCCAGTTCAAGGCCGGTGTGGCGCCGACCGACGTGACGGTGCGCCGCGTGTCGGGCAGCCAGGGCAGCGCCAACGAGGCGCTGGAGCTGGCCATTGCCGGCACCGACGACCGCATCACCGCCAACTACTTCCTGTCCGGCGACAACCCCAACACCGGCTACAACCAGCTGCAGCAGGTGCGTTTTGACGACGGCACGGTGTGGAGCATCGCCACGCTGCTGGCCGCGCTCGGCCAGGGCACGGCGACGGAAGACACGCTGCGCGGCACCACGGGGGCCGACACGCTGAGCGGCGGGCGCGGCAGCGACTCGCTCTACG
>Ga0187845_1002053_pt1 | contig 11163 bp, 9 predicted proteins | sample SpaLakP09_SKY_68_FD_134515 | JGI IMG/M metagenome (GOLD analysis project Ga0187845, IMG submission 134515) | Oligotrophic lake water microbial communities from Sparkling Lake, Wisconsin, USA - SP09_SKY_68 | ecosystem: Environmental > Aquatic > Freshwater > Lake | place: USA: Sparkling Lake... | reverse complement strand
GTGAACGGTAAGACAGGGAGGATAAGGTCAGCAATAAATGCAACTGCGGAAAGGTTTGAGATAACACTTGAGGTGTCAAAGAACCCTGAGCTTAATCGAACTTTTACTGTAAGTGATTCAATTATTGGTCTTCTAAATATAGAAGAAGTCATGAGTAAAGCCAATAAAAATAGTAAAGTTTTCATCACGTGCTTAAATTGTCTCAAAGCTGGAATGCCAACTATTGTCGAAGGTGATTTCCGCCTTTATCGTGAGTTTGAGTTCAAAAAAACAGTTGGCGAATATAGAGCCGAAATCGCTGAGCGTAAGAGACAAGAAGTAATCTCAAAAAGAGAATACGCAAAACTCCAAGAGCTTCAGAACAAACAAAATGAAGAGAATTTTAAAAAAGCTCAGATTGAAGAAGCTCGCCTCGCTAAAAAAATTGCGATTGAAGGTGATGGTAGTTCGGATGATATAACTTGTAAGAAATTTGGATTCAAACCACAGAGTAGTGGTTATGCTGACTGTAGATTAAAATTAGAGGTTGCTTCACGCCAAGCTACGCAGCAACAAGCTCAGTATGATGAACAAAAACGTCAATATGATGAGCAAAAACGACAGCATGAAGCGCAACTAGCTGAGCAGAAGCGTCAACGTCAAGTTGGTGCTGGACTTGCATTGATGCAAATGAGTTCTGGCTTACTGGCACCCCCAACGCCGCCGCCACCAGCTAATCAGACAATTGTCACACCAAGTGGAAAAATTGTTAATTGCCATACAACGGGTACAGTAACCAACTGTTTTTAGTCAATTATGAAAATATTACTTTTGATAATCAGCTTAGGGCTTTTAACCTCATGTGGCAATGAGGAGCCTTCAAAAGAACACATTCAGAAAATGAATGAAATTGCCAAAGCTTGCAAAGATAAGGTGATTAAATCAAGTCTGGTTCCAGCTTATTCAAGATTTGATGCTTACTATGACTCTGGTAACTCTGGATGGAGTTATCTTGGTACTGATGAAGAGCGTTTTAAATTTCGTAAATGCCTGATTGAGAATGGCGTTAAGTTGGGTGATGAAAAGTAATCAAAGGTGCTCAAGTAATGAAGAAGTTAATTATTGTTACGTTCTTGTTTGGACTGAACTTCGTTGAATTGAAGTCGGGTTAAGTAAAAAATGAATGAAGACCTTAAGAATAAACTAATCCTACTGGGAGTTATTTTTGTAGGGATTGTGCTTTTATATTACATTATGTCCCCATATCAAAAATGCTATAGGGCGATGATGGAGCGTGGGGGGATGACTAATGATGAAGCTGTGGGTAGGTGTGTCGGACCGACTGGATGGTAGAGCCTATGGGTTCACGTTACAAAACAATATGCAAAAACTGTCATCACCAATTTAGCCTTTCCAAAGGTGGTGGTTGGACGTGGTATGAAAAAGTTTGTGATACATGTGGTTCTTGTATGGCAGTTCCTAGACAGGGTCCAGAAGAGTTTGTAGATGGACAGCAACTGACCTATTTAGAAATAGTCAAACACCTTGCAGATAGCTCTAAATGGTCACGAAAAGGCGGTAAATTTGATGCCCACGAATCAAAGTTGCTTGATGAAATGACTGCAATTTGTACATGTGGTGGAAAGCTTATTCCAGAGTGGGATAAGGCAGTTAAATATCGATGCCCTGAATGCAAAAGCCCCGATTTAGAACTCGGGGATGAAATCTTATTTGATTAATTTTATTTTTGTGCAACTTACGCAAAACCAAATGCTTAAAAGCCTCTTAAATAAAGCGAAATAATTAAATGACAAAACTAGAAAAATTAACAAGAGTCTCATTACGTGATGCATGGAAAAATGAAGCTCTAGACTTCACTCCTTGGCTAGCACAAACGGATAACTTAAATGAATTATCTGAGGCCCTGGGGCTGAGTGAACTAGAGCTTGTGCAAACTGAATATCCAATCGGCGACTTTAAGCTTGATATTTTGTGCACAGACGAGGATGGTCACCAGGTGATTATCGAGAATCAACTCGAAAAAACAAACCACACGCATTTGGGGCAAATTATTACTTATGCTTCAGGCGTAGGAGCTCATACAGTTATTTGGGTAGCTGAATCATTTAGACCAGAACACATTTCAGCTTTAGAGTTCTTAAATCAAAACACAACAGATGAGTTGAATTTTTTTGCCGTTGAAATTGAACTATGGCGTATTGGCGAGTCACCTATGGCTCCTAGCTTTAATGTTATATGTAAGCCCAATGGATGGGCTAAGTCGGGCAGGGAACATGCAAGAGCTGCTGCCACCGCAACCCCAACTAAACAACTTCAGTTTAAATTCTGGTCTGGCTTCAAAGCTTTCATTCAGGACAAGGGCTATAACCTTCAGACAGCTGAGGCCAAAGCTCAACATTGGTTTAATATTCATCTAGGGCGTGGTGGATTCACACTGGCATGCACTGCAAACTCAAGAGTTGAACGTCTTGGTATCGAGGTTTATATTTTCCACACCGATTCTAAGAAAAAATTTGAACTGCTTGAATCTAGAAAGCAAGAGATTGAAAACGGTCTTGGCTTTGAACTTGATTGGCAAGTGTTACCAGAAAGCCACGCTTGCAGGATTGCGTTCTACAAACCAAACTTCGACCTAGAGAACGAAGCAGGGTGGGACTCTTACTACAAATGGCTCGGTGATACTGCTCAGAAATTTAATGACGTCTTCAGACCCTTACTAAGAACAGTCTAGTTTCAACTAGAGGCCCAAACCGCTCTCCAAGCGCCCTTTGTTTGCCCTTAATAGTAGGGATGCAAGTCTTCTCCAGGAGTCTTGGTCAGATGTCATGATGTTATCTAAATCTTTTTCAGATTCTCGGACTTCAGCCATCTTATCGAAAAGCCTATCAGCAAAGGTATCCAAAGATACATCAACTGGGTTATTTTTAATAACAGCACTCATTTCATTAGCAACCTTTTCCGCTTGAATACCTATTCTAATTAAGTCGTCGTCGGTAAAGTCAGTGCCATGCTTATCATTGAACTCCCTGATAATTTCAGAGAGCTCTTTTTCATCATCTTCAGTCGGCTTGGTATTTACACCAAATGCAGTGATTGGAGGAAGTGGGGCAACCTCACCGTGTCCAGGCGTAGCTGAACCCTTTTCTTTTTCTTCGATGCGCAGCTTTGTGAGGCGAATCATTTCATCTGTAAGCTGTTCACCATCATCTGTTCTTGCACTTCTTAATTTTTTAGATAGCCAGGTTGCATACCAATAAAGTGACTCCAAACTCACGTCTGCTACTGGGTAGACTTGAACAATAAAGCTATAGAACCTACAGTAACTCTTAACAGCCTGCCTAAATTCATCCTGTGAGGGTTTATCGGCAACGTTATAACTATCGACTGCTCGGTTAATAATGCCCTCTAAGATTGCCCTATCGCCAGTCGTTACCTCTACTTTGGAAAGTATTTCAGCGAAGTCGTCGACAGACTCTTGGTCAACAAACCCAACTCCCATAATGAGTGACTTAAGCTCGTATATTTGCTCAGGGTCGGTCAAGCTCTCTAACTCTGTTGTATCAAAGTAAACCTTAAATGCCTCTTTAATATCTTCTATTGAATTTTGAAAATCCAGTATGTAAATGCTTTCCGCACTCTTGCCAGGGAATGTTCTATTAGCACGCGTTAATGTTTGAACGCACTGCAACCCATCCAATTTACGGTCAATATACATCGCACAAATTTTTGGTTGGTCAAAGCCTGTTTGGTACTTGTTTGCAACAACTAAGACTTGGTACTTATCGGAATTGAACTGGTCAGGCAAATCTTTATCAGAAAATCCATTAAGACCGACCTCTGTGTACTCTTGACCATCAACAATCAAGTCTCCAGAGAAAGCAATAATTGCATCCAGCCCAGCACATTCGTGTTTATGGTCTTTAATATATCCCTTAATTGCTTGATGGTGCCTAAATGCATGTTCTCGACTTTGGCACACTACCATTGCCTTAGCCTGACCCCCCAATTCATTTTTTACGTGCTTATTAAAGTGCTCAACTATCACGGCAGCTTTTTGGTTGATTGTGCTTAAGGATACATATCTGGCAACCTTACGTTTAGCCTTAGCCCCTTTAAACCTTGGGTCATCTTCAATAGTTTTTTCAAGCTCGTAGTAACTTGCATAGGTGCTGTAATTTTGAAGAACATCAAGAATGAATCCCTCCTCAACCGCCTGGCGCATCGAGTATTCATGAAATGGGTATGGAATAGAATCAATAGAATCACGTGTACCAAATACTTCTAAGGTGACATTTTTTGGGGTCGCTGTAAAAGCCAAATAACTGATGTTGTCTCTCTTCTGTTTTGATGCTTGTGCTTTAGCAATCTCATCACCAATTATCTCTACATCCGATTCGTCTCCAAGAGCATCATGAACCCCTTGAGCTGACTTACCTGACTGAGATGAGTGTGCTTCGTCAATAATGACCGCAAAACGCTTACCAGTCATAGCATTCATGGCAGAAATAGTTTCCGTGGAGAACTTTTGAATTGTTGTAACGATAATCTTCTTGCCACCTTCTAGTGCTTCACGCAACTGAGCCGACGTTTTATCCACCGTCTCTATGTAAGAATTGCTGATACCTAATTTACGAATGGCTTTTTGTAATTGACCATCCAAAACACGGCGGTCAGAAATAATAATGACCGAGTCAAAGATGTTCTTATCTTCATTGCTGTGCAACTTTGCTAATCCAGCAGCAACCCATGAAATGGTCCAAGTTTTACCTGAGCCTGGAGAATGTTGAATTAAATACTTTTGACCAGAGTTTTTTTCTTTGGCATCGGCAAGTAACTTCCTTACAGCATCTATTTGGTGAAATCTTGGGAAGATAATTACTTCACCATCTTTTTGTGCTAGATTACCAACAATATCTAAGAGAACCTCTCTAGAAAATATGGCTTTCTCACCCTCAAGGTCTTTATATAGATATGCAGTTTTAAATTCACCTTTAATATCGCCGTTACCGGAATGACCATTATTTCCTCTATTCAGCGGTAAAAATACTGTCTTACCATTATTAAGCCTAGTGGTCATTGCAGCTTCATCAGTATCCACAGCTAAATGCACCAAACATCTTCCAGCCGCTAATAAAGGCTCACCTGCTGGACGTCTGTCATATTTAAACTGCTTAATGGCATCTTGAATTGTTTGCCCAGTTAAGGAATTCTTTAGCTCTAAAGTAACAAGTGGGATGCCGTTAATGAATAAAACCGTATCAATGGAGTTACTTTTACCTTTTTCGCCTTTATCTTTAGCTGAATAGTAAACCTGCCGAACAGCACTGAGAATATTAGCGTTATATAACCTCTCAAGGTTTGGATTAACATTACTGGCTGGCTTGAAATAACAAATCTTTACACTTGCACCCCAAGTAAATTGAATGCCTTCACGAAGAACAGTAATGATGTCAGAGCTCTTAAGCTTCTTATCAAGCTCCTTGCAAAACATATCTTTAGCTTTTGACCCAAACTTATGCTCCATTAAAGACCAAGTTTCGGGCTGAGTTTGCTTAATAAAGTTGATAAGAAGCTCAGTATCTAGGGCTAACTCAGAGTTGTAATTAGAGTCTACCCGCTCAATATAGCCTTGTGACTGAATAAGCTCAGACACAAAGTGTTGCTCGAAAGCTGTTTCTTTATGCAGGTCGACTTTTGAAATTATTTGCGTCATTTTTATGCCAACTCTCTTACGTCAATTTTTCCAGTAACTGCAGCTGATATTAAGCTTGCACGATGCTCTTTTAAAAAATCTATAGATAAACTTGCTCTCTCAATTAACTTATCAATCTTATTGTTTTTTATATTTATAGAGTTAAAAATTTCTATTTGTTCATGTATCGGCGGAACTGGAAACAAAAAATTATTAAATGCGTCTGTAGGCAATCTCCATCTACCTACTTGTGCTGCACCTTGCCCAAATGGAAAAAAAAGTTTGCTTTTATATCCAAGCTGCAAAAGCAACAGATAGAATCCGGAAAAGTATTTTGACGCATCTCTAATAGAAAAGACTCTGTAGTCAGGGCTTGTGACACCAAGCTGAGTGGATATGTCAACATAACCAGTCAAAAGGTCCATGTGATTCATCGCAAAATCGCCAGGCTCAACAATTTGATACTTCGAATAATCCATTGAGAGCTGACCTTCATTGCTTTCGATATCTTTTACCTTAATACCTTGCTGAGTAATGGATAAAACATCATAACCAAGCTTTCCCGCAATCCTTTTCTTAATCTCAAATATAAATTTAACTCTGTGCTCGGCCCAGTGCTCTGGAATTTCATCAGCCCAAAAAATCTCTGACGATTTTTTTTGTTTAGCAGACTGATTTAATCCTTTAAACATGACCTCTAATATAGAAATGTGTTTTTTTTCTTGTAAAAATTCAATCAACTTTTCTTGTTTATGAATCAACTCATCAATTTTTGCTATTTCACGGTCAAGGAAACCGGCAACTTTCTCTTGCTCTGAAGGTTGATTTGGAATCGATAGTTTGACTTTTTTAAGTTGGGAATTTGAGATATTTTGAATTGTGGTTGCTGGCAGTCCATAACTAATTTGCTCTCTAAATATTCTTGACTGAAGAATCCAAAATAAAAACCTTTTATTTATAATGCTATCGCGAATAATTGCGATTCTTTGATTTATCGCTACAGGCAAAATAGATTCTTTTATTTCCGAAAAATTTTCAACGCTTCCGGATAACCCCAAAATAATATCGCCAGCTTTAGCCAATGCTTGCTCTGGAATAATATTCGGATTGACTTTCATGGCACCGTCAATACAAACATTGTTTTCGGCAAAGTCAGACATCCTAATTACTGGGACTCCATCATCAGAAAAATCATTCGCACTAAATGGAAAGCCAGATAATATTTTGGATACAGATACAAGCGGCTTTGTAGACCAGTCAATCGGAATTTTTCCAATAAATGGACTACCTGAATACTTGCCATCTTCGCGCCAAATGTATTTCACTCTGCTACCTCATTCAATAAAGCCTGAATTTCAGCAGTTACATTTTTTAAGTCGGCATCAATTTCAGCTAATGAGCGGGGTGGTTTGTATTCATAGAAATGACGAGTAAATGGAATTTCATAGCCAACTTTAGACTTTGACTCGTCAATCCAGGCATCGGGTGCGTGAGGTAGTACTTCACGCTTGAAGTACTCAGCAATATCATCCTTGAGCGGAACGCTTTCGGTATCTCTTAAATTAGCATCCGCCTGAGGTTGCCCTTTTGTCTTTCCTTTTTCAGATAAAACAATATTGCCTGATTTATCCTTTAATGGGCGCTCAACGGTAATTGCTGTATACCCAAAATCAGTACTATCAAAATCTTTAATAAATTTAGATGTTTTATTAGAATAAAAAAGTTCAACGATTCTGTTGACTGCATCCATGCTCAATTGCTTGCGCTTTGAACCCATGGGTTTGCGCATCTGCTCCCAAAACTCTGGGCCGCTAGCGTCTAATAATCGAATTTTGTCTTTACGCTCTTTATGCTTGCGGTTATTGAGAATCCAAATATAGGTGCTGATACCCGTGTTGTAGAACATATCGGTAGGCAAGCCAATAATGCCTTCTAGCAAATCATTTTCGATAATCCATTTGCGAATTTCAGATTCGCCAGAGCCAGCTCCGCCAGTAAACAATGGTGAACCATTAAGAACTATTCCCGCACGGCCACCCATCTCATCATCGCGTAGCTTGCTAATGAAGTGCTCAACAAAAAGAAGTTGACCGTCGTTAATTCTTGGTACCCCAGCGCCAAATCTGCCATCAAATCCTTTTTGATGCTCTAACTCAACAGCTGTTTTTGCATCTTTCCAGTCATTGCCATAAGGTGGATTGGCCATGCAAAAGTGAAACTTTTTATCTGCGTGTTGGTCGTCTTTTAAGGTGTCTCCAAGCTTAATGCGCAATGGGTCTTGGCCTTTTAGAAGCATGTCGGTGACGCAAACAGCATATCCATCGTCCGTTAACTGCTGCCCATAAAGTTCAACAATCATTGAAGGATTAAGTTTTTTAGCTTCAATCTCTGCCACAGATAACATGCCACCAGTTCCGCATGTGCCGTCATAAAAAGTTCTGATAACACCTTCCCCCTGAATTGCCTCACGGTCATTATTCAAAAGTAGCTTTGCTATAAGGGTAACGATTTCACGGGGGGTGTAATGTGAGCCAGCCTCCTCTGCGGTTTTTTCACCAAACTTACGAATGAGTTCTTCATACAGATAACCCATCTCAAGGTTTGAGATATTCTCAGGATGCAAATCCATCTGAGTAATTTTTTCAAACACACTATACAAGCGGTCTTTTTCCTCAAGCTTGGCTAGCTTGAACGGCAACTCAAAGCGCTTGATGAAAACATCTTGTAAAAACTCAGGGAAGCCATTGATGTAATCAATCAGATTGCTATAGAGGTCTTTGGGGTCTTGATTTCTGAGTTCAGCCATTGTAAATGGCGCAGTGTTGAACACCTTTAACCCTAAACCAGTAGATTTAGCCAAGAGCTTTTCTTGCATTTCTTTGGTCGCATCAGGATTTAGCTTTTCAGCAGCATCTAATACCTTTTTCTTTGATGGTTCAAGGACGCAATCGAGTCGGCGTAAAACCATGAAAGGAAGAATGGTATTTTTTACATCCCCTTTAGTAGGAAGTGCTGTCCATAAACTATCAGCAATAGACCATGCATCATTACCAAGCTTATTTACTGTGGCTGAAATTGTGTTTGAATTAACTTGATTATTTTGGGCTTCGGCCTGCATATTTATTCCTTTATGTAAACCAATTATGCACCATAAAATACTGATTTTTATAAGCTATTCATCGGTCCTAGGCTCATTTTTAGAATGCATAGATTCAAGCAGGGCTTGTTGTAACTGGTCAGGGTCATCTAGGTCCAAATTAGGGCCAACTTTTCTACCTCTTGTCTTTGTACCAGTAAACATACCAACGTGCCATCCTATAGCTTCCAAGCGCTGAAACATCAGCGACATACGTCTTCGTTCGGCTCTGGCTTCTTTAGTTTCGTTACCGTGCTTCCAGTGTGCATTTTGAATGCGCTTAATGCCTTCTTGTGTGCGTGGTCCAGTAGAAAGTCCACCATGTGTCGAGCAGACGTTTTTGAGTCGTATGGCAGGCTTGCCACACTGTTGCTTCTTTCTTGATGACCGTGCCTGACAGCGCTTACATTTGATTCTGCCGCCTGCTGTGATTAGGTATTGTTCTGGTTTATACATCGCTTAACACCTTAATTAGGGGGTCTTCCGACCACGCTCAGGAAATTAAACTCAATACCCATCAGCCAGAATTTTGATTGGGCGAGCGGCTGCCATGATTGCCACCATTTTTTCAATTTATTATTTATTTTTATATTTTTCTTAATTAAGTTAGAAATATCATGGCAATAGTGGCAATAGCCTCTCATCCCTTTAAATTCAATGAAGAGCGCTGCCCCCTCATGCTGGCAATGCGCAACCAATCTGGGCATTAAATCTTTGGCCATGAAATGGGACCCCCTAAATAGGACTCAAACTCGCTACGTGCAATAGATAAATCAGGTAAGACGTAACCGCTGGAGCGCTTATTACTAATCATCTTTCTTCCATCTTTTGCGCTTGGACATATCTGACGTAAAGCTTCAGCAATATCTCGACCATTTAACTTGGTGTGGTAACGCTCAGAACGACTTTTATACTCATACACACCGTCAATCTCATGCGTGGGCCAAAAATAACCAGCTTGCCACTCATCATGGATTGGGGTGCTTGGGTATGACCCCATGTGATAAGTTTCAGCTTTCCAGAGTGCGTCAAACCAAAAACGTGGAAATGCAGGTAGTGAATGAATTTTCTGAGAAAGCAGCTCTTTAGAGGCTGGTTTGTTACCTGGTATGAAATTAGTTATATCAATAGCTAACAGGTCATGCACCATAGCTTCAACTTCGCCAGCATTTATGGCTGTATAAAGATTTTTCCAATAAGCGTGTTTGCCTTTAAATTGCTCTGAGACTTTCAAAAAAAAGAACCGCCTATCGTCATATTCTGTATTGGCAAAGTGTTGGCTATTACTCGCCGCAAAGAATCGGTGGAAGCTCTCTATTGACCTCTCAGGCTGATGCTTAGCTTCAATCTGGATATGTTTGGCGGTAACAAAGTTTTTAAGACGGTCGCTTGATTTCCTGTCACCCTTAAACAAAGCCTCGTCCATAAAGACCACGAAAGCACGCTCTAGGGACGAGTTAAACCGACCAACAACAGAGTCAACATCGCTGACCATGAGCGTAGTCGCTGCAAATATCTTTCTAAGAATGATTTCAAGGGTGCCTTTACCAATACCTTGGCCCCCAAGCATAACTATCATGACTCCAGGCTTTTCCTCTGGCTTTTGCAACATATGCGCCAAATAATGAATGAAATACTGATAAGCATCTTTATCGGAGGAGCACAAAACATGCTCCAAGTATTGACGTAGGGTTAGCCAATTGCCTTGCTGGGGTTCAATGGTCATGCCTTGCCAAAGATTTAAAGTATCTGTAGTAACAGCAATTGGCGAGAAAGCTAAGTTTCGATAAACTGTTGTATTCGGGCTGTGTAAAAAATCTTTAATAACTACATTTGGGTCCATTGAAGAAGCAACTGTTTGCAATCTTCGCATTAACAAGGTTTTAATTTCGGGACCACTAAATACTCTCAAAGCTGGTGCAGTCGACATGCCTGGATGCCATGCCAAATCAGACTTTTGAATCACTCCAAACTTCGCGCCAATCTCGAGTAAAGCATACTCAGATTGCAATATTTGCAAGGGGTTTATAGCAATACCGAGTGGCATATTGATAACAGCACTCATCGAACCTCCTCGGTGACCATTGCAACTGACTCAGGCTCTCTCTGATAGCCGCCAAGTCGTGCATAGTAAACCAAAGTTCCAAATGTGATGCCACTATCTCTATGGTCGAATGATGCTTTGATGACCGTTAGACCATCTTCGCTGAATCTGTGTGGCGCACCCATACTCCAGTTCAGTTGAATATCATCGATACAGTTCCATCCAGCAGCTTCTAATGCCCAAATCACATTACGGTAATCATCATAGCTACAGTCGGGATCGATGTAAGAC
>Ga0187845_1002045_pt1 | contig 11189 bp, 9 predicted proteins | sample SpaLakP09_SKY_68_FD_134515 | JGI IMG/M metagenome (GOLD analysis project Ga0187845, IMG submission 134515) | Oligotrophic lake water microbial communities from Sparkling Lake, Wisconsin, USA - SP09_SKY_68 | ecosystem: Environmental > Aquatic > Freshwater > Lake | place: USA: Sparkling Lake... | reverse complement strand
GCGCGGCCGCGCAGCACGAAGGCGGGCCTATCCTGGCCCTGCTCCTCCACCCAGCACTCGAACTCCTGCAGCAGCCGGCTCTTGCCGAGGCCTGCCTCGGCCACCACCAGCACCGAGCTGAAGGCGGCGTTGCTCGTCACCGACCACCAGGCTTCCTGCAGCAGCTCCATCTCGGCCTCGCGCGCCACCATCCGCACCTCAAGGCCCTCGATGCCGCACGAGCCGGCGTGGAAGGCGCGCGGCAGCAAGCCCTGCACCAGATAGGTGATCAGAGGCTGGTCGTAGCCCTTGACGATCAAAGGCGGCTGCTCGCTGACCCTGAACAGTCCGCGCACATGGCGGTAGCTGTCGTGGCTGATGCGCAGTTCGCCGGGCGGAGCGCTTTGCTCCATGCGCGCGGCCAGATTCACCGTGGCGCCTCGAATCGTGCCCTCGGCATCGACACCGCCGCCCAGCAACACCGGGCCGGTGTTGATGCCCACGCGTATCTGAAAGCCCGCCACGCGCAGATCGCGGGCCACCCGGGCCGCATGGCGCTGCGCCTCGGCCAACACCTCCAGGCCGGCGCGTATGGCGCGCTCGGGGTCGTCTTCATGGGCCTCGTCGGCACCGAAAACGGCCAGCAGGCCATCGCCCGCGTACTGCAACACCCGGCCTGAGAAGCGCTGGACGATAGTGGTGAAGCGCTCCAGCGCGCCGTCGATCACCGCCTGCACGTCCTCCGGATCCAGGCCCTGTCCCATGGCGGTGGAGCCCACGATGTCGACAAACATCACCGTGACCTGCTTGAGCTGCTGCGCCGGTGCCGGGGCCGGCTTGACCAAGGCCAGGAGCCGGGTGCGCATCGCCGCGATGGCCAAGTCGACCACCGCATCGCCGAGGACGCCGCGCTGCGCCTCCAACGCCGCAATACCGGCCTTGATCCGATCTTCTTCGGTCATGCATGAGCCTCGCGTCTGAGCATGCCAGCCGTCACGGCTTTGCGATCAACGGCAGGCTGTGCTACTGTTCCCTCCGCTGAATACTACATGTCGTTGGAGAGTTGATCGACCACGTTCTCCCCAGGAGTCGAGATGACCTTCAAAGCGCTGACCGCCACCGCCCTGCTGGGCCTGGCCTGCCTGCACGCCGCCCACGGCGCCGAGTACAACACCGCCAAATTCGTTGCCTCACCAACAGGCGGCTTCGAACTGAAGCTGTTCGGTTTCGGCCGAGGCACGACCGGCGGGCCGCCGCTTGAATCGCAGGCGTTCGCAGCCGATGTGGTCGCCCCGGTGCCCTTCTTCGACTCCTGGAACATCGACGTCAGTGCCATGCCGGCGGGCAGCTACCAACTGGTGGCCAAGGAAATCTTTGCCTTTGGCAGCGTGAGCTTCACCGATGTGGCGCTGAGTTTTCTAGACGCGGGCGGGGGCCGCACCACGCTGCCTTTCCTGATCACAGACCAGGGCAAGACGGCGATCGGTTCGGGCAGCTTCCTGGTCACCAAGCCCTGCCCGGTCAAGAGCTGCCTGTGGATAGACGTCTTTGGCACGCAGCTGCCCGGCGAGTCGCCGGCCAACTATGGCGCCCATATCACCGCCCAGGTGCCCGAGCCTCACACCTATGCCCTGCTGCTGGCCGGCCTGGCCGCCATCGGCTTGCAGCGGCGCAGCCGCGCTGCGGCGGCGTGAACATTTGACGCTTGCCGGGGGTGGCAGGGCCGGGGGTCACGGCGGGGTCACCGGAGTGTCATGCGGGCTTTGAAGAATGCCCCCATGAGCACACTACACACCCTCAGGCCCCAGGCTGAAACACCTACCACTGCGCTGCAGCAGCTGATCGCCCGCGATCAGCTGGTCGCGCACTTCCAACCGATCGTGCATCTGGGCAGCGGCGCGGTCTATGGCCATGAGGCCCTGATACGCGGGCCGGTCGGCAGCTCGCTGGAATTTCCGGATGCCCTGTTTGCCGCCGGCCGCGCCGAGGGCCTGACGGTGGAGCTGGAGGTGCGCTGCGCGATGCGTGCGCTGCGCGACTGGGGGCCGCAGGGCCTGTCCGGCAAGCTGCTGGTGAACATGAGCGCCGACGCGCTGAGCCGGGCCGTGCACGACATGGGCCTGGAGCGCACGCTGCTGCACTTCTCCAGCTGCGGGGTGCTGCCCGAGAATGTGCTGATCGAGCTGACCGAGCACGAGCGGGTACCCGATCTGGACGCGCTCAAGCGTGCCATCGTCGTGCTGCGCAAGCACAAGGTCGGCATTGCGCTGGACGATTTCGGCGATGGCCGCTCCTCGCTGCGCCTGTGGTCCGAGATCCAGCCCGACCTGGTGAAGATAGACAAATACTTCACGCGCAACGTCCATGCCCAGCCGGAGAAGCTGCAAACCTTCCGCGCGTTGCTGCAGCTGGCCGAGACCCTGGGCTCGCGCCTGGTGGCCGAGGGCATTGAATCGGCCGACGAGTTGCGCGTGCTGCGTGATCTGGGCATCAGCTACGGCCAGGGCTGGCTGCTGGGGCGGCCCGCGGCGGAGGGCCTGGCTCACGCCCCCGAAGCCGCCCAGCATGTGCTGGCCAGTGCCGACATCGCCGTGCTGCCCGAGCTGCGGCGCGCCAGCGGCTCGGGCGTGCTGGCCGCGCATCTGTGCGCGCAGCTGCCCACCGTCGCCACGGCCACCACCAACGAGCAGCTGTATCGCATCTTTTCCAAGGACGAGCGCCTGCATGCGCTGGCCCTGGTGGACGAGGAGCAGCGTCCGGTGGCCCTGGTCGACCGCAGCCAGTTCATCGCGCGCTGGGCCAAGCCCTTCTTCAACGACCTCTACGGCCGGCACAGCTGCAGCCTGTTTGCCAACCATGCGCCGCTGATCGTCGAGGGCGACACCGGTATCGAGGAGCTGACCTCGGTGCTGACCTCACCCGACCAGCGCTACCTCAGCGAAGGCTTCATCGTCACACGTGGCGGCTGCTACCTCGGCCTGGGCACCGGCCAGCAGCTGGTGCGTTCGGTCACCGAGGCGCGCATCGAGGCGGCGCGCCATGCCAACCCCCTGACCTTCTTGCCCGGCAATATTCCGATCAGCCAGCATATCGACCGCCTCTTGGCCAGCGGCCGCGAGTTCGTTGCCGCCTATGCCGACCTGAACCAGTTCAAGCCCTTCAACGATCACTACGGCTACTGGCGGGGCGACGAAATGATCCGCCTGGTGGCCCGCGCGCTGGCCCTGCATTGCGACCCGCAGCGCGACTTCGTCGGCCATGTCGGCGGCGACGACTTCGTTGTGCTGTTCCAGAGCAGCGACTGGGAGTCGCGCTGCGAGGCCATCGTCAACAGCTTCAACGAAAAAGCGCTGTCGCTGTTCGATGAGGCGGCCCTGCAGGCCGGCGGCATCATGGCCGAGGACCGCCACGGCGATATGCGCTTTCACCCCTGCACCACGCTGTGCATCGGCGCGGTGCGTATACGCTCGGGCACGCTGTCGCGCAGCGAGGATGTCGCCAGCGCTGCCGCCAGCGCCAAGCGCGAGGCCAAGCACGGGGCTCACAAGGTCTATGTGATGGAGGGCTGAGCGCCTCCGCGGCACGGCGGTGCGCATGCCGTATCGCGGCGGCACCGGGGCGGGCCACAATCGACTCCATGCCCGCCTCGCTGTTGATGGTCCTCGCCACCCTCCTGTTCGCCACCATGGGGGTCTGCGTCAAGCTCGCCTCCGATGAATACGGCGCCGGCGAGATCGTCTTCTACCGCGGCCTGGTCGGCGTGCTGATCATCGCCGCGCTGTCCCGCTGGCAGGGCCAGAGCCTGCGCACCGCCGTGCCGGGCATGCATTTCTGGCGCAGCCTGTCGGGGGTGCTGGCCTTGTCGCTGTGGTTCTACTCGATAGGCAAGCTGCCGCTGGCCACGGCGATGACACTGAACTACATGTCCTCGGTCTGGATGGCGCTGTTCCTGATCGGCGGCGGCGTGCTGATGGGCAGCGCCCGCGTCGATCCGCGTCTGGTGGCCGCGGTGCTGCTGGGCTTTTGCGGCGTTGCCCTGGTGCTGCGGCCGACGATGGACGAGCAGCAGCTCTGGTACGGCCTGGCGGGCCTGCTGTCGGGCATGCTGTCGGCGCTGGCCTATCTGCAGGTCACCTCGCTGGGCCGGGCAGGCGAGCCGGAGTACCGGATCGTGTTCTATTTCTCTGTGGGCGGCATCGCGGCCGGCGCTGTAACCACCCTGGCCACCGGCGACTGGCATGGCCACAGCCTGCGCGGCGGCGCCCTGCTGCTGGCCGTGGGCCTGCTGGCCACCGCCGCCCAGCTGTCGATGACCCGTGCCTACAGCCGTGGCAAGACCCTGGTGAATGCCAGTTTGCAATACCTCGGTATCGTGTTCTCATTCCTCTACGGTGCCTTGCTGTTCGGCGATGCGCTCACTCTCTCGGCGCTGCTGGGCATGGTGCTCATCATCGTGGCCGGCCTGGCCGCCACCTTGCTGAGAAGCCGCAGCACGCCGGCCGACAGCCAACACTCCACGCTCGAATCATGACCGTCAATGCTTCTTACAACGCCCTGATCGATGTCTCCCGGCTGCAAGCGCTGATTGCCGCTGGCACGCCGCTGGTGGTGATTGACGCCAGCTTCGATCTGGCCGACCCGGCCGCCGGCGAGCGGGCCTATGCGGCCGGGCATCTGCCCGGCGCGCACTACGCCCATCTGGACCGCGACCTGAGCGGCGCCAAGACCGGCCGCAACGGCCGTCATCCGCTGCCCACGCGCGAGGCCTTTGCCACCACGGCCGCCCGCTTGGGCATCACTCCCGAGACCCAGGTCGTGACCTATGACGCCCAGGGCGGCATGTATGCGGCACGGCTGTGGTGGATGCTGCGCTGGATCGGCCATGGCGCGGTGGCGGTGCTCGATGGCGGCCTGTCGGCCTGGTCGGCCGCCGGCAATGCGCTGAGCCAGCAAGCGCCGGCAACACCTGGCGCCAGCGCCGACCTCTATCCGCTGGGTGAAAGCCTGGCCCCCAGCCTGGGCGGCGATGCCCTGCTGGCCCGGCTGGGGCAAGTCCGGCTGATCGATGCCCGTGCCGGCGAGCGCTTCCGCGGCGAGGTCGAACCGCTGGACCAGCTGGCCGGCCACATCCCCGGCGCCAGCAACCGCTTCTTCAAGGACAATCTGCAGGCCGATGGCCGGTTCAAGCCGGCCGCCGCCTTGCGCGAGGACTTCGCCGCCCTGCTGGGCGCTCACGCGCCGGCCGAGGTCGTCCATCAGTGCGGCTCGGGCGTCACGGCCTGTCACAACCTGCTGGCGATGGAGTTTGCCGGCCTCGGCGGCTCCCAGCTCTACCCGGGCTCATGGAGCGAATGGTCGTCCGACCCGACCCGGCCGGTGGCACGCGGCTAGCCGTATCGGCCTTGACTTGGGACAAGGCCGCTCCGAAGATGTGGAGCGACACTGGTCTTGTCGTCGACGCCTGATGGTCTTCAGGTGCGGCCCCAACTGGAGGAAAACCATGTTCCAACGCATCATCGTTCCCACCGACGGCTCCGACATCACGGCCAAGGCGGTGCAAACCGCCATCGGCGTGGCCAAGGTCCATGGCGCCAAGCTCTACGCCATCAGCATCAAGGAGCCCTTCCCCTACAGCGCGATCTCGGAAATGCAGCCGACGCCGCCCCAGGAGTTCTTCGACGCCCAGGAACGCATCGCCGGCGCCCGCATCGCCGCCGTGCTGACGGCAGCCGAGAGCGCCGGTGTACCGATCGAGGGTCACACGGTGGAAGCGCTGCACGCCTGGGAAGCCATCATCGACCATGCCAAGCTGATCAATGCCGACCTGATCGTGATGGCCTCGCATGGCCGGCGCGGCGTCGAGGCCTTGCTGCTGGGCAGCGAGACGCAGAAGGTGTTGACGCACACCACCACGCCGGTTTTGGTCGTCCGCTAAGACAGTCTTGTAGCCCGGATGGAATCCGGGGGCCAGAAAAGCAAACCCCGGATTTCATCCGGGCTGCGAATCAATGTGAAGACCCCACCGCAACCACCACGATTCCCATCCCCACCGCCAGCCAGGCCAGCTGAGATGCCGTCTCGCGCCAGGGCAGGCGGCGCTGCAGCTGCGGTATCAGGTCGGCCACGGCCACATAGATGAAGCTGCTTGAGGCGGCCACCAGGAGATAGGGGAACAGAGCCTCCCAAGGCCCGACGATGAAGTAGCCGAGTACGCCGCCAACCACTGCCGAGAGACCGGAGATGGCGTTGTACAGCAACGCCTTGGCGCGGCTGAAGCCGGCGTTCAGCAGCACGATGTAGTCGCCCACCTCCTGCGGAATCTCGTGCGCGATGATGGCCAGCGCGGTGACCACGCCCAGATGCGTGTCGGCCAGAAACGCGGCGGCAATGATGATGCCGTCGCAGAAATTGTGGATGCTGTCGCCCACCAGCACGCTCCAGCCCCCGCGCCCCGCCTGCTCGGCGTCGAAACCATGGTGGTGATGGTGGTGGGGGTCATCGCCCTCGTGATGGTGGTTGTGGCGGTAGAGCTCGGCCTTCTCCAGCAGGAAGAAGAACATCAGCCCGCCCAGCAGCGTCATGAACAGCTGGTGGGTGTCGGCCTTGCTTTCGAAGGCCTCGGGCAGCAGGTTGAGCAAGGCGGTGGCGAGCAGCACGCCGGCCGAGAGGCTGACCATATTGCGCACCACCTTGCCCAGCAGCTTGACTGTCAGGCTGGCGGCAATCACCACCGACAGCAGGCCGCCGGCAAAGGTTGCGATCACGATGTACAGCAGCGTCATTCGATTCCAGTGGATGCAAAAAATAGAACTGCGCACGATGGCGCGGTCAGGTCGCAATGCTCGGCTAGGCGACGCCCTGCGCCTTGAACCAGGCCAGGCAGCGCTGCCAGCCGTCCTCGGCCGGGCCGGGCACAAAGCTCGGGCGGTAGTCGGCGTGGAAGGCGTGTCCCGCCTCGGCATAGACATGGAAGCTCGAGGCCTTGGCCGCGACGCTCCCCTGGCTCAGCGCGGTCTTCATCTTATCAATCGTGTCAAGCGGTATGCCGGCGTCCTGCCCGCCATAAAGGCCCAGCACCGGACCGTGCAGCCTGGCAGTCAGATCGACCGGGTGCTTGGGGCTGAGCGGCGTGCTGGCGCCGACCAGACGGCCGTACCAGGCCACGCCGGCCTTCACGCCCGGATTGTGAGCGGCATAGAGCCAGGTCATGCGCCCGCCCCAGCAGAAGCCGGTGATACCCAGCCTTGACGTGTCACCGCCCTGGGTCTTGGCCCAGGCCACGCAGGCGTCGAGGTCGCCCATCACCTGGGCATCGGGCACTTTGTTGATGACCTCGCTGAGCAGCTTGGCGATCTCGCCATAGTCACCGGCCTCGCCCTGGCGCACGAAGAGCTCGGGCGCGATCACCATATAGCCCTGCCTGGCCAAACGCCGGGCGACATCGGCGATGTACTCGTGCACGCCGAAGATTTCGCTGACCAGCAGTATCACGGGCAAACTGTTCCCGCCCTCGGGCATGGCCCGGTAGGCCGGCATCTTGAAGTCGCCCACGGGAATGGTGACCTCCCCGACGCGCAATCCGGCACTGCCGGTCTTGACGACGGTCTGGGCGGTCACCGGCAGCACGGCCGCGGCAAAACCGCTGCCCACGGCGGCGCGCACAAAGTCGCGGCGGTTCAGGTCGAGTTCTTCCATGGGAGGTATCCTCTGAGATGCTGCGGGATTCTAGGGGCCGCAGCAAAACCTCGCGGAGCTGTGGGGTTGCCGTCATGATTTGCCGCGACAATGCCGGCACACATGCCAGACATCAAATCCACCCCGACTCCAGCCGCCCCGCGGGTGCTTGCCGCCATCGACATGGGCTCCAACAGCTTCCGGCTGGAAATTGCCCAGCTGGAGCAGGGCCGCTACAAGCGCATCGCCTACTTGAAGGAGACCGTGCGCCTGGGCGCCGGGCTCGACGCCAACAAGATGCTCACCGAGGCCGCCGCCCAGCGCGGCCTGGACTGCCTGTTGCGCTTTGCCGAGCGCCTGGATGGCTTTGCGCCACAACAGGTGCGCGCGGTGGCCACGCAGACCCTGCGCGAAGCCCGCAACCGCGATGCCTTTCTGCAGCGCGCCCGCACCGTGCTGGGCTACCCCGTGGAGGTGATCTCGGGCCGCGAAGAGGCGCGCCTGATCTATGCCGGCGTCGCGCGGTTGCAGCCGTCCGAGCAGCCAAGACTGGTGATCGATATTGGCGGGCGCTCGACCGAGATGATTCTGGGTCGGGGCCGGCGGCCGATCACCGCCGAGTCCTTCCAGGTCGGCAGCGTCAGCCTGTCGATGCGCTTCTTCCCGGACGGCAAGTTCAGCGCCGAGGCCTTTCGCGCCGCCCAGGTGGCCTGCGGGGCCGAGCTGGAGGAGGCGCTGCAGCCCTTTGCCTCTGGCTTGTGGCGCGAGGCGCTGGGTTCCTCGGGCACGGTCGGCGCGGTCTCGCAGCTGCTTGCCGCCAGCGGCATCACCGATGGCCGCATCACCCCAGCGGCGCTGCGCTGGTGCATCGAGCAGTGCCTCGCCGCTGGCCATGTGGACCGCATCAAGCTCCCGGGTCTGAAGGAAGACCGGCGCGCCGTCGTCGCCGGTGGCCTGTGCATCCTGTACACCCTGGTGATGCAATTCGGTATCGATGAGTTGCTGCCCGCCAAGGGCGCGCTGCGCCAGGGCGTGATCTTCGACCTGGCCGAGCGCCTCGAAACAGCCGAGAGCGGTAGAAAGGTTCGCGTCGGTGACATCCGCGAGCCCTCGGTGAAGGCCCTGCAGCAGCGCTTCGACGTTGACATGACCCAGGCCCGGCGCGTGCAGCAGCAGGCGCTGGCGCTGTACCGGCAGCTGGCACCCGAGGCGGCACTGGAATCGCGGCGCGAGCTCGGCTGGGCCGCGGCGCTGCACGAAATCGGCATGATGGTCTCGCACCATGATCACCACCGCCACAGCGCCTATCTGCTGGCCCATGTGGATGCGCCGGGCTTCTCGCAGAGCCAGCTGCGTCTGATCAGCGACCTGGTGCTCGGTCAGCGCGGCGGCCTGAAGAAGCTGGACATACGGCTGGCCGACAGCGGCTTCATCTGGCAGCTGCTGAGCCTGCGCCTGGCCGTGATCAAGGCCCATGCGCGCGACCGCCTCGACAAGGCCGCCATGCGGCTGCAGCGCCGCGATCAGGCGGTGGAGCTGCAGATGGCACCCGGCTGGGCAGCCCAGCATCCGCGCACCGTCTATCTGCTGCAGGAGGAGTTGCAGGCCTGGGCGCGCAGCGGGTTGCTGGAGTTGACGCTGAAGGCCTGATCAGTCAGTTGGGGTCGGAGCTTGCTGGGTACGGCAAGGTCCAACCCGCAAGTCTTTAGATCAGTTGGGGACAGAGCTTGCCGGGTACGGCAAGGTCTGTCCCGCAAGGGCTACAGACCATCCGCCGCCTGCACCGCCTGCAGGAACACGCCCGACACACCCTCGCGTTCGATGTCGCGTTGACGCTGGCGCAGCCACCAGACCGCCGCTTTCTTGACGTGCCAGGTTTGCTCCTGGCCGCTGAGCAACCGCGCGCAGACCAGGCCCAGGGTCGGCTGATGACCTATCACCAGCACCGGCTCGTTGGCCTGGGGCCAGCGGGCCAGACGCAACAGGTCATCAACGCCGCCGGCCGGTGCAAGACCCGGCACCGTGCGAAAGCTGCGGCCCAGATGGGCGGCCGTCTGCTGGCAGCGCAGCGCCGGACTGACGAGCACGCGGCTGGACTCCGCCAGGTGCCGGTTCAACCAGGCCGCCATGCGCTGGGCCTGGCGCTCGCCCTTGGGCGTCAGCGCGCGATCGAGCTCGTCCTGTCCCTCGCGGCGGACCTCGGCCTCGGCATGTCGCCACAGAATCAGGTCCATGGCGAGTCAGTCCTTGCGAGCAAACTTGTGCATCAGCGCCAGCTGGGCACTGTGGCCCGGCCCGGACACATGCTCGTAGTGGCCATCGGGTTTCAGACTCCAGGCATCCTGGCCGTCATGCAGATAGGGCACCAGGCATTCGTCGATGACACGCTGGCGCAGCCGCGCGTCGCTGACCGGCCAGGCAATCTCGATGCGACGGAACATGTTGCGACTCATCCAGTCGGCGCTGGACAGGTACAGTGCCTCGTCGCTCTCGGCGTCGCCCCAGCGGACATAGATCACCCGCGTGTGCTCCAGAAAACGTCCCACCACCGAGCGCACGCGGATGTTGTCGCTGTAGCCCGGTATGCCCGGCGGCAGCATGCAGGCGCCGCGCACGATCAGGTCGATGCGGGCACCCGCCTTGCCAGCCTCGATCAAGGCCTCGATCAGCAGCACATCGGTCAGTGCATTGATTTTCACCACCACCCGCGCCGGCAGGCCCGCTCGTGCGGCATCGGCCACCTGTTCGAGGTGTCGCACCATGCGCTTGTGCAGGCTGAACGGCGCCATCATCAGATGGCGCGGCGGCTTGACCTTGCTCAGCGAGGCCAACTGGCGGAACACCGTGTCGGCATCGGCCGTCAGCTCCGGCGAAGCGGTCAGATAGCCGATGTCGGTGTACAGGCGCGCCGTCTTCGGGTTGTAGTTGCCGGTCGACAGATGCACATAGCGGCGCAGGCGGCTGCCCTCGCGGCGGGTGATCAGCATCATCTTGGCATGGGTCTTGAGGCCGACGATGCCATACACCACCTGGACACCGACCGCCTCCAGCCGTTCGGCCCAGTTGATATTGGCCTCCTCGTCGAAGCGCGCCTTCAGCTCGACCACGGCCAGCACCTCCTTGCCGCGACGCGCCGCCTCGATCAGCAGGTCCATCAGCACCGACTTGGCGCCGGTGCGGTAGATCGTCTGCTTGATGGCGAGTACGTCCGGATCCTCGACGGCCTCGCGCAGGAACTGCACCACCGGCTCGAAGCTCTCGAACGGATGGTGCAGCAGCACATCGCCGCGCCTGAGCTGCTCGAAGATCGAGCGTGATCGCGGCAGCCGGTCCTGCGGCCAGGCCGGCTCATAGGGCGTGAATCTCAGTTCGGGCGCATCGCTCTGATCGATCAGCTCATTGAGCCGGACCAGATTCACCGGGCCGTTGACGCGGTACAGGGCCGCCTCGGGCACGGCAAACTGCTCCAGCAGAAAGTCCGACAGCTCGGGCGGGCAGCTGTTCACCACCTCGATGCGGATGGCGCGGCCGAAGTG